>Ga0181600_10000345_pt1 | contig 35663 bp, 30 predicted proteins | sample 041ome_2_FD_132982 | JGI IMG/M metagenome (GOLD analysis project Ga0181600, IMG submission 132982) | Coastal salt marsh microbial communities from the Groves Creek Marsh, Skidaway Island, Georgia - 041406US metaG (megahit assembly) | ecosystem: Environmental > Aquatic > Marine > Intertidal zone... | reverse complement strand
TGGAAAGCCGACTTTATGCCGAAGACCCGTATCGCAATTTCATGCCGGCCATTGGCCGCTTGTCGCTGTATCGTCCACCAGCCGAGCAGCAGCATGATGATAACAGCCTGACCCGTAACGATACCGGGGTTGCTGAAGGCGATACTATTTCGATCTATTATGATCCGATGATTGCCAAATTATGCAGCTGGGCCAGTGATCGCAGCGCTGCCATCAGCCGGATGCGCACCGCGCTTGATGATTTTGTGATGACCGGCATCGGGCACAATATCCCGTTTTTGTCGGCGGTAATGGAACATGACCGGTTTTTAAGCGGCAATATAACAACCGCCTTTATTGATGAAGAATATAAAGACGGCTTTCACGGCGTCATGCCAGACCAACACCGGCTGCGCGATTTCGGGCTGATCATTGCCACTACCGCCTATGCCGATGCGCGGCACGCCCACCCCGCCACTGATATAGCTGAATGGATTGTGCAATTTACCAAAAATGATATCACCTTGCCGGCCGCAGATGACATACATTGCCATATTTGCAGTGATGCAACGGCGCCGGTCTATCATGCCAAAACGCACACTTACGCTGACACCATGGCGGGGGCCAAGGTCGACACCGAGGCTGGGGCCGGCAATTACAGCATCACCATTGATCGTGCCTGTGACACGCCGCGCCTAGAGGCCAGCATTACCGACCATGACAGCCAAACAACCCGGCACTATATCTGCCAACTCCGCCAGACAAAGGATAGCTGGCAGATATATTATCGTGGCAGCAGCGTTGTGGCGCATGCGCGTCCGCCGCATATTGCTGCTTTGGCGCATCACATGAAGCCGGTGATTATGCCGGACCAGTCTAATATGTTGTTGTGCCCGATGCCCGGCAATTTGGTAAAATTACTGGTCGCTGATGGCGACATTGTCGAGGCCGGCCAAACCTTATGTATTGTCGAGGCGATGAAAATGGAAAATGCGCTGATTGCCGAAAAGCGCTGCAAGATTGACATCATCAATGCCGCCGAAGGCGATATTTTGGCGGTTGATGCAGTCATTATGCAGTTTGCAGACGCCGATTAAAACGCCATAATAGGTTAGATCAGTTCATCTTTGCGATCATCGGTTTCACCAAACCGTTTCAAAACTGCGGGCCTGGTGCCTTCATAGGCGGCCTCTAAATTAGCCGCGATTTTTGCATTTTCGCGCTCGAATAAACTATTGCCGGCAAGATCACTTTCGACAATGAACGGGCCGAAATTTTCAACCTCGATGACCCACATGGCTTGTGCCAAGCCCAATTCGGCTTTCCAGTGCAAATCCTGCACTTTTTTAACGCCGCGCCCCAATAGGGCGCCGGTGCCATAGCCAACAGTGGTCAAATAAATAGCCCCGTGCGGTACAAAATGATTGCGATAGTCTTCTGGGTTCATGCCGCCTTTACCAATAATCAATTTGGCGCCAGAGGTTTTCAGCCACGACCCAATCCATTTCGAAAACCGAAAGGATGCGGTTGCCGTTACCGCCCCCAATGTGAATGACCCGTCAGCATGCTGGGTTGCCGCCGGTGAACAATGAAAATTAGCCGCCGAAGCGGCGGGCAGATCAATTGGCAAATCAACGCCATCGTCAACAACCCGCATATAGACCCCTTCACGGGCCGTATAGACAGTGCCGTCAAGATACACAATATCACCAATCTTCAAGGCGGCGAGCGCTGCTTTGGTTGGGCTTGTGCTTAGCCGGATTTTTTGTGGGCCTCTGGCATCTGCCATTCGACTGTCTCCCGCCGTTGATAATCTGTAAACCATGCCGGGTCGGTACGATAATCAACCCGCCCGTCAGCATAGATACGCGCCACTGCCCGCCGTGATGACAAACAAAAGGCATGAACACTCATCTGCATACCACCCGTGTGGCAATAACCAACCTCAATATTGCAATCAATAACCATAGATTTGCCAACAAACCCCATAGCCCCCATACCAATATTATTGCCAAGATCTTTGAGTTCATCTTCAAGTGCCGCAATTTTGGGGTCTGGGTTGCGGTCGCCAACAATACGCAAGCAAGCGGCCCGCTTGCCCAGCACCATACACGCATCCTTTGACCCACCAAGGCCGATACCGATAATCGCCGGCTGGCACGCTAAACCACGCTTGCCAAATGCGACAAGTGAATCAAGGAAGAATCTTTTAATCCCCTGAATACCGTCACTTGGAAACAGCATACGGTAATCAGTGCCAAACAAGCCGCCCTTATGCACGGTGATCAAATCGACCCAATCACCGCCAGGTTCAAACCCATATTCAATTTCCGGGGCACCGATACCCACATTGTTATCATGGTCGGTGCGCCATAGCGGATGCACTCGGTTGGGGCGCAGCGGCACCGATGATGTGGCATTTGCCGTGGCCCGGCGCAACGCCGCCTCAAGGGCAATCGGGCCGCCTTCAATGCGCGCCTCATTGCCCATTTTTACATACCAGCGAGGACAACCGGTATCGCCGCACATAGCGCGGCTGTCTTCTTTTGCCGCTTCATAATTTTCCAGCATGGCTTCCAGAACAAAGCTCGACAAATCGCCATCTTCAGCCGCCGCAGCCATCTTTAACCCGGCCAAATAATCGTCCGGGATTTCGATCGCTGCTTTTTTCATCAGCGTTTCGGCGGTGGATTGCAAAAGGGTAATATCTATCATTGCGCGGCCCCCAACAAGGTTTCAGCTTCATCGGCACCAAGCAAGCTTTCACCGGGTTTGACGATGGTAAATTGCACCGGTGCGCGGGCCACTGTCACATCATCAACAGTGCCGGTTGCCAGGGTGAAATAGGATTTGTCCAAATCACCTGCATCCGGAAAATCTTCACGGAAATGCGCACCACGCGAATTTTCGCGCGACAGCGCCGCCTTGGCAATCACCGTTGACATATCGACAAGACTGCGCGTATTCAACCAATCATGCCAAGATAAATTAAACGCCAGATTGTCTGACGCGATGCCAATTGATGATAATTCGGCATCTATTTCGGCAATGCGCCGCAATCCACGTTCCACCCCAGCCGCGTCCCGCATCACCCCGACATCTTCCCACATCGCATCAAGCAAGCGGTCGCGCAGCCCGGCAAGGTCACCGGGTTTGTTGGCAAACGGCGCGTTAGCACGGGCGATTTCTTCATCAAGCACTGTTTCATCCGGGTCATGCAAGCCAGTCATGCGCTGCGCGTCACGCGCCATAACATCACCGGCAACACCGCCATATACAGTTGAATTGGCAACACCATTACCCCCGAGCCGGTTTGACCCATGTGCGCCGCCGGCATCCTCGCCAGCCACATACAAACCCTGCAGGCTAGTGCGAGTATCGGTGTCAACAACAACCCCGCCCATAAAATAATGTGCTGTCGGCACAACTTCGACAAGCCCGCCAGCCAAATCAAAGCCACTGTCGGCACAGCGTTTGACCATGCCTTTGAATTTATCAGCCACCAAAGCCGGGCCAAGATGCGCCATTGAAATATACACCCCACCATGTGGCGAGGTGCGGTTCTGGCGCATTTCTTCGTAAATCGCGCGGCTGACAATATCGCGGGTGGCGCGTTCACCGGCCGCATCATAATCAAACATAAAGCGTTGCTTGTCGCCATTCATTAAATGACCACCAGCGCCGCGCAAACCTTCTTCGAGCACCGTGCCAGTCATTCTGGTGCCAGCCCCGGCCAGCAACCCAGTCGGATGAAATTGCACCATTTCCATATCACGCAAAGCTAGGCCGCGGCGCATCGCCATCGCCAGCCCATCCATAGTCTTGTCACCGGACGGGGTGTGGTACTTATACATGGTGGGGCCGCCACCAGTGGCCATCAACACCGTTTTGGCACGCACCAAACGGAATTTTCCGGTGCGCATATCAATAAACAACACCCCGGCTAATGCGGTGCCATCACGTGACGGGATTAAGCCAATAGCCCGATGTTCCTGCAGCTTCTCAATCGGCCGTGCCAGCACCTGTTCCATCAACCGGCTGATAATTTCAATGCCGGTTAAATCGCCTTTGTGGGCTGTTCGGTCAAAGGTTTGCCCAGCAAACGCCTTTTGATGCAGGGTGCCATCCGGGTTGCGATCAAAAAAACAACCGACCTCATTTTCCAACTCGTGAATACGGGTTACCGCCGTTTCACAAAGTTTCCAGGCCATGTCCTGGTCGGGAAGCCATTTACCACCAATGATAGTATCCATAAAATGTCGCTCAACCGAGTCTCCCGGCGCCAACGCAACATTATACCCACCTTGTACCATGCGGGTGCAGCCACATTTACCAATCAGCCCTTTGACAGCGATTGTCACCTTGGCATCGGGCGCGGCTTTTTGGGCGTGCAGCGCGGCAAACAGCCCGGCACCGCCACTGCCAAGAATCAAAATATCGGTATCATGTCGGTCAAGAGAGGAATGCATCAGTTATAGCGCCTGCAGGAAGAAACTCGTTGAGACAAAGAAGGCCAAGGCCACAGCCGTGGCCGCGTAGGTTTTTTGACGGGGCGTCCATGGCAAAAATTCCAGCGCCATCAGGCGCAAGCCACCAAACATATGCACCGCTAGCAAAAACACCAAACCGAACTCGGCACATTTGACAAGCAGTAAATCAGTAAATTTCAAAAACCCATCTAGCTGTTGTGGGTCGGTGAGCGCCAGCGCCAGCATGTAAAAATGTACCGGCAAAAATAACGCCAACCCAATGCCCGACACCCGGTGCAGCATAAAGGCAAACCACAAAGCATGGGTACGATGTGGCCGAATCATAGGCCGCCTCCTACAAATGTTACCGCCCAGACGGCACGCCCGCCAAGCCCCAGCAAAATGGCAAAAACAAGCCAGCCAAACAGCGTCAGCATGACACCTTTAAGGCCGCATAATTCAAACATGATGACCCGCAAGCCAATCGCCGCATGCACCGCGACCGCAACAACAAAACTACCATAAAATAAAAACCACGCCAGCGAGCCTTGGGTGCGCTCCAAAATTTCAGCGACGCTAACCCCGCCTTGAACGGCATAAATCATCACCGCCAAATGCCCAAGCGTCAACGGCGCCATAATCAGCGCCGAAAGGCGTTGCGCCATATATAGCCGCAGCGTCAGCATTTATGCCCCCCAGCCGAAAATCGATTTTGCAGTGGCCCGCTTCAGACCCGAAATTGAGGCGGTCGGGTTTAGCTCATTCGGACAATGGCGCACGCACCCTTGCTGGGCGTGGCAATTATGGCAACCGCCACCTTGTGACACCGCATCCAACCGCGCCTCTTGGCCGGCGTCACGGCTGTCATTGACCAAGCTCCATGCACGGTTCAGGGCAGCTGGCCCCAAATAATCTGGATTGCTAGCAACCACATCACATGCGGCGTAACATATGCCACAATTGATGCATTCAATAGCCTCGCTAGCGGCGATACGCATCGGGTCATCCGGGGTAATGGGTGCCATTGGATCATTGCGGGTTTGGCTTGGTTCAAACACCGCATCTGCGGCAACCCATTTATCAAAGAACGGGTCCATATCGACAGCAAGATCCTTGATCACCGGCAAATTACGCAGCGGGGCAATTTCCACTCGATTGCCTTTGGCGACCTTTTGCACATGCGTACGGCAGGTCCAGCGCGGCGCCCCATTCACCATCATCGCACAAGACCCACACATGCCCACACGGCACGCATACCGATACGACAAGGTTGGGTCTGCCTGTTGCTGAACCCATACCACGACATCCAAAATGGTTTGATTGTCACGGCGCGGCACCTGAAAGGTTTCAAAATGGCCATCACCATCTTGCTGGCGCCAGATTGAAACGTCTAAAAATTCTTCGGAACCCCGCATAGCATCACCTTTTCGTCGCTAACAGGCCCATTATAAATAAAAAATATCTAACAAAAAGAAAAATAAATTTACTTTTTATGTAAGTTTTATTTACATTATAACATAGCCCAATCGCGCTCAGTAAAGAACAGCATGGTGAGAAACATCTGATGTCGATCCGTCATTTACGCACCTTGATGGCAATCCGTGATCATGGCTCATTTAGCGCCGCCGCAGACGCCATCTTGATCACCCATGCCGCCGTTAGCCAACAAATCAAAACTCTGGAAGCGCAATGGAATATCGTGCTTTTTGATCGGCGGCCGCGCAGCCCACAATTAACCCCGCTGGGGCATGCGTTTGCTGCCAAGGCCGAGGCAGTTGTTCGCGCCTATGATAATTTGCGCACCGAGGTTGTCGATGGTGCCGGCTTTGATGGTGAGATTGGCCTTGGTGCGGTGCCGACAACGCTGACCGGGCTAGTGCCACTGGCGGTGTCACAATTGAAAACCCAGTTCAACCGCCTGCATGTAGTGATCCAGCCCGGCCTGTCAACGGCCTTGCTCCAGCAAATTGAACGCCGCCAGATTGATGCCGCCATTATCACCCGTCCGGCGATTTTGCCGCGTGGCTTTGCCTTTTTGGAGGTGGCGACCGAACCATTGGAATTGCTGGCCCCGCCGCAAACCACAAATGACGATCCGCTATTTTTGCTAACACAGCATCCGTTTATCCGGTTTGACCGCAATGCGCTGGTTGGTCAGATGGTCGAGGCGTGGTTACAAGAGCAAAATATTGTTGTTCAAGATAGTATGGAACTTGAAGATTTAGAGGCCATTTCCAGCATGGTAATGGCCAATCTGGGCGTGTCAATTGTGCCGCAGCGCTGTGTCGACAATATGAACCCGCTACCGGTTAAGAAAATTGCCCTTGGCCCCGATGGGCCGTCGCGCCAGCTTGGCCTCGCGCATCGCACCGACAGCCCTAAAATGCGGGTTATAGAGGCGGTCCATAAAACCTTGCTAGATGCAGTTGCAAATGGCCGGTTTTCGGCGCCACTAGCTTAGGCAAATTCATCACGAATGGCGGCGCTATGGGCGCCGAGATCCGGCACATCACCAAGCGGCGCAACGATGCCATTCACCACCGCCCCGGGGGCCAGGATCTGCATCTCACCCGCCGATGTGCGTACCGTGATAAAGCGGTTTTGCGGGTGCGCTGCGAATTCATCCATACCATTCAAGCGGCCAAATGCAATTTGCGCTTTTTGCAGCATGGCCGCCACCTCGTCAATATTATGCGCGCCAAACACAGCGTTCAAAATATCATCAAGCGCCCCCCGGTTTTGCACGCGGTTCACGTTGGAACTGAATTTCGCATTTGTTGGCAAATCGGGTTGCTGCAACACATCACTGCACAGGCGCTGCCATTCACGCTCGTTCTGAATCGACAACAATAACTGCCGGCCATCACCGCATTTATAGGCACCATAGGGAGCAATGGTGGGATGGTGCAGGCCGGGCCGCTGAATTTTGCGGCCGCCATAATGACTTTGGATATAGGGTACATTCATCCAATCGGCCAGCGCATGAAACAACGACACTTCAATGCCGCGGCCTTTGCCGGTGCGGCTGCGCGCATAAAGCGCCTGCAGGATGGCTTGATGCGCGGTCATACCTGCCGCGATATCACAAATTGACACGCCGACCCGGCCTGGCTGTTCAGGCGCACCGGTGATTTCGGCAAGACCAACCTCGGCCTGTACCAGAAAATCATAGGCTTTCATCTGCCGGAACGGTCCATCAGACCCATAGCCGCTGATATCACAGGTAATCAGTTGCGGATCGGCCTCTCGCAACGCCGCGCTCGACACCCCAAGACGTTCAAGCGCCCCCGGCATTAAATTCTGGATAAATACATCAGCTTTACTGATCATATTTTTCAAGATCTGCAAATCATCAGGCTGTTTTAGGTCCAGCGCCACCGATTCCTTGCCACGGTTCAGCCACACAAAATACGAGCTATGGCCGTTGGCATCCGCATCATAACCGCGCGCAAAATCACCTTCGGGCCGTTCCACTTTGATGACCCGCGCGCCAGCATCAGCCAACCGCCCAGCCGCATACGGCGCCGCCACCGCCTGTTCAAGCGAAATCACTAACAGCCCATCAAGATCATTAGCGCCTGTGTCAGCTGTCATCGTCATCTCCTTATTGTGTTCTTCGATAAAGCCGGCCCGGCTAGAGGCGGCACTTTACTGTAATGCTTCAAAATCTTGTTTTATGCGTTCGGCTCGTTTGATGACCGGCATATCGATCATCGCGCCATCAAGTTTCACGGCTGAATGGCTATCAGCAACCGCCGCCAAAACTTTTAACGCCCATTCATAATCATCAGAACTGGGCCGGAATACCGACAAAGCAGGCGCTAGCTGACGCGGATGGATCAGCAATTTGCCGGCAAATCCTAAATCGCGGGCGCGGCGTGCATCACGTTCGACAATCTCTGGCTCGTTAAAGGACACGGTGACACCATCTAACGGGGCTGCGGCCCCGGCAAGGCGCGACTCCAGCACAAGTTTACTGCGCACATACAGCAAATTTTCCCAATCGCTTGACGCGCCGATATCAAGTGAGAAATCCAAATGCCCAAACGCGCATAACGGCACCGCCGGGTGCGCCAACAGCGCCGCCACCCCAGATAAACCACGGGCGGTTTCAACGATAGGCATGATAGGCATGTCAGCACCAAGCGCCGCCGTAATACGGTCAAGCTGGTCGGCGGTTTCGGCTTTGGGCAGAACCACCATAGCTGCTGGGCTAGATTTTACCGCCGCCAGATCAGCCTCAAACCACGCCGAATCTGGGGTGTTGACGCGCACCGCTAGTGGCACGGACACCGCTGCACAGGCGGCCAGATTGGCATGTGCTTGGGGCTTTTCGGCATCGGCCACCGCATCTTCCAAATCGATGATCACCATATCGGCACCGCTGGCAGTTGCTTTTGGCAAAATCTCGGTGCGGTGACCTGGCACAAAAAGCGGAACGGTTGGCGTTTTTATCGTCATTATAATATCCTTCTTTATCAGCCGAAACAGGCTAAATTGTTACCTCTGCAGTCATCGTCACGGTGCCATTTGCGGCCCGCACACAACAGGCAAGCCCACCATCTTCAGCGGCGTCCGCATCGACCATTATTGGGTCGCCGCAGACCAGCGGGCTAACCCCGCGATAGGCCATTTTGCGGGGTTGTTTTCCAGCAATCTGGCTTGCCAAATTCAGCATTAATGTGGCCTGTAATGGCCCATGCACCAACAAGCCGCCATGCCCTTCAACGCCGGTAGAATAGGGCAAATCATAATGAATGCGATGCCCGTTAAAGGTCAGTGCGGAATAGCGAAACAGCATCACCGGGTTGGCATCAACATACCAGCGATGGGCTGGCACCGGCGGCTCAACCGGGGCCGGCTTTGGCACAGCTGGGGTCACAATTTCGCGATACACAACATCATGGCGTTCGCGCAGCACCAAATGTCCCGCTACATGGAATTCATGCATTACAGCCACAAAACACAGATTGCCGCTGCGCCCAGATTTGAATGTGATATCGTCAATCCGGCTGGTTTTCTGCACTTCATCACCAATGCCAAACTGCCCGTGAAACTCTAGCCAGCCACCAGCCCACATACGCCTCTCATAAGGAATTTCTGGTAAAAACCCGCCGAGCTTTGGATGACCATCCTGACCAAGCTGATCAGCCGCCACCGCATCTGGCGCCAAACACCAGAATAGCCCCGGCGGCACCGCTTGATCAGAAAAGCAATGTGGCGCCAGACTGTCTTTGAAATGGCTAACCATACGCTGTGTTATGGTATCATTTCGGGTTACGCTGTTACCAATCCAATCGGAAAAATCCATAAAAATACTCCGTCGCCTTTTGTTGTTCTGGGGTGGCCTATTTCTGGGGTGGCCTATTCCAGAGGCGGCCTATTATAATCACTTCGGCTTATGATTGCAGATGCTGTGCTATTTCGGCGGCCTTGACCCTATCAAGGCTGGTCATAGATTCCCATATCTTTTCGGCTTTTGCCGCACCGATAAGCGCACTGGCTTTGGCAACAAGACGCGGCGCCAAAGCCGCCAGATCAATCGGTGCCATCAAGTCAAATTCTGATGTCAGCTGGCTGCCCGAAACGGTTTCACCGACCAGCGCAACAGCGCCATCATTGATTGTTTCATCGCCTATCACCTGAATTTTCCGCGCGGTGGCGGCAAGGTTGGCATCATCGCATACCGCATCATCATAGCTTTGATAGGCAGCGGTATCGATATCATGCAGCACCATAGCCGCCAAAAACGCATAGCTAAATTTGACCTCAAGCCCGGTGCGCGGCGTTTTGATATCACATACCTTTAGCCACCGTGGGTTGACCTGCATTGTCAAACCGGCAAGCGTTGCGGCAGTCAGACCGTGCGCCACCTTCATATTGCGCAAGGCTTCGATCATCGCATGCGTACCGTGACAGCAGGCATGCAATTTATGCCGCACATCAGTGAATAAAAATTTGTTTTGCGATGCTAATGCGGCATCGCTGTGTTGTGGGTGATGCGATGGCACAAAGCCTTGCGGCCCACCAAGCCCATCTTCGGCCGATGTAAACCCGCGCCGGGCAAGGCCGCAAACCTCAATCGCATTGGCCGCCGCTATACCCGCATTATAGGGTTTACCCATGGTCCCAAACTGGGATTTAAGCCCCGATGCCCGGGTGCTGGCAAGCCCAAGCGCCGCTGTTAAGGTGGGGCGGTCCAGCCCGTATAAATGCGCCGCCGCGACAGTCGCGCCAAAACAGCCAGATGTCGCGGTTTGGTGGAATCCAGCGTCATAATGACGCCGCCCCAAAACCATGCCAATGCGGCAACTCGCCTCGGCCCCACGCAAAAACGCCGCACACAGATCGGCCGCAGACGCGCCTCTTTCTTCAGCCGCCGCCAAGGCCGCCGGGAAGATCGCCACCGACGGATGTCCAACATAAGAAAAATGCGTGTCGTCATAATCTAGCGCATGCGAAATCGTGCCATTCGCCAGCGCCGCGGCACGCGGCGGATATTTTTGCATTGTGCCAGTTACCGTGGCCGTAGCGGCGCCGCCATCCGCCGCTATAAAATCACGCATAATATGGGCAAGCGGCTGCGCACTGCCGGCGCAACTCACCACCAGCCAATCGTAAAAGGATAATTTGGCGGTTTCCAAGGCAGTGTCATCAAGCGCAGCATCTTCGACATAGGCAAGATCGAGAACCTGCGGCAACAAATCTTCAAAACTCATCTCATTACCTCTCATCACTCCGCCGGCATCTTCCAAGTCGCTGTTGCCAGCGCCGCCAGCTTACCATCACCGCCCCACAGACGGCTCTCCATAAAAGACAGGCCGCGGCCCTTTTTGACAAATTGGCCCTTGCACACCGCGGTGCCATGCCCAACGGGCCGCAGATATTGTATTTTCATTTCAATGGTGGCCCCCGGCCCGGCCACTTTCCGTAACAGATGGCCCATGGAAATATCCATGACGCTGGCAATCGCACCCCCATGCAGAGCCCCTTGCGGATTCACCACCATATCGGTCACCGGAAAGTGAATGCAGCAGATAGTTTTGTCTTTATCAGCGGCGTTTTCGGGTTCATAGGAAAATTCCAAACCCAAAAATTTGGCAAAGAAAAAAGTTTCAAATGTCTGCTCATGCGCGTCAAGCGCAGCCTCAAGATGCGCCCGTGCGGCCGCCACATCAATTTTTGCTTCGGTCACGATGCTCTCTCGCTCCTGCCGCCTACACAATGCCGGCTTTGCGCCAGTCTTCGATTTGTGCCGAACTAAAACCAAGCCCTTGCAAAATATCCTCAGCATGATGCCCGGCCAGTGGCGCCGGTGCCTCTATCCTGCTGGGGGTACGGCTCATAGTGATGGGCTGGCCGACAAGATGGGTGGCGCCCCGCTCATGGCTGACCACTGGCTGCGCAATCCCAAGATGCTGCACCTGCGGATTGTTAAATACCTGTTCGATATTATTAATCTCGCCAGCTGGCACGCCGGCTGTGTTGCAGGCATCAACCCAATGCGCCGTGCTTTTGGTAGATGTCACAGCCTCAATCGCAGCGCCTAAAACATCGCGGTTTTGTGAACGCGCATCATTTGTTGCAAAGCGCGGGTCATCAATCCAATCATCACATCCCAGCAAAACTGCCAGCCGCCGCCAAATCGCTTCGCCGGCGACCGCGATATTCATAAAGCCATCACTGGTTTTAAAGACGCCAGTTGGAATTGAGGTTGGATGATTATTGCCGGCTTGCTGCGGCACCTTACCGTCAATGAGGTAGCGCGCTGCCTGAAAATCCAGCATGAATATTTGGGCTTGCAGCAGCGAGGTTTGCACCCATTGGCCTTTGCCCGAGATGGCGCGTTCAAGAAGCGCAATAAAAATACCCTGCACTGCAAACAAGCCAGCGCATAAATCGGCAATCGGAATGCCAACCCGCATGGGGCCATCACCGGGCGCCCCGGTAATGCTCATCAAACCGCCCATACCCTGGGCAATCTGGTCAAAGCCGGGACGGTCCTTATAAGGGCCGTCCTGACCAAAACCGGAAATTGACGCATAGACAAGCCGCGGATTTGTCAGTGCCAAACTATCATAATCAATGCCAAGGCGGGCTTTGACGTCCGGCCGAAAATTTTCAACGATCACATCGGCTTTTGCGGCAAGTTTTTTGAAAATCTGCATGCCTTCGGGTGATTTTAAGTTCAATGTCAGGCTGCGCTTGTTGCGATGCAAATTCTGGAAATCGGGGCCAGCCCGCGGCCCACCCATTTCGGATTTATCTTCTGGCACTTCAATTTTGATGACATCAGCCCCCCAATCGGCAAGCTGGCGTACACAGGTTGGGCCAGACCGCACCCGCGTTAAATCCAACACCAAAAGATCTTTCAAAGCTGTGCTAGCGGGCGTGATACGGTGCCCTAACGAAATGCCGTCATCGGCCGATGTGGTCGTGTTATCGTGATCGTTCATAATGTAAATCTCGTTATAAATTTGTTAATCCATGCACCTGTCACCCGGCAAGACTTACTAAAACCGTGCCCTATTGCCAACGCTATATTTGCAGATGCCCGCCAGTCTAGGCTGGCAGCGCTACAGAAAATGCCGTTTTCAGCTTGCTGATAATTTCATCGATATGGTTGTCATCGATAATGAATGGCGGCGCCAGCAATAGATGGTCACCAGATCTCCCATCAATTGTTCCTCCCATCGGATAACAAATAAGCCCAGCATCAAACGCCGCCGCCTTGATTTTTCGGTGTATGCCAAGATCCGCTTCAAAAGCGGCTTTAGTATCACGGTCACTAACAAATTCCATCCCAATGAACAGCCCGCGGCCGCGAATATCTCCAATAAAGGGGTGCTGTCCGAACGCATCCTGCAACCCCGCATAAAGCCTAGCACCCATCTTGGCTGCACGCGCTAGCAAATTCTGCGTCATTAGTTTTTGCAGCACCGCATGCGCCGCGGCACAGGCTGTTGGGTGGCCAAGATAGGTATGGCCATGCTGAAAAAACCCAGACCCATCGGCGATAGTCTGATAGATGGCATCGCTGCATAAAAATGCACCAATCGGCTGATAGCCTGCCCCAAGGCCTTTGGCAATGGTCACAATATCGGGTTGGATGCCTTCGGCTTCATAGGCAAACAGATGGCCAGTACGGCCCATGCCGCACATCACCTCGTCAAGAATCAACAGCACTCCATAGCGATCGCAAATTTCCCGAATGCGTGTAAAATAGCCAGACGCCGCCGGCACCGCTCCCAGGGTTGCCCCCACCACGGTTTCGGCGATGAACGCCATCACCGTATCCGGGCCAAGCCGCAAAATTTCATCCTCAAGCGCGTTGGCAGCGCGCTGGCCATAGGCAAATTCGCTCTCACCATCAGCCTGCTCACGGTAGGCAAAACAAGGGGCAATATGGTGCGTATCAAACAAAAGCGGGGCAAATTGCTGGCGCCGCCACGCATTACCGCCGGCCGCCAAAGCCCCTAATGTATTGCCATGATAACTTTGCTGTCGGCCAATCAAATGGCGGCGTTCCGGCATGCCGCGTTCGACAAAATATTGCCGCGCCAGCTTTAGCGCGGCTTCGACAGCTTCTGACCCGCCAGACACAAAATACACCCGGTTCAGATCACCGGGCGCGGCGGCTGCCAATGTGTCTGCCAAGGCTTCGGCCGGTGCAGACGAAAAAAATCCAGTATGCGCGAATGCCAAATGCGCCAGCTGTTCGGCGATTGCGGCTTTCACATCGGCGTCATCATGGCCTAAACAAGATACCGCTGCACCACCAGAACCATCAAAATAGCGCTTGCCGGTCGAATCGATAATATAGCAGCCCTCACCGCCAACAGCGATCGGCGGCTGAACACGGCTATGACGTGGAAATACGTGAGACATCACACCCTCATTGCTGATGTTTACAGGCTGTAAAGATTAAATTTTGCGATATGGCGGGCCACGCACCAAATCGAATACAGCAAAGACAATCACTATAAAAAATCTTTACGGCACATAACAGCAAAGTCAATGCAACAATAGGCATTGCCAGCCCGCCTCTGTTCGTTCCATGATGATTGGGGCAAGCCTTGGCCGGGCCAGCCTCCACGGATCCAGCATGCATCTATCCAGCCTCCAAAGCCTATTTCTATTCTACCATTTTAGCGAGTAAATGTGATGACATCTCCGGCGGCAGCTATTATCCAAACCCTGTCAAATCACGGCGTTGAGGTTATTTTCAGCCTGTCCGGCAACCAGATCATGCCGCTTTATGACGCCTGCATCGATGCCAATATTCGCATCATCCACACCCGCCATGAAGGCGGTGCGGTGTATATGGCAGAGGCCTATGCGCAAATGACCGGCAAAATTGGCGTAGCCTTGGTGACCGCCGGGCCGGGCTTGTTGAATGCTGTATCAGCGCTGTATTCGGCGGCACGTTCAGAAAGCCCGCTATTGCTGATAAGCGGCGATTCGGCCAGCGCCATGGATGGCCGCGGCGCCTTTCAGGAACTAGACCAAATGGCGGTAACCCAGCCGATCACCAAATTTTCAGCGCGGCCAACCAGCCCAGCCGAAATTTTACCAGCGCTTGATGCGGCGATGCGCTGCGCGCTTGGCGGTACCCCCGGCCCGGTGCATCTGGCGCTGCCATTTGATACGCTCTCGGCGGCAACCCAACTGACCCCGTTGCCAGCCAGCACGGCCGCCAACACCGTCAGCACAGCCACAGGATTATCGCGCACCCAGATTGACAGTCTGCTGCCGCGGCTCACCGCTGCCAAACGGCCGGTGGTGATCACTGGCCCGCAATGCAATCAGAGCCGGCAACCCGCCGCCAACGCAGCGCTTTCCACAGCTTTGGGCATGCCGGTGATCTGCCTTGAATCTGCACGCGGCCTTGCCGACAGTTTTTATGGCAATTTTCCAGATGTTCTGGCCGCGAGCGATCTTATCATTTTGATGGGCAAGCGCGGCGATTACGCAACCGGCTTGTTGGCCGCTGACCGTATCGCCCGCACCACCCCGGTCATTGCCATTCTGACCGATGATCAACCAGCCCCCCACCATGACCATGTACAAATCACGGTATTGCGGGTCGCCGCCATTGTGCCAGCCATGCATGATGTTGCCGCCCACGCAAGCGCCGTTGACGCCAGCTGGGCGGCGCAGATCGAGGCGCAAATCACCGCCCGTAAACCCTGGCAAGCCGGCCCCGAAGGGCGCCATCCTGCGGCCGTTGCCAGCGCCCTAATGGCCGCAATGTGCAAGGCCAAAAACCCCATTTTGGTTGCCGATGGCGGTGAATTCTGCCAATGGATTCAGGCTGGCTGCACCGCAAAGACACGCATAATCAATGGCCCATCCGGGGCTATTGGAGGGGGTATTTGCTATGCGATCGGCGCCAGTATTGCCTGCCCCGATGCCACCATATTTCTAACCATGGGTGATGGCACCGCCGGGTTTTATCTTGCCGAATTTAATACCGCCGTCAGAGCCAATTGCCATATCGTGGCGATTATTGGCAATGACTATCGCTGGAATGCCGAAGTGCAAATTCAGATTGACAGCTATGGTGCTGACCGGGTTTATGGTTGCGACCTTGATGCCAGCGCCAATTATGCCGATGCTGCCGCCGGACTAGGCGTTCATGCGGTGACAATCGGCCCACAAGATGATCTTGACGCGGCGTTAGACACAGCCCGCCTTAACAATGGTCCGGCTTGTCTGAATGTGCTCATCGAAAGCCATGCAGCGCCAAAATTCGTGCCGCTGAAACTATAGCGCTATCAGGCAAATTTGGCTTCGGTAGCCCTCACCAACGCCACCAACGTGTCATTATAGGGGGTGGCAATGCCAAGGCGCTGCCCTAACACCGGCACCATGCCGTTGATGGCATCGATTTCCGACCGCTTGCCAGCCAGATGATCAAGCCGCATTGACGGGTTCGCGTGCGGCATTAATGCGGCAAATTTCAGGCCGTAGGCGACAGCATCATCAAACGAGAAATTGATGCCTTGGGCGACCCCAACCGCATGCGCCTCAAGCATGCATCCAAGCGCCACCTTGCGGCTGTCTGGATTTGCAAATAACTCGCCTATAGTGCATGCAAACGCGGTGCAAGGCGCGCTACACATGACATTACAAATGAATTTTTCCCATACCAATTGATGTATATCTGCAAACGCTTGTGCCTTGAACCCGGCGTGCTGCCACAGCGATTCTACCCATGCCAGCCGGTCAGTCTTGCCACCATTTAATTCACCGATCCGCACCATCCGCATCGCATTATGATGAATATGCCCAGCGCCTTTGATCGATGCGCCAAAGCCTTCGGCAACACCAAGCAAAACATTTTTTGTGGACATATACTCGGCAATACGCTCGCCCGCGCCCAAGCCATTTTGGATGGTCAACACCAATGCGTGTGGTGGCATAATTTTGGCAATACCAGCCGCCGCGGCGCCGACACCATCGGCCTTGGTGGCGACAACATAAAGGTCACAGGCACCAATGTCATTAATGTCAGCAACCGCCCGAATACCAGCAATAGTACGGTCACCACTGGCCCCGTTTAGCTGCAGCCCGTGCTGCGCAATCGCGTCAATATGATCTGTCCAAATATCGGTAACCGCCACATCATAGCCGGCCTCGGCAAATAGCCCTGCATAGACAGACCCCATGGCCCCAACCCCTACAATAGCAATTTTAGGGGTATTTTGCGGCGGCGAGAACGGCTGTGTCATAGTCTAAAACTCCATTCTGATTACAGGATACATTATAGTGTTATGCGGCGGCGCGCCGGGGTTGGACATACCGGGGCTGGACATACCGGGGCTGAATATTATTGGCGGTGTACGCCGGTTACATTCACTTTATAGATGGTTTCTCGCGATTCAATAGTTTTCAGTCTGGTACTTGCCTAAAGATGCGGCTAGCATAATTGCACTTAATTAAGATTCGCCGATGAAATGGCACCACCTTATTTTTTTGCATGATGACTGGAGCACAGCCCCATGAGTAAAATCAATATCCAATTCACATTGTTTTCTGCCTTTTATTCACCGTTGATTTCAACGATGACCGGCGGGTTTTTAACAGAAGAGGGACTTGATTATGAATGGAGCGTCGCAAAACCCGGCGTAACCGCGATCGCCGCCCTTGATGATGGTACCGCAGATGTTGTGCAATCCACGCTGAGCCAAGGCTTCAACACGCTTGGCAAGGGCGAAACACCAAACTGCGTGCATTTTGCCCAAATCAACGAAATGGATGGATTTTTCATCACCGGGCGTGACGCTGACCCCGATTTTCGCTGGAGCAAGCTGGAAGGCGCCGAAGTGCTGGTGCATCATGGCGGCCAACCAATGACGATGTTTAAATATGCGTGCTTTAAATCAGGCATTGATATCAATAAGATAAACATAATTGATGCCGGCAGTGGCGGCGAGATGGACGCCGCATTCCGGGCTGGCACCGGCCAGTATATTCACCAACAAGGCCCAGCCCCGCAACAGCTCGCCGCCGATGGCGTGGGTCATGTTGTCGCGCAGCTGGGCCCGGCGATTGGCGCCTGCGGTTTTTCCAGCCTTGCCGCAACAGCGGACTGGCTTGCCACCGATGAGGCAAAAGCCTTTACCCGCGCCTATATTAAAACCCGCAACTATATAAATGACGTTAGCGCCGCCGAAATTGCGTCGGCTCAAAAGCCATTGTTCCCGAAGATTGACGAAGCTGTTTTGGCAGATTGTATCGGCACCTACCAAAAAATGGGCTGTTGGACACGCCATATCGACATCACCCAAGATGGCTATGATGCCATGCTTGATATTTTTGAATATGACGGAAAATTAAAGCAGCGTTATAGCTATGAGCAGGTTTGCGCCAAGCCGCCTGTTGTTTGATTGTCGATTAGGGCAGGCTTTACGGGCTGAGCGGTTGCCGATTGGCATAGGCCTGCCCTTGCCGGCTCAATTCAATAAACCGTGCCATAAAGGGCTTGTCGCTATCTTGCGTACGGACCGCCGCGTACAGTTGCCGGGTCAAGCCAGTTTCGGTGATCGGGCGGGTCACAATATCGGGCCCAGTATCGGCTGACCTAATCACCCAATCTGGCAACACCGACACGCCTTTGTTGGCGCCAACCAGCATCAAAATCACCGCGGTTAATTCTACTTGCCTCAACAGTTTTGGTTCTATGCGGGCCGGCATTAATAGCTGGCTAAAAATATCCAGACGCGCCCGATCAACCGGGTAGGTAATCAGCGTTTCACCGGCAAAATCAGCCGCCTCGACAAAGGCTTTGTTACTGAGCGCATTATGCCGTGATGCGACAAAGGTGGGGGCATAGGGAAACAAATCCAAAAAAGACACCCCGGCAATCGTGTCAGGGTCTGATGATATCACTACGTCAACAGCTTCATCGGCAAGCGCCGGCAAAGCTCTGAACGCCAACCCGGGACGGATATCAATATCCACCTCGGGAAAATCTTCCCGAAACATATTCAACACCGGAAACAACCATTCAAAACAGGCATGGCATTCAATCGCGATATGCAGACGCCCAGCTTTGCCTTTTTGCAAATTATCAAATTCGGCCTTTAGCGAATCAACTTCAGGCAAGATACGTTCTGCCGCCCGCAATAGCCGCATGCCTTCGGCTGACAACCGCATGGGTTTGGTGTTTTTAACAAAAATATCAACACCTAGCTGCGCCCGAATGGTTTTGATCTGATGCGATAACGCCGATTGCGTCATATTCAGCTGATCTGCCGCTTGCGCCAGCGACCCGGCCGCATGGATGGCGATAATGGTCCGCAAATGCCGAAGTTCGATATTCATAAATACTCCATTATATTAATATTTTTCATATTTATTATGATAATAATGAATTTGTTTCACAAAAATATATCTGGCACAAGAGATTATTGATGGTTTTCCTGAAAAGAAGACCAAAAGCACCCAATGCCGAAATTACCTAACCCCGAATTACAAGGAAGCCGGACAATGCATTTGAAAACACCAAAAATTTCTTTTGAGTTTTTTCCTCCAAAATCATTACAAGCCAGTTTCAATTTGTGGGAATCGCTCAAAATATTAATGCCGCTAGCGCCGCAATTTGTCTCGGTAACATATGGTGCTGGAGGCAGCACCCGTCGTTTGACACAAGAGATGACCACCACCATTAGGCAAAAATACAATCTTGACGTTGCGGCGCATCTCACTTGTGTTGCGGCCAGCAAACAAGACACATTGGCGCTTGCTGAAGCCTATGTGGCGGCGGGGGTTCGGCAAATTGTTGCCTTGCGCGGCGATCCGCCAAACGGCGACAAATTCAGCCCACACAAGGACGGCTTTGCCAGCTCGGTAGAGCTGGTCGAAGCGCTGGCAAAAACCGGGGTTGAGGTCATTCGGGTTGGGGCTTATCCCGAATTACACCCAGAGGCCACCTATGCTGACGCCAATATTGACTGGCTAAAACGCAAAATTGACGCTGGCGCCAGTTCAGCCATCACCCAGTTCTTTTTTGATTCAGAGATCTTTCTGCGGTTCCGTGACCGCTGTGTTAAAGCGGGCATCACGGCCCCCATTATCCCGGGCATTTTACCGATTGAAAACTGGGACAACACGAAAACATTTGCGGCGCGCTGTGGGGCGTCTATTCCGGCCAACCTCGAGGCTGAATTTGCCATGGCCAAGCGCAATAATGTCGAAGACATCCTGTCGGTGGTTGTCGCCACCGATCTATGCGTCGATTTGATGGAAGAGGGCATCGACCAATTCCACTTCTACACATTGAACAAGCCGCATATGACGCGCGATGTGTGCTTGGCGCTTGGCATTGAACCGGCATCGCAGCTAGAGCTTGTTGCCTAAGCTTTGACGGCGCCAGCCAGTCATTGAAAATTCTGGCAAATTATGCCACTTACTATTGGTAATCATGCGGCGCTGTTGAACCGGCCCGCACCTAACAATAGGATGTGGTAAATAAAACATGCAGAATTTACAGCATTGGTCTGTCACCATTGATCCGGACAAAATCTGCTGGATGACGCTTAACGTTGCCGGCAAATCAGTAAATGTGTTAACGCACGCTGTGATGGACGAGCTTGCTGCCCTGCTTGACTGGATCGAAAACCAGCCCACGCTCGCCGGTGTTGGCATGTTGTCGGGAAAGCCCGGCGGCTTTGTATATGGCGCCGATATTGCCGAATTTGAACTATTAAAGACCGCCGATGATGTGCTGGCGCATATGCAATTTGTGCATGCGCTGTTTAATCGGATTGAGGCCTTGCCGGTACCAACAGCTGTTGGTATTGACGGCATTGCTGTTGGTGGCGGGCTGGAGATTTCGCTGACATTTGACCGGCTATTTGCCACTGCAAACCGCATGACCAAACTTGGCTTTCCTGAAGTGAATTTAGGGATTTTGCCGGGCTATGGCGGTAGTGGCCGCGCCTATGGCCGCATTGGTACAGCGGCGGTTTTACAGATGATGGTCACCGGTAAACCGCTTGGCAGTGACGCCGCGCTGGCCAGTGGGCTAATTGATCAGACTGTCACCGATGCCGCCCAGCTGCAGCCAGCCATGGCGGCGTGGCTGGTCGCGCAAAATGGCAGCAAGAAAGACCGCCCACAACGCGAATTAGCGGCTGATGCCGCGGCCATTGATGAGGCCCACGCAAATTATCTAAAGCGGCTGCGCCAAGATCATACCCCAGCGCCTTTTGCGATCATTGACCATGTGCAACGCCACGGCCACAGTCCAGCAGCGATGAGCGCCGGTGAAATGGATATTTTTCCAGATTTAATGGTGGGATCCGCCTCAAAGAATTTACGGCGAGTCTATTATTTGACCGATCAGGTTCGCAAAACCGCCCGCGGTGATAGCAATATCTCGCATCTTCATGTTGTTGGGGCTGGTGTGATGGGCGGCGATATCGCCGCGGTTGCCGCCATGGCCGGGCTGACGGTGACCCTAACGGACATGAATGAAGCCGCCATTAATGCGGCGATCAACCGCGCCGAGGCCCTGTTTGCGCGGCGGCTGAAAGCCGATGATAAAATTGCCGCGGCAGCACAACGATTGCAGGCTGATGCCAGCGGAGACGGCGCCGCCATGGCCGATCTTGTGATTGAAGCTGTTGCTGAAAAGCTGCCTGTCAAACAGGCCGTCTTCACGGCGCTGGAAGCGGTTGTAAAACCGGGCGCCATTCTGGCAACCAACACCTCGGCCATTCCGCTTGAAGATATTGCCAAAGCCCTGCAAGACCCAAGCCGGCTGATTGGTTTGCATTTTTTCAACCCGGTACCGGTGCTACCGCTGGTTGAGGTGATTTGGTCGCAGCATTCGAACCAAGATTTGGTGGCGCGTGGCATGCAGTTCGCCGGGCAAATCGGCAAAATGCCAATCCGTTGTCAGTCGGCGCCGGGCTTTTTGGTAAACCGAGCATTGCTTCCGTATATGTTTAGCGCTGTTGAGGCTGTGGCCACCGGCGAAAATGCCGATCAAATTGACGAATCGCTGGTCGATTTCGGCATGCCGATGGGCCCTATTGAGCTGTGCGATCAGGTCGGGCTTGATGTGTGTTTGGATGTGGGCATGGTGCTGGGGATGGCGCCAGCTGCCGAGGCCTTACTGCGCAGCAAATGTGATGCACAGCAGCTTGGCCGCAAGACTGGCGGTGGCTTTTATGAATGGGATGGCAACCGGCCTGTGCGGCCACGGGCCGCGGTGGATGCTGCGATTATGGCCGGCATCGCTGCTACCATGCTCGCCCCAATGGTCGAACAATGCCAACAAGCCGTTGATGACGGCGTTGTTGATTCGGCAGATAGTGCCGATGCTGGCATGATTTTTGGCACTGGGTTTCCAGGCTTTCGGGGTGGTCCGCTGCATTGGGCAAAACAACAATAGGCGACTGGTTTAAGACATAGCAACAAAGGGTGTAAGAGCATGAGTGATATTTTTATTGTAGCGGCGCAGCGCTCGGCGATCGGCACCTATGGTGGCAGCCTGAAAGACACCGCGCCGATCGATCTGGCAATTCCAGTGGCACAGGCGGCAATCGCCAAATCAGGCCTGCCAATCGATGCCATCCAGCATGCGGTTTATGGGCATGTCATTCATACCGAGCCGCGCGACATGTATTCACCGCGCTGTATCGCGATGGGCGCCGGCCTAGCGGATACGGTGCCAGCCTTTCAGGTCAACCGGCTGTGCGGCAGTGGCCTGCAAGCGCTGGTCAGTGCCATCCAGCTTATCCAGCTTGGCGATGCACAGGCGGTATTGGCTGGCGGCGTTGAGGTGATGAGCCGCGGCCCCTATATTTTGCCGGCCCAAAGATGGGGCGCGCGGATGGGTGATAGCGGCGTCATTGATATGATGGTCGGCGCTTTGCACGACCCGTTTGGTATCGGGCATATGGGAATCACCGCCGAAAATATTGCCGCTGATTTTGGCATCAGTCGCGGCGCCATGGACGCGTTTGCCGCCGAGTCACAGGCCCGCGCCGGAGCCGCACAGGCGGCCGGCTACTTTGCTGATCAGATCGTTGCCCTTGACGTAAAACAAGGCCGCAGAACAATCACTTTTGATAGCGATGAATTTATCCGCACCGAAACCACCGCAGATACCCTTTCAACATTACGGCCGGCCTTTGCCAAAGATGGCGTGGTGACCGCCGGCAATTCATCCGGCATCAATGACGGCACGGCATCGATCGTGCTGGCAAATAGCGAGACCGTTGCTGCGCATGGAGCGCCAGCTTTGGCGCGCATCGTGTCTTATGGGTATGGCGGCGTCCCGGCCCGCATTATGGGCATGGGGCCGGTGCCTGCGAGCAAAATGGCGTTGGACCGGGCCGGCCTCAGCGTTAACGATCTCAGCGTTGTCGAGAGCAATGAAGCCTTTGCCGCGCAAGCCTGTGCGGTGTCACAAGAACTTGGCCTTGATCCTGCCATCGTCAACCCAAATGGTGGCGCCATTGCGCTTGGCCACCCGGTTGGGGCCACCGGCGGCATTATCATGACCAAGCTGGTCTATGAATTACGCCGGCGCGGTGACCGCTATGGTATGGCCACTATGTGTATTGGCGGCGGTCAGGGCATTAGCGTTATCATTGATGCCCAAATCTAGGCCAACCCCTGCAAAAGCGCTAGAGGCACGGTGCCCCAGAAAAGACCCCGTAGGCACAAACCCAGCAGGAAATGACACCGCAAGAAATGACTCCGTAATGAGAGGCGCCTTAGATGTATGAAGCTCCGATTGACGATTATAAATTTGTTATCAATCACGTGATTGGCCTTGACCGTCTTATGGCAGATATCGGCCATGATGATATCAGCGCCGATCTTGTCGAGGCAGTGCTGACCGAGGCCGGCAAGCTGGCCGCTGATGTGGTGGCCCCGCTGAACCATAGCGGCGATATGGCCGGGGCCATTCGCCATGATGATGGCAGCGTCACCACACCAAGCGGCTTTGCCGAGGCTTTTGCGGCGATGGCCGCAGGCGGCTGGACCGCAATGGAAGCTAGCGAAGATTTTGGTGGGCAGAATTTGCCAATGATCGTCACCACCGCGGTAAATGAATTTTGGCAGGCAGCAAACATGGCCTTTGCGTTATGCCATCTGCTGACACAAGGCCAAATCTATGCGCTTGAGAAATCAGCCAGCCCGCAACATCAAAAATTATTCATTCCCCCTATGGTTGAGGGGCGCTGGACCGGCACGATGAATTTGACCGAACCGCAAGCCGGTACTGATTTGGCCAGCATCAAAACCAAGGCGGTGAAAGCTGGCGATCATTATCTTATCACTGGACAAAAAATTTATATTACCTATGGCGAGCATGATATGGCCGAAAATATCGTGCATTTGGTGCTGGCCCGCACCGAAGATGCGCCGGCTGGGATTAAGGGTATTTCAGTATTTATTGTGCCAAAATTTATCCCGAATGCGGATGGCAGTCTTGGCGCTGCAAATGATGTGCGCTGTCTGTCGATTGAAAAAAAACTCGGCATCAAGGCATCGCCAACTGCGGTTATGCAATATGGCGAAAATGGTGGTGCGGTCGGCTATCTTGTTGGCGCCGAAAACCAGGGTTTGGATATCATGTTTGGGATGATGAACCATGCCCGCCTTGCGGTAGGTTTGCAGGGTCTCAGCATTTCTGAGCGGGCCTATCAACAGGCGCGGGCCTATGCGTTTGACCGGGTGCAAGGCACGCCATTGGAACATACCGCCGGGGCGCCCATCGTGCATCACCCGGATGTGTTGCGGACCTTGGCAACAATGAAATCTGAAATTGAGGCGATGCGGGCCTTAATGATGCTGGGGGCGGCCGCCATGGACCAAACGCATGGGGGCGAGGCTGATGATGCGCTGGTCGCCCGCGCCAATTTGCTGATTCCAATTATCAAAGGCTGGATGACCGAACGTGCGCTTGATGTCACATCCCAAGGCGTCCAAGTGCATGGCGGCATGGGATTTATCGAAGAAACTGGTGCAGCCCAGCATTTTAGAGATGCACGCATTCTGCCAATTTATGAAGGCACCACCGCCGTTCAGGCCAATGATTTAGTGTTTCGCAAAACCCTGCGTGATGGCGGCAGCGCTGTCACCCAGCTCTTTGACGATATCACCACAGAAATGCAGGCGCTGGCCCAGCATGCCGATAACAGCGTTGCTGCCAATGCACAGCATATGATCGGCGCGGTCGCCGCAGCCCGTGATGCCACCGCGCATATTTTGGCAGCCGCCAATGACCCGCGACGACCGGCGGTAAATGGGGTTAATTATCTGATGCTGCTTGGGCGTCTGTGCGGCGGCTGGATGATGGCACGTGCCAGCGGTGCTGCAGCCGGCTTGATACAGGAAACCGGCGCCAACCAAGCCTTTCTAGAGGCTAAATTGCGCAGCGCGCAGATTTTTATGACACATCATCTGCCGCAGGTGCAGGCGTTGGCAACCATTATCCAAACGGGCGATGATGCGGTTTTGGGCATGCATGCCGACTGGCTGTAAAGCATCCCATTACTTGTGCTGGCGTCCATAGGCGCTGGGGGGTAGCGGCCGGTAATCGGCGAGCTGAGTTTCATCAGGCTTAAAAATTTCTACAAGGAGCGGATAGCACACCGCACTGTCAGAAGAATGTTCAGCCGAACAATCACCGCCGGGGCAGGCTGACAGCCCACCAACCAAATCAGTCTCGGCAAAAAATTCTAAAAAATCGCCCGGCCGCACCGGGCTTGCCTTCATAAAATATTGATGCGTGTCGGCAGTAAAGCCAGTGCACATAAACACATTCAGAACATCATGCACAAACCCTTCAGCTGCATCATAATCAAGACCGCGATGCGCCGCCAAAGCCCGAATAAGATTCGAATGACAGCAATGATGATAATCAATGCCGCTGAGCAATTTGGCGGTGTAGGGATCGCATCTTGTGCCAATTACATCATGCACAGACCCCCCATCATCATCCCACCCATACCAATCCAACGTGTCATGGGTGATCGTTGCCAATGGCCGCAAAAACGGAAAGCTCGACCATAGGCGGTCAGCGGTCGACACATGCGTGCCATGCAGCGCGCGGGTTTTACCAGAATAAAATTTTTCATCCAGATTATCGGCCTGCCACAGGTTCAAATCACCGACCTGCGACCCGTCAACACTGACAATCCGAAAGAAATGACCTGCTGGCACATCAAAGCAACGGGCCTGACGCGGCGGCACAAGGGTTTCGCCAATTTTTTCAAGGGTCCGGCGCGCTTTGTTTAAAATGGTAATTTGGGGGTCCGGCAAGGTTTCGGTTGGATAACAAATGACCGGTCGTGCCATGCGCCGGGCGGCGGCATCATCTGGCATGGAGATGTTGTTGATATGTTTCATAGCTTATCTTCCTCTAGTTTTAGACTGCCATGCTTTACGGTTATTTGCTGGTGCCATAAAATTTATCCTGTAAGGCATAAAAGCGCATCGCCAGCGGCAAGAACCACGGGTCACCAGAATAAAACGGCATGGTCCGGAACGGAAGGTCAGAAAACACTGATCCTTCAAGGTCACCAAGCACCATCATGGCTGCCTTTTGTCCAAGCCAGCGCGCCCACACCGTGCCAGACCCACAAAATCCGCAAGGATAAATTACACCGTCATGCACCGCCAGCTTTGGCAATTGATCAAGCGGAAAGGCCACAAAACCATACCAATGATGGGTAACGTGGCTATCGGCCAGATCAGGCAAAATTGATAATAAGCCGGCTTTTAGCCGGGCCATCGCCTTTGCTGGATTGGGGTCCATGCGACGCCCCCCTAACAAAATACGTTTGCCATCAGGCGACGGGCGATAATAATAGCCAAGCTGCAAGGCCTCACCATACATGCTCTTGCTTGGCATTAGGCTCTGCACCCGGTTCGCGCCAATCTCTTCGGTTGCGATCATCTCTGAAATGACCGGCACCAGACGGCGGCGCACCCATGGCAAGCCCTTGTCAGTATAGGCGTTGGTGGCGGCAATCACATGGCCAGCCTTAATCTGGCCGCGGTCGGTGTCGATGGTAAAGGGCGTGGGGCTGGCAGGTGCCACGCGGCGCACCGCGGTAACCGCAGTGCCAGTAAAGACAATGCTGCCTGCCGCCACCGCAAGCCGGTACATCTCTGCCAGTAATTTTGCCGGGTGAATACCGCCGATATCATCCCGCCACATACCACCACAATATTTATCACTGTCGATATGCGCGCCGATGCCGGCCTTATCATACACCACCGGTTCAATACCAATCACACGGTGCAAGGTTTCGGCATCCTGCTTCATACTATCCAGCGATTGCGACCGCACCGTGCCAACCAACCGGCCGCATGTCTGCAAATCGCAATCAATGTTTTCGCGGGTGATAAAGTCAACCAAGTCACGGCGCGCCGCATGCGCTTCTTGATAAAATTTTGTGGCTTTTTCGGCCCCGAATTTCTGTGACAGCGCACCAAAGGCATATCGCAGATTGCCGCTGGTGATGCCACCATTGCGGGTGGACGCACCAGCCCCGATCTTGTCTTTTTCAAGCACTACGACCCGAAGCCCGGCACGCGCTAATGGCAGGGCAGCACCAAACCCGGTAAAGCCTCCACCAATAATGACCACATCGGCGGTGTTCGGCCAGTCTGCTGGCGCTGCCGCCTGCGGCGCTGCCGCTTCCCACCAATAGGGCGTAGTCACAACATCAGAATACATTTTGCCTCTCCGCACCGACAAGCGTTCACCATCACACGCACCAGCATAAACTCACTGGCCCCTCATAGTTTCACTGGCCTCTCATAATGTTACTGGCCCTTCATAATGTTACTGGCCCGGCACTGCAAATGTCAGCGATGCCCATAATGATTCCCAATCTATGCCGGCGGTATCCGGCGCATCGGCTGGGCGCTGCAAAACCACACTATCGACCAGATATTGCCGCCCCGGTTGCAGCGGTATGGTGACCTGCCCGGCGGCGTCTGTCTGCATCACGATGTGATCAATTTTGCGGGGATTATGCCGCACATAAACCGTTACCAGTGCGCCAGAGCGTGGCACACCTTGTTGATAGACCGCAACATCAAGCGTGTCTGGTGTTGGCGTGGCATAGGGATTTGTGAGGGCAACAAGCTCCACTTCAGCACCCAAAACCCGGTCCGGTCCGCCCACACCGTCCACGGCAATAAGGCTTTTGGCAAAGCGCCTGTATGTTTCGCGCAACACAAAATTATCAGCGCTGGCACCATCATACGCGGCAGCTATATCCAAAAACCCTTTTTTTGTCGCAAAGCCTATAAATTTTTCCGGCTGATCATAATCAAGATAAAGCGGTTGTGTTTGGTGATAGACAATCGACAGCCCAGCAGGGCCAGCCGTAAAACGACCCGCCGGCCGATCACCATAACGCCCTTTTATGCTATGCTCGCCTGCCGCATCAAACACCGCAAATGCCGCAATATCACCCGGTGTATAGACTACCGAGGACCCTAGAAAATGCGTACCAATAACCAAATCGGTCGTCACCTCAACACCGGGCCTTGGCTGAAATTCAGATGGTTCAATCCAGAATTCATGCGCGTAAGATGATAGCGAAGACAGGGCTGTCAGCACCGCGACAAAAACGTAAGCAATGATTTGCATTTGAAAAAAACCTGAGGTACGTAATTTTATGTTGCAGAGTGAGTTCAGACCATTCCGTCGTTTTTGTAAAGCCCTTCATAAGGGCTTGGCGATCTTAACTCTGTTGCTGTTCTGCCAGATCAGCGCGGCATACAGCCATGAAACACGCCCCGCGGTCGCCGACATTACGCTGTCTGAAACCGAGGCCAGGCTGGTCATTCAGTTTAATGCTGAATTATTTCTTGCCAATATTGATGCCAGCCAAATCGCCAACACTGATGATGCCGCCAACGCTGCCATTTATGATCAATTGCGCCAGCTGTCGACGCCAGATTTACACGCCGCCTTTGCCAAAAAATGGCAGGCATTTTCTGACCTTCTACAGGCCAAGGCAGATGCCACGCCACTATTGTTTAGTTTTGTCGACATCAACAGCCAGACCGGCATTGACGCCAGCCTGCCACGCCTCAGCACGCTGACCATCACCGCCCCACTGCCATCCCGTTATAACGCGGTGCGGTTTGGTTGGGACGCGCGGCTTGGCGACCTCATTCTACGCCAGATGGCCGATGCATCAGTTGACCCAACCATGCTGTTTACCGGCTATCTGAAATCTGGCGCGCTGAGCGGCCCGATAAGCCAGCATGGCACAAATGCGCCGGCCATAACCACTATGGTGGGTGATTATATCAAAATAGGCTTCATCCATATTATACCGCGCGGGTTTGACCATATTTTATTCGTGCTTGGGCTGTTTTTCTATTCGGCACGCTGGCGCCCGCTGCTGGCACAGGTTAGTATTTTTACGATCGCACATAGCTTGACATTAGCCCTAGCATCCAGCGGCGTTATCGTAATCTCAGCCAACATCGTCGAACCCTTGATTGCCGCCTCAATCGCCTATGTGGCGCTAGAAAATCTGCTGCATCAGAAACTGCATAGACTGCGGCTGATGATTATTTTTATTTTTGGTTTGTTACACGGCCTTGGCTTTGCATCGGTATTGTCTGAAATCGGCTTGCCGCAAAGCAGCTTTTTGATCAGCCTGATCAGCTTTAATATTGGCGTTGAATGTGGTCAGATTGCTGTTATTACGGCGGCTTTTGCAATTACCGCGCTGTTGCCGCTAGAGCACAATGCCTATCGGCGCTACGTAGCGATGCCAGCATCATGCGTTATCGGTGTCATTGGCATATGGATGGTTGTCGACCGGCTTGCCGCCCTATGGCTGTAAGACAGGTGGCTGTGAGACTTTGAGGCGTGGGACTTGGAGACTGTGCGGTTGCGGTTAGCCGCGCGGCAATTTGGTTTCAGCAAGGCGCACCCAATAATCGACACCAAGGGGCAATAGATCATCATTAAAATCAAAAAGCGGGCTATGCAGTTTTTCTGAAGATTCGCCTGCACCAAGCCAGATATAGGCGCCGGGTTTTTTTTCCAGCATAAAGGCAAAATCTTCAGCCACCATTGCCGGGGGTGCCGTCGAAGCAATCGCCGCGTCGCCAAAAATCTGCGCCGCCACATCATTCGCAAAATCGGCACAGGTCGGGTCATTTACCGTTGGCGGATAGCCGCCATGAATTTCCATTTCTATGGTGCAGCCATTGGTTGCAGCGGCGTGCTTGGCGATATCTTCAATTTGCTGCAGACATCGTGCGCGGGTCGGGGCGCGCATACTGCGCAAAGTTCCCGAAATTGACGCCGATGCCGGAATCACATTAAACGCGCTCCCTGAGGCCAATTTTGTCAAAGATAAAACCACTTGATCAAACGGGTCAGTCTGGCGCGCCACTAAACTTTGCAACGCCACAATGCACATGCCGGCGGCGACAACCGGGTCATGCGTGTGATGCGGCATGGCGGCATGCCCGCCGCGGCCCTGAATGGTCACTGTAAAAATATCACTGCCGGCCATCGCCGGGCCACGGTGCGCTATTGCCGCACCGACTGGCAAACCTGGCCAGTTATGCATCCCCCACACTGTCTCAATCGCAAAGCGATCAAACAGCCCATCTTCAAGCATCGCCCGCGCCCCAGCATTGCTGCCCTCTTCGGCCGGCTGAAAAATACAAATGACAGTGCCATCAAAATTGCGGTTTTTGGCAAGCCGCCGCGCCGCGCCAAGCAGCATCGTGGTATGACCATCATGGCCGCACGCATGCATGCGCCCGGCATGCCGCGAGGCATAGGGCAAATTGGTTTGTTCATGGATCGGCAAGGCATCCATATCGGCGCGCAGGCCAATAACCGCGCCTGAGGTGTTTGTGGCACCATGAATAACCCCAACCACACCGGTGCGCCCAATAGCACGATGCACCTCAATACCAAAACCCGCCAGCTTGTCAGCGACAAACGCCGCGGTATCATGCTCGGCAAAGGCAATTTCCGGGGTCTGGTGCAAATGATGCCGCCACGCCACCAGTTCAGCAATTTCTGTTTTGACACTGTCCATAGGGTAGGTTCCACTTATCAGAAGGCTTTGCACGGCAACTACAGCCGCCGCACAACTACTGTGCTTATGATCGCAGTATAAGCGCCTCTAGCCAATTTCCCCAAGATCAATCATCGCGCTAAAAACAGCCTTCAAGCAAAATGCGGGTGTTTTCGGCAGTCATGTCCCGTGGATTACCGCCGGCGCTGGGGTCGGCCAAAGCGGCGGTAACAATACGCTCCATATCGGCATCACTAAGATCGCGCAGCCCCAATTCAGCCAGGTCCTTTGGAATATTGAGATGTTTCACCAGATCACCAACAAACCCATAAAACCCATCAAAACCGCCATCAATACCAAGATAATTGGCCGCCATCACGATGCGGCCTTCAATTTCGCTTCGGTTAAACCGCATGACCGCCTGCATCACAACGGCGTTTGTGGTGCCATGATGCGTGTGATAAATGGCACCAATCGGATGCGATAGCGCATGAATTGCCCCCAAGCCTTTTTGAAAGGCAGTGGCGCCCATCATAGCGGCGCTCATCATATGCGCGCGCGCCACGATATTGGCACCATCATCATAGACCGTCGGCAAGTTTTCCTTAACCAAACGCATACCTTCGAGCGCGATACCTTGGCTCATCGGATGATAATGCGGCGATGAAAACGCCTCAAGACAATGCGCAAAGGCGTCCATGCCGGTGCCAGCGGTGATAAAATTCGGCATACCAACGGTTAGTTCCGGGTCACAAATCACCACGGTTGGCAAAATCTTTGGATGAAAAATAATTTTCTTTTCGGCGGTTTGCGAATTGGTAATGACTGAAGCGCGCCCCACTTCTGAGCCAGTGCCAGCGGTTGTCGGCACAGCAATGATTGGCGCGATAGCGCCCGCATCGGCTCTGGTCCACCAGTCACCAATATCTTCAAAGTCCCATAGTGGCCGGGTTTGGCCTGCCATAAAGGCAATGACCTTGCCAAGGTCAAGCCCGGAGCCGCCACCAAACGCGATCACCCCGTCATGGCCACCCGCTCGGTAAACCTCTAAGCCGGCCTGCATGTTGATCTCGGTTGGGTTCGGGTCAACCTCAGCAAACAGTGCCGCGCCTAATCCGGCAGCCTCCAAAATACCAAGCGCATTTTGCGTTATTGGTAAATTGGCCAGCCCCTTGTCGGTTACCAGCAAGGGTTTTTTTATAGCGGCTTGATGGCAGGCATCGGCAAGTTCAGCAATACGCCCGGCGCCAAACCGGATGGCTGTCGGATAAGACCAATTTGTTGTCAGTGCCATTTTTATACACCTTTTTTCATATGATAGGATTTTGGACGGGTCAGATTGTGATAGCCGATTTCCGACAAACCACCACCGCGCCCGGTATTTTTGCATCCAGTCCAGCACAAAGCCGGGTCAAGATAATCACATCTATTCATAAACACAGTGCCAGTGTCTATCTGGTCGGCAATCTGGCGCGCCCGGTCAGCATCACCGGTCCAGAGAGATGCGGTCAATCCATACTGGCTGTCATTCATCAATTCTACGGCTTCGGCATCAGTCTTTACCTTCATGATACCCACCACCGGGCCAAAACTTTCTTCGCGCATAACCGGCATGGTGTGGTCAACATCAATTAAAATTTGCGGCATCAAATAGGCCCCGCCATTTTCTGGAAACAGCGCCGGGTCAATTAACGCCCGCGCACCGCGTCGCACCGCATCATCAGTCTGTTCACGCACCACCGCCGCAAACCGTTCATGCGCCATCGGCCCGAGGCTGGTGGCCTTGTCGAGCGGATTGCCAAGCGTGTAGCCAGACACAATAGCGACAGCCTTTTCTATAAAGGCATCAAACAGATTTTCGGCAACATAAATGCGTTCAATGCCACAACAGCATTGGCCCGAATTAAACATCGCCCCGTCAATCAAGGTTTCGGCTGCCGCCTCTAGATTGGCATCATCCATAACATAACCGGGGTCCTTGCCGCCAAGTTCAAGACCAAGCCCGGTAAATGTGCCAGCCGCCGCCTGTTCAATTGCGCGCCCCCCAGCAACCGAGCCGGTGAAATTCACAAAACCAAACGCCTTATCGGCAATCAGGTGAGCGGTGGTGGCGTGATCAAGATAGATATTTTGAAAGACCGCTTGCGGCACACCGGCGGCATGAAACGCCGCGGCCAACCGTTCGCCGACCAAAATGGTTTGGGTGGCATGTTTCAGCACCACAGCATTACCCGCAATCAAGGCCGGCGCAATGGTGTTAATGGCGGTCATGTAAGGGTAATTCCACGGCGCCACCACAAACACCACGCCGTGCGGCACGCGCTTTATATAGCGGGTAAAGGCGGCGCTATCTTCGAACATTAGCGGTGCTAAAGCGGCCTCGGCAATTTTTGCCATATAGGTAGTGCGCTCTTGAAACCCGCCAAATTCACCGCCATAGCGGACCGGACGGCCCATTTGCCATGCTAGTTCTGGAACAATCTCATCATTTTGCTTGCCAATAATGTCTACGGCTGCTTGCACCAGTTGGATGCGCTCAGCCATTGGCCGGGCTGCCCATTCTGCCTGTGCGGCGGCGGCCCCGGCCACGGCACGGCGTGCCGCCTCAACGGTGACCGCTTGGCGTGTTGCATAAACAGACCCATCAATGGGCGAGATACATTGTAATGAAACTGACATGATTAGGCTCTTTCAAATCCACGGCGCACCTCATAATCGGTGACCTTACTATCAAAATCTTCCTGCTCCCAACGGGCAGCCCGTACATAATGATCAATCACTGCGTCACCCATTGCGGCGCGCAGCATATCAGACCCGTCAAGCGCCGCTGTGGCTGCGCGCAGGCTCGCCGGGATCGCACGGGCGGTTTCAGCCTGATAGGCATCACCGCTAAATTCAGCCTCTAGCTGCAAGCCATCCTCAATGCCTTTAAGGCCTGCCGCCAGCTGTGCTGCCATCGCCAAATAAGGGTTTAGATCAGACCCTCCAATGCGGCATTCAACGCGAATGTTTTTACTGTTTTCGGCAACCACACGATAACCAGCGGTGCGATTATCAATCGACCAAATGGCCTTGGTTGGGGCAAATGTTCCAGCCTGAAAGCGCTTGTATGAGTTGATATAAGGCGCCAGAAAATACGTCACATCATCCGCATAGGTGAGCAGCCCGGCAAGATAGCTCTGCATCATTTTTGACATGCCATGCGGCTGCGTTTCATCATAGAAAACCGCGGCGCCATCAGCCCCGCGCAGTGACTGGTGGATATGGCTAGATGACCCGGCAAAATCATGGCTCCATTTTGCCAGAAACGTAACCGCGCGATTATTCAGAAATGCAATTTCCTTAACCGCATTCTTTACCATCACATGCACATCCCCCATACGTAGGGCGCTCGCATATTGCACATTGATCTCGGCCTGCCCGGCATCGGCTTCGCCCTTGGTGTTTTCAACGGTTATGCCGGCCCCATATAAACCATTGCGGATTTGCCGCATCAGGCCTTCTTCCTTGGTGGTTTGAAAAATATTGTAATCTTCGTTATAGGGGCTGATCGGCGTCATCGCGTGATAGCCAGCATCGCGAATTGTTTCAAAATCTTCACGGAACACAAAAAATTCCAGCTCGGTAGCCGCCATCATCGTCAGCCCCATATCAGCCGCCCGCGCTAGCTGTTGCTTTAGGATCGTGCGCGGGGCAAGCGGCACCAATTCATATGTATGATGATCAAGCAAATCACACAAGACCAGCGCTGTTGCCTCCAACCATGGCAAAACGCACAGCGTATCAAGGTCTGGCCGCATCACATAGTCACCATAACCAGATGACCAGCTGGTCGAGGCATAGCCTTCGACGGTCGTCATTTCCAAATCAGTCGCCATCAGATAATTGCAGCAATGGGTTTCTTCCCACGCATTATCGATAAAAAACTGGGCATGAAAGCGTTTGCCCATAAGCCGACCCTGCATATCTGGAACGGCGGCAATAACGGTGTCAATGCGGCCGTCTTTAACCGCAGCGCGCAGTGTTTTCATCGAAAGAATGTCCGGCATCGGCGTTATCCCCTTTTAGTTTGTAAAATTGGTGTGGCGCTAACAAAGCCCCACACCATTTATGCGTTTTGGCCTATATTTTCTGGCCGATATTTTTGGGCCTAGCTGTAGCGGTAAGGCCGTCCAGCTTTCTGCATATCAGCATTATACTGTTTGAAGATTTTCACAACCTTTGCTTTAGTCTCAGACTCGGCCGCAATTTCATCCCAAAACTTCATGGCGGCATTTTCTACCTGCGCCAGCACATAGATCCCGACACCGCGCTGCTGGCCAGCTGGTGGGATTATGGCTATGCATCATTGCTTTTGAACCGGGTGCCAACGCTTGTTGATGGTGGCTCGCAAACTTCACCAAAAACATATTTTCTGGCGCGTGCGCTGTTGGCCCCTAGCCAGCAACAGACCGCAACCATATTGCGCGACCTGACCCCCAAAAATACCGTCACACAGCGTGATATCTATCTGGTGCTAACCGATCAAATGATGGGCTGGATGCCCACCATTAGCCAGATTGCCCATTGGGACACAACAACCGGACGGCCCACCACAGTGGCCGCCAACGCCCATGGGACGCGGCTTGCCTATGCCCGGAAAACATGCACACCGATTGCGACAATG
>Ga0181600_10000343_pt1 | contig 35715 bp, 29 predicted proteins | sample 041ome_2_FD_132982 | JGI IMG/M metagenome (GOLD analysis project Ga0181600, IMG submission 132982) | Coastal salt marsh microbial communities from the Groves Creek Marsh, Skidaway Island, Georgia - 041406US metaG (megahit assembly) | ecosystem: Environmental > Aquatic > Marine > Intertidal zone... | reverse complement strand
CTATCAGCACAATTCAGAAGACTCGAGAAGTTTGAGCGGTAACCGGGTCGATACGATTTATCAGGATGCCTCAAATGTTCTCTGGATAGGCACTTATGAGGGGGTTGATCGGTGGAATTATCTCAGTGGCGCATTTGCCTACTATACTCAGGCAGACGGGCAGCTAAATAATGATGTCGTCGTTAGTCTTGCGCAATCAGAAGCCGGAGCGCTTTGGGTTGGGACCTACGGCGCGGGGCTAAACCGTTTAGACTTAAACTCGAGTGGTGATTATGTTGCGAGCGACTTCTCTGTCGTTCTTCCTGATCAAAGGGTGATGGCGTTATGGTCTGAGGGGGACGATAACCTGTGGATTGGTACTCGAACGGCCGGCTTATGTCATTACGTGATAAGCAGTGGGGCATTGTCTTGCTTGATGCATGAAGAAGGAAATCAGAAATCTCTGAGTGCTAATGGTATTACTGTGATTCATGGTGAGGAGAGGGTGCTTTGGATAGGTACCTACGGCGGCGGATTGAACAGAATCGATCGTACGACTGGTGAGATCAGGCACTATCGCCATGATCCTAACAACATGGATTCGCTGGGGTCTGATCGAGTTCTCGCTATTTATCGAGATTCACTGGGTGTGCTCTGGGTTGGTGCTGAGGGTGGTGGTTTAAACTTGCTGAATGAGGTTAGTCAAACCTTTGAGCGCTTTCAGGCCAGTGAAGGAGATCCTGAATCAATCAGTAACGACACAGCATGGGAAATCTTTGAGAGTAGCACTGGAACGCTATGGGTCGGCACTCTCAATGGCGGTGTTAATTATTGGGAGCTGAGTGATCGGCTCGCGGGTGAAGTTGTATTTCGTCACTTTGATCGAATATCTGGATTGCAGAGTAATACGATATACGGGATTCTCGAGGATGAAGATGGTTATATCTGGATGAGTGGTAATCGTGGCCTCGTGCAGATAGATCCGAGTACGGCAGAGTTTCAACACTATGATCAACACAACGGAACTCGTGGAGATGAATTTAACTTCGGCGCACGTCTGAAAGATAACAATGGTCAGTTATTATTTGGTGGTGCTAGCGGATTGGTGGGTTTTAGGCCGAGGGCGATTCACTCGAATGCGATAGTGCCACCGGTCGTGATTAATGGCATTAGCAGCTTGAATAAGACGGTCTTCTCTCATAGTGCTCAAGCATCCCCGTCAAAAATTAGCCTGGGCTACGACGAGCGCTTGATCACTTTTGAATTTGCAGCACTTGATTACGCCTCACCTGACAAGAATCAATACGCCTATCAGTTGGTCGGTTTTGACGAGGGCTGGATAAATGCCGAAGGCTTTCGGCGTGCGACCTATACCAACCTACCGGCAGGTGACTACACTTTTCGCGTCAAGGCATCAAACAATGACAGGGTCTGGAATCTTGATGGCGCAGCTGTCGATATTTCAGTGGTTCCTGCGCCCTGGGTGAGTTGGTGGGCCTACCTGATCTATGTCATCTTGACGGGTGGTTCTGCAGCGAGCCTGATTTTTTTGCAGCGGCGAAAGCTCGTTGTCGCCCGCCATCAACATCAAATTCTGGAAGAGTTGGTCAGGCTACGGACAGCCGAGTTAGCTAAGCAGAATGATAAACTAGAGGTGGTTAATGACCAGCTTTTGAAAGCAAGTACCACTGATGCGCTCACCGGTTTGCATAATCGCCGCTACCTTTACGATTACATGGAAAATCAGGTGGCGATTATGCGGCGATTCTTTATTGACCTTGAGGAAGGTGATATCGCCCATGATGCGTTGCAGAAAGAGCCCGTCCTGTTTTTTATGATGATAGACCTGGATGGTTTCAAGAGTATCAACGATAGCTTTGGTCATTCAGCCGGCGACGAGGCTTTAATTCAGGTTTGCGATATCCTGCTCAAGCACACAAGGGACTCTGATACTTTGATCCGCTGGGGCGGCGACGAATTCCTGATTGTAGGTCGTGGCCATGGTCTTAATGGACCTAACCAGCTAGCGGAACGCATTCGCCGAGGCCTGATGGAGCACACGTTTTTGGTCGGAAATGGCATGAAGGGGTATATGACAGGATCAATTGGATTTGCACCTTATCCTTTCAATAGCTGGTATCCAGATCGATTCAATTGGGAGCAGGTTCTTGCCATCGCCGACCAGGCGGCGTATGTTGCCAAAGCAAACGGTAAAAATGCCTGGCTGGGTATTGAGGGGACAGCGGTTTTTGGATCTGCGGACTTCAACCTTATTAGTGATAGCCTGCAGAAGGTGTACGACAGAAATTGTATTACCACCATGACCTCCATGGCGCATACCGTTAATTATAGTGCCTAGCCTTGCAGGGCGACATTACTGATATAACGGAGTCTATATTGATGCGCCACTACGTGCTTGTGGTCAAAGAGGAATGTGAGACTTGTCGAATGATCCAGCCCGTTATCGAGGCGCTGGCATCGACTACTGAGATTCGCGTGTTTTCGCAGGATAACCCGGCTTTTCCCGACAAGTTACCCGACGGATTCATCGTCGAGGATGATCGTGAGCTGGCACAATCATTTGAACTGAAGATTGAAATAGTCCCGACCCTCATTAGTTATGATGATGGACGAGAAGTCGAGCGTCTGGAAGGTTGGAACAGATCGGCCTGGGAAAAACTGTGCGGGCAAAAATTCAGTGCCAGCCTGCCTGCTTTTCGGCCAGGTTGCGGTTCCAAGTCGCAGGATCCTGGAATGGCAGAAAAACTCGCCTTGAAATATGGTGGTCAGCAGCTGAAGGCCAGAAGGGTTGTGATCGCCGACGCTGAAGATGAAGTGGAAGCCTGTTACGACAGGGGCTGGAGTGATGGGTTGCCGCTCGTACCACCGACGGAGATTCGAGTCGTTCGCATGCTGCAGGGCACGCGGCGGGCAGCTGAAGAGGTGATCGGCGATGTGCCTCCGGACTATGCGCCTTGCACAGTTGAGAAGATCGCGATAAACGCCGTAATGGCTGGTTGCAAGCCAGAATACCTGCCGGTGGTGATTGCCGCGGTTGAGGCAGCCCTGATGGATGAGTTTTGCATGCACGGTCTGCTGGCGACGACCTATTTCTCCGGCCCCATGGTACTCGTCAATGGGCCACTGAGTCGCGCCATTGGCATGAATTCAAGAGGAAATGCTCTCGGTCAGGGGAATCGGGCTAATGCGACGATTGGGCGGGCGCTGCAGCTGATCATTCGCAATGTGGGCGGCGGTCGACCGGGTGGTGTTGATCGATCAGCGCTAGGCAACCCCGGCAAATATACTTTTTGTTTCGCTGAAGATGAAACCGGTTCTTGTTGGGAATCCTATGCACAAGAGCAGGGATTTAGTCGTGAAGCCTCGACGGTCAGCTTGTTCGCTGCCGATGGGGTGCAAGGCATCGTTGATCAAAAGTCGAGAACACCTGAGTCTTTGAGTCGATCCTTTGCCGCCGGGTTGAAAGTCGTTTCACATCCGAAAATGGTTATGGCAGCTGATGCATTTCTCGTCGTTTCACCGGAGCATGAGCGGGTGTTCCGTGAAGCCGGTTGGACCAAAGCCAGGCTTAAAGCCGAGCTGCATGAGTTATTGCTGCAGCCTGGTAGTGAGTTGATCGCGGGTGCTGGGGGTATTGCCGAAGGTTTGCCAGAAAAATTCAAAGATCAGACGTTACCCAAGTTTCGGAATGGCGGCCTGAATATCGTGCGTGCTGGCGGTAGTGCGGGTCTGTTTTCGGCGATCATTGGTGGATGGGGTGCTACCGGTAAAATCGGTAGTGTACCGGTCACACGCGAGATAGTTTGAACGAGGCAACGCGGCTACGATGCCAGAATTGCGTGCATCAGGCTGTCGTTCGAGAAGGGAATTGGCTATATTTCAACGAGTGTAAAATGGGTGAGCAATTAGAGAGGTCACAATGATGAACAGCTTTCTGGATCCAACCGCTGAACTAGCCCCAGAGTCGCGTATTCCGTTACCCAGGCGACACAGTCTCGTCGGGCTGAATGTGGGATTGCTGGATATTTCCAAACCACGAGGTAATGTGTTTATTGCTCGCCTGGATGAGTTACTGACGCAGGCAGGTGCGATACCGCGGCATTATGCGAAACCAACCTTCACTAGGATTGCGCCGATAGAGCTCAAGCAACAGATAGCCACCGAGTGTGATGTGGTTATCGAAGCGCTTGCCGACTGAGGATCCTGTACGTCGTGCAGTTTGCATGACATTATGGATCTGGACAGGAGAGGTATTCCCGGGGGTTTTATTGCCTCTGAGGAGTTTCGCGAAGCCGCTGTCGCCCAAGCAGCCTCTCTGGGTTTCGATGCGCCACGAATGTTCGTTGGCCATCCTATTCAAGATAGAACTGATGCTGAAATGCGGTCTCTGGCCGAGTCAGCCTACGACCAGGTTGTCGCGCTGATTGTTGAGTCAGTTGAGTCAAAAGCAACTTAGGACGTCAAGCTACAAGCTGCAGCAGTAAAAAAAGGCGCATTCGCTATCGCGGACGCGCCTTTTTTATTCGAACCGCGTCACCCCAATGGCTTCATTGCGGCTGAATGCGGGAGCTGGGCCTGCAGACTATTTCGGCTGCATTCTAATGCCGCTGTCAAGACGAATGGTTTCACCGTTGATATAGCTGCAATTGACGATGTAGGCTGCAGTCTGGGCAAATTCACTGGGATCACCTAATCGATGCGGAAATTGTGTCATCTCAATCAGTGGCTCACGTACCTGCGGAGGAGCGAATTTCATCATCGGCGTCTCGAAGATACCAGGTGCGATTGTTACGCAGCGAATACCTTGCTTAACCAGGTCCCGCGCAATCGGTAATGTCATACCGGCCACACCGCCTTTGCTCGCGCTATAGGCTGCCTGGCCTATCTGACCGTCAAATGCAGCGACAGAAGCAACGTTGATAATAACGCCACGCTCACCGTCAGCGGTGACGGGTGCGTTATGCTGCATAGCAGCTGCACATAATCTTAAAACATTGAAAGTGCCAATCAGATTGACTCGAACAATAAACTCAAAGGTCTTTAAAGGCATGGGGCCATCTCGACCCAAGGTGCGTGCTGCGGCCCCGATACCGGCACTGTTAACGTTGACGTGGAGTGCACCGAAGGTTTCGACGGTCTTTTGAACTGCAGCACTGACTGCCTCTTCATCGGCAACATCGCCAGCGGCAAAGCTCGCGTTCGCACCGAGTTCTGCAGCGGCTTTCTCGGCGTTTTCAGCGTTTAGGTCAAATACCATGACCTTGGCGCCGGCTCTGATAAAATTTTCTGCCGTGGCACGGCCAAGGCCAGAGGCTCCGCCGGTGATAAAAGCAATTTTGTCTTGTAGATCCATGATTTACCCTTTTTAATCGAAAAAATTTCCGCGGAAAGTATACATGCCAACCCGTTGGCCTGCATCAGGTATAATCTACGCGTCATTCGGTCCAGGAGAACTGGTTGAGCCTTAATATTCAACGGCAGGTTTTGCTCACGACCCGCAATAGCCTGCGTTTGCCTGCCTACGCAGAATTTCTGGTTGAGGTGAATAGTGACTCTGAAGTACTTGAGGCGCTAACCTATGCGCGACAGCGGCGATGGCCAGTCACTGTGTTGGGTGGTGGCAGCAATTGTGTTCTCGCTCAAAATATTACTGGTCTAGTCATCTGTGTTCGTACCAGAGGTATCGCGATAGAGGGAAATCGTGTTGAAGTAGCAGCGGGCGAGTCATGGGACCTGCTGGTCCGGCAGACTCTTAAGGTTGGGCTTTCAGGACTCGAAAATTTGACCCTCATCCCCGGTCTTGTAGGTGCAGCGCCGATTCAGAATATAGGAGCCTACGGTGTTGAGTTGGGGACTATGATTGAACAGGTGCATGCCATAGAAATCGAGAGTGGCAAGGCGTTGGTCTTGAGCAATAGCGAATGTCAGTTTGGGTACCGGGATAGTATTTTTAAGCAGTCCCTTCGTCAGGTAGCGGTTATCAGTCGAGTGTGTTTGCGCCTGAGTCATGACTTTTCACCAAGACTTGATTATCCAGAGCTTCGGCAATGGCGAGAGCTACAGTCATCTGATGGCGTCACAGCGACGCAGGTCAGTGAGGCTGTTGCCGAGATCCGGCGAAAGAAACTGCCAGATCCCAGTATGATAGGTAACGTGGGTAGCTTTTTTAAAAATCCTCAGGTGAGTTTGGACACTTTGCGCCAGTTACAGAATGAATTTCCAACTATGCCGGCGAGAGAGCAGGAGGATGGCGATTGGAAACTCTCGGCAGCCTGGTTGATAGATTCATTGGGTTTGAAAGGTTTCAAGGTGGGGCAAGCCGCTGTTTCTGATCAACATGCATTAGTGCTCGTCAATACAGGTACTGCGACTGGGGAGGATATAATGGCGTTAGCTCGCCAGGTCCAGTATCGGGTCATGGACCGGTACAATCTCCAGTTAGAGATTGAACCGGTCGTTTATCCCTCAGCCTGATCCTGCTGACATTACGCCGATCTATCTAGGGCCGGTTAGGACAGGTTATTACCCATTGCTTTAAGAGGCGCTCGAGGATCGTTGGCTGCTCGTCCACGATGACTGGGATGGGAGATGTCCAGTACGCGAGGTTCTGCTGGCAACGCAGGGGCGGCTGTTAGTGTCGGTACCGCCGTTAACACAGGTCCCTGTATAGGCGGGCTCGAGTGTACCCGCGGATCATTAGTTGCGCGTCCACGAGTCGAGGGGTGCGCTGTCATCGTCGATCTAACGTTTGTCGGGACCGATGCTGTCGAGCCTCTCTCAGCCTCGAGAGCGCTGGCCTTAGTCGTTTCCACTATTGGCGTAACCACTGACGTTGCCTTGTTGTCATGCATGGTTTCGGTAACCAATTCTGCAGTGGCAACTTCAGCTGTCTCTGGTGCGAGCACTTCAGCGACAGCTGGGACAGCTTTGACCAGGTCAGTGGCTGATTCCGATGCTTCAGTCTCTGGAGCGACTGTCTCAAGAGCGACTGTTTCAAGAGCAGTGGTTTCAAGCTCAGCGCTTTGAGGCGTCAGGCTGGCTGCGTCGAGGTTCAAGGGCTCTGAGTCATTAACCGGTGCTTCGACAGCAACCTCGATTGATTCCTCAACCCTGGTTTCGCTGACAGGCTCATTGGCTGCGACCGGAGCTGCTGTTTCGACGGCTGTCGAAGCAGTTTCAGGTACGTTAGATGCTGCTCCAGGTCGCCCGTTCGCTGCTGCTCGCTTTTCCAATTCAGCCTGTAACCGAGTGGGTTCGACGGTAATTGATCCAGTGTCAGCCAGTGCAAGTGCAACGTTATCCTGAGCATCGCCGACCGTAATATCGCCGGCTATCGAAGACGAGGCAATCGCCCCGACGGCTTCAGTAACGGGTGTGCTTTCCACTCTCGGGCTGCGCTTGCGTTGACCAGAACGCTGACGACTGCCTTGATTGCGCTTATCGCTATCGGTGTTATCTTGTTCGTCGGCCAGATTTCGTTCCGGACGTTTTTTGACGTTTTCAGGACGGTTGCCGTTGGCTTTTTCCTCAGACTTCGATGCGTCTCGCGTTTTTTCTGCGCCTCTGCGGCTGCGTGGCGGGCGACTGGGCTTTTCAGTAGCAACATCCCCCTTGGACGCAGACTTGGTTGGAGTTTCTGTGGGTCGATCACTTCCATCTTGATCTCGACTATCGGAGCGTCGCCGCCCACCCCGACCACCACGACTCTGGGCCGGTTTTTTCTCTGCTGCCGATTTAATGGCTGGAGCAGCAACGGCGTCGTCACTGGCAAATAGGGACAGGAAACGCGCCAGCAGACTCGCCTTTTTCGGACTGTTAGCCTTTACAGTCGCCGCTTGCGCTGGCCGAGTAGGGCCCGCAGGTTGGGGTATGGCCTGCACAGCAGCTTTTGCGACAGGTGACGGCTTGCTTGCAGCAACAGGGGCCTCAACTTCAAGCTCGACTTTCAGCTCATAACTGGCTTCTGTGATCTCATCATCCGTTGCTCGAATTCGCTCCACCCGATAGTGGGGCGTTTCAAGGTCTGGAGAGGGCACGACCACGACGCGTACATGGGTACGAGTTTCAATGTTAGTCAGGTCATTACGCTTTTCATTTAACAGGTAGGAGGCAACAGGAATTGGCAAGAAGGCACGAATCTCAGCCGTAGTCTCCTTCATGGCTTCCTCTTCAACCAGGCGCATAATTGCCAAGGCCGAGGATTCTACGTCACGAATAGTGCCCAAACCGCTGCAACGCGGACAGACAATCCCACTGGTTTCGCCCAACGAAGGTCGTAGGCGTTGGCGGGACATTTCCAGCAGGCCGAACCTCGATATACGCCCGACCTGGACTCTGGCGCGGTCAACTTCAAGCGCATCGCGCATCCTGTTTTCAACTGCGCGCTGATTTTTGGGCGAGTTCATGTCAATAAAATCTATGACGACCAGACCACCTATGTCTCTCAGACGCATCTGCCGGCATATTTCATCAGCCGCTTCCAGATTTGTGTTTAAGGCAGTCTCTTCAATATCTGCACCCTTAGTAGCCCTGGATGAGTTGATATCGATTGACACAAGCGCTTCAGTGGGATCTATGACCACTGAGCCGCCAGATGGCAGGCGAACTTCTCTTTGGAAAGCCGACTCGATTTGACCTTCAATCTGGTAGCGACTGAACAACGCGACTTCACTGTCGTAGTATTTAATGCGGGATGAAAACTGAGGCATGACGCGTTCGACCCACTCGGATGCCTGCTCAAAGGCTTCCTTGGTATCGATTAGAATCTCACCTATGTCGTCTCGTAGATAGTCGCGAATTGCCCGTATGATAATGTTGTTTTCCTGATAGATCAGGAAGGGTGCCTTGGCGCTTTCAGCTGCTTTCTCGATAGTGCCTGCCAAGGTGACCAGGTAGTCAAGATCCGATTGGAGCTCCTCGGCGGATCGCCCGACACCGGCAGTACGTATAATTGCGCCCATGTTCTTCGGAATCTCGAGCTGTGACATAGCATCTTTGAGCTCTGTGCGCTCTTCGCCTTCGATTCGCCGTGAGATACCCCCTGCTCGAGGATTATTGGGCATTAAGACCAGATAACGGCCCGCGAGGCTATAAAAAGTGGTCAGGGCAGCGCCCTTGTTACCCCGTTCCTCTTTCTCGACCTGGACGATGATCTCAGTACCTTCTTTGACAACATCCTTGATGTTGACTCGGCCAGAACCCTTGGCGCCAGGGCCTGTGAAGTATTCGCGGGAGATTTCCTTCAGTGGCAGAAAGCCGTGCCGATTGGCGCCAAAATCGATAAAAGCAGCCTCCAGACTCGGTTCTACCCGAGTAATTCTTGCTTTATAGATGTTGGCTTTCTTCTGCTCTCTGGAGCGGTTTTCAATGTCGAGATCAAAAAGCTTTTGGCCATCGACCATCGCTACCCTGAGTTCTTCACTGTGGGTCGCGTTTATTAGCATTCTTTTCATTACGATATCACTTATTCGAGGCGCTCTTACGCCACAAACCGGCAAATCGTCAAATCTATCTTGGTAAGTACCGTTGTTTAAAGATTAAATGTTTAAAGATTAAATGTTTAAAAATTAAATCAGGTCTCCATAGTTGTTTATTGTTGACGCTCTTATACGTCCGTTCATGTTAATATCCCCGCTGGTTTCAGGGGTGACTAGTTGATATTAACCACGAGTCATTACGTGTGTTTGACGGGTATTCAAAGTCCTCTATTAGTAGCAATAAAGCAGCAATAAACTGATTTGATGAATTTGGTTCGCGATGTAGTTTACGCGGTTAGTATTGTTTCAGCTGTGAAATCCTTTATCCTCTCAGCAAGTCGTAAGAGACCTTGAGTAGGACCAGGTCCTGACAAGGTGAAGAAGACTGCAATTCGGAACCGGATCTTCGGTGCTGAAAATGTATAAATTCAACTGTGAGATATTCTCAATTAAATTAACCCTGGGTTTGCCCTTGTGGATTACTTCCGGGCCAGCTCAAGCGGTTCAACAGAATCGACAAGCTGCCAGGATTATTCCTGAGGTTCCGAATGACCGGTTGCGTGAAACATTATCAACAGTTCGACGGATTGACGCTAAGCTCAGGTCACACTAACGTAATCTAAAGCACCTGATCACAGGAACGTGATCACGATCACAGAAGGGCAGGCGTCTGCTTGATAAGGGAGTTCAGACGTGTCCGCTGGCCATCATAGCAATAAATCCATGTGCGTCAAAGCGTTATAATTTTTTAGTTGCAGTCTATTGAGAATATTGTGCATGAGTGATTCAGTCCAAATAGTAGAGATCGATGCAGATTCTGAGGGGCAACGGGTCGATAACGTCCTGGTGCGCCTGCTAAAGGGTGTGCCCAAGTCGAGAATCTATCGCATCGTTCGAAAAGGTGAGGTGCGGTTGAATGGCGGTCGAGTAAAGGCCGAGACCAGAGTCAAAGGTGGCGACAGGTTGCGGATTCCGCCAGTGCGCATGGCGGATCCTGACGAACCTGTAAGAATGCCCGATAAAATAATTAAAATACTATCAAATTCAATAATATACGAAGATGATCGAATGTTGATTGTTAATAAACCTGCAGGCCTTGCCGTGCATGGTGGAAGTGGTATTACCAGCGGCGTGATTGAAGGTCTGCGCCAGTTGCGACCCCAGGAGCGGTCTCTCGAGTTAGTTCATCGGCTGGATCGAGGCACCTCTGGTTGTCTGATGATCGCTAAAAAACGCAGTCATCTGCGGCGTCTGCAAGCCCTGCTGCGAAGCAAGTCAGAAGGTGAAAATACGAGTTTTGAAAAACACTACATAGCAGTCGTGCATGGTCGCTGGTCGAAACGTCGACAACATGTGGCCTTGCCGATTCGAAAGGACACCTTGAAAGATGGGTCTGGCGTTTGTATCGTCGCGGCTGATGGCAAGCCGTCACTGACTGAGGTTGACGTTATTCGGCAGAATGAGAGCTATAGTCTGTTGGCTGTCAGGCCCATCACCGGGCGCACGCATCAGATTAGAGTCCACTGTCGCCACCTGAAACACCCCGTGGTTGGCGATGATAAATATGGCAACGAGCTCCTCGACAGTCAGTTGAAGATGCTCCATGGCTATGATCGGCTGATGTTGCATGCGGCCGAGTTGCAGATCCCGGGTTTTGACAAAGGTGAAAAAGCGATCCGTGTTCGGGCCGAGCCTGATGAAGCCATGTTGAATTTGATCAACTCCATCCAGTAGGCAAAACTAGCAGGAAAGCAAGCGGCAATGCTGGCTTCGATGCCAGATGGCACGAGGGCAGTTCAAGGGGTTTAGTCCACAAGCGGGTCTATCCCGCGCTCTCGAAGTCTCTGTGCGAGGCGCATTAAAGGTAGTCCATAGAGCGTATTGATATCCTGCCCGCGAGTGCTTGCCATCAGAGCTATGCCGAGACCTTCTGCCTTTATGCTGCCGGCACAGTCATAGGGTTGTTCCAGTGTGAGATAGCGCGCTATTTCTGCGTCGGTGAGGGCGCGAAATTGCACCGCATAATCTTCATGTTCTACCAGCAGTATTTGGCCGGCGCTTGCGAGGCAAAAAGCGCTAGTAAAGGTTACCCATTGATCACTGCAGAGTCTCAGTTGCGCGTGTGCCCGTTGGCGGTTGCCGGGCTTGCCCAGAATCTGATCGTTGACCACGACGATCTGATCTGACCCTATCGCAAGGTAGCTCGGTGAGCGATAACGCGGATCATTGGCTACCGCCAGAGCCTTGCCAGCCGCAAAGCGCTCAGCCATGGCGATCGGTGCTTCTCCCGGGGCCGGAATTTCGGCAAAATCGGGATCCACCTGGGTAAATGGCAAGGCGAGTTTGGCGAGCATCTCACGTCGGTATCGCGAGGTTGAAGCAAGTAGTAAGGAAGGCGGTGAAATGCTCATAGGTTACTGAATTTCTGCAATTTTCTTTTGACAGCCCGGAGTTCCGCGCCTAATATGCGCCCCCATATGTTCAAAGGCCCCCTACCAATTCGAATCCATCATCGCCGACTCGCGAGCGATAATGCCAAGTTGGAGGGTACCATTCCGTTAGCAAGATTCGAACGATTAATCGAGTTACTTGAAAATGACGCGGGAGACGTGCAAGTAAAACTGGAATTTAGGCCCGGTCACAAGCGTAGAACACGGATTATCGGACAGTTCGACTTCAGTGCTGCAATGGTCTGCCAGAGTTGTATGGAGCCTGTTACCTTGGGACTTGTTGGTGAGGTTCGCTTGATGATTGTCAACTCAGAAGCGGAGCTGGAGGCGTTGGACGAAGAGGATGATGGCTTAATTTGTTCGGAAGATCAGCTGCTACTGGCAGATCTTCTGGAAGACGATTTGATTTTAAGCCTGCCGATGGTAAGTCGGCATGCAGAAGGGGAGTGTCCCTCTGATGGGGTATCCATGTTACTGGCCTCGCGAGCGGCGATGGATCTAGACCAAGACCAGAGACAAGCGGAAAATCCCACAAAAGAAACTTACAGGCCTTTTGCCGGCCTTGCTGATTTAACGGAAGGTTTGTTCAAAAAACACTGAGCGAATGTTCAAAAAGTGACAAAAACGATTTAACAAGGAGCTAGAAATGGCTGTTCAAAAGAGTAAGGTGACCCGCTCCAGGCGAGGCCAGCGCCGATCCCACGATTCGCTAATGGGACCGACGTTATCTGAAGATTCGACCTCAGGTGAGACCCATCGTCGCCACCACGTTAGTGCTGATGGTTTTTATCGCGGTAAAAAGGTTGTTCATACCGCAGAAGACTGAGAACAATGGGTTTGAGGGCTTTTGAAGGGTTTTATTAAACCTATCTAGTCCTCAGTCACTGAATATCTCATTTGACCTTTGGTGTAGCGCGCTTGACTCGAAGCCCTACATACAGCTTATTGAACAAAGCTTCAGTAACTTGCTTCCAGGCATTAATTCAGTACTTGCCAGGAAGATTTACTGAGCCATGGGCTTTAGACAAAAAGGTTCAATGTCTGATTTCACAGGACGAATCGACAGGTACTCCGCGCCCTTATTAGGATGCGGGGATTTTGCTGTGTCATCGGCAGAGTGAAGCAGGAGGCGCGACATAATGAAAAAAATAGCATTTGTCTTTCCGGGCCAAGGCTCACAAGAATTGGGGATGCTTGGCGAGGCAGCAGCCACACGCTCAAGTGTGTTAGAGACTTTTGCAAAGGCCTCCGCGGTGCTTGGCTATGATCTGTGGGAATTGGTCCAGACGGGTCCCGAAGAGCAGCTAAATCAAACGGAATTTACTCAGCCCGCGTTGCTCACCGCCAGTATTGCGCTCTGGCGTTTAGCGCGAGAGGATGGAGTTCTTTTGCCCCACGTGCTTGCCGGTCACAGTTTAGGGGAATATTCTGCGTTGGTGGCGGCCGAGGTCATCGACTTCGATGCCGCTGTGAAATTGGTTCAGAAGCGTGGCCAGTATATGCAATCATCGGTACCCTTGGGTGAGGGTGGCATGGCAGCGGTTCTTGGTCTTGACGATGCACGTGTTAGCGCCATCTGTATCGAAATCAGCCAAGCTGGCGGTCCAGACACCGTCGTTCAGGCAGCTAACTACAATGCCCCAGGTCAAGTGGTTATCGCGGGCAAAAATGAAGGTCTGGCGCGTGCAATTGAGGCCTGTAAGGCGGCGGGTGCCAAGCGTGCCATGGCGTTGTCTGTAAGCGCACCGTTCCACAGCGTCCTCATGCGGCCGGCGGCAGAGAGAATGGCCGCTGAATTGGCGGCAGTTGAGTTTCGTGCACCGACCATCGACATTATTCAGAACGTTAATGCAGATTTTTGCAGTGAGCCAGACAAGATACGGGAAAATTTGGTGCAACAAATGTATAGTGCCGTTCGTTGGACAGAAACTATTCAGCGAATGGCGATCTCAGGCGTTGACAGAGTCGTAGAGTGCGGTCCCGGTAAGGTGTTGACAGGCTTGAACAAACGAATTGACAAGTCGCTCGAATCTATGAGCATTCATTCTTTGGCGTCCTTGGCGGAAACCCTCGAGGCGTTAAGCCAATGAGTCTCGCTGGCAAGGTAGCGATTGTTACAGGCGCCAGTCGAGGTATCGGCGCAGCGATTGCCGATCAGCTAGCGGAGGCTGGTGCGTTTGTCATAGGTACGGCGACTGGGCAGTCGGGTGTCGATCACATCACCGAAAGGCTTGGTGCGCTGGGCGCTGGATACGTTCTAGATGTCAGTGATGACGATGCAGTGGATCAATTTTTTGCTGCGATCAAAGGTGCCCATGAAGCGCCCTTAATCCTGGTCAATAACGCGGGAATTACTCGAGATAACCTCGCTTTGAGAATGAAAGAAGACGAGTGGGATCAGGTGATAAACACCAATTTGAACTCAATTTATCGAGTCAGTAAGGCCGCTATGCGAGGCATGACGAAGGCCCGCTGGGGCAGGATTATTAACATTACCTCCGTTGTGGCGAGTATCGGTAACGGTGGACAAAGCAATTATGCAGCGGCCAAAGCCGGAGTAGAAGGCTATAGTCGAGCGCTCGCAAGTGAATTAGGTTCTCGAGGTATCACTGTCAATTGTGTCGCACCCGGGTTTATCAAAACTGATATGACCGACGCACTGACTGAGGATCAAACCCGAGGGCTGCTCGCCCAAGTGCCAGCCGGGCGCCTCGGCGAGCCCCGTGAGGTCGCTGCACTAGTCGCTTTCCTGGCGAGCGAGAATGCCGGTTACATCACAGGTTCAACCCTGCATATAAATGGTGGAATGTACATGAATTAAGGTTCACGGCAGAGTTAAAGACAAACTGCTGAGGCTCTTGAATCATTTGTAGTAGAAGAAGTAGAAAAAGTAGAAATAAAAATAGAAATAGAAATATGGTAATTGCCCTAGGCACCTAAACCGAAGACTGAAGATTAAAAGTGTCAGAGAAAGATCAAACCGACAAAAGGCTTGATAGATCAACGGGCATTTCATTAAACTAGCGCAGCTTGTCTGCAACGCGTAGGAGTACTTGATAGCATGAGCACAATCGAAGAACGAGTGAGTAAACTGGTCTGCGAGCAATTGGGTGTAAAAGAGGAAGAAGTGACCTTAGACGCTTCTTTTGTTGAGGACCTTGGCGCCGACTCCCTGGATACCGTGGAACTCGTCATGGCTCTTGAAGAAGAATTTGAGACCGAAATTCCTGACGACGAAGCAGAGAAGATCACGACTGTTAAAGAAGCGATCAATTATATTAAAGCCCACGCCTAGTCTGTTGTATTCCAATACAAAAGCCGCATTTACATCTGTGAATGCGGCTTTCGTGTTTTTGACGGGAAGCCATCCCTGTCACTGGAATGACTCAAGCGCCGAGCGGCTGGCCAGTTCAAGCGACTGACCGCCTTGTGATGGCCGAGGAGACGAACTTGAACAATCGTAGAGTTGTAATCACAGGTATGGGAATGCTGACACCTTTGGGTGCATCCATGGATGTATCCTGGGCGGGATTGGTGGCGAGCAAAAGCGGTATTGGTTTAATTGACGCCTTTGATGTCACGAATTTTCCTGTTCGGTTTGGCGGTGCTGTGCCCGATTTCGACATGGACGAGTATATTCCAAAGAAAGATGCGCGCCGAATGGATGGATTTATTCAATTTGGACTAGTGGCTGGTATTCAAGCGATGCGGGATGCAGGCCTTGAAGTCACAGACCAAAATCGGCATCGCATCGGGGTTGCTGTCGGTTCTGGTATTGGCGGTATTGTGACCATAGAAGCATGCCACGATATCGTAACTCAGCGCGGGCCGACAAAGGTCACGCCCTTTTTTGTGCCTTCCTGCATCATCAATATGGTTGCGGGTCACCTGTCTATCCTTTATGGTCTGCAGGGCCCCAACATTGCGATTACCACAGCCTGCACGACGGGTACCCACAATATAGGGTTCGCTGCGCGAATGATTGCGGCGGGGGATGCAGATGTAATGCTTGCAGGTGGTGCAGAAAAATCTACCTCGCAGACGACAATGGCCGGTTTTGCCGCGATGAAGGCGTTATCGACCCGTAATGAGGACCCAACAACGGCGAGTCGACCCTGGGACAACGATCGAGATGGCTTTGTACTCAGTGACGGTGCTGGCGTGCTGGTCCTCGAAGAATATGAACATGCTAAAGCGCGCGGTGCGCAAATCTACTGCGAAGTCGTTGGATTTGGCATGAGTGCGGATGCCAGCCACATGACCTCACCCTCTGAAAATGGCGCAGGCGCTGCCATGTCGATGCAGAATGCTTTACGTGATGCGGGGCTAAACGGTACTGATATTGATTACATCAATGCCCATGGGACCTCAACGCCATTAGGCGATATTGCCGAGACAATGGCGATAAAGACTGTAACTCAGGGGCACAAGAACAAAGTCGTCGTGAGTTCGACAAAGTCCATGATCGGACATTTACTGGGAGCCGCTGGCGCCGTGGAAGCCGTTATTTCTGCTTTGGCGATTAAACATCAGATAGCGCCGCCGACCATCAACCTCGACAATCCGGGTGAAGGCTGTGATCTGGACTATGTGCCCCATGTAGCTCGAAATATGCAAATAGATGTGGCCTTATCAAACTCGTTCGGTTTCGGTGGTACCAACGGTACCCTCATCTTTAAGAAACTGCATTAGTGCACCGCGAGTGTATTCTCTGATCAATGGTGTGCTCGAAGACCACATCAGCATGGCTGATCGCGGTCTCGCTTACGGTGACGGCCTGTTCGAAACCCTTCGCGTGATTGATGGTAGTCCAACGTTATTGGACTCGCACCTGGCGCGGCTGCATCGTGGTTGCGAGCGCCTCGGTCTCGATTTAGAGCAAGGTCTGCTTCGAGAGGAGGCCCTGGCGCTTTGTAAAACTGCAGGTACCGGCGATCAGGTGTTGAAAATTATCGTCACGCGCGCATCGTTGGGACGTGGCTATCGGTCGAATACCCGCCAGACTAACCGCTACCTCGACTTAAGTCTCTATGCAGCTGACCGGCAGACCATGCTGGTTGGGTGTGCGGTGTGTCTTTCCGAGGTCCGCCTTGCTCTTCAGCCATTGTTGGCGGGTATCAAACATCTGAATCGACTGGAGCAGGTGCTTGCTGCAACCGAACTCCCAGCCGGCTATCAGGAAGGTTTGATGCAAGATATGCAAGGTCATATGATTGAAGGGATTCGAAGCAATCTGTTTATCATTGAAAAGGGACATTTCATGACCCCGGATTTGTCCCAAAGTGGGGTCTCAGGTGTGATGCGGGCGTTGATTCTGCAAATTCAGTCAGTAGAAGTAAAGCAGTTGACCCTATCGGAAGTCCTGAGCGCCGATGAAGTCTTTGTCTGCAATAGTGTGTTTGGCATCTACCCGGTGACCCGAATCGATGCCGATGGTCAGGTCCTGGCTAGATTTAAGGTTGGCCCCGTGACCCGAACCTGCCAGGATCAGTTAGCCAAACTCACGGGAATTGGACGCTAAGTGAAAATGCGACTGAAGATGATTTTCGTCCTTAGTGTAATCCTGATAGTGATGAGTTCCGGATATAGCGCATTGCTACTGACAAAGCCCGTGGTCTTGCCTGGAGAAACTTTGATTTACGAGGTGAAAACGGGCACTAGCTTAACTGCCGTAACCAGTGATTTGGTCGCCCGAGGTATTATTGATTTGCCTGCCTGGATGTACAGACTCTACGGGTCGTTAACGCAATCGCAAGGGAGTCTGAAAGCTGGCGAGTTCGAAATCGTCAACACTATGGACGCCATCACTCTGCTTCTAAAGCTGCGCCAAGGTCCCGTGCTACAGCATCAGATCACGTTTCCCGAAGGCTGGCGGTTTAGAGACTGGCGCGAGGAGCTGGCCAGGCACTCTTTGCTGCAACAGTCACTCGCATCGATGCCGGATGAGGCTTTGATGGCTCTACTGGGCGATGCCTCTCAAGATCCTGAGGGTCAATTTTTTCCAGATACCTACCAATATGTAAAAGGCGAGACAGATATTGCTATTTTGCGCCGAGCGCATCGGCGCATGGTGGATGCGCTGAACAAAGCCTGGCGAAATCGACAGGACAAGACACTGGCGTCGCCCTATGAGGCACTGATATTAGCCTCGATTGTTGAGAAGGAAACCGGTTTCAGTCTTGATCGAGGCAAGATCGCCAGGGTATTTGTCAACCGCCTGCAAGCCGGCATGCGCTTGCAAACAGATCCTACGGTAATCTATGGTGTGCCGGACTTTGATGGTGACTTGACTCGACAGCATCTGCGGCAGGTTACCGCCTACAACACCTACCTCAAGGCCGGCCTGCCGCCGACGCCTATCTGTAACCCCGGCCTGGCTTCGATCAGGGCTGTGCTGGATCCAACGCCAGGTGACTATTTGTTTTTTGTTGCGCAGGGCGATGGTCGAAGCTTTTTCTCAACGACCTTGGCAGAGCATAATCAGGCGGTCGACAGGTATCAACGCGGCCAAAGATCTAAGAATTACCAGAGTGCGCCACCATCGTTGGTGCCGTCTGCTGCCGAGGCAACGCCATGACCGGAAAATTCATTACCATTGAGGGGGCTGAAGGCGTTGGCAAGTCGACCAATATCGCCTATATCGAGAAACTCCTCGACGAGGTTGGAATTGCGCATATCGCAACCCGCGAGCCTGGAGGTACACCGCTCGCCGAGCGTATCAGAGACTTATTGTTGGATAAATCAGAGCAGAATATGGACCCGCTGGCAGAACTGTTACTGATGTTCGCCGCTCGGCGACAGCATCTGCAGGAGCTGATATGGCCAGCGCTGGCCCGTGGGCAGTGGGTGATCTGCGATCGATTTACGGACTCAACCTATGCCTATCAAGGTGCCGGTCGAGGTTTGGATCCAACCATCATTAGTCGCCTTGAAGTCTTATGCCTCGGCGATTTTCAGCCGGATTTAACCCTGATACTTGATCTTAATATCGAGGCAGGCATGAACAGGGCAGCCGAGCGCGGAGACTTGGATAGATTTGAGTCAGAGGATATTGCTTTTTTTCGGCGAGTTCGTCAGGGCTTTCTCGATCGTGCGGTGACGGCCGGTCGGTATCGAGTCATCGATGCGAGCCAGCCGTTGTTGCAAGTTCAAGCCCAGATTAAGCAGATCCTTACCCGTCTGCCTGGCTATGAAGGTGGACCTGATGGCGTTGCCTGATCTCCCATTCGAGTCGCAATTCTATCCCTGGCAGATCCAGCCCAGGGAACAGCTTGCCCGTCAGTACCATCAGAACAAGTTGCCTCACGCGTTGTTATTATCTGGTCAGGCAGACCTGGGTAAACGGAATTTTGCCAATGGAATAGCGCGATTTTTGTTGTGCGGTGCGCCTGAATTGGAGCAAGCCTGCGGTCATTGCTCTGGATGCGCCTTAATCGCAGCAGGTACGCATCCGGATTTAAAAATCGTACAGCCTGAAGAGGCATCTAAACAAATTAAGATAGATCAGGTTCGTGCACTCATAGATTGGTCGTTCCACACGGCGCAACGCAACGGCCTAAAGATAGCGATCATAGATCCGGCAGACGCGATGAATGTTGCGACGGCTAACGCCTTGCTGAAAAGCCTCGAGGAGCCTGCAGGCAATACGCTGATGATGCTTGTGACCCACCAGCCGGCGAAGTTGCTCGCGACCATTCGAAGTCGTTGCCAGCGAGTCGAGTTTGCGCGCCCAATGCCTGAGGCTGTGCTGCCATGGCTCGCCCAACAGCTGCCAGGGAATCAGCACCTGGCAATGTTGTTGAATATCGCGGGTGGGGCGCCACTGGCAGTAGTGAGGCAAAGCGACGAACAGTATCTGCAGCGGCGCCAAGTGGTCGCCCAGCGTCTGGCTGACTTGCTGGTCATGCAAGCCTCGGCCGCAGAGACCCTCGCGAAATTGGCCGTTGATGACCCTGTGATGGTAGTCAATTTGCTGCTTGAATTGATTGCAGATTGTCTGAAATGGCAATTTTCAAAAAACAATAAAGATATAAAAAACATAGATATAGAGCGTGAAATTCATGTGATATGTGAATCCGTTGACAGTGATTTTTTGTTTCGGTTGTATGAGCGCGTTCTGCAGGAAGCCCGTCACCTGGCGAGCACGTCTAACGTGAGTCCGCAACTGCTCCTAGAAGGGTTATTCGACGCGATCAGCCATCGACAGTTGAAGGTTTTTTAGGCAATGCCGGATTTCTGCCTTGTAGATTGGCTGGGCATGATGCAATATTTCTTGTTCGTACTTGACGGATACAGTGCATGGGCAGATTAGCGAGAGGTGGTGCCAAGAAGACCATGATCGCTTTGACGATCAAAGACAAGGCAGTGTTGCATAATTACTACATGCCTTTCATCAAAAATGGCGGTCTGTTTATAGCTAATCGAACAGAGTACGAACTGGGTGATGATGTTTTTATTCTTCTGAACCTGATGGACGAATCTGAAAAAATCCCTGTTGCAGGCAAGGTGGTCTGGATTGCCAGAAAAGGCGTCAAGAGTCCACATACGCCTGGGATAGGAGTTCAATTTACGGAACCTGACAATCTGGCGAAAGACAAGATAGAAACCTATCTGATGGGGTCTATAGGCTCGGCGAACGCGACTGCGACTATGTAGCAGACGTAGCAGACGTAGCAGACTTAGCAGACTATCTAGAAAAACAATGCAGACTATTTAGAAAAACAGTGTAGCAAAGCAGCAAACTGTAGCTTGGTGAACTGTTAAGCAATAACTGGTAGAGAACATTTTCAGGTTTTGCAGGGTCAGGCTTTGCGGGTCAGGTTTTGCAGGGTCAGGATTTGCCGGTGCGGGCCGTCGATCTCAGGCGAAAGCCAATGGTGGCTGTTCATCATAGGTCGAAGCGCCAAAAAGGCTTAGCTGCGAAGGTTGAGAAGAAAATGTAATGACGCGTCCTCGCAACTGCAGAAGGTTGAGAATCGCGCAGTGATAGGGTCGCTTGGACCTTGGGAATCTAAATGACGTATTGTGTTGCCATCTCGGTGGACGCCGGGATCTGTTTTATCGCTGACTCGCGAACCAATGCGGGTGTGGACAATGTCAGCACCTATTCGAAGATGCACATTTTTGGCGTGGATGGTGAGCGCCAGATGGTGGTGTTGTCAGCGGGTAATTTGGCGACAACCCAGGGCGTCATCAGCCAATTGAAAAAGGACATCAAGATGGGCGCAGGACGGCATTTGTTGAATATGCCGCACCTGACTGACGCGGCAGATTATCTGGGTGATGTCAGTGTTGCTCAGCAGAGCAAGCATACCGGCGGTGGCGCTAACTACGAGGCATCCTTCATTCTCGGTGGCCAGATAGTGGGACAAAACCCGAATGCCTATCTGATTTACCCACAGGGCAACCATATCACAACCTCAGCGGATACGCCGTTTTTACAGATTGGTGAAAGTAAGTATGGTAAACCTATCCTGGATCGTATCCTCAGTCTTGACTCTACGCTGGAAACAGCAGCGCTTTGCGGTCTGGTTTCCATGGACTCGACCATTCGTAGTAACCTGACCGTTGGCCCGCCGATTGAAGTACTGATCTATGAACGCGACAGTTTTACCGCTGATCGTTATTACCGGTTTGAAGAAAGCAGTGAATATTTGCGTGCCCTCAGTCGCAGTTGGGACGTCAAGCTGAAAGAAGCTTTTTCGGGTCTGCCGCCGATAGCTTGGAGCGCTAATTGGGATGAGGTCGGAAGTCGCCAGCGGTGAATTAAACGCGCAATTGAAATTGATTGTTAAAGTACCAAAACTACATGCATTCTCCTTCACGCTGACTCACGCCATGATCAGTGGAATGCACCTCCCGTTAAACACCTGTTCGTTATGAGGAGTCTGTCATCATGACGATTCGCGTTGCTATCAATCATATTACTGAATACCGGTTCGACCGCCCGATCACCCTGCATCCACATGTCGTGCGCCTGCGTCCGTCGCCGCATTGCCGCACAGCGATAGAATCCTATTCCCTGAAAGTCTCGCCCGCCAGCCACTTCCTTAACTGGCAACAGGATCCCTTCGGCAACTATCTGGCCCGTTTTGTGTTTCCCGAGAAAACCCGTGAGCTGCTGATCCATGTGGAATTGATTGCGGATCTCACTGTCATCAACCCGTTTGACTTTTTCCTCGAGGAAGAGGCGGAAACCATTCCGTTCCAGTATGAAAATCAATTGCGCCGTGACCTTGATCCTTATCTTGAGGTAAAGGAAAACGGACCTTTGTTGATGCAGTGGTTAGCTGAAGTCGATCGGACTAGGACACCCACTGTGAACTTTTTAGTTGCATTGAATCAGCGCCTGATGGCCGATGTCAGTTATTTGATTCGAATGGAGCCCGGGGTGCAGAGTTGCGAGCAAACATTACTCGCAGGTTCAGGTTCTTGCCGAGACAGCGCCTGGCTGATGGTACAGGTGCTGCGGCATTTGGGGCTGGCCGCACGTTTCGTTTCCGGCTATCTGGTCCAACTTCAAGCGGATCAACCGTCATTGGATGGGCCCTCTGGTCCGGCGGCAGACTTTACAGATTTGCATGCCTGGGCCGAAGTTTATCTGCCGGGTGCGGGTTGGATAGGTCTGGATGCTACCTCCGGTTTGTTTGCCGGTGAAGGACATATTCCATTGGCCTGCACCCCTGATCCAATATCCGCAGCTCCTGTTACCGGTGCGACGGAACGCGCAGAAGTCACCTTTCATTTTGAGAACAGCGTGACCCGTATTTATGAAGATGCGCGAGTCACCAAGCCCTACAGCGATGCGCAATGGTGCCAGGTTGAAAGCTTGGCGGCGAAGATTGATCAGCAGTTGGCGGTAGACGATGTGCGTTTGACGATGGGCGGAGAGCCAACCTTCGTCTCAATTGATAACATGGACGGTGCCCAATGGAACACCGAGGCGTTGGGGGTCGAGAAACGGCAGCTTGCCGACAATCTATTTTGGCGCTTGAAGCAACATTATGCGCCTCAAGGCTTGATGCATATCGGTCAGGGAAAATGGTATCCAGGCGAGCAACTTCCCCGTTGGGCCTTGTCTCTGTTTTGGCGCAAGGACCGCAAGCCCCTGTGGTATGACGATCGTCTTCTAGCCAACGAGAGTTCGAAGGGCCTGCAAACTGCTGAAACCAGTAAGAGTTTCATCGATGCCCTGGCTACCCAACTGGATATACCCACACATCTGGTCGTCCCGGGCTATGAAGATGTTGGTTATTATCTCTGGAGGGAAGGGCGTTTGCCGAAGAACCTGGATCCGCAAAACAACAAGCTTGAGGATCCACTGGAGCGAGACCGGTTTCGGCGTCTGTTTTCCACTGGTCTGACGGCAGCGGTCGGTTATGCCTTGCCACTGAAATGGCAAGCAGTTGATGAGGAGCACGGACGCTGGCGTTCCAGTCGTTGGCCCTTTCGCGGCCAACATATGTTGTTGGTGCCCGGCGACTCGCCCATGGGGTTAAGACTGCCGTTAAACACACTACCATGGGAGCAGCCCAATCCTGTTGAGTTCGACATGGAGGCGGATCCGTTTGCGCCAGTCGGCGGTGAGGTCGAGAATCTGGGGGCGATAGAAACCAAGGAAGTGGTGCATACAGCGCTTTGTGTGCAGGTTCGGGACGGTCACCTGTATGTCTTTATGCCACCTCAGACCCAGTTTGAGGTTTACACCTTGTTGCTGACGAAAATAGAGGCGACTGCTCGGCAGTTGGATGTTCCCGTGATCATCGAGGGTTACGAGCCGCCATCAGACAGTCGTGTGCAGGTTTTGCGTGTCACGCCAGACCCCGGCGTGATCGAGGTGAATGTCCACCCGGCAAATAACTGGGACGAGCTCAGTGAAATCGCCGAGAGTATCTACTCGATGGCGCGCCAGTGCCGGTTGGGTACGGAAAAATTCATGTTGGACGGACGTCATTCTGGCACGGGCGGCGGCAACCATATTACCCTGGGCGGCGCGACCCCGGCGGATAGCCCGTTCCTGCGTCGACCGGACTTACTGAAAAGCCTGATCATCTACTGGCAGAATCATCCGAGTCTGTCTTACTTGTTCTCTGGTCTGTTTATTGGTCCCACCAGTCAGTCGCCTCGAGTGGATGAAGCCCGTGACGATAATCTCTACGAGTTGGAGATGGCGTTAGCTCGTATTCCCGTCGGTGAGATCGAGCAGCCGTGGCTGGTTGACAGGTTACTGCGGAACTTTCTGGTTGATTTAACGGGTAACACCCACAGAGCCGAATTTTGTATAGACAAGCTGTATTCGCCGGACTCGGTGGGTGGGCGTCGAGGCCTGGTCGAGTTCAGAGCCTTTGAGATGCCGCCGCATGAGCGGATGGGGTTGGTTCAGATGCTACTGATCAGGGGACTAATCGCGATGTTCTGGCGTCGCCCATATGATCGACCACTCGTTCGTTGGGGTACGGAATTGCATGACAAATTCATGCTTCGGCATTTTATAGACGATGATTTCCAACGGGTCATCGAGGATTTGCGTAAAGCCGGTTATTACTTTGAACAAGCCTGGTTTGATGCATTCATGGAGTTTCGTTTTCCCCGAATCGGCGGAATCAATGTCGCAGGTTTGGATCTGCAGCTTTATACCGCACTAGAACCGTGGCATGTGTTGGGCGAGGAGTCCTCCACGCAGGGAACTTCTCGGTATGTTGACTCAACCTTGGAAAGAATTCAGGTGACCCTCGACAATGCGACCAGCAATCGCTACATCGTGACCTGTAATGGTCGCAAGGTACCCTTACGGAACACGAGTACTCGAGGTCGCCAAGTCGCAGCTGTGCGCTACAAGGCGTGGGAACAACCCTCTAGCCTGCACCCGAGTATAGCGCCCCATAACCCTCTGGTTTTTGACGTGATCGATGTGGATAACCATCGTTCACTGGGCGGTTGCACTTACTATGTCTCGCACCCGGGAGGACGTAACTATGACAGTTTTCCTGTCAATGCTGCCGAAGCTGAGGCACGACGGCACGCGCGCTTTTGGGAAATTGGCAAAACCCAGGGACACATCAGCTTACCACCAGATGAACAGCATCCTGAGCAGCCACTGACCCTTGATCTGCGATGGCCGAATCCTCGATAGGATGCCGCTCAGGCGGCTGTCGTTCCCAGGGCTGCACTATCGACCCCATAGCCGAACCAGGCATTGGCAACCTGTGTGTGAATGTCGGCGAACTCAAGTTGCACGACATCTATAAAGTCGTGCAGGCCAGACTCATTAAGTAGCTTGATAACATCATTACTTTCAATGGTTCGCATGGCCTGAGAGATACTGCGCAGCGGTAAATCGTTCTTTGGCAGCTCAATGCAGCAACCATGAACTTCGCTCAAGCAGTGGGCGACGGCGCGCGGAAACTTGCGATTTTTGAGCAGAAAGTCCACCACGTCTTCAGCATTGACTCGGTCCTTCACATGCTGGCGATACATCTGGTAAGCAGTGAGTGAACGCAGTACGTTCATCCAGAGAATGTTATCGTATTCTATAGGCTTATTTTTCTGGGTAATCAGATTCAGGCTGCCCACGTCAACTATGCGTGACGACATATCGGCGCGCTCCAGATTGCGACCAATTTTGATAAAGTTATAAGCGATATCGAGACTCATGGAACCGGCCAACAGACCTGTCAGTTGATGGCATCGACCGATAATCTCGCCCAAGAAGTTGTGGCGACCCTCACGCTTTAGTCCCTCGCCGACGCTTCTTTGCAAGAAAAGATGCAACTCATTAATTCGCTCCCAAGCTTCAGAAGGCATGATTTCTCTCGTTGTTCTGGCATTCTCGCGAGCACTGCGGACTGAGCTGCGGATCGAGCCACCATCGTCTTCTAATAAAAATTTGACGACATTGCGCTCATCAACTCGAGAGAAGCGGCGCTGAAATTCTGCACTGTTGCCAGTAATATCCAGTGTGCTTGCCCAGATATGGTCGACTCTGGGTAGGTCCATGACGAGGTTAGTGTTGACGCTGATCAGTCGAGCAGTATTCTCAACTCGCTCAACATACCGACCAAACCAGTACATTCTTTCTGCAACTCTCGATAGCATTTTGCTCTTACCTCAGGCGTCTTGGCGGTCGGCGATGATCCAGGTGTCTTTACTACCCCCACCCTGGGACGAGTTAACAATCAAGGAACCCTTGACGAGAGCGACTCGAGTGAGGCCGCCGGCACTGATTTGGGTTTTATTTCCTTGCAAGATAAACGGCCGTAAGTCGACGTGTCGAGGTTCGATCGAAGATTCACACAACGTAGGTACGGTGGACAGGTCGATGATGGGTTGCGCGATATAATTTCGTGGGTTGGCCTTGATTAGACGTTTCATTTCTGCCGTTCTGGCTTTGGTCTCTCGAGGCCCAATATACATGCCGTAACCGCCCGATTCATTCGCCGGTTTCACCACCAGATTTTCGATATTCGTCAGGACATGTTGGCGATGGGTTGCATCTGAGCAGATGAAGCTAGGCACGTTTGGCAGGAGTGGTTCCTCTCCCAAGTAATAGCGAATCATTTCCGGGACATAGGTATATACCAGCTTGTCATCGGCAACCCCGGCGCCCGGTGCGTTGGCGAGTGCGACATTACCTTTACGCCAAGCGCGCATCAACCCGGGTACGCCGAGCATCGACTGTTTGTTAAACACTTCCGGATCGAGAAACAGGTCGTCAATCCGCCGGTAAATGACATCAATGCGAGACAGCCCCTCGACAGTCTTCATGTACACGCAATCATCATCGCCAACGATCAGGTCCGGTCCTTCAACCAGTTCTGCACCCATGCGTTGGGCGAGAAACGAATGTTCAAAATAAGCTGAGTTATAGGTGCCTGGTGTCAAAACAACCACTTCCGGATAATCAAGTGGCCGGGGAGAAATAGAGCTTAAGGTGTCGAACAGATTTGTTGCATAGTCATCCATCGGCAGAATGTCGTACATCTCAAACAACTCAGGTAAAACCTGTTTGCTGATTTTGCGGTTTTCCAGCATGTAGGACACACCGGAGGGCACTCGTAGATTATCTTCCAGTACATACATGGTCCCATCGCCGCCTCGTACCAGATCGCTGCCACAAACATGGGCCCAGGTGTTATAGAGTGGTTTTATACCCTCACACTCCTTTCGATAATCTTTCGAGCTGCGCAGCAGGTCTCGAGGAACGCGCTTGTCCTTAAGTATTTTTTCGTCGTTATAGATATCGGTGATAAAGAGATTGAGGGCCATCAGGCGTTGTTTCAGGCCACTTTCAATTTGCTCCCATTCCTTTTGACGAATTATTCGAGGAATGATATCAAATGGCCAGTTGCGATCTATATTCTCCCCCTCACTATAGACAGTGAAGGTAATGCCCATGGTTCGGATCGCCAACTCAGCATCACGCTGCCGCTCTTTAAGATCGGCAAGCGAGCTTTTCTTGAGAAAGTTGGCGAGCTCGGTGAATCCCGGTCGAGCTCTGTTCTGGTTAGTGAGGAGCTCGTCATAGAAACCGGGTTTAGTCAAATACTGCTTAAGGTCCATGCCATTAAATTCGTAAGGATTTGGTGCATATTAACCGAAAGTTGGTTCGAATTCAGAACTCAACTTCCAAAAGCTTGTAGTGCGTCTCTACCATTCCCAGTGACAAATAGGTGCGCTGAGCATTGGTGTTATCATGCTCAACGTATAAGCGAATGCCACACACGTCAGACGCATTTTTTGCCAGTTCGGTGGTCAGTGCATACAAGCGGCCGAAGACCCCTTGGCGACGATAGGCGGGGTCTATGTAGACGCTTTGAATCCACCAGAATAAGCCGTTGCGCCAGTCACTCCATTCAAAGGTGACACCAAGACAGCCAACCGGGCCGCCGTCAGCCTCCGCTACCAGATAAAAACCCAAGTTAGGGTTCGTGATCATGCGTTCTACGCCTGCCATGATGGTTCCAGTGGCTAACGTTTTCGCTTCAGTTTCCTGGGCCATGGCCTGATTAAATGCCGCAATCGCAGCAATGTCAGCGGGGCTCGCTCGACGGCAGGTGATAGTCATGACAATGTGCCTCTTTCGGTGGGTTACAAGGGTGCTGTCGGCGGGTTTGCCCGCAGCAGATGCTGGCCAAAAAATTGATCCATCATGCCATATCGATGCAAATTGATCTTGCGTCCGCTGAGGCCATGTTTAGCGCCTGGATAATTCATGATTTCAAAGGCCAGATTCTCATCCTGAAGTGCCTTGTAAAGTTTAGTGCTATTCGTAAACAAGACGTTGTCGTCCGCCATGCCGTGGATCACCAGCAACTTGCCTCGCAGGTTTTTCACATAAGGGAAGACGCTGCTTTGGTCATAGCCATTCGGATTGTCGCAGGGGAGTCCCAGATACCGTTCAGTATAGTGGGTGTCATAGAGCCGCCAGTCAGTAACTGGGGCGACACTGACGCCGGCACGAAAAACGTCTGGCGCTTTGAGCATCAGCATTAAGGTCATGTAGCCGCCATAACTGTGCCCAAAGACGCCAATTCTTTGTGGGTCAATCCAGGGTAAGCGGCTGGCATAGGCGACACCGACCAACTGGTCTCGGACCTCAATCTCGCCGAGTTTACCGTAAATGGGCGCCTCAAATGCCTTGCCGCGATGCGTGCTGCCGCGGTTATCGAGCTGCAGCAGTGCGTAGCCACGGCTGGCCATGTAATGGTGCCAGGGTGGAATCCACTCATTGCTGACGCGTTGTACGCCAGGCCCGCCATAGACAGTAACCAACAGCGGGCATCTTTGGCCCGGCGCCAGTGTCACGGGTTTGATCAATCGGTAGTAAAGCGTCTGACCATCCTCGGCCTTCAGCTGACCAAACTCGACCTCGCCTTGGTTGTCAGAGTAAGGATGAAAGGGATGTCCCGCCATTATTTTGTTCGGTTCAAGGTCGAGTAAAACCTCGCCTGAGATCCGCCTGATCGAGACTGCGGGTGGTTGTGTTACCGAGGAGTAGCTGTCAATAAAATGCGTCAGATCGGGACTCAGCACCAGCTGATGGCTAAACTTTGGAACAGTGATGCGCTGTGGTGTCTGGTTGTCATGCAAGCTGCTGCTGTAGAGGTGTTTTTCCAAAGGGGTGTCAAAAAATCCTTCGTAAAATACCCTGTTGTCGCCCTCATCAATCCCGTGGAGACTAGAGACGACCCAGTTGCCGTTGGTGATGGTATTCAGCAATTGGCCCTGCAGGTTGTAGAGCGAGAGGTGACGATAGCCTGTGCGTTCTGATGCCCAGACAAAGGTCTGGCCGTCTTGAAGGGAGCGAAAACAGTCGTGAAGATTTACCCAGGTTGTCGCAGTCTCAGTTAGCACGGTTGTCAGTAGATTCTGGTGCTTGTCCCAAAGTATTAAATCTAGTTGTTGTTGATCTCGAGACTGAACCTGAATCGCCAGTCGAGCACTGTCGCCTAGCCAATTCACGCGGGCCAGATAAGAGTCTGGTTGGCGGTCGATCGAAATCCAGTGAACCTGGCCAGAACTCACATCGATGACGCCCAAGCGCGTGCTGGCGTTGGGTGTACCGGCAAATGGGTAGCGTTGGTCAAAGACGCCGAAATGGTCGGCGTCGATCTCGTAACGCTGGGAAAGTTCGACGGTCGCTTCATCGACCTGAATGAACGCGATCGATTGGCTGTCTGGCGACCACCAATAACCGTCGAAGCGGTGCATTTCTTCTTGCGCAATAAACTCAGCCACGCCGTTGCTGATCGTCCCGCCGCCATCAAAGGTCAGTTGTCGTTCCGCGCCGGAAAGGACATCAATGTAGAACAAATTTTGATTGCGAACGAAGCTCAGAAAACCACCGTCAGGTGAGAAGTGCAAATCAGTCTCAAACGTCAGGTCTGTGGTCAGTTGTTGCAGGGGTTCAGTCCGGTCCAGGTGATACAGAAACAGATTGCCATCCAGCGGGAACAGAATAGCCCGTGAGTCTGGAGACCAGAAGTATTCAACAATACCCGTTTGCGTGATCCGCTTGCGTTCACGCCTGGCTTTCTCTTCATCGGATAAGACACGCTGCTCCAAAACCAGGTCGCTGGCATTGACCAATAGTCGAGATTGCTGAGTCTTGAGTTGAAACTCCCACAGATCGAGGCGCTCAAAGTTTTCCTGTCCGGGCTTCAGATAAGTGACCCTTGCACCGTCGGGGGAAAACTTCAGGGCGACGGGTGCCGAGCCATTTAAGTCTGGGTCGTTGAAAATGCGATTTAGTGTAAGTTGAGTCATGATCAATACCTGTTACCTGCTTTTGCTGCGTCGATCGCTGAAGTATTAATGACTAACAGTCAGGCACTTCGATGTTCCGCCAGAGCGAGGCGGGTGAGATTCACGGGCTGATCGTTCAGAATCACGACATTGTCTTCAATACGAATACCGCCGTAAGGCATGAGTGCGTCAATCAGCGGCCAGTTGACCTGGGACTGATGGGGGCTCTGTTTAAGTTTTTTGAGCAACATGGGGATAAAGTACAGGCCCGGCTCAATCGTGAAGACCTGCTGGTTTTCAATGTCGCGAGTCAGACGCAGGGCCGGGTATTGCTCCGGTGCCGGTCGTTCTTCACCTTGTCTTGATTGTAGAAAGCCGCCGACATCGTGGGTTTGTAACCCAAGCAGGTGACCGAGGCCATGGGGCAGGAAGGTAAATGTCAGATTGGTTGCGATCATATCCTCAACAGACATCCTGACGATGTCGGATTCCAGAAGTAGCTGGGCGATTCTTTGATGCATTTTTGCATTCAGGTCCGCGTAGTTCATTCCTGTCTGAATGTCGTTAATGATGCCTAAGTGATGCTGATCGAGGCCGCTAAGAAGGTCTTGAAACACGCCCGGTCGCGCGGCATAGGTTCGAGTAATATCAGCCGCATAGCCGTGAAAGTTGGCTCCGGCATCAATGAGGAGCGAATTTAAGTTGGCGGCAGAGTGGCGCTGCTGGTCGTAGAATTGGTAGTGCAAGACTGCACAATGTTCATTCTGAGCCACGATCGCACTGTAGGGTGCTTGCTGTTCTCGATGCTGAATGGCGCCCAAGTAGTCATGTGCGATTTCAAACTCTGATTTGCCGGCACGAAAGCCAGTTTCTGCGACGCTGTGCCCCCTGACGGCAATTTGATTTGCTTGCCGTAAGCAGGCGATTTCATAGGCCGTCTTGGCGGCGCGCTCGTAATGCAGGCTCGTCAGAGCTGAGGTTGGATTGATGGCGGTGATGCCCCATTCCTTGGCGAGCTCGGCTTGCTCGCCGATGAATAGCAGGTCCTGGGTATTGCCGATGAGTCGTAGTACGTCTCGGTAGGACTGAATGGGCTCAATTTGCCAGTGATCGGCCCAGAATGCCTGGGGTAGAGCTGGTGTCATGTGCCAGTAATCCTCCGGCTGGCTATAGAGCAGTCTCGGTCTCTCACCATGGCGAATTAACAGGAAGGAATCAGGCACATCGAGGATCGGTAACCAGGCCTTGAAGTGTGGATTGACCACAAAAGGGTAATGATGGTCATCGAGAAAGCAGGGTTGCAGCGTGCCGGCAGCGATCAGGACTCCGGTGCATCCGCTAAGAATGGCCGCATCAATATATTGTTGCTGCATTTGAGCCAAATGCCTCGAGTAAAGCTCGGGCAAGTCTGTGGAGATGATCGTCATACCATTTTCCTTCGTGCGCTAGGCCAGCGTTTGTTGGCGCATAATACCATATGCCTTGGCAAGGGTGCGCTGGACTGGACACGCTTGCGGCGATGCTGATAATAGGGTTCGAAGACTAACTTACCAACGGATTGTAAAAAAATGGGCATGCTCGATTCAGAATTATTAACGATTGTGACACTCCTGGCGCTGATTCAGTTTATTTGGTTCGGTTTTCGCGTGGGGGCAGCTCGAGGCAAATATGGTATCAGCGCGCCGGCGACGACGGGGCATGACCTGTTTGAGCGCCATTATCGCGTACATTACAACACCCTTGAAGCGCTGGTGGTGTTTTTGCCCGCCTTGTGGGCATTCGGCAGCTACGTCAGTGAATACTGGGCTGCGGGTCTGGGGGTTGTGTATCTGGTCGGTCGGGTTGTCTACGCCCTCAGCTATGTCAAGGATCCCCAGGGCCGTGGTTTGGGAATGTTGCTGTCGTCTCTGCCCGTCTACGTGATGTTGCTTGGCGGGCTTGGTGGGGCTATCTGGGATCATATGATCGGCTGATGTCGCAATTGAACAAAGCGGCGCGTGACGCGTAAGCGGTCCTCTCAAGCCGTCTAGGTGCGCTAAACACCGGCAAGATGTTAGTCTTTTGTCTGCATCATTGGCGCTGATAGATGCGCCGTGCTATACATACGCGGCAGCTCAGGCGCAGCAGTGAATACATGACATGACATGACATGTAGAAATCGAACCCTGAATGAGTCAGGTTCGAGATAACAGGCTTGGGAATAAATCAATCAGGTTCCGTGTTCTACAATCAATAAGCTGTGGAACCCGACGACCTCAATCAGGAGTAAATAATGGCTGTAGTTGCCTACAACGCCCCGCAGTCCGTCCAGGAAGCGGTAGCGCTGCTTTCCGGATCGGCAATCAAGACCAAAGTGATGGCCGGTGGTACGGACTTGATCATTCAGTCAAAGAGCCAGACCATCGAGCCACTGCAAATTGTTGACCTCAAACGCATAGCAGAGATGATGGGTTATACCTTGACTGATGCCGGCTTGTCCTTAGGGCCTTCTATGTGCTGTGCTGAATTTACCGCTCTGCAGGATGTTAAGGCGCTTTACCCCGGATTGGTCGAAGCCGCTTATCTGATTGGGTCGACACAGGTTCAGGGTCGGGCCAGTATCGGTGGCAACCTGTGCAACTCGTCACCCGCAGCCGACACGATTCCGGCGTTGATCGCGGTGGGGGCTCAGTGTGTGATTGCCAGTGCGGCTGGTGAACGCAGGGTCGCCGTCGAAGACTTTGTTACGGGCGTAGGACGCAATTGCATGCAGCCCGGCGAATTATTACAGCGTATTTTAGTCGCTCGGCCTGATCCCGGCACTCGCGATGCCTATTTGCGGTTCATTCCTCGAACAGAAATGGATATAGCGGTCGCTGGTGCAGGTGTCAGCGTGACGCTCGACCATCAAGGTCTCTGTTCGGCCGCTCGAGTCGCGCTGGGGGCGGTTGCCCCAACAGCCATTTTGGTTGCCGCCGCTGCGGCGGCCCTGATAGGGACCTCTATAGATGAAACGGCTGTAGCGAAAGCCGCTGCGGCGGCCTCCGCGGCGGCCAGTCCAATCTCAGATCGGCGGGGAACCAGTGAATTCCGTCGCCATATTGTTGGCGTTTTGGTCAAAAGAGCCACCTTAATCGCAAAAGAACGCGCCCTGGCGAGTTTGTAGGAGAGTCCCTATGGCAAAAATACATATCACGACCTCAATCAACGGCGAAGCAACTGAGTTTCTTTGCGAGCCTCATGAAACCTTATTGGATGTTCTCCGGAATGACCTGCAGATGACCGGTACCAAGGAGGGATGCGGGTCTGGCGACTGTGGCGCTTGTTCGGTCACAGTGGACGGTCGTTTGACCTGTGCCTGCCTTGTCCTGGGTGTCGAGGCTGCGGGGCGTGAGATAGGAACGATTGAAGGGATTGGCAGCAGCGACAAGCTCAGTATTATTCAGGAAAAATTTCTTGAGCATGCGGCGTTACAATGTGGCATCTGTACGCCGGGACTGGTGGTCTCTGCTCAAGCCTTGATCGAGCAGAACCCAAATCCAACCGAAGCCGAGGCGCGCTACTTCTTAGCGGGTAACCTCTGCCGTTGTACTGGCTATGACAAAATTATACGCGCGGTGCTTGATGCCGCGGCCACCATGAGAGGAGCAGCTTAAGCCATGAGCGAAGCACGAGAGTTCAAGTACATAGGCCAGAGCACAATCCGCCCGGACGGTTTTGATAAGGTGACGGGACGCGCCAACTATGGCGCTGACTTAGCCTTACCTGGCATGATTTGGGGCAAAATACTGCGTAGCCCTCATGCACATGCCAATATTAAAAGCCTCGATACTCGTCGGGCTGAGGCTTTGCCGGGTGTGCTGGCTGTGGCGACTCACAGTGACTTTCCCAGTGTCAGTGATCAGGCGATCGAGAGCGGGGAAGGTAGCTTAACCTTGCTTGATCTGGCGCGTAATGTGTTGGCAAAAGACAAGGTTTTATATCATGGCCATGCAATCGTGGCAGTGGCCGCTAAGACAGCGGCTATTGCCGAGCAGGCTTTGGCGCTAATTGATATTGAGTATGAAGTCTTGAAGCCGGTGCTGGACGTTCGTGAAGCGATGGCGGCGGGTGCGCCACTTTTGCACGCTGATATGTTTACCCAGGGTCTGCCTGAAAAACCCACAACAGCCTCCAATGTCGCGACCCGTCTGGAATTCAAAATGGGTGATATCGAGGCCGGCTTCAGCGCCGCTGAAGTTGTGGTGGAACGGGAATTCTACACGCCAACAGCCCATCAGGGGTATATAGAACCCCACGCCTGTACGGTTCGATTTGAAAAGGATGGCCAGTCAATGATCTGGTGTTCGACTCAGGGGCACTTCGATGTGCGGGCAAGCACGGCTAAACTCTTAGGAATGGAGCTGGGCAAGCTGAAGGTGATTGCCAGTGAGATCGGCGGAGGCTTTGGCGGCAAGACGACCGTCTATCTTGAGCCAGTCGCACTGATTCTGTCCCGCAAGTCAGGTCGGCCGGTGAAGATGATCATGAATCGTGATGAGGTCTTCAAGGCTACCGGTCCCGGCTCTGCGACTCGTTCCTGGGTCAAAATCGGCGCCAAGAAAGACGGAAGCATTACGGCGATGCAGGGGCGCCTTGCCTATGAAGCAGGTGCCTTTAAGGGCTCGCCAGTGATGATGGGCTGCATGACTGCGTTTACGCCCTACGCGGTTGCCAACATGTATGTAGAAGGCTTTGATGTTGTGGTTAACAAGGCCAAGGTTGCTGCTTACCGAGCGCCTGGCGCGCCGCAGGCAGAGTTTGCCGTCGAGATGCTGATCAACGAGCTCGCGGTCAAACTGGGCCGCGATCCTATCGATCTGCGTCTGCAGAATGCCGCCAAGGAAGGTACGCAAACGATTTATGGTCCAAAACTGAAACGGGTCGGGTTGGTCGAATGTCTCGAAGCTGCACGTGACTCGAAGCATTACCAGCAAGCCCTGGCGGAAAATCAAGGTCGTGGAGTAGCAGCCGGTTTCTGGTTCAACGTCGGTGGCCAGTCCAGCGTTCATATCAACATGAATCCGGATGGTACCGGGACTATTGTCGAGGGTTCGCCTGATATTGGTGGTTCTCGGGCCTCTATGCAGATGATGGCGGCGGAGGCCATGGGTATTGCCCCCTCTTTGCTCAAACCAATCATCGGTGATACAGAAAATGTGGCATTCAGTGCGGGGACAGGCGGTAGTCGAACAACGTTTGCGACGGGCATGGCAGTCATTGAGGCAGCCGAGGATGTGGTGGCGCAGATGAAGCAGAGAGCAGCTTCTTTGTGGAATGTGACAGCGGAGCAGGTTGACTGGGCCGATGGCGTGGCGATAAATCTTGCAGGCGAGGAGCGTTTGAGTCTCGCAGAGATTTGCGCCAGTGCTGATCGCACCGGTGGGCAAATTTCAGGTCGAGGCAATATCAACGCGCGCGGTGCCGGTCCTAGCTTTGCCGTGCACCTGTGTGATGTCGAGGTGGATAAGGACACGGGTAAAGTCGATGTGGTGCGCTACACGGCGAAACAGGATGCTGGCAAGGCG
>Ga0181600_10000340_pt1 | contig 35842 bp, 35 predicted proteins | sample 041ome_2_FD_132982 | JGI IMG/M metagenome (GOLD analysis project Ga0181600, IMG submission 132982) | Coastal salt marsh microbial communities from the Groves Creek Marsh, Skidaway Island, Georgia - 041406US metaG (megahit assembly) | ecosystem: Environmental > Aquatic > Marine > Intertidal zone... | reverse complement strand
GGTGGGGTTTTGGTTACGGTAAAATTACCACGTCAAATGGTGCGTGCAAACCATACCACGCGGCCAATAATATGCACCTCTTCTCTTGGTTGCAACGCATTTGGCGGCCGCTTACCATGCTCAGCTTTTTGGCTTTGGTGGTGGCTGATAGTTTTGGTCTGTTGGTGTTTCGCCTATCTGCCGAGGCATGGACCTTGTTGCAAATCGGGCTTGGCGGCTATGTGGTGGGGCGCAGTGCTGAAAAAATACTGCCGCAATTTCTGGACCTTCGTAGCGCTTCTCCTGCCAAAGGCCGTTAATAGCTGATGCCGATGCCCGCAATTTCCAAAACCGCTTGTGATCTGGTCAGACAGCATGAAGGTTGCCGCGCCTTTCCCTATGTGGATACGGTGGGCAAGCTGACCATCGGCATTGGCCGTAATCTCACAGATCGTGGTCTGGCGCCTGACGAGATTAGCTATCTTTTTCGCAATGATATGCAGCTGGCCCAGAAAATTTGTCTAAATCTGTTTACCGGCTTTAGCGATTATGACGCCGTGCGGCAGGCCGCCTTGCTGTCTATGGCCTTTAATTTGGGGGCGCCGCGTCTGGCAAAATTCCAAAAAATGCGTGCCGCGATTAATGCGGGTGACTGGCAGCACGCCGCCAGCCATGCTCTGCACAGCAAATGGGCCCACCAGGTGCCGGAACGCGCGGCTAATATTGCGGCGTTGTTGCGGGGCTAGGTCTGGCGGTGCGCGGAAAATTGTGCAGCGGCCACCAGCGCATCATGCAAATGGGCATGTTCTGCGGTATTATTTTGGGTGGTGTGCAGGCCGTGCAATGCGGCCTCGGCGGCACTGGCATAGCCGCCAGCCGCGCTAATGCTGCGGTTGATCGCATCATAACGCTCTAAAATACCCACCGCGACTGCAAAATCCCCCTCGGCAAATTGCCCGTCCCGCATCGTACGGTGCCAAAAATCCCGTTCATCTTGGGTGCTGTCAGCATACGCTAAAATCACTGGCAGGGTGATTTTTTGATCAAGAAAATCATCGCCTGTATTTTTGCCCATGGTGCTAGCGGCAACGGCATAATCCATCGCATCATCCATGATTTGAAAGGCCATGCCCAGCTGCAGCCCATAGTCATGCATCGCGGCAACGCTAGCCTCGCTGCCACCGGCAATTTCGGCCCCGGCAGCCGCAGCAGCGGCAAATAAAATGGCGGTCTTGTTTTGAATGACATCAAGATAATCGGCGGCCGGTGTATCTGGCATGCCGGCGATTGTCATTTGCTTGATTTCACCTTCGGTGATGCGGGCCGAGGCGCGGCTCAACTGCCCTAAAACAGATATGTTGCCGGTTTCAACCATCAGTTCAAAAGCCCGCGCAAACAGAAAATCCCCCACCAAAACAGATGCGTCATTTCCCCACAGCGCATTCGCCGTATCACGGCCGCGGCGCAATTTCGATTCATCAATCACATCATCGTGAAGCAAGGTTGCCGAATGAATAAATTCAACCGCGGTCGCCAGCCCGATGGCATGCGCGCTGCCCCCCATCATTCTGGCGCCGGCCAATGTCAATAACGGCCGCAGCCGCTTGCCGCCCGCCGCGATTAAATGGCCGGCCAGTTTCGGCACCAACGGCACGTCGCTGTGCATGCGCTCTACAATCCGCGCATTGACCTGCTGCATATCATCAGCCAGCAAATCAACCAGCGGTGCCAGCGATGGTGCAGTGGTTTTAGGGACGGCACACATTGGCTGGACTCTCCTTACCCATCACAAAATTGCCTATGATCACGCTCATACCGCGAGGTTTACCCGCCGATGAGACAAGCAGCAAGCAAAAACCTATATAATCAAAACCACTATGATCCGAAACCGGTATGATGTGCTAAACTGCCTCAGGGGCATAACATAGATAGGCTTTTGGCCACAACAACGGGCATAATGTATGGCGATGGTGACCTTGTTACAAACGACAAATCTTGTGCGCCTGTCATTTTTACAAGTGCTGCTGCGCGACGCTGGTATTCATGTAGAGGTGTTTGATGCTAATATATCGGCATTAGAGGCGGGCATTGGGGCGTTTCCCCGGCGGCTTATGGTCGATGATGCCCGCTTGCTTGCCGCCAAAACAATTTTGCAGGATGCCGGGGAGTTTTATGATGACTGACATATTGTCTTTGCCATCCGGCGACGTGGCTTTGCCGGCAGATATTGATGTGACGCAGGATCATTTGCTGGCTGAAAAGGTGCGCATTACCCAGCCAAAGGCCGGCTACCGGGTCGGAAGCGATGCGGTGCTAGCAGCCGCCAGCCTATCGCTAGGGCGTGGCCGGGTGCTTGATCTTGGCGCCGGGGTTGGCGGCATCAGCCTGTGCATCGCCCAGCGCCTTGATCAGGTGCAAGTAACCGCCGTTGAAATTGACCCGGTGATGGTGGCGTTGGCGCAATATAATGCGGTTGCTAATGGGGTTGATGACAGGCTGCGGGTAATTCGTGCTGATATCACCAAAATGCCGCCGCTGTTGGCGGGCAGTTTTGATCATGTGATCAGCAACCCGCCCTATCATTATGCGGCGGGCACACGGCCGCGCCATCCGGCGCGCGCCACCGCGCATATGGGCGATGATACCGATTTGAAAGACTGGGTAAAGGCTGCGGTATGGGCCGCTAAACCACGCGCCCGCATCAGTTTTATATGCCGCGCTGATCGCGGTGCCGAGCTGATATCCTTGTTTACTGCGGCGGGTGCCGGCGAGACGCTATTATATCCGTTATGGTCTCGGCCGATGAGCCCGGCTAGCCGGGTTATCGTTCAGGTACGCAAAGCGGTGGCCGGCCCGGGCGCTATTTTGCCTGGCCTTATTGTGCATAATGATGATGGTGGCTTTACCGAGGCGGCACAGCGCATTATGAAGGGGGATGCCCTGTATATGGTGCATCCGGCGCGGGCGAAGTAACACGTGCAAAACGCCGTTCAGGTCAGGTCGGCACAGAAAGGTCAGCTATGAGCGCTTTATCCTCTTTATTGTTCTGGCGTCGCAAAACAGCGATTGTGCCGGTGGTGCGACTTGCCGGTGTGATCGCCGCTAGCCAATCATTGGGACGGCGCGGTTTGTCACTTGAATCAATTGAGCCGCAGTTGAAAAAGGCGTTTGCGATAAAACGCGCCAAGGCCGTTGCGCTGTTGATTAATTCGCCCGGTGGGTCGCCGGTGCAATCATCGCTGATTGGTCAGCGTATTCGCCAGCTCGCGACCAAGGCGGATGTGCCGGTCATTGCGTTTTGCGAGGATGTGGCTGCCAGCGGCGGCTATTGGCTGGCTGCCGCGGCTGATGAAATTTTTGCCAACCCGGCCTCGGTCATTGGCTCCATCGGTGTGGTCTCGGCCGGCTTTGGCTTTGATAAGGTGCTAGAGCGCATTGGCGTTGACCGGCGGGTCTATACCGCTGGTGATGCCAAGATGACGCTTGATCCGTTTCAGCCTGAACGCGATGATGAAGTGGCGCGGTTGAAATCACTGCAAACTGAAATACATCAACAATTTATTACGCATATTGAAACGCGTCGTGGGTCACGTTTGAAAGGTGACCGCAAAGATTTGTTCAGCGGCGCTTTTTGGACCGGGCAAGCTGCGCTGGATCTTGGTCTTGTGGACGGGCTTGGTGATTACCGGCACGTTATCAGCAGCAGATTTGGTGAGGATACACGGTTTGTGATGATCGAACCAAAACGTAAACTCTTGGCGCTTGGTGGCCCCGGGGCGGCGGCGCAGCGCACTTCTCATGCGCTTGCTGATGTGGCCGCCTTAGCCATTGAGCGTGCCCATTTCCAACGCTATGGTTTATAAACCAGCCGGCGCTGCGCCTAAGATACCGCGTAGGAAAGACATTTTTACCTAGGAAAGATCTGCCATGCTTCCATCACTTCCAAAACTTATTGGGTTGGCCGCTATCATCTGGCTTGTTTGGACCGCCTTTCGTATTTTTGAAACGCGGCAGGCGGCGATCCGCGATGCCGACAAAAAATCGCAAGGTGATGACAATGGCACCGCCGCGCCAGACGCCGGCCGCGCCCATGCTGATGATGATGCCTCGGTTGATTTGCGGGAATGCAAAACCTGTGCGGCGTGGGTTAGTGGTGAAAATTGCGGGCGCGAAAACTGCCCCTATTAACGGTTGTTCGGCTTGCTTTTTAGTGTCATTTACGGCTACTTTGCGGCCATGATCTTGACCCGAGGCAATGGTAAAAAAGGTGGCTGACTGATGACAGCGGCACAAAGTCATATGATCCGAACTGATTTTCAGTCTATCATCTTGAATCTACAGAATTATTGGGCGCAAAATGGTGCCGTTATTTTGCAGCCCTATGATATGGAGGTTGGCGCCGGGACATTTCATCCCGCTACGACATTGCGGGCGCTGGGCCCCGATGAGGTGTGGCGTGCTGCCTATGTGCAGCCATCGCGGCGGCCGGCTGATGGCCGTTACGGTGAAAACCCAAACCGCTTACAGCATTACTATCAATTTCAGGTGATTTTTAAACCATCCCCCGCCGAATCACAGGCGCTCTATCTTGGCTCGCTAAAGGCGATTGGTCTAAACCCTGATGATCATGACATTCGGTTTGTTGAGGATGATTGGGAATCACCAACGCTTGGGGCGTGGGGGCTTGGCTGGGAGGTATGGTGCGATGGTATGGAAGTGTCGCAATTTACCTATTTTCAACAGGTGGGCGGCATTGAGTGCCAGCCGGTGCCGCTGGAACTTACCTATGGGCTAGAACGTTTGGCGATGTTTATTCAGGGCATCGACAATGTCTATGAGCTTGATTGGGATGGTGTGCCTGCCAGCGATGGCGGCAAGTTTTATGGTGATATTTTCAAACGCGCTGAAATAGAGTTTTCGGGCTGGAATTTTGAACATGCCAATACCGAAATGCTATTGCAGCATTTTCGTGATGCTGAAGCCGAATGTGGACATCTTTTGGGGTTGGACAAACCGCTGGCCCTGCCAGCCTATGACCAATGTATGAAAGCAAGCCATTTATTTAATATGCTAGATGCGCGCGGGGTCATCTCAGTCACCGAACGCGCCGCTTATATCGGCCGGGTGCGGGCCTTGGCCCGTGGCTGCTGTGAGGCCTGGATGGGCGAAGGCGAGGCACTTTAACATGGCTGATTTATTGATTGAACTTGTTGGCGAGGAAATTCCGGCACGCATGCAGTCGATGGCGGCGCGGCATTTCGCGGCGGCTGTGAAACAGGCGTTGGACGAGCTTGGCGTGGGGGGTGAGGCTGCTGCTGTGCACGGCATGTGTGGGCCGCGCCATTTGGCGGTTTATGCGACCGGCATTGCTGTGGCCCAGCCAGACCGCACAATCGAAAAGCGGGGTCCGCGGGTCGATGCGCCGGAAGCGGCAATCGCTGGCTTTGTGGCATCAACGGGTTTGGCGCGTGACGCGCTGTGCGAAGAAGACACCCCAAAAGGCCGGTTTTTCTTTGCGCGCAGCCATCTTCCGGGCGGTGCCACCGCCAGTTTGCTTGGCGGCGTTATCACCGATATTTTAGTGCAATTCCCGTGGCCGAAAAGTCAAAGATGGGGTCGCAGCCAGTTTCGCTGGGTACGCCCGCTGCACCGCATAAATGTGTTGTTTGACGGACAGCCGCTTGACGGCGCGCTGGATCTTGGCGGTGGCCATATATTGGCCTTTGGTGCCACCAGCTGTGGGCATTATTTTGAGGCGCCTGATGATATCAGCCTCACCGGTGTTACCTCATCTGAGGATTTCAAACAACGACTGGCGGCAGCGCATGTCATCATTGACCAATCAGATCGCATCGCCGCCATCATTGATGCTGCAAAGACGCTGGCATCTAAGGTTGATTGTGTACTCGATGACACCCAGCTTGGCAGCTATATTCAGGATATCGCTGGCTTGGTTGAAACGCCAAACGCCTTACTTGGCCGCATCGAAGACCGGTTCATGCAGCTGCCGGCCGAACTGTTGCAAGCCACAATTGCCACGCATCAAAAATATATCACCTTGCAAGATTCCGCCGGGGCGTTTTCGCCCTATTTTATTGTTGTTTCAAATCGCCAGCCCGATGCTGGGCGCGATAAGGTGATTATGGCTGGTAACCAGCGTGTGTTGCGGGCGCGGCTAGCAGATGCCGAATTTTTCTGGCAGCAGGATCAAAACACCACACTTGCGGACCAGTTGCCGCGGTTGCAGGCGGTAACATTTTATGAAGGTTTAGGAAATCTTCATGACAAAGCTTTACGGCTGGAAAAACTGGCCGCTGCGATAGCGCCGTTTATTGACGGCTGTGCCTCGGCAATGGCGGGCCGGGCCGGGCGTCTTGCCAAAGCTGATTTGGTCAGCGGCATGGTTGGTGAGTTTCCAGAACTGCAGGGCATCATTGGCGGTTATTATGCGCGCCATGATGGCGAAGATGATGACGTGGCCGATGCGATTGCCGCGCATTACCGCCCGCAAGGGCCAGCTGATGATGTGCCGGTAACAGGCACCGCCAAGGCGGTGGCACTAGCTGATAAAATTGACACGCTTGTTGGGTTTTTTGGCATTGGGGCCAAGCCTACCGGGTCAAAAGATCCGTTTGCGCTGCGCCGCGCGGCGCTTGGTGTCATTCGCATTATTCTTGATGGCGATTTGTCGGTGCCGTTGACCGCATTACTAGATCAAGCCGCTGCGTCCTACGGATTTGCGGCTGCAGATGATGATGTTTTGCCGTTCATTCGTGACCGGTTGCGGGTGTATTTGCGTGATCAGAATATGCGCCATGATGTTGTGGCGGCCGCGTTGGCCGATTCGGGCGATGATGATGTGCGGTTAATGGCAAACCGGGCGCAGGCGTTGGCGGCATTTTTGGCTGATGGCAATGGCGCCGGGTTAATGGCCGGGTGGCGCCGCGTCAGCAGTATGCTGTCGGCTGAGGAAAAAAAGGCCAAGCAAAATTTTGCGCCAGCCGCAGACCCGACTTTGTTCAATGCCATCGAAACAGATTTGCATACAGCTTTGATCGAAGTGCCGGACGGCACCGCTGGGTTCGAGATGCAATTGACGGCATTGGGCCAGCTTCGCGTGGCAATCGATGCGTTTTTTGATACTATTGTGGTTAATGATGATGATCCGGCAATCCGTTTAAACCGTCTCGGACTGTTGGCAATGATACGTGAAAAAATGTTGGTGGTCGCGGATTTTGCAAAAATAGAAGGGTAATGGCATGACAAGGTGGGTCTATAATTTTGGCAAGTCAGGCACCGATGGCGATGCCTCTATGCGTAACCTACTAGGTGGCAAAGGTGCCAATTTAGCCGAGATGAGTGGTATCGGCTTGCCGGTGCCACCCGGCTTTACCATTAGCACTGATGTATGCGGTTATTTTTATGATAATGGCCGGTGCTATCCCGACACGCTAGAGGCTGAGGTGCGGGCCGCAATCACCAAAATTGAAGCGGAAACAGGAAGCAAATTTGCCGACCCGGTTAACCCGCTGTTGGTGTCGGTCCGGTCTGGGGCGCGGGCCTCGATGCCTGGCATGATGGATACCGTTCTTAATTTAGGGTTGAATGATGTCACCGCGGCTGGGTTGGCCGCCCATGCAGATGATACCCGTTTTGCCTATGACAGCTATCGCCGTTTTATTCAGATGTATAGCGATGTTGTGATGGATGTTGACCATGGGCTGTTTGAGGACGCGCTAGAAGATATGAAGCGTGCGCGCGGGCACTTTGATGATACTGATTTGACGGCCGATGATATGGTTGCGTTGGTTGAACGCTATAAAGACATCGTGCTGGAAGAAGTAGAGGCGCCATTCCCACAAGACCCGTGGGAACAATTATGGGGCGCGATCGGTGCGGTATTTACCAGTTGGATGAACACCCGCGCGGTCACGTATAGGCGGCTCAATAATATTCCGGCCGCATGGGGTACTGCCGTGAATGTGCAGGCCATGGTGTTTGGAAATATGGGTGATGATTGCGCCACAGGTGTGGCCTTCACGCGGGATCCATCGACCGGTGAAAATAGTTTTTACGGCGAATTTTTGATTAACGCACAGGGCGAAGATGTGGTGGCGGGTATTCGCACCCCATTACCATTGACCATCGCCGCACGCGAAAAATCCGGTGGCACCACGCCATCCATGCAAGAAGCCATGCCAGCAGTGTTTGCCCAGCTAGACGAGGTGCGTGCCCGCCTAGAGGCGCATTATCGTGATATGCAGGATCTTGAATTTACTGTTCAGCAAGGCACCCTATATATGCTGCAAACGCGCAGTGGCAAGCGCACCGCCGAAGCGGCCTTGCGGATGGCAGTTGAAATGGCCGAAGAACAATTGATTAGCCGCGACGAAGCCTTATGCAGGGTCAATGCAAATGCGCTTGATCAATTGCTGCACCCGACGCTGGACCCCAATGCAGAAACAAGCTGTCTGACGCGTGGTCTGCCAGCATCGCCGGGCGCGGCATGCGGCAAAATTGTGCTGAGCGCTGACCGCGCCGAAGAGCTGGCTGCGTCTGGTGAAACGGTCATTCTGGTGCGGCTTGAAACTAGCCCGGAAGATATTCATGGCATGCATGCTGCGGCGGGCATTTTGACGGCACGCGGCGGTATGACCAGTCATGCGGCGGTGGTGGCGCGCGGTATGGGACGGGCCTGTGTGTCGGGCGCTGGTGATGTGCGTTTTGACGAGATTGGCGGCAAAATCTTTATTCAGGACCAGGTGCTGTATGAAGGTGATGTGATCACCATTGATGGGGCTAGCGGCGATGTTTATGCCGGGGCGGTTGCGACCATCCAGCCAAAAATGTCAGGCGCATTCGGCACCATTATGGCATGGGCTGATGCGCGCCGCCGGCTCGGGGTGCGCGCCAATGCTGAAACTCCGGCTGATGCTAAAGTGGCGTTGGATTTTGGCGCCGAGGGTATTGGTCTGTGCCGGACTGAGCATATGTTTTTTGACGCAGACCGCATTATTGCGATGCGCCAGATGATTATGGCGAATGATACCGAAGGGCGCGAAGCGGCGCTGGCGAAACTTTTGCCGATGCAGCGCAAGGATTTTGAACAACTGTTTACGATCATGGCTGGGCTGCCGGTAACCATTCGGCTGTTAGATCCGCCGCTTCATGAATTTTTGCCGCATTCAGCAGATGAGCTGGCTGAGGTCGCTGCCGTGTCTGGCGTGACTGTTGAAACCGCCCGTCAACGGGCCGTAAAGCTATCTGAATCGAACCCTATGCTTGGCCATCGTGGGTGCCGTCTTGCGGTGACATATCCAGAAATATGCCGGATGCAGGCGCGGGCTATTTTTGAGGCGGCCTGTGCTGTTGCCAAAGCAACTGGTGCGGTGCCGAGCCCAGAAATCATGGTACCGTTGGCGGCGACTGCCCGTGAAATTGCTTTATGCAAGCAGGAAATTGACGCGGCAGCGGTGGCGGTTATGACAGAAACTGGGGTCACTGTGCGTTATCTTGTGGGCACGATGGTGGAATTGCCGCGCTCCTCAATCTGTGCAGATGAACTTGCCGAAGAAGCTGAGTTTTTCTCATTTGGCACCAATGATCTAACGCAAACGGCGCTTGGCATCAGCCGTGATGACGCCGGATCATTTCTGCATCATTATGCTGATGCTGACATTTACCCGGTTGATCCTTTTGTGTCGATTGATCGTGCCGGCGTTGGATTTCTTGTTGAAATGGGTGTTACACGTGGCCGGTCAACACGGCCCGATATTAAATTAGGTATTTGTGGTGAGCATGGCGGCGATGCCGATTCGATCGCGTTTTTTGACGAGGTCGGATTGGATTATGTATCGTGTTCGCCATTTCGGGTGCCAGCTGCCCGCCTCGCGGCAGCGCAAGCGGCAATCAAACTGGGCAATGCATAATACCACCGTATAAAAAAAGCCGGCCCAAGCGGCCGGCTCTTATTATGCCACAGCGGCGTATAGCCTCTATTATTTGATGCCAAGCCCGGCAAAACGCTTGTTAAAGCGGGCAACCTGACCACCCGAATCAACAATACGGTGCTGGCCAGTCCATGCTGGATGGGTTTTTGGATCGATATCAAGCTTTAGCACATCGCCAGGCTTGCCCCATGTTGACCGCGTTGTGCGCTCACTGCCATCGGTCATCACAATTTTGATTTCATGATAATCAGGGTGCGTATCTTTTTTCATGCCGGTCTCCGGTTTTGCCCCCAGGATTGTTAGGGGGGCTGCTATGTTCGAATGCTATGCGGCGGTTTCTGTCTCGCCATGCAATAGCGCAGGTGGTATATCCTCTCTGGCGATTATTAGCAAGCCCCCAACCAAGAAAATCTGTCGCCTTTATGGTGGGGGCTATAGGGTAGAGACATTAGATGCGCAGCCACACACCACAGCCAGACAGCACAGCGCCAGACATAGCGGTGTCACGGGAGTATTCAAGCAAAGCGCTGTTGCGGGTATTCTGGCCCTATTTGCGGCCCCATAAGGCCCGCATTGCCACAGCAATCATGGCCCTGACGCTGGTTGCGACCGCGCTGTTATGTATGGGGCGGGGGCTGGCCTATCTTGTTGATGAAGGGTTGGGCAAGGGCGATCCAGAGCTGCTTGACCGTGCTGTTATGGCAACGGCCCTAATCGCCGTGGCGCTGGCATTTGGCAGTTTTTTGCGCACCACCATGGTCAATAAAATCGGTGAAATGGTTTTGGCGGATATTCGCCGCGCGGTTTTTGAACATGTCGTGACTTTGTCGACAAATTGGTTTGAAAACAACCGAACGGGCGATGTGTTGGCCCGCATTACCACCGACACCACAGTTGTTCAAACGGTTATGACCTCAACCTTGTCAATGGCGGCGCGCAATTTCCTGCTGCTGATTGGCGGGCTTGTCATGGTTGTGCTGTCCAGTGCCAAAATGTCGTTGGTTGTGCTTGTGGTTGTGCCGCTAGTAGTGTTGCCGCTGATTGTTATGGGGCGGCGCTTGCGGCTGGCCTCACGGCGCGCGCAAGACCGGCTTGCCGATGTGGCTGTAGAGGCCGAAGAAACTGTGAGCGCCATCCAGACGGTGCAGGCCTTTGGCCGCGAGTCATACATGCGTGAGCGGTTTGATGATGCGGTTAGTCAAAGTCTGGATGCCGGCCTCGCCCGGGTAAGGTTGCGCGGTGTGCTCAGTGGCATTTTGATTTTTTTGGTGTTTACTGGCATCAGCGTCATCTTATGGATTGGCGGACAAGATCTGATGGCGGGCCGTATTAGCCCGGGTGATTTGTCGTCCTTCATTTTTTATGCGTTTTTGGTTGCCAGCGCCACCGGGTTTTTGTCAGAGCTGGCCGGTGATCTGCAACGTGCGGCTGGGGCGGCTGAACGGATTGCCCAGCTGCTTGAGACCAAAGCTACCCTGCCGGCGCCGCTGTCCCCGCAACGGCTTGACCCCGATTTTCCTATCGCCTGCCAATTCGACAATGTTGCCTTTGCCTATCCTTCAGCCTTGCAAAAGCCAGCCATAAGCGATGTAAGTTTTACCATTGCGGCTGGTGAAAGGGTCGCCATCGTTGGGCCTAGCGGCGCTGGCAAATCGACAATTTTTCACTTGCTCCTGCGGTTTTATGATCCGCTTTCGGGCAAAATATCGATCGGCGGTGTGGACCTGCGCGATTTGGCGATTGATGATATCCGCAATCACATTGGGCTGGTGCCGCAAGATGCGGCGTTATTTTCGTCAAGCATTCGTGACAACATTGCATTTGGGTTGCCGGACGCCACTGATGCGATGATTGTCGATGCTGCCAAAAAGGCACAGGCTGATGATTTTATCACCGGAATAAATGGCGGTTATGCGGCATTGGTCGGCGAAAAGGGGGTGCGCTTGTCAGGCGGGCAGCGTCAACGCATTGCCATTGCCCGCGCCATTTTGCGGAACCCGCGGCTATTGCTGCTTGATGAAGCTACGAGTGCGCTTGACGCGCAATCTGAAGCGGCGGTGCAAAATGCGCTTGAAAATTTGATGAAGAACCGGACCAGTCTGGTGATTGCCCACCGTCTGGCAACAGTGGTGCAGGCTGACCGTATTTTATTGATGGATCGTGGTCAGATTCAGGCGGTTGGTACCCACGAAACATTGCTGAACGACTCAGCGCTTTATCGCACCCTTGCAGAGTTGCAATTTTCTATGCCAGAGGCACGTTCGTCATTGGCTTGAAAACTGGCCAATCAAACCTGTGCCGTTATGCCCAGAGCTTGCACCAAAGACACCTGTCACATTAGGCGTCGGGGTCAACCCTAAGGCCCCGCCAATTTGTGCGCGCCAACGCCGTTCGCTGCCATCATCAAGCCGAAAATAGAAATCTGCATTTTCGTCAAGAAATAAACTATTGATCATTTCAGCAGTGCTAAAAACCATGCGACCGGTTAAACGGTGTGATTTTAGATTTTGCAGATCAATGTTACTTAATGATGCCGTGTCAGTTTCAAAATCCAAGCGGAAAAATCCGCTACCCGAAAATGGTGAAGCATCGCATCCGCTATCACAAAAATGGGTAAGCTTTAACTGCACTGCAAGTGCAATTGCCCCGCTATAGGGTCGTGTGAACGTCTTATACGGTATGGTGCGCTCAACCGCCCGGTTAATGCCGAAAAACGCATTGCCGTGATCCTGCATATTTGTCTTGAATCTGTCCTTCAGTGATTTTTCGGGCCAACTGAAAAACCTTGTCATCACCCAATTATTTGCCAACAGACGGGTTTCCATCCCGATCAGCGAATTGAACTTGGCAAGTGGTTCGGTGGTTGCGGCCATGCCAGACTGTGGCGGTGTGGTGATTGATAGAATGCCCTCAGAACGTGGCTGTATGCTATCTGGCAAGCTGCTTGATAAGCTGTTTGGTAGCGTCCTGACAGTGTGACCATACGGCGTTGGCGAATAGGCGTGATAGTCGATTGCGGTCCAAACCGGCACACATCCTGCCAAGTAGAAGATCAGCACCAGTTTAGATACCGGCCTTAAATGTTGAGATAAGCGCGTTGCTAAACCCATGGCTGGCGCTCCTAGCCCATTCATCGAATGGTCCAAAAGTATAATCCATAGGTTTAATAACCGTTAATGCCGGATCACGAACAAAAGGTTACGTCTGTCTGGCGTTATTTGGCGGCAACGCGCTGGGTTATTTTCATCTCAATACGACGGTTAAGGCGGCGATCATTAGCAGTTTCACCAAGGCTTAACGGTTGGAATTCACCATAGCCGGTGGCGGCTAGATGCTGTGCTGGAAGGCCTTGAGAAACCAAAAACCGCACAACCGACAAGGCGCGTTCGGTCGATAGGTCCCAGTTATCTGTGTAACGGCCGGCGCGCACGGGCAAATCGTCAGTGTGCCCATCGACTTGCAAGACCCAATTGATATCGTCTGGGATCTTGGCAGCGATATCTGCCAGCGCGATGGCCAGTTGGGCCAATTCTTGCTGGCCGCTTTCGGCGACATCAGCCTGACCAGGCGCAAACAAAACCTCTGATTGGAATACAAAGCGATCACCAACGATTTGCACATCATCACGGTCCTTTAAGACATCGCGCAGACGGCCAAAAAATTCAGACCGAAACCGTTGCAATTCCTGTACGCGGCTTGCCAGCGCATTGTTCAGGGATTTGCCAAGGTTGGCAATCGCGACTTTATCTTGCTGTGCCTGACGGTCCTTTTCGGCAAGCAGCGCCGTCAAATCTTCGATACGTTGGCGCAGGCCGGCAAGCACCGCGGTCATCTGGGCAACTTCGGCCTTTGACGCAGTAGTTTCAGCCGTCAGGGTGTCGAGCGATTGTTGTTGTGTGCGGTTGCGCGCTTCAGTAAGGGCAAGTTGGCCTTCGACCATCTGCAAGGCCCGCAGCCGTTCATCCAAGCTGCTGCGCGCTGCCATCAAGGCGGCTTCGGTTTCAGCTTGCTTGGCAGATAGCGCCGCTAGATCGTCAGTGCGGGCGCCAAGGTCCGCCTCAACTGACGCCAGTGTATTGGCAAGGCTGCGGCGTTCGGTTTCGCTGCTATCAAGTTGGATTTGTAGCTGCGCCAGATTTGCCGCCAGATCCGCGCTGGCGCGCCGTTCGATGTTTAGCAACTCGCTCAACGAGGCAAGCTGCTGGCGCATTTCGCCAAGCGTTGCATCTTGTCCAGATACCCGATAAGCCAGATTGGCCTGAATAAGAACGAATACCATCAGAACAAAAATGATGACCATCAACAAGGTGGCCAAAGCGTCAACAAAGCCGGGCCATGTGAAACTTTCACTGCGACGGGTGTTGCCAAGCCGTGCGAGCGCCATGCCTATTTGCCTCTTTTGACAATGTTTGAGGTGCCGATAAGCGCCGCAATAGAGTGCGACAAGCCGCGCAATTCAGCGGCCAATATCTCGGTTTGATGGGTTCGATCGGCGCGCATGTCTTCTGATAGACGCGTCAAATTCGCGTTCACTTGTGCAAGATGCTCGCGGATGCGGCGATCATCGGCTGAGGCTTCGGTAAACGCGGCCATCGTGTTGGTCAGCTGCACCATTTGTTCGCCAATTTTGACACGATTAGCCTCGCCAGCGGCGATTGATTGCGACAAAGACAATAACGCGCGGGCAGCTTCTTCGCTCATGCCGTTGGCTAACGCCCCATGCGCGCCGGCCTGTGCCGGGGTGCTGTCATTAAACCGTGCGAAAGCGGAAAGCCAATCTTCCAATTCGTTAAAAAACCGCCCCATGGCCTGGCCAAGCTGCAGGTCAAGAAAGCCCAAGATCAACGACCCGGCAAGGCCGAACAGTGATGATGAAAAGGCGGTCGCCATGCCCGATAGAGGCGCGTCCAGCCCGCTGCGCAATTGCGTCATCATGGCTTGGAAATTCGCGCTGTTAGCGTCCAGTGAATTAATCACCAAACTGACCGCTCCAATGGTTTGCAGCAATCCCCAAAATGTGCCAAGCAGGCCTAAAAATACCAATAAACCAATCATATAGCGGGAAATTTCACGCCCTTCATCAAGCCGGGCAGCAACCCCATCAAGCACCGAGCGCAACGACAGTGCCGATAGCTGCGCGTCATGCCGAGAGTCTGCCAGCATGGCATAAACAGTTGCCAGTAAAACCGGCCGTTTATCGGGGGTGTCCAGAGATCCTGTTTGCTGGATTGACAACAGCCATTTGCGCTCTGGTGTCAGCCGCAAAATCTGCCGAGCAATATATAAAATGCCAAGCCCAAGGGTGGCCAATATCACGCTGTTAAGTGCCGGGTTCCCCATAAAGGCGGTATATAATGGTGCGTATAGCAAGCTGGCAATTGTGCCAACGATCACCAAAAAAAATACCATCCGAAACAAATAACGTTTTGGGTCGGTGCGCATGATCCAGTCTCCAAATTAAGGTGTTATCACGCGCCAAAGCCACAACAGCTCAATAGCAAAGCGCAACACCCAGCGTAGCCTGCAGGCTAGCCACAATGTTTACATTATGCCGACAAAGAATGGCAGGATTGTGGAGATTGGCAAGCCCTTGCAGCAATGGCTGTGATATTTTGCGGGCAGGTGATGCGCCGCATGGCGGCCATTTTTGGTGGGTTAGTCTTGTGTGGCCGCGTTCAAGCATTTCAGAAGTTCAGCGTGAATCGCCGGGTTGGCGGCGACAATGTCACCACTATCCAAGGCGCGGTCGCGCGAGGCAAAATCTGACACAAATCCACCAGCTTCGCGCACCAGCAATATGCCAGCGGCGATATCCCATGACTGTAAGCCGCGTTCCCAAAACCCGTCATAACGGCCGGCAGCTACATAGGCCAGATCAAGCGCGGCTGACCCAAACCGGCGCACCCCAGAACTCACCCCCATGATCCTATAGAGCTCTTTGCCAAATCGCGCATGCGCTTCGGCATCGCCATGGCCAAGAAAGGGGATGCCAGTGGCAAATAATGATTCGGCCATTTGGCGCCGCCCGGAAACCCGAAGCCGCCGGTCGTTGATATAGGCGCCTTGACCTGCCTCAGCAAAAAAATACTCATGCCGCAGTGGGTCAAAAACCAACCCGGCAGTGATTTTGCCTTTGTCTTTGACCGCAATTGAAATGGCAAAATGGGGAATGCCATGCAGAAAATTTGTGGTGCCATCCAGCGGGTCAACAATCCACACCGGCGCGTCCGGGTCTGCGCCAATGATTGTGCCGCTTTCTTCCATCATAAAGCCCCAATCGGGCCGCGCCTTCAACAGTTCAGATTTAATGACACGTTCGGCAGTGGTGTCGGCGCGCGACACAAAATCGGCTGGCCCTTTGCGGCTGACCTGCAGGTTTTCAACTTCGCCAAAATCGCGGAGCATACCACGGCTGGCGGCGGTTGCCGCCTTGTGCATGACATTTATAAGGGCAGAACGGGTGGCCATAATGATGTCCTAATGACAGAGAAGAAATTAATTTTTTGCACGCTCGACATAGCTTGCATCTTCGGGTCGCACAACGATACGGGTGCCGGTCTCAATATGTGGCGGCACCATGACGCGGACCCCATTTTCCAATATGGCCGGCTTGTAAGATGATGATGCGGTCTGGCCTTTGACAACAGCATCAGCCTCGACCACCTGCATCACAACTGTATCAGGAAGTTCGACTGAGATCGGATCGCCCTCATAGCTTGACATAGTGATCACCATACCGTCTTGCAGGAAGGCGGCGCGATCGCCAACCATCTCGGCATTGATGGTAATTTGTTCAAAAGTTTCAGCATGCATGAACACCAGCTGATCGCCATCTTCGTATAAAAAGGTGCATTCACTCTCATCAAGAATGACCCGCTCGACGGTTTCAGATGACCGAAAGCGTTCATTCAATTTGGTGCCGTCACGCACATCACGAAGCTCAATTTGGGCAAAGGCCCCGCCCTTTCCGGGCTTCACATGCGATACCTTAACCGCCGTCCATAAACGGCCATTATGCTCAATTACATTGCCTGGTTTGACAGCGTTACCATTAAGTTTCATCGCGATGTCCTTTGCGTGTCATAATCTGATTGCGGCGATTGATACCTGTATTTTTGGCAGAGCGCTACAAATACTTGGCCATGGCCGATGCGGTGTCGAGCATGCGGCAGGAAAATCCCCATTCATTATCATACCATGCCAGCACCCTGACAAAGCGGCTATTGGCCACATTGGTTTGCGTCAAATCGGCAATGGATGAATGTGGGTTATGGTTGAAATCAACCGACACCAGTGGCCGCTCATTGATGCCAAGCACCCCTTTCATCGGGCCATTCGCTGCATCGCGGAACGCCTGATTTATTTCATCATGGCTGGTGTCGCGGCTGGTCGTTACGACAAGATCGACCACCGATACATTGGCGGTCGGTACGCGGATCGCTGATCCGTTCATTTTTCCTTGCAGCTGTGGCAACACTTGGCCAACCGCAGATGTCGCCCCGGTTGAGGTCGGGATCATTGACAGCGCAGCTGAGCGGGCCCGGCGTAAATCTTTGTGGCTCGAATCCAAGGTGGGCTGGTCGCCGGTGTAGGCGTGAATGGTGGTCATGTAACCAGCCTCAATGCCCACCGTGTCGGCGAGCACTTTGGCAACCGGTGCCAAACAATTGGTTGTGCATGAGGCGTTTGAAACAATGTCGACAGCGGCACTTAGACTCTCATGGTTGACCCCGTAAACAACCGTCAAATCGGCATTTTTGCAAGGGGCAGACACTAAAACCTTTTTAGCGCCAGCGGCAAGATGCGCGGCAGATTGTTCGCGGCTGTTAAATTTGCCAGAACATTCCAGAACAATATCAATATTGTGTGCGGCGTGCGGGATTTGTGCTGGTTCGCGCTCGCGGCTCATATGAATTTTGCCGCGACCAATATCCATCCAGTCATCGCCAATGCTGATCGGGCCGGTGGCGCGGCCATGAACTGAATCAAATTCATATAAATGCGCCGATGTTTCAACCGGGCCGGGGCTGTTGATTAGCACAACCTCCATGTCATCGCGGTTCATTTCCTGTAGCGCCCGCAATGTCATGCGGCCAATGCGGCCAAATCCGCTAATTGCCAATTTCAAGGTCACTTCAGTTGCTCCTTTTCGTCTTCATCTGTAGGTCGCATCACGCCCCGCAGCGCGGTGCCGAGAAATTATGATAATTGTTGCTTTGCGGCGGCAACTACAGCCGTGTCAGTAATGCCAAAATGCGCGTAAAGGTCATTAATTGGCGCGGATGCACCAAAACCGTCCATGCCGATAAAGCGGTCATTTTCGCCGAGTATGCAGTCCCATGACTGCTGCAATGCCGCTTCGATGACAATGCGGGGTGCGCTGCCCAAAACCGCTTGCCGGTAGCTGGCATCCTGTGCCTTGAATAGCTCTAGGCATGGCATTGATACAACGCTGGCTGACACGCCATCAGCTGCCAGCTTATCTCGCGCGGCAAGCGCAATGCCCACTTCAGATCCGCTAGCGATTAACGTCACCTGACGCGGCCCGGCATCTTCGGCGATGATATAACCACCGGCAGCGGTTTTGTTTTCGCTCATATCGCCGTGCCGGAACTGTGCCATGCCTTGTCGGCTGAGCGCCAGGACAGACGGTGTGCTCTCTGCCTCAATCGCACATTGCCACGCTTCGGCGGTTTCAACCGCGTCGGCCGGCCGGAACACCATCAAATTCGGGATCACCCGCAAAGCCGCCAAATGTTCAACCGGCTGGTGTGTGGGCCCATCTTCGCCAAGCCCGATCGAGTCATGTGTCATCACATAGATCACCCGTTGCCCCATCAAGGCGGACAGGCGGATAGCTGGACGGCAATAATCGGTAAACACCAAAAATGTAGCGCCATATGGAATGGCACCGCCATGTAGAGCAATACCGTTCATCGCGGCTGCCATGCCATGCTCACGCACGCCATAATGAATGTAGGTGCCGGCATAATGCGTACGATCAAAAATGCTGTGGGTGCTCACTTTTGTGTTATTTGACCCGGTTAAATCTGCTGATCCACCAAACAAATTAGGGCAGGCTGGCAAAATCGCTTCAAGCGCTTTTTGGCTGGCGACACGGGTGGCCAGTGTTTGTGGCGCGTCAGCGAGCTTTTGTTTCCAGTCAATAACGGCTTGTGCAAAGCCAGCTGGCAAGGTGCCGGCCATCGCTGCATCAAAGGCAGCGGCGTGGGGGCTTGCGTCATGCTGTGTTTGCCATAGGGTGCGGGCGGCATCACCATTCTGGCCAACCGCGCGCCAGGCGTCCAAAACAGTTTTGGGAATTTCAAAGGCTGGGTGCGGCCAGTCTAATGCGTCACGCGCGGCAGCAATTTCGGCATCACCAAGCGGTGCTCCATGCACGCCTGATGTACCTTGTTTTGCAGGTGACCCGTAACCAATCACTGTTTTACAGCGAATGAGGCTGGGTCTGTCATCTGTCTTGGCGGCAGAAATTGCCGCGGAAACAGCGTCCATATCATGCCCGTCACAGGCCAAAACCTGCCAGCCATAAGCTTCAAAGCGCTGGCTGGTATCATCCGATACGGTGAGCTGGGTGCTGCCATCAATTGAAATGCCATTATCATCAAACAGTACAATCAAGCGGCCAAGCTGCATATGGCCGGCCATTGACGCGGCCTCATGGCTTATGCCCTCCATCAAACAGCCATCGCCAGCAATAACATAGGTGTGGTGATCGACTAATGCAGCGCCGAATTTTGCGGCAAGGTGGCGTTCGGCCATCGCCATGCCAACCGCGTTGGCAATGCCCTGTCCCAACGGGCCGGTGGTGGTTTCAATACCGCTGGCATGGCCAAATTCAGGATGTCCGGCAGTGCGGGCGCCCAATTGACGGAAATTACGAATCTCGTCAATCGTCATATCCTCATAACCGGTCAGGTGCAGTAGCGCATATAACAGCATTGACCCATGCCCGGCTGACAGCACAAACCGGTCGCGGTCTGGCCAGTTTGGCGCACTTGCGGAGAATTTTAAGTGATCGCAAAACAACGCTGTGGCAACGTCTGCCATGCCCATGGGCATGCCTGGATGGCCGGAATTGGCAGCTTGCACCGCGTCCATGGCTAGCGCCCGGATAGCGTTTGACATAAGCTGTTTGTCACGTGGATTAGGCATAGGTGTCTCCAGTGAGAGCGTCACGCGTAACGGCGCCGCAAAACTTGATTTGGGTTTAATGTGCCGCAATTTGCCTGTGTTCGACTGTTTCGTCAATGCACCAAAGCCGGGTTGGTCATGTGCGCTTTTAATTACTTTGCGGCAGCAAAATCTTTTTTGGGGTTTCTTTCGATTTCTATTTGAGGCAAAGTTTGAACTGTAACGCTCTATGATCAAGAGAAAAAACGCCGTTTGACAGACACGTCTAAAGCGCCGCAAACTGGCGTAGAAACAGTGTTTTCGGCGTTGTAAAAAGATTGGGCGTGATAAAAAGGTGAAATAATAAGGTAATGAACCGACTGCAGAATGCGCAAAAACTGTTAGATGAGTCTCTGGCCGCGCTGGAGTCGGCGGTCGCGCACTACCAGCAAACAGCCCAAAACCACCCGGCATCGGCACCTGCAGAGTGTCATGTAGATGCGTCTACATCAAACCCGGCGCTTGATTTGGCGTCGCTTGCGAGCGACGTTGCGGCAATCGAATCGGATCTTGATGACGCCATTAAGCTTATTGCCAAGCTGAACAACCTGCCGGCGTCTGGAGGTGCTGCATGACACAATCAGTTGTCACGATTCGGCTGAATGGAAACCCCTATCAAATTGGTTGTGGGGCTGGCGAAGAAGATCATGTCAGCAAACTAGGTGAAGAGGTTGAAGCGGTTATGCAATCGCTGGTGGCGGCGGTTGGCCAGATTGGTGACGCCCGTTTGCTCGCCATGGTTGCGTTGATTTTAGCCGACCGTGCCGCATCAGCGCAATCTGGCACGGCGCCAGCACCAGCGGCGGCTGATGGTGATGCTGCTGCCGATGCGCTGGAAAAAGCAGCAGAACGCATCGCTGTGCTTGCATCGCGGCTCATAAGCCCTTAAATGATTGGGTAGGCGATGACTGGGTTTTCGCGTTTGGTTTTTTAATCCCTGGGGCCATAATTTTTCTCTCGGGAGCTGCCTCTGGCTGGGCCGTGGTCTGGTTATTGCGGCGCCCACCTGCAAAGCAGGTCACAGAGGATATCTATACTGACGGTTAACATGGTCATCGCCGTCATCATGCCGCCAATATAAAACCGGGCGGTCGTGCCGTTTCGGGTTCCGATTTTTTTTGCCCCATTCATGAAGTAGGTTTGCCGCCAGTGTCGTCATCGCTCCCACCCAACCCCATGCCGAAAGATGATCCTGCTGACGTGAAAGCTGCGTTGCGGCGACAGGCTGCGGCGCAGCGCCAAAATGAAGCGCGGGCCCATCCTGGTGCGGCTGAACAGCTGGCCGCACACAGCCAGCTGCTGATTGACAGTTTTGGGGCCGGTGTCTATGCCGCCTATATGCCCATTCGCAGTGAAATTTCACCCTTACCCCTGATCAAGGCGCTACAGATGGCCGGCAATCAAACGGCGATGCCGATCACACCGGCAGAAGGCCAGCCCTTGAGTTTTCGTATCTGGATGATCGGCGACCCGCTTGAAGATGGCCCTTATGGTACGCGCCAGCCGGTTGCCACGGAACCGGCTGTGGTGCCCGATGTCATTTTGGCGCCGCTGTTGGCGTTTGATGGGGCCGGCTGGCGGCTTGGCTATGGCGGTGGGTTTTATGACCGCACCATCGCCGCTATGACCACACCAAGCCACAAAGTGCGGGTCATTGGGCTTGCTTATGACGGGCAAAAGCTAGACAAGGTGCCAATTGGCCCCTATGACATGCCGCTAGATGCGGTGTTATGTCCATCGGGTTTGCACCGCCCGCAGCCAAGCCCGAAGTGATAAGGCTTGTTCTGAAATAGAGGCACGGCCTCGGTCTGCCGCAAGCGAGGTGCTGTGATTGTAAGGAGTCCCAAATGACGCGAGTTCTGTTTTTAGGCGATATTGTTGGGCGTGCCGCGCGTAATGAGGTGATTGAACAGCTGCCGCTTTTAAGAGACAGATTTGAACTCGATTTCATCGTTGTGAATTGCGAAAATGCGGCAGGCGGCTTTGGCGTAACCCCAAAAATATGTGATTCGTTGTTTGCGGCCGGGGCGGATGTCCTGACAACCGGCAATCATGTATGGGATAAGGCTGAAATCATCCCCTATATCGAGTCGCAACCACGCTTGCTGCGACCGCTGAACATGGCCGAGGCAACACCCGGCAAAGGCTATGTCACGCATCGCAATGCCGCTGGCAAGCGGCTTACCGTGATCAATGTTATGACGAATTTATTCATGGCCGCCAATGACCCGGTCTTTGCGGCCTTGGATGGGGCGTTGGTGCGTAACAAGCTGGGGCGCGATGCCGATTTCATTCTGGTTGATGCGCATGGTGAGGCAACTTCAGAAAAAATGGCGCTTGGGCATATGGTTGACGGTCGCGCCTCTATGCTGGTTGGCACCCATACCCACGTGCCGACCGCCGATCATCGTATATTGGCGGGCGGCACGGCCTATCAAACCGATGCCGGCATGTGCGGTGATTATGACAGCGTCATTGGTATGGATAAGGTGGCCGCTACCGACCGGTTTACCGGGCGTGGCAACAGCCGTCTTTCGGTGGCCTTGGGGGCGGTAACCATATGTGGTTTGCTGGTAGAGGCCAATGATAGTGGATTAGCCGTATCAGTGCGGCCATTTCGCTCTGGTGGGGGGCTTGATCCGGCCTAGCATTCCCGCTTTAAACAAGTTAGCAAATGGCGGTAATTATGCCTTATTACGGTAATGATTGCTTTGTGAAACCTATCAAAACAATGAAATATTAGATATCATGGCAGGCCACTCCAAATTTAAAAATATCATGCACCGCAAAGGTGCGCAGGATAAAAAACGCGCCAAAATTTTTGGCCGTCTCATCAAGGAATTGACAGTGGCAGCGCGGGTCAGTGCCGACCCAGATTCAAACCCGCGTCTGCGCACAGCCTTAGCAGCGGCACGCGCCGCAAACATGCCCAAGGACAATATTGAGCGTGTGTTAAAGCGTGCTGAAGGTGGCGAAGGTGATAATTATGACGAAATTCGTTATGAGGGTTATGGGCCCGGTGGCACCGCGCTGATTGTTGATGCGATGACCGATAATCGCAACCGCACCGCGTCTGAAGTGCGCGCTGCGTTCAATAAATTTGGCGGGTCACTTGGCGAAACTGGCTCGGTCAGCTTTATGTTTGATAAAGTTGGCCAGATTATTTATCCGCTTGATGTGGCAGATGCCGACACCATGTTTGAAGCTGTTCTTGAAGCCGGTGCCGACAATGTCGAAACTGACGATAACGGCCACGAAATCATTTGTGCGCCAGAAAACTTCAACGCGGTTCGCGAAGATTTGGAAGCGCGATTTGGGGCGCCTGAAGACTCTGGGTTGACCTGGAAGCCGCAAAATTTAATCGTGGTGAATGAAGATCAGGCCGCAACTCTGTTTAAACTGCTTGATGCGCTTGATGACAATGATGATGTGCAGAATGTGTCATCCAATTCTGATATTTCTGACGAAATTATCGCCAAGCTAACCTGATTGAGGTGAAGGATGCGCATTCTTGGCATTGACCCCGGATTGCGCAGCACCGGTTGGGGCGTCATTGCCATCGATAATGGCCGTTTGCGTCATCTTGCCAATGGCGCTATCCGGCCGCGACCCGACTTGGCAGATGCCGACCGCCTGACATCTATATATAACGGGCTGACCTCAGTTATCGCTGATTGGCAGCCAGACCGCGCTGCTATTGAAGAAATTTTTGTCGCAAAATCTGCTGGCTCTGCACTGCGTCTGGGCATGGCTCGCGGTGTCGGCATTGTGGCCTGCGGCATTGCCGGGATTGCAGTGACTGAAATTGCCGCGCGCGCCGTGAAAAAAGCTGTGGTTGGCACTGGCACCGCCAGCAAACACCAAGTTCAGGACATGATTCAACGCCTGTTGATGGTGCGGGCGCAAAACGCCGACGCCGCCGATGCTTTGGCGATTGCTATTGCGGCGAGTAATGAGGCTGGAAAACTGGCCGCCATCGGGGTAAGGTCGGCGCAGGCCATGCCCAATGATCCCCTTGCAAAAGCGATCAGCCTCGCATTGGCCCGTGATAATGCCAAAAACGGGGGCAGCAAATGATTGCGCAGTTGCGTGGAGCGGTCGTTCATACTGATAACCAGCAGGTCATTCTGGATGTGCAGGGGGTCGGGTATGCGGTGCATGTGTCTGGCCGCACGCAAAGTCAGGTGGCTATGGTAACAGGTGATGTCACCATGCTGATAGAGATGCAGGTTCGCGAAGATAGCCTGACATTATTCGGTTTTGGTGATGCGGCAGAACGCGATGCGTTTCGCTTGCTGATTACGGTTCAAGGGGTTGGGGCGAAGGCGGCGATGGCAATTTTATCGGTGTTAACACCAACCGAATTGACGCATGCGATTGTGTCAGGTGATAAGGCGATGGTAGCGCGGGCAGATGGTGTTGGTCCAAAAATTGCCCAGCGTGTCGTTAATGAACTATCTGAAAAAATTGGAAAAATTCCGAATTTAGGCGGTGATTCTGCTGCTGGTATGGCGACGCAGGCATCACTGCCGGCAGAGGCTGGTATGATGCAGGATGCGTTGTCGGCGTTGGCGAATTTGGGCTATGGGCGTGCCGAAGCGCTCGCCGCTCTAGTTCGGGCGCAGGCCACGGGTGCCGCCGCTGATCTATCCTCATTAATTGCGGCGGCCCTGCGGGAGATTGGCAATTGAGTATGACTGATGATGATCGTTTGGTGGCCGGTGACAGTCAGGAGCGTGCTGACAATGCGTTGCGCCCAACTATGCTTACTGAATTTATTGGGCAGGGCAATGGGCGGCGCAATTTAGAAACCTTTATCCATGCTGCGCGCAATCGCGGCGAGGCCATGGATCACGCCTTGCTGCATGGCCCGCCGGGGCTTGGCAAAACCACTTTGGCACAGATCATCGCGGCGGAATTAGGGGTTGGCTTTCGGGCGACGTCTGGGCCGGTGGTGGCGCGAGCCGGTGATCTGGCTGCCTTGCTCACCAATTTGCGGCCGCGTGATGTTCTGTTTATCGATGAAATCCACCGTCTGGCACCGGCTGTTGAAGAGGTGCTTTATCCCGCCATGGAAGATTTTCAGCTTGATTTGATGATTGGTGAAGGGCCATCGGCGCGATCAGTGCGTATTGATTTGCCGCCTTTTACTTTGGTAGGGGCGACCACCCGGTCTGGGTTGCTGACAACGCCGTTGCGTGATCGGTTTGGTATCCAGATGCGTATGCAGTTCTACGACGCCGATGAATTGGCGACTATTTTAAGCCGGCAGGCAGAAAAATTGGGGCTGCATCTTGCCAGTGACGGCGCTATGGAAATCGCCAGCCGGGCGCGCGGTACACCGCGGGTGGCTGGCCGGTTATTGCGTCGTGTGCGCGATATTGCGGCCGTTGAAGGGGCGCCTAGCGTGACTGCTGCGGTGGCGGATGCCGCATTGGTGCGCCTAGAGGTTGATGCCAGCGGTCTTGATGCCATGGACCGGCGTTATTTGTCGTGTTTGGCCGAATCCTATTCAGGGGGGCCGGTAGGGGTGGAAACGCTGGCTGCGGTGCTGTCTGAACAACGCGATGTGCTTGAAGAGGTGATCGAACCATATTTAATGCAAACCGGTTTATTGATGCGCACCCCGCGTGGCCGATGTTTGTCATCTGGAGGTTGGGACTATCTTGGCATCGCGCCGCCAGCGGCGGCCATCAAACAGCTCGATTTGCTAACCGCCGTCGAAGATACCGCGCAACATGATATCTCCGCCGCCGGCAAAGGTGAGGCGTGATAGATAGCGCTAAAACCCAAAGTCTGGATGGGTGGTGTGATGGGGCGCAGCATCACTACCCATTACGCGTGCAGTATGAAGACACTGATGCTGGCGGTATTGTTTATCACGCCCAGTATCTGGCTTTTGCCGAACGTGCCCGCTCGGCGTGGCTGCGTTATCTTCATATTGACCAGCCGCAATTGCTGAAAGACCGGCATATCGGTTTTGTTGTTCGGCGTATCGCGATTGATTTTGAACAGGCTGCCGGGCTCGGCGATGTCGTGGATGTCACAAGTGAAATGGTAAAAATTGGCGGGGCATCAATGAAATTGCAGCAAACCATCACAAATGTGCAATTTCGCCATATTGTTGCCCGACTTATCGTTGACATAGGGGTGGTTAATTTGCACATAGCCGGTCAGGCCCGCGCCTGCCGTATGCCAGAGGATATTAAAGACAAGCTTGCCCATGCGCAGGCATCGCCGCCGATTACAGCGGCATAAAATCGTCGTCACGACAAAACTGTTATGGTGAGAGCAGAGGGAATTTACATGAATTCGGTAGAAATGACGGTTACACACGCAAGTTCAGATTTAAGTATTTGGGGGCTGTTTCTTGCAGCTGATCCATTTGTAAAACTGGTTATGCTGTTACTTGTGGCGGCATCTGTTTGGTGCTGGGCCATTGTTGTTGAAAAGATTAGGCTGATGCGTCGTGAACGTATGTTGGCGCAAAAGTTCGAAGATGCCTTTTGGTCTGGTGGTTCGCTTGACAAGCTGTATGACGACACCGGCGCCGCCCCCAAAGACGCGCTGTCGATCGTCTTTGTCGCGGCGATGCGTGAATGGCGCCGCGCGAATTCGCGCGGGCTTGCCGACATAGACAGAGCTGATTTGCGCGCCTCGCTGGTAAGCCGGATTGACCGGTCGATGAATTTCACAATCACCCGCGAAATGGAGCGGCTTGAAAATGGCATGAATTTTCTGGCGTCAATTGGCTCGGTATCGCCGTTTGTCGGCTTGCTTGGCACCGTATGGGGGATCATGAGTTCGTTCCAGTCGATTGCTGAGTCAAAAAACACCAGCCTTGCGGTGGTGGCACCGGGCATTGCTGAAGCCTTATTTGCAACGGCACTGGGGCTAGCGGCCGCCATTCCGGCTGTTGTTGCCTATAATAAATTTTCCGGCGATTTGGAAAGGTTCGGCGCACGCCTTGACACATTTGCACAAGAATTCAGCACCTTGCTTGCCCGCCAGCTTGATGAAGGTGGAAAATAATGGGTGCCGGCATTCACCGCCCAGCCCGCGGTGGGCGGCACCGCCCGATGGGTGAAATCAATGTCACGCCGTTTGTTGATGTGATGTTGGTTTTGCTGATTGTGTTTATGGTGACCGCACCGCTGTTAACCGTCGGTGTTGAGGTCGATTTGCCAAAAACCGAGGCTGGACAGATAAATGCAGATGCGGCGCCGCTGATTGTCTCGATAAAATCTGATGGGGCGCTGTATTTGCAAGAAGCAGAAGTCGCTACCGATGGCCTAATCCCGCGGCTTAAGGCTATCTCTAACGCCAATCCAGATGTGCGCATTTTTGTGCGTGGTGATACAGCGGTGTCTTATGGCGCGGTGTTGGGGGTTATGGGCCGTATTCAGGCGGCGGGCTTCACCAAAGTGGCTTTGGTGGCACAGCTTCCTGAAGTGCAATAAAAAGAAAGCTTGAGTGTTGTAGCGCGATGAACCCACGTTCATTTATCATTTCGGTTGGACTGCACCTTGTCATTGTGGTGCTTGCGGTGGTGGGGCTGCCATCGCTAAACCGGCCGCTACCTGAAGACCAACCGCTGGTCATGCTGGAAATGGTGCGCTCGGTTCCGACCACAAATGTGAATGAGGGCGGCGAAGTCAACACTGCCAAACAAGAACAGCAAGCCGCCAAGCGCAAAATGCCGCCACCGCCACCGCCGCCAAAACCAGCGCCGCCAAAGCCAACACCGCCAAAGCCAACACCGCCAAAGCCAACACCGGCAAAGCCGGCGCTAAAGGTGCCAGACCCATCGGCAGAAATTATTCCCGAGAAAATCACACCAAAGCCGAAACCGGCTGAGGCGCAGCCGCCTGTGCCCCCAAAGCCAAAGCCGCCGAAACCAGCGGCGCAAGACACCGCTGATGCCTCGCTGCCGACAAAGCTTCCAAAGCCTCCGCCACCGCGCGTCAATAAAATGGCGCAGAAAAACGAATTGGCCAAAAAACGTAGCGAAGCGATGACCGGTGTTATGCAGAATTTGGCAAAGGCCAAGGCGGTAAACGATGATGCGGAAAAAAAACGTCGTGAACAAGAACGCAAAATCGCCGCCGAAAAGGTGAATAAATCGGTCAGCGCTGCCACCGGAGACGTTTTGAAAGCGCCTGAGAAGCCAGCGGTCGGGCCGTTGGGTCTGTCTGATATTGACCGGCTGCGGGCGCATTTGGCAAAATGCTGGGACCCGCCGATTGGTGCGGCTGGCAGTGACACTCTCATTGTTGACATAATTGTGTCGTTAGATCGGTCTGGACGGGTTTTAAGTGCACAGGTAGACAATAAATTGCGATTCACAGCCGACAGGATTTTTAAGGTTGCGGCTGAAGAAGCGATCCGGGCAACGCGCGAATGTTCGCCATTGCCGCTACCGCCAGAAAAATATGAGCAGTGGAAAAGCTTTGTGTTTGTGTTTGACCCAAGGTTTTTGTCACGGTGATAGGCTAGAGTTACACTAGGGCATGATCTAAGGCCGGCCATTAAAACCCAAATGAGGGCCAAGACCAAAGTAGGGCCAACACCAAGGTAGGGATATATAATGATGGATAAATTGCGTTCGCCAGTGTCAAAGGCGGTTATTGTGATGCTGGCAGCTTTTATGACACTGCTTGCCAACGGTGCCGCGGTTGCGCAATTGCGCATTGAAATTACCGAAGGCCAAGTGGCGCCAACGCCTATTGCAATTGCCGAATTTACCGGGCCTGACGGCCGGGTAACCGATGTTGGGCGTCAGCTAACGCAAATTATATCCGATGATCTGGAAAGTTCAGGGTTGTTTCAGCCGGTTGACAGCGCTGCCTTTATTGATCCGCCAAAGGCCCCCTCGATGAAGCCGAATTTTGCAAATTGGTCACCATTAGGCGTGAAGGGGTTGCTGGTGGGGTCAGCCTATGTTGACGATGCTGGCATGCTGCAGGTTGAATTTGTGCTTTGGGATGTTGTGATTCAGCGCAACATTACCGCCGGTGGCGGCAATGCAGACCAGTCGGGGTTGCGACGTCTGGCCCATCAAATAGCTGATTTTGTTTACGAGGAATTTACCGGTGATAGCGGCTATTTTGATACGCAGATTGTCTATGTTGCGGAATCGGGGACGCAGAGCCGCCGTCTAAAGCGGCTAGCGATTATGGATCAGGATGGCCACAACCACCGCTACCTGACATCCGGTCTTGATCTTGTGCTGACACCGCGTTTCTCTCCGACCGCCAATGAAATTGCCTATCTAAATTATTTTAACGATGAGCCGAATGTGTATTTGTTTGAGGTCGCCACCGGGCGCACAGAACGGCTTGGGTCATTTCCTGGGATGACATTTGCACCGCGCTTTGGGCCTGATGGTGACAAATTGATCATGAGCCTCGCACAAGACGGTATGACCGATATTTACGAAATGGATATGCGCACACAATCCATTAACCAGCTTACCAAATCGGCCTCAATCGATACATCGCCATCCTATTCGCCCGATGGCCGTCGCATAGTCTTCAATTCTGACCGTGGCGGCACGCAACAGCTTTATGTGATGGATCTCGATGGCCGCAATGTGCGGCGCATAAGCTATGGTGACGGGCGCTATGCTACACCAGTTTGGTCACCAAGAGGGGACATTATCGCCTTCACGAAAATGGCCAATGGCCAGTTTTATATTGGTGTGATGAATGTTGATGGCAGCGGTGAGAGGTTGCTTGCCGATGGGTTTCTTGTCGAGGGGCCAACCTGGGCGCCAAATGGCCGTGTTTTGATGTATTTTAAACAACAGCCGTTTGAGGCGGATGGTTCTGGCGGGGCGACGCATGTCTATCGGATCGATATAACCGGGTTTAATGAAAAGCGGATTGTAACACCGTCAGATGCGTCAGATCCGGCCTGGTCCCCTTTGTTGCGATAGGGCGGTTTGGGCACTGGTCTGACGAAATGTGTTAACTTCATTCAGTTCAGTCAAAAAATATGCAAAAATGCCTATTTTCTGCAAAGAAATTGCATTTTTCGGTTTCAATAACTATCAATTTAGGCTATGTGTCAAAAAAGCAATTAATTCGGGCAAAATCCCGACTGTGACGCCGTGCCAAAGTTGCAACCTTGATGATCGGGCTTAGTGCCAGTGTGGTTTGTGTTTTGGCATCAATGGAATCTTACCCGGATAACCCGGACCAAACCCAGGAGCATTGTGATGTTTCAACGCATTCTTGTTTTATTTGCCGCTACATTTCTTCTTGCCGCTTGTGAAACAGCCTCAAAAGTAAGCGGTGACAGCGCTTCAACAAGTTCAGTGAGCTCTGGCTCATCATCCGCTTCTTCTTCTTCTTCTTCTTCTGGTTCGGGTGCAACAGAAATGACTGAAGCTGAAAAGCTGGCAGAGGTCGGCAACACGGTTTATTTTGATTTTGACAGTGCCGAGCTTACCGCAGAAGCAAAGATGACTCTTAACCGTCAATCTGCCTTTTTGAATGTGAACCCAACATTGGTGATCGTTGTTGAAGGCCATGCTGATGAGCGTGGAACACGCGAATACAACCTTGCACTTGGTGATCGCCGGGCGACTGCGGTGCGTGACTATCTTATCGCGAATGGCCTGAATTCAGCCCGGGTACGCACCGTGTCTTATGGCAAAGAGCGTCCTGCTGTTGAAGGCTCTAGCGAAGAGGCTTGGGCGAAAAACCGCCGCTCGGCCACTGTTCTTAACTAAGAATACAGATTTTCCGAAAAGAGGGGCGTAGCGCTCCTCTTTTTTTTGCCTAATTTATGCCTAAAATGGCTGGTATTTATTAGCCGGAGGCCTTGTCACTTTTAGGATTACTGTCCATGAAAAAACGAATTTTCATTGTGTTAGCTTTTTTAATCACCAATGCCAGCGTTGCGCATGCGCAAACGACCAGCACTAATGATGAGGTGATTGAGAATGCGAGCGCCCTGTTGACGCGCCATCAACAGCGCATGGATATCTTGGAAGCTGGCCTCAAAGACGTGCGTGGCATTCTGGAAAGCGATCTTCGCGAAATCAAGATGAAGGTTGAGCAAATGCTTAGCAGTAGCTCGGAGGCCGGCACGTCGCAAATGGCCGACCTTAATGCGTTGCGTGATCAGATGGCACAGCTAAGCGACATGTTGGTGATGACCAACAGGCGCATGGAACGCACATTGGAAATCACCTCGGATACTGAATTTCGCTTGTTACGCCTTGAAAAGCGCATGCAGACCTTAATGTCGCTCGGGGGTGATGCTGCTGCTGAAGCTCTGATCCAGCAAGACACCATTGGCGCTGGTGATGCTGCTGCGGTGCAAATCACCCGTGACACAGATTCTGGCATTTCAAGCTGGTCGGTCAACGAAAATGCGCTTAATGATGCGCTGGCATTGGGGGCGAACAGCGCTGCTACTGGCGAAACCGCTGCCACGCCAGGGGCTGACCTGGCAACCACCCAGAGCGTAGCGGCTGACAGCGCAGCTACGAGCAGCGAGGCTGTTGGCGCTGCGGGTCCAGCTGCCGTTGGCGAGATCCCAAATGCGGTTAGTATAGATGACGCCGTCAACATAGCATCCGCCGAAGCGGTTGTTGACACCGCACCGGCGCAGCCAGAAATTTTGCCTGCGGTAAGCCCGGAAGAGCAATATCGGTTTGCGTTGGGCCGGGCATTGCAAAATGATTTGGAAACAGCGGAACTGGCCTTTGCTGAGTTTCGCAATTTCAATAAAGGGCATGCGCGCGAAGCCGATTCCATTTTTTGGTTGGGCCGCGTGCAATTCATGCGCGGTGAATATGAAAAAGCCGCGATGACGTTTTCTGAATTTAACAGCGCCCACCCCGGCGATGCACGCCTTGTTGATACAACCCTGTGGATAGCTGAGTCGGTGTCGCATTTTGCTCCGCCGGCGCAGGCATGTGAAATCTATGCCTCATTGCCGCAGTTGCTTGACGCCCCGCCGGACACGTTTTTGGCGCAATTGGCCAAGCTAAGCGATGCCGCAAACTGCGCAAACTGATCAGTTAACCCACTATGATGCTGCTTTTGCGGCAGCGATGCGTGCGTTACGGCTTGATACAGCACCTGTTTTAATCTCGGCCTTATCCGGCGGGCCCGACAGCAGCGCGCTGGCGTGCTTGGCAGAGCGCTATGCGGTGGCGTCCGGCAAGCAGCATTTTGCTGTTATCGTAAATCATGCAATTCGGCCCGGGTCTACCGGTGAGGCAGCGCGCGTGCAACAGCGTATGGCGGCCCGGTCACTGGCTGCCACGGTTGTTACGCTTGATGTGGCTGCACCACAAACCGGCATTCAAGAATGGGCCCGCCAGCAACGTTTTACGGTGCTGACAAAAATAGCGCGCCAACATCAAGCTGTAGTGCTTGTGGCGCACCATCAGGCTGACCAAGCTGAAACCGTGCTAATGCGTTTGACAAAAGGCTCAGGCCCGGCCGGTCTTGGGGGTATGCGGGCGCTTAACTGGCGCGATGGGGTGGTTGTGGCGCGTCCTTTGCTGGGCTGGACAGCCGATGATTTGCAGGCGGTTTTGCGGCACTGCAACTGCGACTATGAGACTGATCCCAGCAACCACAATACAGATTTTGAAAGGGTGCGGGTGCGCCAAGCCTTGGCTGACCCGGCCAGATTTGGATGCCCAGCACCGGACCAATTGATCCGTTTTGGGCAGGCCATGACAGCGCTAACTGCGCATCTTGAAGCAGCGAGCGCCGGACGCTGGTGGCAAGCGGTCGATATGCGGCCCACCGGCGATGCGGTAATCGATATGAGCCGGCTGTATGATTTGCCGCCACTGGCATGGCAGCATTGGGCACGGCACTTGATCCGGATGATCGGCGGGCGGCCTTACGGTGTTGCTGGCGCTGCGTTAGAGCGACTATTCAGCCGTCTAATTGCGGGACAAAATGCCACACTCGGCGGGTGTCAATTTGTCAAATCGGCACGACCTGATGATGCTGGTTGTTTTCAGGTGGTGCGTGAGGTTGGGCGTCGTCCGCTGGAATGTCCGGTAACGGCAGGCGATGATGTCATTTTTGCGGGCTGTTGGCATGTTAAAACCGCAGTGTCGGGACAGCTTGTGAATGGTCATGCAGCCCACAAAATGCCGCAAGATTGGGCCACCGGAAAACTGCCGGCTGTGATGCGCGACTTGCCTTATCTTGTGCGGCGTGCGATTCCTGTTCTGAATGCCCTTGACGGCACAAGCATTTATCCCCAAGTAAGAGGGGTGCAATCAAGCGAAACGGCCAAAGACGCACCGTTAGTAGCACGCTTTTTGGGACGACAAGATTGGGTTTACGATAACCCCACTAAAACGACAGGACAGTGATGTGAATAATCTGGCACGCAATATTATCATCTGGCTCATTTTTGGGGCGGCACTGGTTGGGCTTTTCAATCTATTCCAAAGCCCAACATCGGGTCAGCAAACTAACCAGCTTGCCTATTCAGATTTTGTTGCCGAGGTCGAAGCGCAGCAAATTGATGAAGTGTTGATTGATGGACGCAATTTGCGCGGCGAGAGCAAAAATGGCCGGGTGATCACCAGCGTTATGCCGGAAGGCACCGATATTGTTGCGGTTCTCGACAAAAATGATGTGCGGATTGTGGCCAGCCCTGAAAATACTGGCATGCCCAGCTTTTTATCGCTTTTGCTGTCATGGTTCCCGATGTTGCTGTTTATTGGCATCTGGATTTTCTTCATGCGGCAAATGCAAGGCGGATCACGCGGCGCAATGGGGTTTGGAAAATCGCGTGCCAAACTGTTGACCGAGCATCAGGGCCGGGTGACCTTTGAAGACGTTGCCGGCATTGATGAGGCCAAAACCGAGCTTGAAGAGGTTGTCGAATTTCTGAAAGATCCCGGTAAATTTCAGCGCCTTGGTGGCAAAATTCCAAAAGGTGTTTTGCTGGTGGGGCCGCCCGGTACTGGTAAAACATTGCTGGCACGGGCGATTGCCGGTGAAGCTAATGTTCCATTTTTCACAATTTCCGGTTCGGATTTTGTGGAAATGTTTGTGGGTGTTGGCGCCAGCCGGGTGCGCGATATGTTTGAACAGGGCAAGAAAAATGCCCCATGTATTATTTTTATCGATGAAATTGACGCGGTTGGCCGGCATCGCGGCGCCGGTCTTGGCGGTGGCAACGATGAACGCGAACAAACTTTGAACCAAATGCTTGTTGAGATGGACGGGTTTGAGGCCAATGAGGGCGTGATACTGATCGCCGCAACCAACCGGCCAGATGTTTTGGACCCCGCCTTGTTGCGGCCTGGCCGTTTTGACCGGCAGGTTGTGGTGCCTAACCCGGATGTAATGGGGCGTGAAAAAATCCTAAAAGTGCATATGCGCAAAACCCCACTGGCCGACGGTGTCGAACCGCGGGTCATCGCCCGTGGCACCCCCGGATTTTCTGGTGCAGACCTTGCCAACCTTGTCAATGAGGCGGCGCTATTAGCCGCGCGCAAGGGACGCCGCACTGTGTCTATGGCAGAGTTTGAAGAAGCCAAAGACAAAGTCATGCTGGGTTCGGAACGCCGGTCTATGGTGATGACTGATGAAGAAAAGCGTCTGACGGCCTATCACGAGGCAGGTCACGCTGTAGTGGCTTTGCATTGTCCAGCCTCAGACCCCATCCATAAGGCAACGATCATCCCGCGTGGGCGCGCCCTCGGCATGGTGATGAGGTTGCCTGAAGGGGACCGAATCTCGCTTGCCCGCGACAAGATTTATGCAGATCTTCGTGTTGCTTGCGGCGGCCGTATCGCCGAAGAACTTATTTTTGGCGTTGATAAGGTCACTACCGGTGCGTCATCTGATATCCGCATGGCAACTGATATGGCGCGCCGCATGGTTACGGAATGGGGCATGTCGGACAAGCTTGGCTTTTTGGCCTACAGCGCTGATGAACAGGAAGTGTTTTTAGGGCGCTCGGTATCGCAGCAAAAAAATATGTCAGATTCGACCGCATCAATCATTGATGCCGAGATCCGGCGCATCGTTGATGAAGCTTATGTCGCTGCGACAAAAATTCTGAAAACAAATGATGTAGAGCTGGAACGGCTTGCACAGGGTTTGCTGGAGTATGAAACGCTTGATGGTGAAGAAATCAAAATCATTGTTGAGGGTGGCACCCTAGTGCGTAAAGACGCTGATGATACGCCGGTAAAGCCGGGCCCGGTGCGGAAATCGCGGACCGGTTTGCCGGGTACCGGACGGCCGAAAAAGCCGGGCGGCGAACCAGCCTAGGCCAACGTAGATGCAGCCAGCATCACCGGTTATGCCTAACGAACAGGCGGCGCCTCAGGTGCCGCCTTTTGCTGTGCCCACATGGGTGCGCCCGGTCATTTCCGCGAGCGATCATGCTGGCAAAAAGCTGGCGGCTGGCTGGGCAACGGCGCAGCTGTTTGATGTGGTGTCGCGTGATGACACCAATCGCTATCAAGTGACCCGCATGCACGAAGATGCCCTTATGAAGGCTGCTGATGACAAAAATCTAGCGGCGGCAATTCTTGACCGCCTGTTTGCGGCGCGGCCGGCTTTTGCCGGGCTCGATATGGCGGTGCCGCATATCATGGGGGTGATTAACACTACCCCAGATAGTTTTTCGGACGGCGGCGCGCATATCGCGCCAGCCACTGCCATCGCCAGCGGTGTGGCGATGTGGGAAGCCGGTGCGTCAATCATCGATGT
>Ga0181600_10000333_pt1 | contig 36034 bp, 50 predicted proteins | sample 041ome_2_FD_132982 | JGI IMG/M metagenome (GOLD analysis project Ga0181600, IMG submission 132982) | Coastal salt marsh microbial communities from the Groves Creek Marsh, Skidaway Island, Georgia - 041406US metaG (megahit assembly) | ecosystem: Environmental > Aquatic > Marine > Intertidal zone... | reverse complement strand
TGAATGTCTACACTCATATAAAAAATACAAGATTATAATATCTAAGAAGAATGAGTCTGTCGATTATTATGGGAAATATGTTTTCCGGTAAAACATCAGAACTTATACGCAGACTTAAGCGTCTAAAGGTTACCGATAAGAATATCATAGTCGTCAATTCTGCCAAGGATACACGATCCCCTGATGAAGTCCTGAAGACACACGACAATGTCCACTTCGACTGTCACAAGGTGCATGACCTCTTCAGTTTAGAAGAACGATCAGCTTTCCAAAACGCGGACATCGTAGCGATCGACGAGGGGCAGTTTTTCCCTCGTCTCAAAAAATTTGTTGAGTTTTGTCTTTTTCTAAAGAAGGATGTCATCCTTGCTGGTCTTGATGCGGATTCTTTCCAGAGAAAGTTTGGAGAACTCATCGACTGTATTCCACTCGCATGTGACGTCACAAAGCTATCAGCACTATGTATGACATGTAGCAACGGTACACCGGGACCCTTCACGAAGCGTATTGTGTCAGACCTAAAATTGGAACTCATTGGTGGTCGTGACATGTATGAGGCGGTATGTAGAAAACATCTTAATTAAACTTTAAATCCTAACATCCTCTTTTGTTTATTCGTTGAACGCGAAGGTATCGGAATACATAAAATACTATCCACCCACTTATCTCCATCATGTGCACTCCATCGGACACCGTGTTTGTCCAGGGTTTTTCGACACAATACACATGGTAGGGAAATGCCGTCTCCATACACCGTTTTTCGTTCTACGATCAACTGACCGTATTTCCTATGAAGCCATTGTGTAAACTGATGCGGTCTCTTACCACTCTTCATACATTTCATGTAAAGGGTTCGAAGAAGACGTCTTTCGGAACAACATATATTATCACTCACTACACGTGGACCCTTGGACATATAGCTCGTGACAGTGCAATATTTCATTTAATTTCTCAGTCTACTATAAATGTTTCTCACCGTCCCACAGACGATTATCGTCGCGATTCTGGTCGCTGTACTCGTATTCACGAAGAACTTAGGTAACCGTCCCGCGATTTTACTCGTGACGGCGATGACTCTGCTTCACATGTACGATCACATCTTCCTGCTCAAGCGTGGTAAAGAAAAGAAGCTTGTCGAGAACTATTGCAGTGCCTGTAACGGTGCATAAAAAATCTCAGGGTATATAAATGTATTACCGTCGTGAAAAGTACCAGCCCCAAATCGAGGATCTTAAGGAGAAGGTCCAGACGCTGTTCGTCGTCCCCAAGATGCCCTTCGGTCTCACCGTGTTCCAGGTTGTCCAGGTTCTCATGCTTGCGTACATCATCCTCAAGCAGAATAAACTTGTCTAATTATAGTAATGAAGGTCAGACTCATCAAGAGTCCCAACCCCCAAAAGAAGTTCAGGGCGATCCTCGAGGATGGTCGTGAAGTTGACTTTGGTGGTCGAGGCTATTCTGATTACACGATCCATAAGGATCCTACACGAATGCGTTTATATGTTCAGCGACATGGAGGAACTGTCCCAGCCGTTGATCGGGCAATTCATAAACGAATGTTGAATGTCAGTCGAAGTGACAAGGAAAAGTGGGGTATTAACGGTATCGCGACAGCTGGTTTCTGGTCACGGTGGTTACTTTGGAGTCAACCTTCTTTACCACTAGCGAAGAAGTACATGACGAAACGATTTGGTGTCATATTTACATAAAAATATCGGTTATAAGTAACTATGAGTAGTCCAAGGCGATCGCGAAACAATGATAATCAATACGGGTGGGCAGAAATTCGTAGCTATTTCGATAATAGCCCTGTCATCCGTGGTAGGCGAGTTCGTCGTTCCAATAACCTGGAACCCGTTCGCCGAGCCATTTCCTTCAACTCGAACTCGAACTCGAACTCGAACTCGAACTCGAACTCGAACTACAATTCCAATGCGAACTCGAACAATAAACCCCACAAGCTGAACAAGAATGTCAAAAAATTCATAAACAAAAACGTGATGGAGGCTAATAAAAGGAACATTCCCGCCTCTAAACGGGTGTATGTGCAGACAAACGTGGGTAACAACAACAAGATTAACCACGTTTACAACAAGCGAGTTCTTACAGGAGTTCTGAAAGCCTCTAAAAAGGCTGGAGTCAAGGCTCGGACTCCTCTTAAGAGAAAATTGTTCAAGAAGCGTAATATAAAAAAGTATCCTCCAGTAAACGCCAATAATTCAAACTCAAACAATTAATTTCCTCGAAGCCCCTTCTTTTTCAGAACATCTTTTAGTTCGGACATAAGTTTCGCTCGTTTGTTGTTCATGATCGGCTTCTTAGGGACGCCCGGAGGTGGAGGTGGAGGTGGAGGTGGAGGCGGGGGTCTCCCACCTACACTTACGATCGACTTACACATAGCGATTGTCTCCCTCGCGTTATTCACTCTATTCTTCATGTCACGCTTAACCTTCTTACGAAGTTCGTTAATCGTGAGACGAACACGTTTACCCCTGACATCTTTAGTGACCCGTTCCCCCATCGATTTCACCTTCTTCTTGAGATCTTGGTAGTCCATTTATCATTTATAAAGAAAATAAACGACATAGAAACATGTCTTACACTGACGATCTAAAAGAAACGAATCGTCTCACACGAGAAGTTGTATTACCAGAACTCGTAAACTTGAGAGGTGAATTGAATGAACTACGACGTCATACGTGGCCGTATATACAGTCACAAAAGGAAGTTTCACAAATGGACGACATTCAAGCGAAGCGACGCTTTTTGAATCACTTGGATGACGATACAGTGCTACAGTTGCTGAAAATAAAGGCATTCTTAGCCAAATACGGAAATGATCTAGTTATGCGGGAGTTTGACCTGATTAAAAAAAATTGTCCGTCCGGTACGTCTTCACCGTGAATGGTGTATCCTTTCCAAAGACTGTAACCGTTTCACCACCATAGAGTTCTGGGCAGCCGATATCCTCGGTACATTCACGTCCGTCGATCGATACTGGGATGGGGTACACCTGATCACCCTGTGTGGTCGTGTGATAGTGGTACCTATCACGGCGATTACGAACTTCCCGACCATATAGGGGCAGTGTCTCACCCGTTTCGTTTGTCAAAATACCAATCTGTTGGAAATGTCCGGGTTTGTATTTTTTAATGGGAGGACCTCGATACTCTGGGGAACGAACTTCTCGGACAGGCACCCTCACTGGTACCTTGACGGGTACTGGAACTTCCACCTCTACCGGATTCCTCACGATCGCGTAGATCATGATGACGGGAATCGAAAGGAGAATCAATGAATTGACGAGCTTATAGTTAATCTTCATCTTTATATTAAGCCATGAAATTATTGGGGGTTGACATAGGCTACACAAATATGGGATTGGTCATGGCAACATGTGACGGTCCCCATATTACGATTGACTATATAAAGAAGGTTGACCTGGGTGAGTACAAGTATATAGGTAAAACGAATGACACGGCGATAATCATCTCTTTATTTTTATCCGATTACGACTATCTATTTAAAGAAGCTGACACCGTGCTTATAGAACGCCAACCTCCTGCTGGTCTAACAAACATTGAAAGTTTGTTACACTACATATATATGGATAAGGTTGTTCTCATATCACCGTTAAGTGTCCATCGACACTTTGGAATGGGTCATCTTGACTATGAACAGCGTAAGGAGAGAAGTGTATCTATAGCGGGTAAGTACATTAGTGACATTCCTTACGATCGTCAACATGATATAGCCGACGCATTGTGTATGATTATACACTACAATTTCAAGGTGAGTGTTCACTCATTCGACTCATTCAGGTTTACCAAAACCTGAGTAATGGACCGAACAATCGAATCAAGTTCAGTGTGAGGATCTGGGTGAGACTGAAGATACTTCATATTGTATTCGGTCGTTTCAGTCTTTTCGAGTTCAGAAAGAATTTCCTCGTAACGTTCTTCATCCTTTTCAAAACGCTCCTTCAGACGTTCAGCCTTTTCTTCGAGAAGTTCGATCTGTTCGGGGTACAGTTCAAGCTTGACCTGGTTGACGTGTTCCTCATCATTTTCATCAACATCTTCAAGCTTATCCTGAAGCTCGTCGATTCGTGTGTAAATCCTGTCAATCTCGTTCACGTAGTTCTCCTTGTTGATAAGCCTGGAATTCCTGATTGCCTCCATGTATTTACAGAACGTGATTACTTTTTAAGTCCCATTATAGTGTGTATACGTCCAAGTCGAAGCTGTACGAGCATCCACAGGGCGAATGCTACGAGTTTAATTAAACGCCCAGAAGCATCATCAGATACGTTGTACACAGGGTCTAAAACACGAGACATGAAGGTCTTCGCCTTGTCCTGTCCTGTGAAGTATATCTCGAGTTGTGTCAAACAACATGTATCATCGTTCGTGATCCAATGGAAGAATACGAATGGTACGAAGAGAGAGTACATCTCCAGCCATCGAACATCCTTCACCAGTGTCGGTACGACTATCGCCGCCACCAGTATCAATACATGGATGAAGAAGATAATGTTCATATATAGTAGACGATGAAAAAATCGTGGAACGACCAACATGAAAATATATTGCGACAGTGGGGTGAAGCCTCGGCGTGCTACAGGTTCATGAACCATCGTGCCTACTTGATGTACAAGACATTATCGATGCGGTTCACTCTACCGGTCATCGTTTTGTCAACCATCACAGGGACCGCTAACTTTGCACAGACGACGTTTCCAGAAAATATGCGTGCAATCGTCCCATCGGTGATCGGTGGTATGAATCTGGTAGCGGGTCTGATTGCGACGATCATGCAATTTCTAAAAATTAACGAACTCATGGAAAATCATAGGACGGCTGCGTTATCCTACGGTCTCTTATCCAGAAACATCCGACTTATGCTGGCACTTCCTCGTGAAGAAAGAAAGAAAGATGGACTCAAATTCGTAGAAGAATGTAAATCAGAATACGACAGGCTCATCGAACAGTCACCACCTGTGCCCATCAAAATCATCAAGGATTTCGAATCTTCGTATCCAGACGAAGAAACAGATTTCATCAAACCCGAGATACTAGATGTTCGACCCATTCAGGTATTGACTGCCATCACAGAGGACACACCATTCGCTAGGGTTGGGAAAATGTTACAGAGCGAGGAAGTGAGTCGTGAAGGATCGATAGACGTCGAACAAGGTGAATCACGAGAATGAAGAGTATAACGTTGAAGATGAAGACACATGCAGCATATGGAAGTATTTTCCTTTTTAAAGGTTCGACGACACGTTTATGTAGTGCGTCATTCTCAAGCACCAAATCTATGGCCTGATTAGTAAGATCATCCATGGACCGCTTCATTAAAATTGTTTCACAAAAAAAGAATGGTCGAGTTGACACGGTGCATGAAGAGGCCTATGATCGACTGAAACAGTTATTGGATGCAAACAAGAATATATTCCTATGTGGTGCCACAGGTGTTGGTAAGACGCACTTACTTCGTCAAGTTGTTGATGTTGAAACCTGTATAGACATCCAAAAAAAGACATCAGTGGAATATCTCAAGGATACACACGCCCCCATCATAATTGAAGACTATGACGCCGAACCTCTCGTGTATAAAAATTTAATTGATCATGTCATTGAATACGGAACCATCAATGGTCAATCATTGATTGTTACATCCATATCTGCATACTTTTTACCAAACTTCGAAGCTGTATTCATCAAACCTCTTACTATTGAACAATTGTTGAACATCAAATCCGGTTCTGGTGCAATAGAAGCTGCTATGAAATCTAAAGGGTCAATAAGGAATTTCCTACATTATCTCGAGCACTACGACCAGATTGACGATTTCAAGTCCTCAAAGGAATACGTAAAGGATATTCTCTGTACTGATGACCCCTTCCCATGGATTGATGCTATCCCCGAGCATGGTCATATATGTGACACTCTCCAAGAGAATTACATAGATTCAAAGGGTGTCGACATTACACGAGTCACAAACGCATTGTCGGAGTCTGATGTGTTTGACACAAGTATATATAGTGGCCAATGGTCACTTTTACCGTACTACATTCATTCAGGTATACGAATACCAAAGGCTTCACTGGGAGAAACACTCAACCCAGATAAACTGAGGTCCGGTAGTGCATGGACAAAGTTTGGAAACTACAAGATGCGATTCAAAAAGTATAACGAAATACGACGAAAATCTGGAAATCGTCTCGGTGTTGAAGAATTGTGTCTGTTAAAGAGGTATGCTGAACTAGGTAGATATGATAGACTGTTAGACTATGACATCACACCACAGGATTTTGATGTGATGAATCATCTCGCGACGACAAGTAAGTTAAAACAAAGAGACGTGACAAATATAAAAAAGGGTCTCAAATATGCAATCCAAAGAAGATAATGAAGATACGTCGACCACCGTGAAAACGATCGGTAATGAACTATTCTTCTATGGAGAGATCACACAGGAAAGCATCCTCGACTTTACCGAAAACTTTAAGAAGCTCGAAATTGATGTACTGAAAAAGGCTGCCGACATGTTCGGATACACACCTATGATCCGTGTTCACATCATGAGTGAAGGTGGTGATCTATTCGCTGGTATCGCAGCCATGAATGTCATCGAAAAGTCGAGAGTTAAAGTTGTGACCATTGCACAGGGGTCGTGTTGTAGTGCAGCAACCTTCATGCTACTGGGTGGTTCGGAGCGACGGATGGGTATAAACGCTCAGATATTGATCCACCAAATTTCGACAGGTGAATTCTGGGGAAACTATGAAGACCTGAAGGATGAGATGAAATCGTGTACAAAGTTCATGAAAGCCATCAAAGATATCTACATGAAAAAAACGAAGATTCCAGAAAAGAAATTTAAAAAGTTGATGAAGAAGGATATCTACCTTCCATCGGCTAAATGCCTAAAATATAAGATCGTTCACGCGACTGACTAATGTCGACGTGTCTCTTGTATAGACCCAACAGCACCAGACATATGAAGATGATACATGCCGTGTTCAGAGTAAAACCCTCATCTTCTGGTAACCTAAGTCGTTCCATTCTACCATGATTGATAACTGGTAATTCAGACATCTACTTAAAACCTATATTTTATTATCGTACAATGGAACGCCTTATCAGACAAGACAAGTATGGTCATGACCGCTACATCGACATTCGTGTTGAAGACCTGAAGGATGGAACCGCAGACATTGTGAAAGTGTCGGGTGTCGTAGGGAGTGAAAAGTTTTCCGAGTCACGAACCAATGTCAAAACTGGTTATGAAAAGGCATTCAAGAGGGCTCAGACCATGTGGAACAATGAGCATACCAAATGTAACCAAGTGTTGCCTATGTTGGCCAATAAGTGGGAGGATCGTAAGAAGTACATCAGCCAACCTTTCTATGTTCAACCCAAACTCGATGGTGTCCGTCTTTTGGTATCCAAGGATGGAGGTATCTCGAGGACTGGTAAAATTGTACCAGGTACGGAGATTCTCGGCAAGGGACTCAAAGAGGGTCAATATGTTGATGGTGAAGCGTTTGACCCCAACATGACCTTCGAAGAACTCACGAGCGTCTTCAAGACTGATCCTTTGAAGCTCAAGTTTCATGTGTTTGATTTCCTTGATTTGAAGAAGCTTGACATGACCTTTGAGGAACGCTGGGAAAAGGTCAAGTCTCTCAAGAACTCTCACTACGAATATGTAGAGACGACACTCGTCATGTTGCGGGAGCACGTTCCGATGGTCCATAAGAAACATGTCGAGGAGGGTCATGAGGGTACGATGATTCGAGACAAGGACAGCGTCTATGAAGTGGGTCAACGAAGCAACTACCTCCTCAAGTTCAAGGATTTTCAGACCGAAGAATATGAGATTATTGGAGCCAACACGGGTCAGGGTCGCGACGCCAATGCGGTTGTTTGGATCTGCAAGACCAGGGACGGGCAGCAGTTTACCGCTCGCCCAGAAGGCACTATCGCTCAGAGAGAAGAGGATTACAAGAATCGTGAGAAGTTTATTGGAAAGATGCTCACTGTACGTTTCCAAAACCTGACCGCACTGGGTGTCCCACGTTTCCCCGTCGGTGTGACAGTTAGAGATTACGAGTGATAGAATAATATGGATGAAATTGTAGAATATATCGGTCTCGTCAGTTCAATACTCATCACAATCATGTTCGTCCCACAAGTTGTTCACGTCTACAGAACCAAGGATACACACGCCATCAATTATGCTTTTCTCTTCATCAACCTCGTCGCCAGTATGTTGGGACTTGTGTATTCCATTTATTTTACGGTTGTTCCCATGATTGTCGCAAATACGTCAGCCGGCCTTTTCTCGACATCCCTCATCTGTATGAAATTCTTAAATAATAAACCCTCACTTATAACAAATGAACAGGATAGCTGTTGATATCGACGAAGTACTCGTTCCCTTTTTGTTTCCCATGGCTCAATGGCGTGGTGTTCATTTGCCTCGGAAAGAAAAATACCCCTATCTGTATCGTGACATCTTTTCAATTTCCGAACCGGAATCTCAAAAGATGGTACGAGCGTTCTATAGCAGTCAGGCCTTTAAGAATCTTAAACCCATTCCGGGTGCTCGTGCTAAGCTGTCTACACTTCGTCAGAATGCAGATAAGATTTACGTCGTGACAGGACGTCAAGATATTGTCAGAGATACAACGGAGTGGTGGCTTGAAAAGTATTTCCCAGACATCTTCGATGATCTCATATTGACCAACAGCTTCACACCTCTTGAAGTCAAGAAGGCTGACATATGTCGTTCATTGGCTCTGGACACGATTATTGATGATAATATCGGTATCTGTACCGATTGTATCAACAGTGGAATCAATGCCATCCATTTCGTGGGTGAGGACGTCTACCCATGGTGTGAAGAGACAAATATAAGTGTTCGATCTTGGGACACAATTCTACAGAAGTAAACGAATGATATGTTTACTATTTTTCTCCTTCATGAAAATTGTTTCGTCGCAGTCACCACCCTTCATCGCGACGATGGGTTCTCCACAGGTTGTCCCCGATTTTTTATATCTATCACAGGCAGTCGCTGTCCTCTCTGTGATATTCATATTCTTACTGTACCCAACAAAGGTACGATAAACATCACCTGTATCATCTCGGGCTTCAACGACCACCTTCCAGGAATACGGGCCAAATTTCCACTCAGACGTCGTATCGATGGGTGGTGGTGGACTATCCAGAAGAGCAGATTTTTTGTATCCAGCCTTAGAAACGAAAGGAGCGGATAGGATCGCAGCTAAGGTCAGCATCTAATAGAGTATCGTGTTTCTCTTTTAAATATTTTATCATTTTACTGTAGATGACCGCTTGGTCGGTACAGGATAATTACGTATTACCCGCTACTGGCGAGATTAGATTTTCATGGATCAGGGAAATGTATGATCAGACTACCGGAGGTGAAAGTTTGAGTAATTATTACAGAGATGGTGATATCGTGAATAGTAGTACTTATAAGACATCTGAGAAGAATTCCGAGGGAGTATCTATCGATATATCCTATAATAATACGGTAGGCGATATACCCACATCCGGCACTCTCAAATTATCAGATTTCCGTGGTGCTTTCAAGGAATATGAGGAAATAGTGGATAAAAAAAACGGATTATCCATAAGTCATAGTACAGATTCAGGTCGTAAGAAGATACAGAGATATATATTAAATGGACACGTTTATCAGACGACCACTGGTGCTAGTGCGATAAATTTGAATAGTACAGATGTTAATAGAAAAATAATAATTCACGTTCGCAAGGATGTCAAAATATATGGTGGACCCGGTGCCGGTGGTGGTGGTGGTGGTGGTGGTACAGGTGGTGCAAGTGGTGGCACCGTTGGTATTGGTGAAACCAGACATGATTTTTATGGACAATATCTTGGTATTGGTACCCGCACTGATGCTACTGCTCCTGACGATGCTGGTGATGCTGGTAGTCCTGGTGCTGATGGTGGTACTGGTGGTTCGTGTCTACACATAAACCAGATGAAAAATGATTTAATAATTTATAATCTCGGATCCGGTAACCTTAAACCTGGAGGTGGAGGTGGAGGTGGTGCCGGTGGCGGGGGTGGAGGTGGTGCCGGTGGTAATGGTGGTGGTGGTGGTAGAGGTGGTATGGGAACCACCATTGCTGGAAATTATGACGAGCTCGATTTTGGTTACGGGCCATCTTACTTTTTTTATGCTTACAATAGGGGTGGTATAAATTATATTATCAACCCGGCTATGGGCAATGTATACTGGGAATCTAGGGAGACGATATATGGTACTTATAAAACCTCTATCCTATGGCTTGGCCAAATTATATATAGCTCTACTGATTCGACGCCTCCGAGTGTAGTTCAGGCATATAACGAAGGATGGGTCAGAGGGGCTTACGTCACGGGCGATGGTGGTACAGTCTGGTATATGGTAAACTGGGCAGGTACTTTACCTTACCCCGGTGGTAACGGTAGTAACGGGACGTTAGGTACTACCGGTACGGACGGTCGACAAGGTTCCCCTGGTCAACTTGGTGCATACTATAATGGTGAAGCTGAAGTTGTTGCAGGTAACGTAGAACTAGCTAATACTGCAGTTTCAAATCAGGGTGCTATAAGTACCGGTGGATCTGCCCCGAACCCAGGGGAGAGGCGATATTATGCTGGCGATGGTGGTAATGGTGGTAGGGGTGGTGCAGGTGGATATGGTGGTGGTCATAATCCGGGTGGTGCGGCTGGTAATTTCGGTAGTCCAGGTGCTAGTGGTGGTGCAGGTGCTAGTGGTGGTGCAGGTGCTAGTGGTGGTGCAGGTGCTAGTGGTCATGTAGCTACGAACCCAGAATACTATCCGCCGTCTGATCTCTTTACACCCATTTTATTAGAAAAAACCGATGGTACTGCGGGTAGTGCAGGTAGTGCAGGTGGTGCAGGTGGTGCAGGTGGTGCAGGTGGTGCAGGTGGTTCTAAACAAACAGGGGATACAGCAACGGGTACCACGACGTTATATAATTGGTGATAATGGTAGTACAGGTGCCACGGGAACAAATTACTTAAACTCAATTGGTGCAACTATAATCTCTCTATACATAAATGATACCCCTCATCATTGGGGTCGTTCTTATGTACGCTTTCTTCAACGCACCTTCTGAACAGGTACCGGGGTCCAAGAATTTCCATATGTCCGACGGTGCATCCGCGGCCATGTACAAACACATGAAGGATCAAGGCATGTCTGACGAAAACCTTAAACGTTTCGTCATCATGGAAGATCATTTACTGGAGTTGGAAAAAGTTTCCGTGTGTACAGGAATCCCTAGAATAGGTGAAGCGACCAGTATGTCTCAACAGATCAAGGACACATTCGTCGGGTACGACTTTTCGTATCACACCTTTCACCTCAAACAGGTTGCCGACCCCAGTCGGCTCATAAACAAATTCGTGTCATGCTAATCAAACCCTCCAACAATGACCGGTGTTTTTCACTTGAAACCGTATTGACATTATCAAATATGTGCATGATGAGATCGTTATCATCATCGGCGTCTTCATCATGTATTTTCTCTTCGACTCGAAGATAATCCGCAATCACATAGATGATGGCATCCAGTAGTTCTTCGGATGCCATCTCGAGCCATGAGTTCTTCTTGGTCCCCCATGTCACTGTGTCATCCAGTACACGAACACCATGACCATACTTCGTTCTACCAAGATTTAGACGACCAACGATAGCATGTCGAATCGTCATTGTATACCTATGTACCCGAAACTTTAAATCATCCGTTCACGTTTCGCCTTGACCACGGGTTTGGGACTAGGTGTCTTCTTGTTCTTGTTGTTCAGCCACGTCTTCTTGTACTTTGCCAACTTAGCCTTGGTCGGTTGGTGTACGTTGATGTAGTTCAAGGCACTCTTTTTGTAGGCGGCTACCATGTTCCGTGGTATACCATTGACATTCAAGGAGTTTAGGATACGTTTCTTGTTCAGGTCACGTTTACGTTGATCTTTCCACTTATCCACCACTTGTTTCTTCACCTGATCGATATTCTTCTTGAAGGGGACACCGGTTTTGTTACCACTCGTCATCTTATTGAGTTGAGTCTTCATTTCACGGACGTCATTGTTCAGAGATGGCATGACGTTCTTGTATTGATCCATCCATCGCTTACCGTAGAGCTTCACGATATCTTTACGGATGGAATTTTCGTCGAGGCCCCGCTTTTTAAGAACCGTTGTGTTGGGCTTTTTTGGGGAGACAGTCTTCGGCTTCGGCTTCGGCTTTGGTACCGCCTTGGCGTTGGCTAGTATTTTTTGTGCAGCTTCTATTTTCTTACAGATCGCATCCTTCGTTTCGTTGGTCGTGATGTTGATCTTCATGATTGCCGCAGTCTTGAGGAGTTCATCCTTTTTCATCTGTCTACAAATCTTCTTGCCTACACGAAACGTCGTGTTTGTTTTGTTACCAACCTTGTTGAGCAATTTCCTACAAATCTCATCCTTCTTGGCAGCCCTGAAACCGTTTTCGCCCTGAACACGGAAATTGACAACACCCATCTGACGTGCAAGGTTCATGAGTTCGGGCTTCTTCATACGTGAGCAAGTCTTGGCATTGATCACACGTTTCGTATATTTTCTCTTGGGTTGTGGTGTCACCTTGGCTCTGGCCTTGGGTTTGGCCTTGGTACGAGCCTTTACACCTTCATCGAACTGGCCAGACACACTAATCTGGCCATCATCGTTCAATGTTTCCATCAAGGATTTGCCAATTTCGTACGCCTTCAGCATGTCAGCGGGGTTTTTGGCACCGGATATCTGAACGTTCCCCGACTTTGTAACGATAAATTTCGCATCATCCATGTATAGATAAAGAAAGGGCGAAAGTTCGGGCTCGTAGGAAGCATCCTTGATCCCATACATCCTCGCACGCTGAGCTAACACGGATAGACTGTTAAATACACCATTTATCCTGAACTGTCCACTAAGATTGTTGTAAGTAAAGGGATTGTAGAAGAATGGTTGACGTTCCGTGTATGTGTTAACGACATAGCGTCTGATAAGCTCTGGTTGGTTGGCGATGTTTGTGCCCACGAAACCACCCGAAAAGCGAATCTTTCCATTCTTGTAGATGTTTACTGTGACACCCTTCGACTCACCAAAGTCATTGGAAAGTATCATCTTAAACTGGGCCGTAAAAAACGCAATGCCGATGTTGCCCTTGGGTCCGGCTTCACGGGTATGTGAAAACCCTTCACGCATCGATCCGTACCACCCCTTTATTTCGGTTGTGTCCAGATAAAGACCCTCACCGATGGGTGTTTTAGGTGAAGGTGTTTTCATGAGTATCTTTTTAAGATCGACAACGGCATCCTTCTGTCCGAAACCAGAATCGACTGTCGCGTTGAACATACCCGGGTTAAGTTTAGTCATCTCGAGGGGAATCAATAATTGTCGAATATTATTGTTGGTCAGACCACCGAATTCATTCTCCTCGAATTCCTTGAAAGCTCCCTCATACGTTTTGTTGTTGACCATATTCCTCTGTAAAACTTGGGGAACTTGTACACGTCGTGGAGGTGTTCGGAAACCCGCAGCACGTTCACGCTGCTTTCGAAGCATATTTTCTTCGAGTTCTCGGGCAAAATTGTCGTTGTCAGAATTCGAGTTCGGACTCTGAATCTCGACACCAGACTGACGGACAAATTCCTTTATCCTCTGGCTCATATTACTAGATGTCGATATTTTTTTTAGTATCCACTGGTTAGGATTTCTTCATTGTCGTCAATAACGTCGACACCATAGAAGACAGGTTGCTTTCTGTAGGATCGCCCCTTGTAGGTCACCGCTTCTTCACGCACCTCAATGCCATAGGAACTGAAGGGACCGGCGTATGCATCCGGGTTGAAGCGGGGTTTACTGAGGTTGAGTGTCTGAGTACAGTGGAGTGTATAGGCTGGAGTAAACACCGACTGGGGTACGAAGAGTTTCGGATCTCTATCGACGGCACTACTCTCGAGGAAGTTTGTCAGGGAGCTTGTCACCATCGCAACCTGTTTCTGGATCTTCTTGAAGTACGCAGGAACAACAGCCCATGCATCCCTGTCAGCATACCTTTGTCCGTATTCGACATAGGCACGGACACATTTCAGAAGAATGGCTGGAATCTCATTCGCCAGCTTATTGTTGAGGTGTGGATCGGCATCGTTATCCTTCACCTGCTTCGGGAAATCAAAAACCAATAGACGACGTAGAATGGATCCAGACGCATCTCTATAGTCAGGAAGTTCGTTGCCAGCCATGCACCCCGGTGTCGTCCACTTCATAGACTTGGCCTTTTCGTGCTTGATTGCGATACTAACATCTTCACCACTGATGATCGACTGAAGTTCAGCTTGGTTTAGGCTCATGTTTGTTTTACACTCGGGGGCGATGAACATGAAACCATCGTAGATTGCTGAAAGACCAAACTGTTTCTCGGAGTTGGAGCTCAGCGTCTTGACATCCTCGGCTTCGTAGAATTTCTGAAACACGTTCGTCAGTAGGGTTGATTTTCCCGTTCGGGCGACACCCTTACAGTACATCGCAATCTGCCAACCATCCAGGTCGTTCACATCGAAACAAAGTCGACCACCCATCACATACATCCATCGAGCAACATCCTTGTCAAACCCCTGATAGTCCAGAATACTCTGAAAGTAGGGTGTCGGGATGTCCCACCAGTCATCCAAATGTTCATAGCTTTCAAACATCTGGTCGAAATACTTACAACTCACGACCGTGGCGTCAAGGCACTTATACTCTTTACTTTCGTAGCTGTAAAAGTTTGACCTAAACTTACCCAAACTTGGAACCCATTCTTTGCCGACGAAGATTCCATTCTTGAAGCTCCATACATGACGATTCTTGGTAATCTCGGGAAACTGCATATCGTAACACTTCGTCACGTGTTGAACGACGTCTCTGATCGTTGCACCACGAGATGTAAGATTCTCCCAGTTCAATCGGTTCGTCTCCTTTTGGGAAAACATGTACAGCTCCGCCTCGATCGTCCTATTGGGCTTCCATGCCCGAGTAGCATACCCTTCTGGGGTGACAATCTGTGTACAACAATACCCTTTGTAGCGACGGATGTTATTCGAGTATGTATGATTCAAAAATGCCAGAATAGACTGTTGATAGGGTGAGAGTGTATCCGTTTGGATCGTGTTACATCTGAACAAGATGGGATCGGAATCGGGATTCACGGGAATGCATGTCGGGTTATTGATTCGTTCATACATTCTCGCGTGACGAAAGACAATCTGAAAAGCATCATCTATCTGTTCGATGACGCGATTGATACGAACTGAAACCTTCAGACCATCATCGTTTGGTTCATATTCCGAAATTTCGAGGGCTGCCGCTCGGTGATACATGTGTCCCATCAGGGTAATCTGACGCCGATGCGACGCCGAAATGTGATCCATGTCGATACGGAATGGTTTGCCCGTCGCTGGGTTAATCTCTTCGGGTCTAAAAAAACGCTTGTATCCCAGCTCGGTCGGAACAGATGTATTGTTTGTATTGTCCATCTCCCATTCCTTTTCCTGTTTCTCGAGAAGTTCCAAGAGTCGATCAGAATCTAAAGACTGAACTGAATTTTTAAGTATCTCCATATTCGATTGAAGTTGGTCTGCATCTTCGGATATGTAGTGGGTGTCTTTCATCCCTCGATTTACTAATACTCGCTTCTATTTTTTAAGCTAGCTTGCCAAGAATCTTTATCAGGATTTTATTTTGTGTCTGTACTTGCTGTACCAGGGATACCAGGGCACTGCATACAGTATCACCTTCGGGGGTTGTGAGAACATCGACAAGATCGATACCAACATCTTCTTCATCCATGAACATCTCTTCATCTTCATCCTCCCCTGGAAGAATTTCTCCTTCTTCGGGAATCTCGTCGGGGTAAGTGGTCATTTGTGGTATACATAGAAAAGACCAATGTCTATTTTTCGCGACGTGCGGTATCAGGCCAAATTAAAATCTTGCTATATAGTACAAAACTCTCACAATGGCCGGTGGTCTCATGCAACTCGTAGCTTACGGTGCCCAGGATGTCTACCTGACTGGCAACCCCAAGGTAACCTTCTTCCAGGCTGTGTACAAGCGTCACACCAACTTCGCGATGGAGAACATCGAGCAGACGACGAACGGTAACCCCTCCAACAACGGTCGCATCTCCGTGACTGTTGCCCGCAACGGTGATCTCATCGGCGACATGTACGTCGAGCTCACCTCCAAGTCCACCCTCGCCACTGTCACTGGTGCCGCGGATGACTGCAACTGGGTCGCTGAGCGTGCGATCAAGACTGCTGAGCTTTCCATCGGTGGTCAGCGTATCGACAAGCACTACCAGCGTTGGTGGCGCATGTACTCCGAGCTCTACCTCGACGAGTCCAAGAAGGCTAACTGGGGTAAGATGACCTCGGGTAAGGGTCAGGTGTTCCTCCCCCTGATCTTCTTCTTCAACCGCAACCCCGGTCTCTACCTTCCCCTCATCGCTCTCCAGTACCACGAGGTCCGCATCGATTTCGATCTGACCGACGAGTTCGAGACGTACTTCAACACCAACACCTTCAAGGTCTGGGGTAACTACGTGTACCTCGACACCGAGGAGCGTCGCCGCTTCGCCCAGAAGGGTCACGAGTACCTGATCGAGCAGGTCCAGCACACTGGTGTTGACTCCGTTGCCGCGGGTGAGACCAAGCAGGTCCGCCTCTCGTACAACCACCCCATCAAGGAGCTCGTGTGGGCCGCCGCCCCCGCCTCCTCGACCCGTGCCAAGCTTTGGAACTTCACCTCCAACGTTGCGGACGCCGATGTTGTCCTCAACTCCGATCCCACGGATCCCACCAACTCCAACTGCTTCGTGCCCCTCACCCAGGCGACCGGTGTTCCCCTCTTCGCCTCCGAGGGTTCCCTCCGCCTCATCGAGGAGGGTGCCTCCGCGGATGCCGCCGTCGGCCCCGTCGATACCTTCAAGCTCGTTCTCAACGGCCAGGACCGCTTCAAGGAGCAGTCCGGTAAGTACTTCAACCAGGTCCAGGCGTACAACCACCACTCCGGTTGCCCCATGCCCGGCATCTACTCTTACTCCTTCGCTCTCAAGCCCGAGGAGCACCAGCCTACCGGCACGTGCAACTTCTCCCGCATCGACAACGCCCAGGTTGCCATCAAGATCAAGGAAGCCATGGGTACCGGTGCCGCGACCTCGCTCAACATGTTCGCGACCAACTACAACGTCCTCCGCATCCAGTCGGGTATGGGTGGTCTCGCGTTCTCCAACTAAGCATTCAGTCTTAGTTTTCTGAAAAATATAAAAACTCAATTTTAAAATGCATGGTACCAGTGCTATTTAAAATTGATTAGACGTTGACTATGATGTTACGCACCGTAGAAAATAACCTTGATATGGCACTGTGGTGTGACACCTAATAAGGCTTCAGAGTATAAGGATAAGCCGTGATAAATATGCATGTACGAAATCTACACAGACGGAAGTTGCCTCGGAAACCCTGGACGCGGTGGATGGGGTGTAGTAAGTGACGACTTTAAACTCAGCGGAAAGGAAACAAACACAACCAACAATGTGATGGAGATGACTGCCATTCTGAAGGCTCTCGAAGAGTGTCACAAGAGAAACATCCAAGAGGTTTGTATTTTCACTGACAGTCAATATGTCAAGAATGGTATCAGTTCATGGATCATAAACTGGAAAAAGAACGACTGGTTAACTTCGACGGGTACGGTTGTAAAAAACAAGGAGTTGTGGATCGCCATCGATGAAGTACGACGTTCGTTATCAAAGGTTGAATGGAAATGGGTCAAGGCCCATAACGGTGACCCCAAAAATGAAGAGGTTGATAAATTGGCCTATGAGGCTGCCGGTGGGAGTACGAAGGCGAAGTTTTACAGTGTCTTCAAAGGATTCAACCCAGGTGTGTACACGACATGGGACGAAGCGAAGGAGCAGGTGAATGGGTACCCGGGTGCGGTATATAAGTCCTTCAAAACTGAAGAAGAAGCGAAGAAATGGATGACTCGTGTGTACTTGGAAGTTCCGTATGAAGAAAAGGATATTGCAAAATCTCATGGTGCAAAATGGGATGCGGAAAAAAAGAAGTGGTGGGTACAAGAAATGAAACCGGAACTTGAAAAATATATCAGGGTACTGTAGACTATGAGTACCGACGACTGTGAGTGGTGCGACAAGCAGGAGAAGTTACTTATAAAATGGGCTGAGAAGGCAGCGGGGTATCGCTGGCTTCATAACCATGCACGTCTATTCTATAAGAAGCAAAATGACTGGTTAGCATATCCTAGTATAGTCATCGCGAGTATAACCGGTGTAGGTGGTTTTGCTGTTTTAAATCCCAGTGGCAACGAAGACGTATCCGAGGATACAAAGAACAATATCATGATCATCCAATACTTCTTCGCCTTTCTTAACGTACTCGGTGGTATTCTTACATCAATAAGCAAATTTAGTCAGAGTTTACCACTCTCGGAGGCTCACTCTGCGATGTGTGTTCAGTGGTCGAAATTCTATAGGAGTATCGATATGGAAATTTCCCTTGATGTCAAACATAGAACGAATGTCGTCGAGTTTATTATGAAATCAAGAGAGGAATACGATAAGCTGTTGAGTGACTCACCAGATATACCAGCGATATCCATCCAGGCATTTCTTTTACAGTTTCCAGATAAAGAAAACAAGCCCGACGTGTGTAACGGTCTAAGTGTGCTCGTAGAAGATGATAACATGTCTATGCGTTCATCTCAACGTGCCGTTTCTCGTTGGCTTGGTGCGTTTTCAACCATCAACGTAAGACGTAGAAGTCAAGATAGGAGAGATGAGTTAGAACAGGTTTAGAACTCATCGTCAAACTCAATCTCGTCCGAGTCGTCATCCATCTTACCATAGTCACCCACACGCTTTTCAAAGAAGTTCGTCTTGCCGTCCAGGGAAATGTTCTCCATGAAATCGAACGGATTCTTGGAGTTCCAAATCGCTGGGAGACCAACCTGTTTCAAAAGTCGATCCGACACGTATTCGATGTACTCGGACATCTTTTCAGAATTCATACCGATCAGACTACACGGGAGTGCATCAAGGATGAACCCCTTTTCAATTTCAACTGCTTCCTTGATGATCGAGTGAATGGTTTCCGTGGATGGTTTGTGACGGAGCATGTTATAAAGCTCCACCGCAAAATCCTGATGAAGACCTTCATCGCGACTGATCAATTCGTTACTGAAACAAAGACCTGGCAGAAGGCCACGCTTCTTGAGCCAGAAGATGGCACAGAAGGATCCAGAGAAGAAGATGCCTTCTACACAAGCAAAGGCGAAGAGGCGTTCCGCGAAGGGTCGCGACTTATCGAACCATTTCATGGCCCACGAAGCCTTGCGTTCGATACATGGGATCGTTTGTATAGCCTGAAAGAGTTGTTTCTTTTCGGACGAATCCTTGATGTATTTGTCGATGAGTTTGGAATAGGTTTCACCGTGGACCATTTCGTTATGAGCTTGGTACGCATAAAATGACCGAGCTTCAGATGACTGTATCTCATCAGCAAAGTTGTTATTGATGTTTTCGAATACAATTCCATCAGATCCAGCGAAGAATGCTAAAATATACTTGATGAACTTTTGTTCGTTGTCCGTCAGGTTTTTCCAATCTTCCATATCCTTGGAGAAATCAATCTCTTCGGCTGTCCAGTTAGACATCTGGGCCTTCTTGTAGAGGTCCCAGAGGTTTTGATGTTTGAGGGGAAAAACAGTGAATCGGTCCAACGTCGGTTCCAACAACGGTTCATACTCTTCTTCGATGAATTCTTGGAATTCAAAATAGTTACCGATATGACGATCGTTCACAAATATCTGAGGATAGGAATCCAACTTACCTCCACACAACTCTCGTAATTGTTCTCGTTCCATGAATACCTTTTCATAGTCTATGTCATCCGACACACATAGGTCTACTGCCTTATCACACATTCCACACCCATCCTTAGAATAAATACGAACTTTCATCTGTGTTATTTGCCCTGATTATTTTTTGTCCGAAAACTCTAAGTATGATTTCGCGCGAAAGCATATTCCAGGACGACATTGTCAAGTTACTCGTAAACGAAGATGGTATAGAAGACCATATGTATGCCGTTGTTGGTATGAACACTGGCAACACATTGGGGGTTAAGTATCTGTCCCCGACGAATAAATTATACAAGTCGGCGTGTGTCTATCAGTTGGAAACAGGTGATTTGAATCCTGCACCATTCGAGAGTGTGAGTGAACACTACCCAAGTGGGACCAAATTTACCGACATCGGTATGAAGATGGTTGGTGACAACATGTACACTATCTATGACGAGATTGACGTCGAGGATGAGGACAGTGACATCTACGAGGATCATGACGAGTCTGAGACTGATTCGGAGATGGCCGACTTTGTTGTTCCCGATGATGATGTACCAGTCGAAGCACCACCCGGACACGAACTTATCGACAAGGCATGGGAAGAATGGAAACCTTCTACTCCAGGTGCCAAGAGCTTCAAGAAAACTGTAGATATGATAGAAACTTATGCACGAAGTTTATGAACCTAAGTGCGTTCTTATCAGTGAAATTAATAATTCGCACCCAGTAGAATGGAATTAGCTGCTATATGGAACCAGGTCGATCACGCCCTTGGTAAACAAGACGAAATAAAGCTAGTCGTTAACAAAAATTTTTGTGGTGAGTGCAACGGAGTAAAAGTTTATACACCAGAGGGATTACCGGTGTGTTCATCATGCGGTCTCGTCGAAGATCGTTTTATTGATGAGTCTCCCGAATGGACGAGTGGTGTGAGTGAAGATGGGAAGGTGAACGACCCGTCACGATGTGGAAATCCAAACTCGAACCCCGAACTCTTTTCACAGGCGTGGGGTAAAGGAACTGTGGTCGCGACGACGATGTCATCCAAATACGAACTCAAACGCATGGCGAAGATTAATTTTCACATGTCGATGAATCACAAGGATCGATCACTGTTCCATGCCTACAAGGATATAGATGAAGCGTGTCATACACTTCCAGAGTCTATACTCAAGGACGCCAAGATGATGTACAAGAAATTCGACGACAGCAAACTCACCAGGGGTGCGGTTCGTACGGGTATCAAGGGGAACTGTGTTTTGTACGCGTGTAGATTGTCGAAGGTGCCTCGAACGACCAAAGAGATTGCCGACATGTTTGGAATTCAGAGTAAGGATATGAGTCGCACAACACAAATGTTCAAGGAAACCATCATGGGAAAGACTGAAAAGAATTACATGACGAAACCTTGTGATGTCGTACACAGGTTACTGGGAAACTTCAACGCTGGACAGGTGTACCGACCAGTCTGTACTAAGATGTGTAGCGAGATTGAAGACTGTGTCGAACTCATGAGTAAAACACCTAACAGTATCGCATCTGCTGTGATATTGATAGCACTCAAAGGTGTTCACACGAAGAGTGAGATTTGTTCGACGTGTGGTGTTTCGGTACCCACGGTAAACAAGATTGAAACTATTATTAAAAAGCACTTAGAGGCGAAAGGCGTGAAATACTAAAATGGTGAAGGTATTTCTATCGACGCCATGCTATGGAGGGTTGTGTTTAGATAAATATATGATTAGTGTAATTAAGCTACAGCTTCTCCTCATAAATAAGGGTGTTCAACTCATGATCGATACGACAGAGAATGAGTCACTTGTACACCGAGCTCGTAATGTTGCTGTCGGGCGGTTCATGCAAAAGACTGACGCCGACTATTTCATGTTTATAGATGCGGACATCGACTTTGATCCTGAATCCGTTGTCAAACTTCTAGAATCTGATCATGATATCGCCGTCGGATGTTATCCCAAGAAGGTTGTCATGTGGGATCAGGCAGCCGATGCTGTAAAGAGTGGTGATGATAGAGACATGGCTATGCTTTCATCGAGTCTTGTCGTCAACATTGGATCTGCGAGACGTTCTGTTGAAAATGGTTTCGTTGAGATCCTAGATGGCCCGACTGGGTTCATGTTGATTAAGCGGTCTGTCTTTGAGAAGATGCATGAAGAGTATCCGGAACTATGGTGCAAGAATGATCATCAGAACCGAGATTTCGACGACTATTGTGCCGTATTCGACTGTATGATCGATCCCGATACGAGACGTTACCTGTCAGAAGATTACGCATTCTGTCGTCGCTGGCAAAAGATGGGTGGAAAGATTCATGCACACATTCACACGACACTGGGTCATATCGGAAATCTACCCTTCAGTGGGTGCCTTAGTGATAGGCTTAAGGTTTAGACGTGAACGTTTATAAATGAAGTTTGCCACTCTCATTGTCACTAGGTCCAAGTCGTGTCACGTGAAGACACTTCATACGATTCTTCGTATGAATATCGCGTGTATACAAAATGGTCACAAGAATGAAATATCTTTCGTAAACGATGACCCATTCGCGAAGGCTAAAGCTATCGAGAAGCTGATGACGATGAGTGATCGGATCCTTTTTGTTGATTTTGGAATCGGTATCGACGAGGTGAGCATCCAAGAAATGTTTAAGATGGGTGAAGATGTCGGATGTTTGGTCTACCCCGGTGTTAAGGAGGGTATCGATTGGGCAATGTTCAAAGACAAAGTGCGATCCGATGTTGATGAACCGAGACATCAGATGGGTCTTTCTTTTGATACGGATGTTGATGAGAAGATTTCAGATGACATCTATACGGTGAAGAATACGTCGGCTCGTGCTTGGGTCATGGACTGTAAATCGGTATCCGATACACTGAAGTCCTATGACGGTGATAAAAAGTTTGGAGCCACTCTGATCCCCCCCAGAACAGATATGATGTTTTTTAAATTTAGAGAAGTTGGTGTTAAAATTATTGCATTTACAGCGGCTAAGTTAACCATGACCTATGGTCACGAATGTATCAGCAGTCTGATTAATTCTGCAGGGGTTAAATCTACATAAAGTTAACGGACGTATACTTACCATGAATGACTACGTCAAGGAATTTATTCTGAAGACGTGGGGCACGAAGGATAGGTTTCCTGGTCCTCAACCTATATCCATCGAATTCAAGCATTTTCCCATACTACGAAACAATGACTATGTCGTATGCGAAAAGACTGATGGTGTTCGCCACATGATGGTGGCTCTCATGTATGAAGGGAAGAAACAATGTGTTTTCGTAAACCGGAATTTTCAGATGTTTTCTGTTCCTCTCCATTTCAAGAAGTCAATCTTTGATGGGACGATCTTAGACGGTGAACTATGTGGTGAGACGTTCTTAGTCTATGATACCGTCATGGTTGAAGGTAAGATTGTGGGTCACCAAAACTTCTTGGACCGTTTGGATCATATGGAACGAGTGACCAAGGGACTCATCGGTCTCAAATCTGATCGTGTCAAGGTGAAGATTAAAAAGTTTCATGTCATGAAGGAATTCAAGTATTTCATGAACGACTATCTTCCAACGGTCAAGGAGCCAATCGATGGTCTTGTGTTTACACCCGTCAACGAACAGGTTTTGATGGGTACTCACGAGACGATGTTTAAATGGAAACCCAAAGAGAAGAACACTATCGATTTCTTGGCAAAGGTGGATGAACGAGGTGTGTGGCGTTTGTATGTACAGGATAAGGGGAAGTTGTACATGGAAGGTGAAATCCCAGCAGACAAGGTGGCTGTCACACCACTCTTGGAAGATGGGGCGATCTTGGAATGTATGTACATGGAAAATGATGCACCCATGTGGTGGAAGCCATTGTTGAAACGCGAAGATAAGAATTATCCCAACAATCGGAGAACGTTTTATAGGACACTCGTCAACATCAAAGAGGATATCAAGATGAATGAGTTTTTAAAGTGTACATGAGTAGATAGTGTGGAGCCATGATGGGTAGTTTTTCAGGTCTTACCACGTCATCATCTTTGTAATACCATTGGTCGTCTGTTTTAGTAAAGGCTAGATAGTGCCCACCCCTCTGAATACCCATATGTATGGCAGATGCTATGAGTTCGTATTCATGATCATCGATGGAAATGTTCTCGACCACTTCGAACTGCCCTCTCTTGTCAAAGGATATCATCAATACAGATGGACACTCTGAGAAGAGACACCTCGTCGTCGCCACGTGATGCACCTTTCCGTCATCATCTTCATAATCATTCAACACGTTCCATTTCAGACTGTTTCTCATCATTTCTCCTAGGCTCGTCGACGTCGAAGTCAGTATGTGAATACTGAAAATCTCATCATGTGATTTCTTTCCACCGGGCCATATAGTCTCCTGAATTTTCTTACCGTAGAAATGCTTCTTCAACACTGGCAACGAATTTTCGAGTATGTCGATAATACAGAGTATGGCTTCTTGTGCATCATGTTGTCTCCCAATGACAAACCTTGGAAACTTGTTGACAAATTCTTCCAAAAGGCTATTCACGTTGAATGTAATTTTGAGTGTGTCATCCCAATACTTCCTGGTGAATTCTGAAAAGCCCTTCGTGAAAGAACATGGTCCGTTGTACCCTCGCTCAACAAATATAGATTTTATGATGGGTGCGTGTACCAGACATTGAAGAGATGTATTGAAGTAGCATGTGTTTCCAACATTGAGTATTCCCTTCATTACATTTTTTGTATAAAAAACACTTAAGACTAAGACGCATCTTGAGAATTGTAAGAAATAAAGATGAACATTGAAACGGTCCACAAAAAGATTCACAAGGTGTTCGGCGATCACCAGAATGATCCGAACATCGAAGTTGAAATGCGTCTCGGGAAGTTTAATGGAAAACTCTTCGATACGAATGTTGGGAAAGATACGTTTGATAGGGTTTATCGAGCTCTCGTAAAGTATCAGGGTTGGGAAAAGATCTACACTACACAGGAAGAAGTCTTTTACCGAGATCGTGACAACATTCGTATGTCGATCGACGAAACGTCGGGTGAACAGAAGATTGTTCAAAAAACTTCGGTCCACAAAGAGGACATCAAACGAATTAAGGGTGTCCCCTATGATGTTCGTATCGCGTTCAGTAAGGAAGTGCCTATGGAGATTGATGATTTCAGTGACATGGATCGGAAGCGTACCAAGCACCGCCAATCCTTTATCCGTAAGAACCTTTCCATCGATCTAACGATGTCAACTGGGGATGCAGTAGATTTGGATGCTGAAGACATGACCGATTACCAAATTGAATTTGAAATCATCAAACCCGAAGACGTGAAGAGTAAGAATGAGTTATTGAACATCATTCAAAAAGTAAATGATCTGTTCAAGGTATTTTAAAGTCCCGCGGGGCTATCATAGGAGCCGGTCACATCGAGACCCTCCAACTGCATACCCGAATCAACAAGCTCGATCTTCTCCTCCTTCATACCGGGGAGGGGGAGGGGAGCGTTCTTCATGGGAACAGGAACAACCATCACAGACTCTTCCTCCTCCTCAACAACCTTGGCGGGGGGAGCTTCCTTCTTGAGAAGCATGATACCCCATACGATCAGCATGAAGACAACAGTGTGTAAGACGAGGCCACCGAACTTGGGGCAGCCGTTAGGACCGGCAACCCATTGTCCGAGGAGACGACGCATTAGAATAAACGTTTGAGGGTTGGCGATGACGAAGAAAATCAACGCAGACATCAGAGAGATGAGAAATTTCTCTTGACCTTTCTTGCCATTGCACCCACATCCACAATCTTTAAAGAGACCCATTTTATTTTACCTGGAGAAAAAAATATACTTAAAGTTTCGGATCCTATAGAATATATAACCAACCAACAATGTCGCTTGCCATCCAAAAGTTTTCCGATTTCAATGCCAACAACGTTTCCTTCTCCAAGCTTCGTAAGAACAAGAATGGGGGAAAGGCTGTCTACCTCAACAGTAGCGACAACAAGAAGATCTTCGTCCAACTCCCCTTCATGCGTTCCCCATACGGTCTCAGTGCCTACACTGATGAGAGCACTGGGCGTACGAGCTACTCGCTAGACCTCTCCTTTGATCCCGACAATGCCGACTCTGTCAAGTTTCATGAGGCTATGTCCCAACTCGATGAGCTTGTTGTCAACACTGTCGCTGAGAACTCTAAGGAGTGGCTCGGTAAGAAGTTCAACGTCGCCGTCCTGAAGGAGGCTCTCTACAAGCCTATCATTCGTCCTGGTAAGGAGCAGTACCCCTCGACCATGAAGCTTAAGATTCTCACCAAGAGTGATGGATCCTTCGTCCCTGAGGCGTACAGTATGCAGCGTGAACGCGTCTCTCTTGACACGATTGAGAAGGGGCAGAAGGTGCTGGCTATCATTGACCTTAACCAGATCTGGTTCATCGATAACAAGTTCGGTGTGACGATCCGCCTTCAGCAGGTACTTCTTGAGCAGTCCGAGAAGCTTCCCTCGTTTGCCTTCCAGGGCCTCGATATTCCTGATGCGGTCGATGTAGAGATTGACGAAGAGCCTGAAATTGACGAGTAAAAAAAATATACATACACAATAGATGAAAAACATTATCACCATCGCACTCTTATTCGGGATCATCTATGGTTCGTTAGAGCCTGAACATTTCGAATTTAAGAGTATCCTCGACCCGTTTTACTTTTCGTTCACGACGATGAGTAGTGTTGGCTACGGGGACTATGTACCCAAGACGAACCTCGCCAAGGTGTTGGTCATGTGTCAACAGGGTATGATCCTGAATGAGCTCGTATTTTAGATACACATTGATAAGAAGGTACCAATCTTCTCTTGAATGTATAAAAATATATGACGTAATAGTACTATGAACACCCAGGTGAAGAAGCTTCTCAGGGGTAAGAAAGCGTGTGACCCTGCGTCACATCTTTGGTTGAAAAAGAAGAATGGATCCATGACCCGGGGTGCTGTAAAGATTGGTGAAGGGGAATATGGTAAGGTGTATCGTGGGTGCATTGATGATGACTGTAAAAAGTACATCGTCTACAAGGAAATCAGAACTCCTTCGTTGAGTGAAAAGACGAACAGCCAACCCCTTGCAAAGTTTAAGGCGGCACTCGATGAAATCAGTCCGAAGATGGAATTTACCATCGCGAAAAAGTTGGAGGGCTTCGGAGTTCCCAAGATGTACCTCTATAAGACGTGTGACAATAAGGACATCCTGTATTCCGAGTATGTGAACGGTAAAGAATTTAGGGAATGGATGATGACACAACCCAGTCTTCCCGCTATAAAATCAGTCATGGCCCAGGTAATCTATAACCTCTACCGTATCCAGAAAAAGTATCCCGGCTTCCGTCATCACGATCTCCACGGTGGAAATATTCTTGTTCGACCAGTTCCCGTGAAGGATATGAAAATCATGGGGTCTACGATTTCGAATGCCGGGTTCGAAGCTGTCATAATTGATTTTGGATTTTCAGTCTTTCCAAGAATCAAGAATCCTCTCGTCAATGCCAACAATTACAAGAACATCGGTATCTCGAGAAAGTCTGACAAGCATTACGACCTGCACTTTTTCTTGAACTCCGTACATAACATGGTTCGACAGCCACGGACCAAGACAGAACGTGTCGTGAAGACATTCATTGAAAATCTTTTACCCAAAGACTATCTCGTGAATAGGTCGAATGTTGTTCAGAACTATCGATTGAGAGGTAACAAAACTGTGAATCTGAGCTTTGAGAAGGTTTTGTCCAAACCTTTCTTCACCGGTGAAAAGGTGATGATCCCTACGACCAAGCCTAGACGTAGACCTGTTATTAAAATCAAAACTCTTACACCAATAACACCAGTGAACAAGGATGCGGCTAAAGCGAGAGCAATCGCAATTCTCAAGGCGGGAAAAGCGAAACCCAAAAAACGCCCCGGTATCGTTAGAGCACGACCTTGAAGACTCGCTTCGTACCCTCGTCGATCATAGACAGTACCTTAAACTTTGGAGTCTTGATGAGTTTCTCACCACTTTTAGTCATGAACGATTTCATCCGTTCAACTTCACCACGGGGCATTTTCCTGGTGTACTTGAGCGTGACATTCTTGTTTCCGATGGATAGTACAGTTGAAGACATTTTTAATATCTACATATACTAAAATATGATCGCGTTCGCTGTTCTCATTCTCGTCAACGCCTATATTCTTATGAAGACTGGTGCTACCCAGGCTGTAGCTCCCGGGGAAAAGGGATGGACTATTTTCGGGACCATGGGGTGTGGTTGGACTCGGAAACAGCTTGAACATATGAAGAAGGTCAAAAAGCCTTTCACATTTGTTGACTGTGACAAGGGTAACTGCGAAGATGTCGACGCGTTCCCTACGATTGTTGCTCCCAACGGTGAGAAGCATGTTGGTTACAAAGAGGTTTAACAACCACGGAGTACCATCAGAGCGACCGAAAGAAGAAATGCGTCAAGTAGAGACTTGATAGGTTTAAGTACAGTGATGTGCTTTACCAGGGACTCGTTCCAGAGAAAGCGAAGAAGGAAGGTGCTGATGAGGATGATGACTGTATACAGTATCATGAGCTTCACACGGTCTTCGGTCTTCTTTGTGGCGGCAATATCAAGGATCATTTATAATATAGGAACATAATATAAATGAGCCGTCGTCAGCCGCCACTGAGCGGTTCTGAACCCACCTTTACGAATAAGTACTGGGGAACGTCGATTGGTATAGGTAACAACAACTGCTACGCGTACGCTGTCGGTGATTACGAAAAGTATCGTCACCAGAAGAGTGTACCGGGAGATAGAAGTGGTCGCTCCAAGTGGTATCATTCGTACACGAACTGTAAAAATCTACCACAACGCGTCGTTTCTGACAATCCCAAAAAGGTCTACGTCGTCAAGGGAAACACGAGATGCAAGAAGGGGTACTACAAGGTCATGATGTTTGTGACTGGTAAAAAGAAGGTGACACCATTCAATAACGGTGACTTTCATTTTTACAAACAGCATGGCCTGGTGGAATATCGTCCAAAAGATGGAGACACAAAGACCAGCATCGCTAAGTTCTTCAAGGTGTCGACGCGTAAAATACCGACCGTCGTGGTGGGTAAGATTATGAAGATACGAGTGAATGTCTTCAGTCATAAGCGAGGTTGGGCTACTGGCCCTTTGTTAAAGGATGCGAAGGGGCAGGTCATCAAGGATCCTAGAAAGGCGAGTCGAAATTATGGCAGTTTAAATTACAATACGTATTGTAGCTCATTCTGTGTCAAGAACAAGGGGATCAATGTCGGCAAGACTCGATCCAATATCCGAAAGAAGAGCGTCTAGGTCAACGACATCCTCAACGTCAAATGATATATCAAAGATATCCATCACGTTGAATATCATATCGTCATTCATCGATATGACATTCGATGTCGCGTTGTAATTGTTCTCGACTGTCAGTGTAACCTTAAAGTTGGATACATCGAACACCTTTCGACATTCTGGACATGTATTCTTACCTTGTTCTTTCCACTGCTCTATACATTCTGAGTGAAACACATGTCCACATCGAAGTGGGGGATTGGTTCGGGTCATCCTAACCTGGTTTAGACATATAGAACACGTCGACATTTCCCTGGTTTACACAACTAAACTTTTTTTAATATATACCCGCAACCTTAAGGAGAGGCTTGTCACACCTTTGGCAGTTGCCATCTTCGGCGACAACCTGTTGGTTGGTCACGACATCGATGAGTTCGGGACCCTTGCTCTGGAGAAGTTGGCGGTACTTGTAGTTGTCGACGTAATCGACTTCATTGTTGGTCATGATGTAATTGTTCAAAAGTCGCGAGGAAGTGTTGATGGTGAAACACCTCCCGTCGGCCATACCAAGTCGTTGAGACATTTAATATAAAATTAGAAATTAATTTGGTTGTTGACAATTGTCTTTGTCCATGAATGAAAATCTTTCTTCTTCAGTTCCTGGATCAGGTCCTGGCATTTGTATCCCATGAAAACATCAAATACATCGGTCACCTGGGTAGGTGACACCCTGATGTTCTGACATTCATTGATATGGTGATTGATGATATTGTAGGCAAATGCAATTTCCTTGAGTGTCTCGGCACCGGTGATAATAACCTTCCCTGTACTGAAGATACTCGTCGTGATACGTTTCATATCTTCTGCGGGTTTGAACTTAATCTTTACTGCAGAGTAACGATCGGGTTCAAAGGATACCTCGAAGAGATCATCACACATCTCAAAGTGTCGGGCCGTGAGGTGGAGATTCACGTTATAGTTCAAACTGAAGTTTGAATTGATCATCACCACCCTGAAGGTTTCGGGGGACAGTTCATTTTCGAGACCGAGTACATCTTTGAAAAATATGTTCAGATTCTTGATGATACGTTGACAGTCGAAAAGATCGGAACAGCCAGCGACTTGGATGCTACCATTGGGGAAAATCTTGATAGACTTCGTACTGTAGGTATCCATATACGTCAATGTGACCTGGTTGTAAAAAGTCGTAGACGTCTTGAGACTCCAATTGAACGGAACTCCTGATTGGAATTTCTTCATAGACTCATCGGGATCAGCAAATAAAGACTTGATCTTCTCGATATCAATCTTTACTTCTTCGCTAAAGCCAGAAATCATCGTGATGGTCGTGATCTTTACCCAAGAAGGCATCTTGTTGGAGGGGAACGTACGCCTGAACTCATCGAGTGTCAGGAGGTACGAGAATGTCGTGTTTGCAACTGAATTGTACATGATGTATACAATCCATATAAAGGGGTGTACTTAGGTTAAAGAAATCATTGCTTTTTACTTTATGACTTCCATCCTCAAATCCGCCCACGTCATCCACGATGTAGAAGAAGATCGTTCCTACATCGAAGTTCTCTATTCTAAATATGTCAATGACGAAGGATACAAAACCTTCGTGGATTACCTAGATGCAGCACCGATCGGTGACTGGACCAAGATCGTATCCAGAACACAGGGTGTTCGTTACGAAAAGTTCATTGATACCATGATTGAAAAGAACGTGGAAACACGGCAGAAAATGGCAACCATCATGCTCGAGAATATACTGAGTTACGCCTTCAGTAACATCCGTACCCAACTTCGTCTCATGAATACAATCAAAATCCTGGACCCAACCTTCGATCCTCCGTACGTCAATAAGAGATGCTCTTGGCAAAGGGAGTTTGTGAGTACCTTTTGCAAAGATATCCTACCAGATGTCATCGAACGCTGCACGAATGTCAATCGCCTCGAACGATTCTTCAACGTCTTGAGATTAATAGAACTAGAACTATGAGGATCGCGACAGCGAGCATCCACCTAGGAAACACCCTCTTTCCCCGAACCTTTTCCACTAAAATCTTACCCTTTTTGTAATCTGTGAATCCCGTGTCTATATTCCTCTGAGGATACAAGGGTCTAGACATTGGACACAGTGGTTCCTTCTTAGGTCCACCCATGTACATACCCCGAGAATACAAGGGACCTTCTTCACGCACTTCAAACTGAGCATCCTGTTCGTCGGGGTATTTGAAACTGGAAAATTTTTCAACGCGACGAACAGTGCCTGGGCCTGAAGTGACAAAGGGGTTAACCTTGTTCATCAAGGCATCATCGTCGAGCATTCGTACACTCATCTTGATACTATGCTATATTATAATTTTTTGTCTTGATCTTCTGTTTATGTTCTGACCACATCTTATCTAGATCCACGTTCAACATGTGTGCGAGCTGGAACAGGTAACTGAATACGTCGCCCATCTCCATCATGACATCTGTCCCACGCTCCTTCTTCAGGTTCATCTTCTTATATTTCTTCTTATACTGTCGGATCGCAGACGCGAGTTCACCAAACTCTTCGGTGAGGAGTAGCCACACGGTGTCAACATTTACCTTGTCCCACCCCTTGGATTTGCAAACCTTCTCAGTCTCACATTTATAATAGTTAAGACTCATACTTACTCTACAAGCATGTATCAACTTTAATACACTTTAAGGATATGTCAGTAAAAAGAGTATGACCGGTAAACGCTATGCAGATCTATTTTGTGGTCTAGGTGCATTTCATACAGCCTTCGATAGGTTGGATCAGGGTTACCAATGTGTGTTTGCGTGCGACCTCGATGAAAGGGTAAGGAGAATCTATCATGAAAACTATGGCATCGAGCCACATGGTGACATCAATGCGATCGACATCGACTCTATGCCAGATTTTGATATCATGTGTGCCGGGTTTCCGTGTCAACCTTTCAGCATCGCCGGTAAAAAAGAAGGGTTCCGGGACCAGGTCAAGGGGAATCTTTTTTACAAGATCCTGGATATCATCGATGCCAAATCTCCACAAAAAATTATTCTGGAAAATGTAAAAAATTTGCACACCATTCACAATGGTGAAACATTTCGAATTATCATCTCGTCACTGGAAGATCGAGGCTACAAAGTTTCCTACAAAGTGTTGGATTCCAAACACTACGGATCTCCTCAATCGAGGCAACGTATATACATCATTTGTGATAAGGACACCAAGTACAAATTTCGACCCGTCAACAAGCCGATCACACCAGTGTCGACAATCATCGATCATACCGTAGAAGACTTCTTCAACTACGAAGAAAAGTATATTCTCAAACCCGCCAAGGGTCGGATGAAGTATACACTCATAAACAAAAAAACAGGAAAGGGTGGACGCCAGGGTGAACGCGTGTACTCCATCGACGACTACGGGCCGACGATATGTGCATCATCGGGTGGTCCGGGTTCAAAAACGGGTCTATACGAAATTGATGGGAAGATTAGAAAACTTACCATCAAAGAGGCACTTCAAATGTCAGGGTTTAGCCCGGAGTATCGTTACGGACCCAAGGATAACATGCTGTTCTACATTGGTAACAGTATCGTTGTCAATGTGTTAGATGAATTACTACAGGATATGTAACATCCAACAGAGATGGAACAATCTTGAACTGGATATCATTGGCACTCTTGCGTCCACCATCACCACCCTTGCGTTGAAAAGTAAACGACGGTCCAAGTTCAACAACCGTTTTCGAATCCCTGATGGAAAAGTCGTACTGCATCAGTGATTCGATCACATCCTTCATAGCCACAAACATGATTTTTTTTCGAGTCGCATCTCTCTTGTCCCATTCTGTTATACACAGAACGTCGGGCTTCAGATCCCCGTGTCCAAGAAGTGCATGCTCCAGGATTTCTCTCTTCGATGCGTTGAGTGTCTCGATGATACAGGGATCAAAATACTTTTTATGTTCACATCGTTCCTTCAATAGTGTCTCGATCGGTTGAAGATCGGGTATGATAGAAACAAGACTGTCCACTGTACCCCTTGAAATCTGTTGAAACTGTCTCGCTTTACTTTTCTTCACTTGTATGTTCATATGACCATTCGTCAGGTCGACTTTACTTCTACGATCATCGTTGACTCGAAAGTCGTTTTCGATATAGGACGCTACCCACTTTTCTTCACTGTACCCTCTTTTCGCGGTGGAAGCATTAACTCGTTTTTGTGAAAGATACAAGAGGTTTACGGCTCCCGTAAGAATATCCATGTTTTTACATACCGATTTGGTTGGACTTAGGTATTTTTTTCCCGGTTGTACTCGTGTTGGTGGGACGATCCATTGGCCGAGCGGTACTCTCAATGTCCTGAACATACCCTATATATTGTGATACACCGGTTTGAATTTGAGCTAACGCAGTATCGATCACAATCTTGTTGAGACCCCTGACCTGGGCCTGGACCCGTTGGTGATGGTCACCGGCATTGTTGATGAAGACCACACGCATAATGGCGAACAGGTCGTCTGGGTTTTGATAATCTATCGAGATCCCAGTCTTGTCCTTGAACGCCTGACGAATACCTCTTTGCAGGAGGTTCGTGTTGAAGTCAGAAAAGAACAGTGTGTTCAGGGGAGTCGAGCATTGTTGAATAGACTTGACTTCCATTTTATATAAGCCCCGAAAAAAAACTATTCGTAAATACTAAACGATGAAGTTTGCTGACTTTGATGAAGCCTATACACCCACGATCAACAACGTCAACCCAGAGCCTGTGTGCAAGAGTGGCGAATGTTTTGTCGCGTCTTACCCCCCAGTCGCTCCCCCAGGTGAAGTCGGTCCCTTCTATACCAACACCTACCTGTTACAGTCGGATCGCCGCAAAGAGGTTGCCGGCCCTGTTCCCGTTCGTAGTCGCGATTTCAAGTAAGTTAAAAATAATGTAGGTATGTTAGATAATGAGGGTCACGAAACGTTCCGGTCGTATTGAAGACATGAAGTTTGACAAGGTTACGAGTAGAATTTCAACACTCACTGATGGTCTCTCTGAAAATGTTGATTCTTCCAAGGTTGCTCAACAGGTTTTCTCTTCCATGTACGACGGTATCACCACCCACGAAATCGATACGCTATCGGCCGAAATTTGTATCGGTATGATTACATCAGATCCCGACTATGAAGTTCTCGCTACTCGTATCGTCGCCAGCAACATCCAAAAAACTGCCCCCAACACGTTTCATACCGCAATGAAAAAACTCGCATCGAGTGGCATCGTCACGAACGAAGTCGTAGAAGTCGCCGTACAGGTGAAAGAACATGTCAAGAAGGAACGGGATTTCGATTTCGGATACTTCGGTCTGAAGACACTCGAAAAGAGTTACCTCCAGAAGGCTGATGGTAAGGTCATAGAGACGCCACAGTATATGTTCATGCGTGTATCCATCGGTATCCATGGTAAAGATGTACCCGCTGTCATCGAAACCTACGACATGATGTCCCAGGGGATGTTCATTCATGCGACACCGACTCTATTCAACGCTGGTACGCCACGACCTCAGATGTCTTCATGCTTCCTCATCGCCAACAAGGAAGATTCCATCGATGGTATCTACGGAACCCTGACCGAGTGTGCCCAAATCAGTAAATGGGCAGGTGGTATCGGTATGCATATTCACAATGTCCGAGCCAATAAGTCGCGAATCAGGGGTACCAACGGGCAGTCTGATGGGATCATTCCGATGCTTCGTGTCTTCAACTCGACCGCTCGCTACGTAAACCAGGCTGGTCGTCGTAAGGGGTCCATTGCGGTTTACCTCGAGCCATGGCACTCGGATATCATGGATTTTTTGGAACTGCGTCTCAACCAGGGTGATGAAGAAGCTCGTTGTCGCGATCTCTTTTCGGCCCTGTGGATTCCAGACCTTTTCATGAAGAGGGTCGAAGAAGGTGGGAACTGGTCCCTCTTCTGCCCGGATAAGGCACCTGGACTTTCAGACTGTTACGGTGAAGAGTTTGAAGCTCTCTACAAAAAATACGAAGAAGAGGGTCGTGCGAACGAGTCTGTTCCAGCCACTGAAGTATGGAAGGCGATCCTAAAGTCTCAATCCGAGACTGGGACTCCCTACATGCTCTACAAGGATGCCTGTAACGCCAAATCGAACCAGAAGAATCTTGGTGTCATTAAGAGTTCCAACTTGTGTACCGAGATCCTGGAATATACCAACAAGGATGAAACGTCGGTGTGCAATCTCGCTTCGATCGCCCTTCCCAAGTACGTGAACAGGGAGACGAAGACCTTCGACTACGACAAACTTCATGAGACGACGAAGATTGTCACCAAGAACTTGAACCGTGTCATCGATCGTAACTTCTATCCCGTCGAAACGGCTCGCCGTTCCAACATGAAGCACCGACCTATCGGGTTGGGGGTACAGGGGTTGGCGGATGTATTCAATCTCTGTGGTCTCCCCTTTGACTGTGAAGAATCTCGGTTGATGAATGCCCACATTTTCGAGACGATCTATCACGCTGCGTTGGAATCTAGTTCTGAATTGGCTGAGGTTGATGGTCCTTACGAAAGCTTTGAAGGATCGCCAGCCTCGAAGGGTATCCTACAGCCAGATATGTGGGAAGGTGAAACAAAGTTTAGTGGTCGCTACGATTGGGACGAGATGCGTAAAAGGATTATGACCAAG
>Ga0181600_10000330_pt1 | contig 36180 bp, 36 predicted proteins | sample 041ome_2_FD_132982 | JGI IMG/M metagenome (GOLD analysis project Ga0181600, IMG submission 132982) | Coastal salt marsh microbial communities from the Groves Creek Marsh, Skidaway Island, Georgia - 041406US metaG (megahit assembly) | ecosystem: Environmental > Aquatic > Marine > Intertidal zone... | reverse complement strand
CCTCTGTGATTTGTCGACATGCTTACGGAAGCGCAGCAGGTGACAAAAGGGCTTCGTCTCGATGCTCTCAATCTCGACGCGCATTGGCCCCGAAGGCGTGTCAACGAGATCGATGTTCCACGCAGGTTTTTCGTAGGTTTTGCCTAGGCGATGCGTGAGGTCGAGGGCTGCCGCCACACGGCGCGACATGGGCGTGTAGCTCAGTGGGCTGTAGGGATTGGTGTAGAGCTGTGAGGTGGCCTCAGCCCAGCCCGAGAGTGGCCTTAAAAAGGCGCGTTGCAGTTCATGAAGCTGATAAAGCACGTGACTCCCTTTTTTGTTTTGTTGACCTTATCAGAACAGGTCATTCACCAGTAGTTTTCGGTAGCTATCTCGCCAGGCCGGCTTGACCGTGCCGAAACGAAGCCTTTTTCTTTAAGCGCAATGCGTGTTTCTTGCACCATCTCTGGATTGCCACAGAGCATGAACTTAGAGCGCTCTTTTGACAAGGGGGTATTGCTTTTTTGTTCAAGCTCCCCAGTCTGAATGAGTTGAGGGATCCGCGCATTCAGATAACCGCTTGGCTCGCGGGTAACGGTGGGTAAGTAAATAAGTTTGTGCGCGTTGTCCTTGAACAGCTCGTTTTCAGCCAGGCTCTCAATGTGTTCACGGTAGGCAAGCTCGTTTTGAAGGCGCACGCTGTGGACGAGAACAATGCGATCAAAGGAATCCCAGGTCAGGGGATCGGCAAGTATGGATAAGTAGGGGGCAAGCCCGGTGCCCGATGCTAATAGAAAAAGGTCTCCCTGCAAGGCAAAACGCTCAAGCGTCAGAAACCCATGATTCTGTCGCTCCATAAAAAGTGTGCCGCCCGGCTGAAGATCTTTAAGCCTGCTGGTAAAGGCGCCGTCAGGCACGACAATGGAGTAGTACTCAAGAAAATCATCGTAAGGCCCAGAAACGATGGAGTAGGCCCGCCAGACGGAAGGAGGCGCATCTTCTGCCTCGGCAAGCCCAAGTCTTGCAAATTGCCCCGCCTGGAAGCGAAACCAGTCGGGACGCTCGGTACGGAAGGAAAAAAGGTGATCGGTCCAGCGCCAAACTTGGGTGACTTTGACGGCGCTGTATTTGCCGCTATCGCTCAAGAAACTGGCGCTTCTCTTTAACCTTGGCCCATTCGTCGGCGTCCTCGGGGTGGGGCTCGAGTCGGGTAATGCTGGGCCAGACAGCGGAGAGTTCGGCATTGAGTTCAATAAATGCCTTTTGGTCGTCGGGGACATCCTCTTCCGCGAAGATGGCATTCACGGGGCATTCTGGAATGCACACAGCACAGTCGATGCACTCTTCAGGGTCAATGACCAAAAAGTTGGGCCCCTTGCGGAAACAGTCAACAGGGCAAACATCGACGCAGTCGGTGTAACGGCATCGAATACAGGACTCGGTAACAACGTGGGTCATGGCAATAGGCGATTGAGAAAGAGTGGGAAAAGGACGCTCGGTAATTAGAGAAATTGCAGAATTCGTGACACTATAAAAAAAGTGTAACGCCAAAGTGCGTAAGTTTCTAAGAACCCTTAAGAGTAGACGTGATTCAACAGACGCTGCCTGACGTAAACCCGGCCTAGGTCATGGACAATTACAAAAGTAGAGAGAAAATCCTTTCCCGCATTCGTGCCTCTCAGGGGCACTCCAGCGGTAGTCGGCAGCGAGAAGTGGGAGCAGCCCAGGCCTATCTGGCTTACCACCCCGTTGGGCCTCAGCCCGTGGTGGATGGTGACCTTGCGGCACGATTTGAGGCGCAGTCGCGACGGCTTTCAGCCTCCGTGGCCCGGCTTGATTCCATCGCCTCGGTGCCCTCGGAGGTGGCCCGTTACCTCCGTTCCGAGGGGCTTGCCTCCCGCGCCATTTGTTGGGAGCAGTTTCAGGCTCTGAACTGGACAGAACAGGGTCTCGATGTTGAGGCCCGACCGCCTGTACGCGATGAACCGGAGCCCGATCTGGTGGGCATTACTGGCTGCTTCGCGGCCATTGCCGAGACGGGCACGCTTGCCATGGTCTCTGGCCCAACAACCCCTGCCTCCATGACTCTTCTGCCCGAAACCCATATTGCACTGGTTCCCGCCTCGCGCATTGTTCCCCACATGGAAACGGTATTTGGGATGTTGCGAAAAGAGCTCGATCGTCTGCCTAGGGCGCTCAACTTTATTTCGGGCCCTTCAAGAACGGCTGACATCGAGCAGACACTTGTTCTCGGCGCCCATGGACCCTACAGGGTGCACATCATTATTTTGGAGAGTGACTGATGCCGCTGCCTCGCTTATTAATTACCCGACGTGTCTACGTTGATGTCCTTGAGAGCCTCTCGGGTGTTTTTGAGATTCAACACAATCAAGACAAAGACGAGCCGCTGTCCAAGTCTGAGCTCATGCGAAGGCTTGCGGACAAAGAGTATTTGCTGTCGACGGTGGTTGACCGAATTGACGAGGATGTTCTTGCGGCCGCACCTCGCCTCAAGTGCATCGCCACCGGCGCTGTGGGCACGAACAACATTGACCTTAAAGCCTGCGCTGCTCGTGGTATTTCTGTTACCAACACCCCCGATGTCTTAACCGAAACCACCGCCGATTTTGCCTGGACCTTGCTTATGGCCACAGCGCGAAGGCTCACCGAGGCTGAGCAATACCTACGCCAGGGTCAGTGGAAGGGCTGGTCATTTGACCAGCTTGCCGGTGTTGATGTTTATGGGTCTACTCTGGGTATTTTAGGAATGGGTCGCATTGGCTCTGCTATTGCCCGCAGGGCACATGGCTTTGGTATGCCCGTGCAGTATCACAATCGTCGCCCCGCGGCCGACTCGGCCGGCGCACGTTACGTGGATAAAGAGACGTTATTCAGGGAGTCTGACTTCGTGGTGCTCGTGGTGCCTTATTCCCCGGAGACGCACCATATTGTGGCTGCCAAGGAATTGGCGCTGATGAAAAAATCCGCCTGCCTTATTAATATCGCCCGGGGGGGAGTGGTTGATGACAAGGCCCTGGTTCAGGCGCTTGGCAACGGAACCATTCGAGCAGCGGGTCTGGACGTGTTTGAGGGCGAGCCCGCCCTCGACCCAGGCTTTCTGCCCTTAAGTAATGTCGTGCTCACGCCACATATTGCCAGCTCCACTCGAGCAACTCGTGGCGCAATGATGCAGCTGGCGGCCGATAACCTTCTTGCCCATGTTCACGGACGCCCCTTGCTAACCCAGGTTTCTTAGCTTTTTGGGGTATACTCTGGCCTCCTTGCTACACCGGTCTTTATTTTGAGATGTCTAAAGTAAGCTCCTGACTTTTCAAGACTTATTTCAGATTTTCCCCGGGTAGCTTTAACCATGAGGCGAAAGGAGTGCGCACAATGCGGCACTACGAAGTAATTTTTATTGTTCACCCCGATCAAAGCGAGCAGGTTCCTGCCATGATCGAGCGATATTCAGCAACCGTTACCGGTCAGGGTGGTAAGGTCCATCGTCTTGAAGACTGGGGACGTCGACAGCTTGCTTACCCTATTCAGAAAATGGCAAAAGCCCACTACGTTCTTATGAACATTGAGTGCGGCCAAGCCGAACTGGCCGAGCTTGAGCATGCCTTCCGATTTAACGACGCGGTGCTAAGGCACCTGGTTGTAAGCATGAAGAAGGCAGAAACCGAGGCCTCCCCAATGATCAAAATCATTCAGCGGGAAGAGTCTCGAAAGCTTACGTCCGAGTCGCCGGTCGCTGCTCAAGTTCCAGCCTAAACATTCGCAGCGGCATTAGCCTTGCTAAGAATGGCGTCTGCCCTCTCTGTTGGAGCCGATCATGAACCCCAACGTTCGAGCAAATCAGCTCATTCTTATGGGGCGTCTGCATGAGCGACAAGAGCTTCGTGTCCTTCCAACCGGCATGCCCGTTTTTGACTGCATCCTCTGGCATGAGTCCGACGTTACCGAAGCTCATGCAACGCGCTCGCTTGGTTTTTTGTTGTCTGCGCGAGCCGTTGGCCCAGTGGCTGAGCGTATGGCTCGGCTTCAAACAGGCACATCCATTCGGGCTTGGGGCTTTGTTGCTCCGCGTCGCCAAGCAAAGGCTGAGTCTGCTGAGCAGGCCCGTGTCGCGTCCAGCTTAATCTTCACAATTAACGAATTCACCCTTGGAGAATAAACAATGGCCTTTATGAAGAAATCTTTCGACAAAAAGAAGCCCCGTCGTCCAGCCCAGTCTGCTCTTTTCAAGCGTAAGCGTGTTTGTCGCTTTACTGCTGATAAGGTCGAGACCATTGACTACAAAGATATCGATACGCTTCGTGACTTTGTCACAGAGACGGGCAAGATCATCCCGGCCCGCATCACGGGTACGAGCGCGCGCTATCAGCGCCAGCTCACCACGGCAATTAAGCGGGCTCGTTTCCTGGCCCTTATTGCCTTTACCGATAACCAATAAGCATTCAGAAGGGTCTGATCATGCAAGTAATACTTCTTGATAAAGTCGCAAACCTTGGCCACTTGGGCGAGGTGGTGCGCGTTAAGGACGGCTACGCCCGAAACTTTCTCATTCCTCAGGGCATGGCTCGTCGAGCGACTCAGCAGGCGATCGCTGAGTTTGAGGCTCGTCGCGTGGAGCTCGAGCGTCTTGCGGCTGAAAAGCTCTCAGCCGCCAAATCGCTTTGTACCAAGCTTGAAGGCCTAGTGGTCGAGATTCGCCAAAAGGCCGGCGTGGATGGTCGCTTGTTTGGTTCGGTCACAAATGCTGACATTGCCGATGCCCTAAAGGTAAAGGGGCTTGAGGTGGCCAAGGCTCAGGTGCGGATGCCCAATGGTCCTATGAAGGCCATTGGTGAGGCACAGTTCGAGGTCGCACCTCATACTGACGCGGTCGCCACTATAACGGTTCGAGTCATTGGAGAAGCCGTATAACTGAGGATGACCTCCCACTTCGATTACCACCGCATTCGGCCCAGGCCGAAGCGGCGGTACTGGGAGGATTGTTGCTCGATAACGGCGCATGGGATCGCATTGGCGATCTTCTCTCCGCCCAACACTTTTATCGTTCTGACCATCGCCTCATTTATGAGGCTATTTCAAAACTCGTTGAGCTTGCACGTCCGGCGGACGTTGTCACAGTCTTTGAGTACCTTCAGCAGCTCGGTCAGGCCGAAGAGGCTGGTGGTCTTGCCTATTTAAACAAGCTTGCTCAAGACGCCTCATCGGCGGTCAATATCCGCCGCTATGCCGAGATTATTCGAGATCGGGCAGTGCTTCGTCAGCTGGTTACGGTAAGCGATGAAATTGCAACGACTGCGCTGAACCCCGAGGGGCGGGAGACACGTCAGATACTGGATGAGGCTGAGACGAAGATTTTTCGTATTGGTGAAGAGGGCTCACGTGGCAGACAGGGTGTCGCCTTGTTCGATGATCTTTTAAAGTCCGTTGCCCGGCGAATCGATGAGCTTGCGAATAATCCCAATCCATCCGACGTAACGGGGGTTCCAACAGGCTTTGTCGACCTCGACCAAAAAACTGCGGGCATGCATGGTGGCGATTTAATTATTGTGGCAGGTCGCCCAAGTATGGGTAAGACATCGTTTGCCTTAAACGTTGGCGAGCATGTTGCCATCGATCAAGGCCTTCCCATTATTGTGTTCAGTATGGAAATGGGTGCCGAGCAGCTGGCCCTTCGTATGCTTTGTTCCACGGGCCGGATTGATGCGCAGAGGCTGCGCACGGGCAGGCTTGCCGATGACGATTGGGACAAGCTTACCCATTCGCTGGAACGCATGAAGGGTGTGCCTGTTTACATTGACGAGACGCCGGCCTTGAATCCGCTCGAGCTTCGCTCGCGCGCGCGGCGAGTGGCGCGTCAGTCGGGCGGCTTAAAGCTCATTATCGTGGACTACATTCAGCTCATGAGCGCTTCAAGTTCTGGCGAGAACCGAACCACTGAAATTTCTGAAATCACCCGTTCTTTAAAAAGCCTTGCAAAAGAACTCGACTGCCCAGTGATTGCACTTTCGCAGCTAAACCGAACGGTCGAACAACGGACCGACAAGCGGCCCGTCATGAGCGACCTTCGCGAATCGGGTGCCATCGAGCAAGACGCCGATGTCATCCTTTTCATTTACCGCGACGAGGTTTACCGGCCCGACAGTCCCGACAAGGGTGTTGCCGAAATCATTATTGGTAAACAGCGAAACGGTCCCATTGGGACCGTACGCCTTACTTTCTTGGGTTCCTATACAAAGTTCGAGAACCACGCCGCCCCACCGCCTACCCAATACGGTGGGGGAGCCTTTTAGCGAAGACGCTTTGACTGAAGACCTGCTATCGAAGGACTAAAACAGGTAGCTTGGTCATCGATAGAACTTTCTGTGTTTCGCTGCCTAGCATCACTCGGGCAATGCCAGTTCGGGCATGGGAGGCCATGGCCACCAGGTCGCACTGATAGTCATCGATGGCTTTCACAATCGCCTCTGCGGGAAAGTCGCTCACCACATAGTGCACGGCACACTTTACATCGGCCGCGGCACAAGCCTTTTCAACCTCGGCGAGGTAGCCGGTTGCAACCTTCTTAGATCGAGCCTCTTGCTCTTCGGGTGGAATGAAGTCTGCAGGAATGTACTCGTTGTAATAGGCGTAACGGAACTCGGGGACAACGTGAAAGCCCGTCACCTTGGCTCCCATTTCTTTGGCCATCCCGACAGCCTTGTGCATAGCTTGCTTCGATAGATCGGACCCGTCGATGGGTACTAATATGTGTTTAAACATGGCGGTCATCCTTTGAGTGTGAAAGTGTCAGCTGTATTTGGTTTGTAGGTAAGTCTCGTTGGGTTTTATCTGTAAGAGCTTGATCTGGCGCAATTCCTCACCAGCTTCCTGTGTTGGGCATGCTCTGCCAGGGCTCGGCAGGTGCTAGGGGCTCGCCTTTTTGTAGAAGTTCAATGGAAATGTTGTCGGGTGAGCGAATAAATGCCATGTAGCCGTCACGAGGGGGCCGAAGAATCGTGACGCCATGGTTGGCCAGGGCTTGGCATTTTTCGTAGATGTTGTCGACTGCAAATGCAACATGGCCAAAGTTGCGGCCGCCCTGATAGTCTTCGGGGTCCCAGTTGTAGGTGAGTTCAAGCTGGGCCTCTGGACTCTCGGGGGCAGCAAGAAAGATCAGGGTGAACCTGCCCGATGGAACCTCCTTGCGACGCATCTCAACGAGTCCTAGGGCCTTGCAATAAAAATCGAGCGAGTCGTCAAGGTTACTAACCCGGATCATGGTGTGTAGGTATTTCATCGCTGCTCCTTGGAAACTCTTCTGGCTTTCGTCGTTATATAAAAAAGTATAATAAGTGCAAATTCCCGCCTGGCCTCGTCCAGCCGAACTCAAGAACCTTATGATCGCCGACCCATGACCACAAAATCCCAGACCAGTGAGGCTGCACCCTCGTCTTATCCCGTAAAGGGTCTTGGCCTATCAGGGCGTATTGCAGCGGCATTTCAGCATGCGCAGTTGACCCCCTTACTCGCTTTGGCTTGTATTTTATTGGGCCTTTTTGCGGTGTTGGTCACACCGCGCGAGGAAGAGCCGCAAATTGACGTCACCATGGCAAACGTCATTATTCCATTTCCTGGTGCATCTGCCCGGGATGTTGAGCAGATGGTTGCCGTTCCCGCTGAGCAAGTTCTGGCTCAGATGACTGGAGTTGAGCACGTGATGTCGGTCTCTCAGACCGGTCTCGCCATGGTCACCATTCAGTTTGAGGTGGGCGTTCCAAGAATTGAGGCACTCGTCAGGCTTTACGATGTCATCTCTGCCAATGCCGACTGGCTACCCCGCGGGCTTGGCGTTCTTCCCCCGGTGATTAAGCCCAAGGGTATTGATGACGTGCCGATTCTGGCGCTGACGCTCCATCAGGGCAATAACAAGGCAAGTCGCCTTGAGCTAGAGCAGCTTGCCAATCGTCTCGAGACGGAACTTAAACGTATTCCAGGCACCCGAGAGGTCAACACCCTGGGTGGGCCTGGGCGTCAGATTCGCGTTGAGCTTGACCCTGCTCGCCTAAGTGCGCGGGGCATCACAATCTCGGAGGTTCAGGCCATTGTGAATGTTGCCAATGCAGGCTCACCGGTGGGGGATCTCCTTATTGGAGAGAAGGCGCTTGCCATTGAAACAGGTCCTTTTTTGCGTAATGCCAAAGATGTGGCGGATTTGGTTCTTGGCATACGGCAGGGGAGCCCGGTTTTTCTCGGTGATGTGGCGCGTGTTGTTGACGGTCCCGCGCAGCCTGAGCGTATGGTCTGGCAGGCTAAACGCTCGGCCCAGGCGGATGACCTCGATTTTTGGCCAGCCGTTACCCTGTCTATTACTAAAAAGCCGGGTGAAAACGCCATTGATGTTGCTAACCAAGTCATTGAACAACTCGATCGACTTAAGGGCACGGTGATACCTGAGTCGGTTCAGGTCGACGTCTCGCGAAATTATGGTGAAACTGCAAATCAGAAAGCCATGCAGCTTATTCAGAAGCTTCTGTTCGCAACGGGGTCTGTTGTACTTCTGGTACTTATCGCCTTGGGTCGTCGCGAGGCCGCCATTGTGGGTGTGGCCGTCGTATTAACGCTTGCCGCCACCCTTTTTGCCTCCTGGGCCTGGGGGTTCACCATTAACCGCGTATCTTTATTTGCACTTATCTTCTCCATTGGCATTCTGGTGGATGATGCCATTGTGGTCGTTGAAAATATCCATCGGCATCAGCAACTCTTTCCGCACAAGTCGCTCGCAGAAATTATTCCAGCCGCTGTTGATGAGGTGGGCGGCCCAACCATCCTCGCTACGTTTACGGTCATTGCGGCGCTTCTTCCTATGGCTTTCGTGTCGGGGCTTATGGGCCCCTACATGAGTCCTATTCCCATTAATGCAAGCATGGGTATGCTCATCTCCTTGGCTGTAGCCTTCGTTGTTACACCCTGGATGGCCTTGCATTGGATGCGTTCCTCTTCGGTCCATTCGTCCAAAGCCCACTCAGGCCCCCCTCTTTGGATCTCACGACTTTTTGCTTTTCTTTTTTACCCTTTTCTTCGGTCGACACGATCGGTTTTTTATCGTCTCGTGCTGGCCATTGTTGTTTTGCTCCTTATTGCCTTTTCGGTCTGGCTTCCCATCAACGGAAACGTTGTTTTAAAGATGCTGCCCTTCGATAACAAGTCTGAGTTTCAGGTGGTTGTGGATATGCCGAATGGAACTCGACTCGAGAAGACGGACGCTGTGCTGCGGGAGATGGCTCAGGCTCTTACTGAATTACCTGAGGTCAACGATATTCAGGTCTATTCTGGCTTGTCTGCCCCGATTAATTTCAATGGACTTGTTCGGCAGTACAACCTTCGCCAGGCTTCTCACCTCGGAGATCTGCAGGTCAATCTGGTGGATAAGTCGATGCGTGATGAGCAAAGCCATGCGATTGCCATGCGCGCACGTCCCTTAGTTCAGGCCGTTGCGGCACGCCATGGTGCGAGAGTGAAGGTTGTCGAGGTTCCTCCCGGGCCGCCCGTGTTGTCACCTGTCGTTGCAGAAATTTATGGACCAACGGATGAGGGCCGCCGCCAAGTCGCTCAGGCAGTGCGTAACCTTCTTGAAGAGACGCCCGGAATGGTTGATGTGGATGACAGCACCGTTGACCCTTCACCGAAGAAGATTCTTGTCATTGACCGCCGTAAGGCAAGCCTTATGGGTGTCTCTCAGCAGGAGATTGTTTCGGTACTTCGCACGGGGCTCTCTGGGCAGTCCGCAGCCTATCTGCACGATGCCACGAAGTACCCCGCTGCTGTGACCTTAAGGCTGCCGGAGGCCAAGCAAGATTCACTTAGTCATTTGTTGGCACTGACGGTACGAACGTCGCAGCGTGAGGCACGGCCGCTGTCGGAATTCGTAAGTGTGGTTGACGCCCAGCGCGAGCAGGTTCGTTATAGAAAAGACTTAGTGCCTGTGACTTATGTTGTAGCGGATGTGGCCGGTGAAAACGACAGCCCACTTTATGGTCTGGCCCAGGCACGACTGAAACTTACAGACTTGCGGGGCGCCGATGGTCAGCCCATTGAGGAGTATTTTATTTCCCAGCCTAAGGACACCTATCGAAACTACTCCTTGAAATGGGATGGTGAGTCGCAGGTTACCTACGAAACTTTTCGTGATATGGGGGCAGCCTATGCGGTAGGCCTGGTGCTTATCTATCTGTTGGTAGTTGCTCAGTTCGGCTCCTACCTGATACCGGTCATCATCATGGCGCCAATCCCTCTCACCATTATTGGGGTCATGCCAGGTCATGCCATGCTGGGGTCGCAGTTTACTGCCACCTCCATGATTGGGATGATCGCCTTAGCAGGAATTATTGTGCGCAATTCCATTTTGCTTGTTGACTTTATTCACTTGCAGCTTGCGCAGGGAGCGAGCCTTAAAGACGCGGTTGAGGCATCGGCGGCAACCAGGGCGCAGCCTATTGTGCTTACCGCCCTTGCGGCCATGACGGGAGCTTTGTTTATTCTGGACGATCCGATTTTTAACGGTCTTGCCATCTCACTTATTTTCGGCATTTTGGTTTCGACAGTGCTCACCCTACTTGTGATTCCGCTGTTGGTCTATTCCACTCATACCAAGCCCAATGAGAGCGCTACTTAAAGGATTGAAAACCATGCGACGACTTCAGCAGCTTTTTATTCTTGTTCTTCTTGCCCATGGTCCAAGCGCTTATGCTCAGACCCTCCTGGAGGACTGGCAGAAGGCTCAAAAGAACGATCCCAGTCTTCGTGCGGCTCAGAAGGAAGATCTCATCGCCCAGGCGCTTAGGATGCAGATGGACGCTCTCTGGAAGCCGTCGCTCGTCTTTTACGGCACTGCAGGGGCCACAACGCGATATTCCATTACCCGCGATGCCAAGTTTGCGGCGCCTGGGTTCTCCGCCTCGGGAGCGAAGTTCGAGACCTGGAATGAGCTGGCAGCCATGGGTCAGGCGAGTATTCAATGGATGCAGCCTCTGCATGATCCCAAGCTCAGGCAGAGGGCCGAGCAGCTTAAGCTTTCTGCAGAGGCTGTTGGGCTCAGCGAGACGCTTGCGCAGCAACGACTTTTGGCAGGGCTTATTGAAAATACTCTAGCCTTCACGCAGGTGACCGAGCGCTGGCGTTTTGCTCAGCGTCAGGTGGCTGTTATGCAAAAGACCTTTGAGGAAATTAGTAAACGACAGCGTCTTGGCGATGCAACCCTGACAGATCGGTCGGAGGCCTTTGAGCGTCTTCAGTCGGCCAAGGCAAGTCTCTCGGGTATTGAGGCCGCTGGGCGGGTGCATGCGGAATGGGTAGCGGATGTCACGGGGAGAGAGACACGCCCGCGTATTCTCAGTCAGGGCCTTTCATCATCGCTCATTAAAATGGACACCATCGAGACCTATGTCCAAGCGATGAAGACCTCTCACCCTCAGCTTAAGCTGCTTCGGCTTGAGCGAGATATTGCCCGTGCACAGGCGGCACAGTTTCTCGAAGGCGAGAAGGCTATGACGGTCCAGGCGGTTGCCTCCGCACAACAAGAATTAGTGACGTCCCGTGACATTCTTCCCTTTGGCTATCAGGCAGGCTCAGCCTTTGTTGGTCTGCAACTCTCGATTCCCTTATCAACCGGGGGTCGAATGACGGCCCAGGAGCGTGAGTGGCTTGCTCGGGCGGATGTTGCTGAAGAAAACCATCAGGCGATGGCGCTCGTTCTTGAACGTGGAATGCGAGATAGCTGGTATGGCTATTGGTCAGCTGCAGAGCGTCTACCCATGCTTGAGCAGGCTATGGAGGCCGGAGCAGAAAGGCTGCGTCAGACCCAGAAGTCTTATCGGGTGGGTGCGCGAACTATTCTTGAGTTGCTGGGTGCAGAGACCGATCATATTGAGGCGCAGCGTTTGGTTTTTGAGACCAGGCTCTCTTTACTGACCTACCGGTCGCGGTTGTCTGCGGCCATGGGCACCCTGGATGAAAGCGATATCGATCGTATCGACCGGTTCTTACGTTAGCGGTTTCGGATGCTCTGGCTCTGACGCTAACGAAGCCAGTTTGGTAAGACCGAGGGCAGCCGCCAATCCAATCCCTAGAACAAGGCTCGACTGAAGCCCCAGACCTTGGGATGCCATCTCAAAGCCAAACCAGACCTGGGTGACGGCGATCAGGAGTACGCTTAAAAGGGCTAAGCCTTGGAGCCGCGTGCTAAGCAGGCCAAGAAAGGCGAGTGCGCCTGCAGCAAGGCTTAAAAGCGCAGCATAAAAGCCAAGGTCACTGAGCACGAGTTGATGGGCCTGGTATTCCATATCGATGTAAAAATAATTGGCTAATAGAATGGCAAGAGCAGTCGGTCTACAAAGCCAACGCCAAGGGCCAAGAGGCGGTAGGCGCCTTGGCTCGGTGGTGGCCTCTGAGACCGGCTTGGGCTCAGAAAAGGCCTGAGGTCGTGGAGTGCCTCCCATACCCGCCGCAGCGCGGGGCAGTTTCAGAAGCCTCTCTTTTGCTGCCTTGTCGCTTTGCAGATGTCGAAGTGTTTTCGCATAGTCAAGAAGAAACCGATGCTCGGCATCGGAGACCGAGAGCCTTTTTGAGAGCTCTTCAAGAAGCTCTGCAAAGCTATGACTAACCAGACACCAGCGATGATTCAGCGAGTCGGCAGCAACCGATTTTGGCCAATAAACTTCGTAAGCCTCAAGTGGAATATCAAAGGCACGGCCAATGAAATCTGTGGGTACTGAAATACCCTTTCGACGATAAATCTCTGCTGCACCTACAGAGTCTCGAAAAAAAACACGCCAGTCCTCGGAGCTGGCTTGTACGAATAGAGGGTGGTGAAGTTGTGGGTCTGGGATGACCCAGAGGGGCTTTTGAAGGGGGAGTCGCGCGCTTAGTGCGACCCCAAAGTCAATAAGCTTTATCTGCGGTTCACCCTCGTCGACTCGATTCACCAGAAGGTTACGACAGGCTAGATCAAGATGGAAGACGCCCTGTTCGCAGACTTTCGTGACCGTATCCACCAGGGGCGCAAGAAGTCTTGAAAGCCAGGCTTTGTAGACGGAGGGGGATTGAGAGAGACTTGCAATCGCTGACTCAAGGCTGGTTCCGTCATGGTCCATCGTGAGGCTTTTCTGAACATGGTCCATGGCAAGTACGCGTGGCACGGGCGCTCCCCGTTGGTGAAGATCAGCAAGTATCTGGGCCTCACGATTAAACAGGTAAGGCTCCTGAAAGACCTTGGTGTGGCTTAGCTTCTGCGCCATATCAGACAAAGTGAGATATCGTCGTCACTGCCGTTACGAAGGGCGCGTTCGCAGAGGCTTTGGGTGAGGAAATTTAAATCCTCGGGGCTTGGGGCCTCACCGCCTATAAGACCAAGGGTCTGAGTGAAGTCGGCCTCCGAGAGAAAGTCGCCGGCCCCATCGGTGGCCAAGACAACGCAGACATCGCCAGTAAGGTTTGTTTGAAAGCAGTGTGGCTCAATGGGAACCGGTGCGCCAATCAACTGGCTTGGGTTACCTTGGCTGTCTTTGTGTCGTGCAAGCCAATGCACGCGTCTCCAGCCTGTCTGTGGTTGACGAAGAAAAATTCCCGCGTAGCTGTCCCCGACACCAAGCAGTCGCACAGACTCGTTCTCAAGCATCGCTAGGCTAACGGTTGCAGCGGACTCCTTTAGATGCGCCTCGATTTTTAGCCCGAGGTGGTAGAGGTAAGCACCAAGACCTTTCGGTATGGGGCTCCTGGCATCTTCGTCGACAAAGAAGCCCTCTCGAAAAACCTCCGGCCAGGGATGTTCCTGGACGAGTGCAAGCTGCCTTACCAACTCCTGGGCAAAGTCGCCACCAAGGGGCGTACCGTTGGCCCCATCGCTTAAAACAAAAAGCTTGTCGTGGGGGGCGGCATGGAAGGCATCAAAGCCTAGGTGACCCTCGGCGCCCTGATTGAGTGAGGTTGCATAGCGAAGCTGCATCGAAGCGAAACAGGGCCCTGTAAGGCCCTAGACGGTGCCGGGACGCGGCGTTGCGCTTGAGGGCGTTGTTCTGCGACCAAGGGCCCTTCCGAGTGTCACGCGCGGAAAGTCGGCGGGGTCGGCGTCTGCTGCCTGGTTACGCGTTTCTGCTGTCATTCCAAAGATGAGTTCGGCCTCGGAATGCCTGGGCATGGAGTAGATGGTTGAGGGGCGGAGCAGCTGGCTTCCTGAGGAGAGGCAGGAGAGGGTTGCCGCATCGTGCAGGAAAAAATAAGTGTCCTCAAGAATATTCATCACCACAAGATGACGTCGGGAGACGTATCGGCCGTGAAGGCTAACAAACTGAAGGCCTTCAAGCTCGGCCTCACTTGGGGGCTCGCGTCCAATGAGAATAGGGCTTCGAAGTTCCAGGGTGCGTTGGCCTTGCGCGTCGTGGATGGAAAGAATAAGGCCTGCACCTCTCGTCTCCGAGGGGCTCGTGCGTCGGGCACCGGTGAGGCCAGGTGTGCCGTTAACTCCGTCCGATGTAGTCTCCGAAGAGCTGATTCGAGAGTGTTCTTTTGCAACAGGACCCTTGAGGGCCACCTGTGCGTGAAACTGAAGCCGTCGCCCGCGTAAAGAGATTTGAAAAGTCTCGTCTTGTGTGGGCTGTTCGAAACTCTGGTCGGTCAGCTGAATGCTCGGCAGAAAGTCTTCGGCGACAACCACCGTTGAGCCCCTGGCTGAGCGATATTCAGACTCTAGAATTGAACGAAAAAAATGATTTCTGAACTCGGGGTCAATCTCGCTATGAACCTGGAGAAACCCCTCGAGTGACTCCGAGGCTTGCTTATCGAGTGGTGTAATAACGATGCCATCGATAAGAAAATGACTTTTATCCAGAATGCTACTTAAATAGTGTTGCTCGCGGCTCTCAAGCTCCCTTAGGACGGCCTGCGACACGACGCCCTTGAGTTCAAGCCCAAGGGCGTCTGCGAAACTGTCGGCGCGCAGCCGTTTTCCCGTTGACGGTGGATCGGGGCTGTTATGGTTACGAAATAAACGCGAGAACACCATCTTTAGGTCTGCTCCATGACGTATTGCTATGTCTAGTCTAAACAAATCAGGCTCACTTGACCGTTTTGCCTGGTGGTTTCCGCTCATCTTCGCAGCGGTTATTAGTCTTTGGGTGTTCTTTCAGCGTCCTCTTAGCACCCAGGTGCGCGAACTTGCGATGGCTCAGGCTGCCCTGGCTGTCTTTCAGCCAAGTGGTGCCCCGGTGCATAGGCTCTCTCCGGGTGCTGCTCAAAGGCTATGTGAGATGGTTGGTTCTCAAGCCTTGCAGCGACTCGACTGCCGCACAGGACTGAGCCTGGATGCTCCGGTCGGGGGCCCTGCCAGTGCCGATGCAAGGGTATTGCTCTCGGCTGGGGCTGGACTTGATGGCTGGATTGAGGGTTATCGTGCTTTACGAGACCAGCTCTCCGCACGTCTTGCAACTGGGGGGTCGCGTACCTGGGTTCTTGCCGGAATTGAGCTTCGACTCGGAGAGCTCGAAAGGCGACGTGTTGGGCTAAGTCCAGGTTATGCCGAGGTCTTTGACGCACTCCTTATCGCCGAGGGGGTTCGCTACAACTCCGTCTCAGGCCAGTTCTCAGTGCAGCGTTGGGATCTGGCTAGACTGCTCGACAGTCCACGCGCTGTGCTTGAGCGTGCCGAGCAGCTCGAGCAGATTCTTTTCTTGTTGCCATGGCTTGTGGGTCTCCTAGCGTTAGTCGGCTGTGGTTTTGTGCAGTGGAGCCTTGGTGCCCTTGCGGGCTTGGTCTACTCGATCTTCTTTGGGCTTGCCACGCTTGGCCTCTTGGTTGTCGCCGATGCCTCTGTTCGATTTGGGCAAGGCTCTCCGGTCTACCTTCTGAACCCGTTTGCGTATGCCCTAGAGCGACAGATTTTGGTTTACCTTGTTGGCGTTGCGATGCCATGCCTTTTTCTGGCTTTTGTCATTTTTCAAGAACGACTCGTTACAAGGGCTCTTCGTTGGATCTCTGACCATTTCATTGTGATGAGCTTTCTTATGTTTGGACTTGCAACCGGCCTTTATAGCCTAGTAAGTCCTGCCGCTGGCTCTGAGGCCATGAAACTTGCCATGGCAGGCTTTGCCGGAATTGTCACCAGCTTGTACGCTCGGCAGGCCTACCTGACTCGGCTGCACGTTCCCAAGGCCTTTACCGTTGTGGGCTTGGCATCGGGTTGCTTGAGTCTGTTTCTAAGCTCCGAGAAGCTTAAACCCAGGTCCGTTGTCGCGGCCGAGCTTCTTAAAGCCTTTGGCCTCATGTTTTTTGTTGGACTTTTGGTGATTGGACTTGCCGCGCTTGTTTTTAGTGATCTTGGGGGAAGCCTTGTTTCGGCAGCCGTTGTTTTCGGCCTTGTCTTTTTACTTTTCGGATTACGAATGGTGTTTGTTGTCTCGGGCTTTGGTCTGGCCGCCATCGGCTTAGCACTCGTGACCGATAAAGTTCAAGGCCGAATCGACCTCATGCTCTCACCCATGACAGCCGCTGTCAGCGACTTCGCTCGACTTATTAAGTTTTCGGAGGCAGCTCCTGCATCAGGCTATGGCCTAGGCTCCTTGCGCTGGTGTAGCAATGAGGGTTCCTGTCTTCCGATTCAAGTCCTGAGTGACTATTTTCCAGTTCTCCTTACTGGAGTCTTTGGCGAGTCATTAACGGTTTTTCTTTTTGCAATCCTGGTTCTGGGTTATTTCTTATTGATGGTGCGCGCAGGGCTTGGTCTAGCCAAGGGTGGGGTGCTTGTTCCTCTGGTTTATGCGGTGGCCTTTTTTCTGCTTTTTTCGTCACTTGTTCAGACGGCTATTACCTTTCTAGGCAACTGGCGCTTGATACCGCTTACGGGCCTCGGTCTGCCGGTTTTAAGCATGGGCTGGTCCTCGATGATCTCGGTTGCCCTGGGGCTGGGTGCATTGGGTATGGCGGAGTATCTTTCCGAAAGTAGGCCCATGCGGCAAAGTGGGTCTTTACCGTGACCTTCTCAAAGCACCTTCTGCGCGGGACCATTGGGATCTTGGCGGCTCTCTGCCTGGTTTTATTTGTTTTAGTGGCAAGTTATTTTGATCGTTTTGCGGGCCGGCCTTACGCAGACGTCGATACTTTTATTCCGCTCGATCGTGTGGAGCGACTAACAAGGCTGGTCTCGTCGCTTCGGGAGCCCTTGTCAATCGTCCTCAAGCCTGCTGCCGATCCTTCGCCCGTAAATGAGTCTGGCCTTTTGAGCCGTCTTCTTTGGTTCGGGGGCAGGGGGGGGGCTACCCCACCTTATTCAGTGAGCTGTCCTGCTCGTCAGCAAGAAGTCTTAGCCGGGCGACTGGCAGGGCAGTTCAATCTCTCCAGGAATGAGGCGGCAGGACGACTAGCTGTTGCCTTTATAGCCTGGTCCGAGGGGGGGGGGAAGGGTTGCCGTGCTTTTTTTGTAGATGCCGACCTGGTCATGCGCTCGCCCTTCTTGCTCGAAGCCAATCAGTCGCTTTCAGAGCCGGCCCTCGAACAGAGTCTTTCGCAGCTCCTCACCGAGCGGGTCGCATGGGATGCGAAGCCCCCTTGCCTGCGTATACGTTCGCCCGACCAGAAACTCGTCTACTTGAAGGGTCCCGCGGGCTACTGTCTGGAGGAGGGGATGGGTCTTGGCAGCGCGCTGGCGTTCGGGAGCTCAAGTCGGGAGCTTGTTAACTTCGTTTATTCAAGGCTTTTTGTTTCCGAGGCGGTTCGTGACGCCACGCTTGAGGCAAGAAGCCTTGAACTCACGCTTCATCCCGCTGTGCAGTCCGTCCTCGATGGCTACGGCGATTGCCTCAAAGATCGTATTGACTGTTCTTGGGCTTCGTGGCCGAATGCCAGCCAGCATCAGACAGCGATTGTCGTGGTTATGGATCCTCGCGGCCAACAGGTGCTCGGCGTGCGGTGTTTCGGCCAGTGCACCCCATCCTCAGGGTTCAATCCACTGGTTGAAGGGGCCCTTGCGCCTCTGTCCTTACCGGTACCCCCGGCATCAATTGCAAAGCTCTTCTATGCCTTGGCCTTCAGTGAGATGCCGTCCACCCGGGCAAGTGAGCGCAGCGAGCTCGCGCTCCAGGTCAAGACCTCGGGGCAACTGGATGGACGCAGCCTTAAGCGCAACGAATGGTGGGAGCGGCTTGCCCTTTGCGACCTTAGGGCGCGTTCTGGTATCGGGCAGACCATCGAGTGCGCCATGGCACGGCGTGCCCAGACTCTTGCAACCGATCTGGGATGGAATCAGTACTGTGAGAAGGCAGGCGATGATTGCGGGCGAGTGCGCCTCTCAGGTGCCAGCTCGGAGGTCATGGGCTATACCGGTTATTTCCGCGCCTTGCCGCCCGTTGGCTCCGCGGGTGGCTCGGGGTCCTCTGTGCTGAACTGGTCGAGCTACAACGCAATTCGCGATGCCGGAGGAATCACCCAGATTCGTGAGCCTTATTTTGCGGCGTCGGCGGCCGTCCAGTCTGTTCTTGGTGCGGGGGATAACCGGGTGTCGGCCTTGGGGCTCGCGAGCCTTGCCGGACAGATTGAGCGCATGTCACGGGGAATGGCACCGCTGAACCCCGTCTTGGTGGTGCCATCCACAGATCGGTCCCAGCAGGGCTTGCCCCTTCGCCAGTTGCGGCAGCAGCAGGCGGCTCGCCAGGTTCGAGAGGCGATGGCGCGGGTCATGATTGGTCCTGAGCCAGGCTGGGATGGGGCTGGCACAGGGCACAGCGCTTTTCTTGCGAGCTTTCAAAGGGGATGTAAGGCGCCCTGTCCTATCCAGGGCAAGACAGGTACCGTCAGCCGACAAGACCGTCGTTTTGCTGGAACCACAACCTTTGCAGCCATCGTGGAGGTCAACCGCCTGACCCGTCAGCTCGGCGAAGACGGTGGGTCGCTAGAACCCGAGGCGTCCTTTGCCTCGAATGAGCAACGCGCAGAGAACAAGGGCCTGCCACCGGTCATTACGATTGGCGTCATTACCATCCCTCGGCAAGATCAACGTCCGTTACCGGAAGGTCACGGTGCGAGTCGCTTCGGCATGCAGTTCACTCATGACCTTATTTCAGGAGGCTCTTAGTTTTGGACGCAAGCTGGAAGAGCGTTGAGTTTGAAGAAGAGGCAAGCCCTGAGTCAAAGCTGCTGGCGTTTACACTCTTACTGCGCAGCGATTTAAGAATGAACGGCCAGGCAACGATTGCCATCGACCTTCCCAGGCAGGTCTATCAGTCCCTTAGCGCAGATGTCTTTCGCGCCATCTTCTCAGACCTTCTGCTTGAGCGTGATCCTGGTATTGAATCGCGACTTCAGATTCGGATTGTGGACGGCTCTGCGTTTGGCTATGGACGTCGAGCGTCCGACGATCGATAGATTGTCGTTGTGCTTGATGTGCCTTGGGGAGGTGGATGCACCTCGACAGACAGCTTATTGGGTGGCTTAAGCTCAGTGGCTGTTGGCGCCGTCATAGGGGCTGCGGTGGTGGTCGCAGCGGGTCTTTGGGCAGGGGTTGATGAGGAAGCTGCGGTCTGCTCTGCCGATGGCGAATGCTCTTGCGATTCTTGGATTGGCGGACGGGCTGAAGGCGATGGACTGCCTGCTGAGCTTGACGTGCCCTTGGAGCTGAGCTTCTCCTCAGGCTTACCTTGAATACGATCCATAACCTGCCCACAGCCTGTAAGGCTCGCAGTAAGCAGAACAAAAAGGAAGGCGGCGGCCGCCTGAAAAAAACGACGTTCGAGCACGGCTAGCCTACTGCGACGGGCCGGTGCGATGCTGCACACCATTCGCTCCATGACCCAGGGTAGAGCGAGCTTCCGGTAAGGCCAGCTGCCTCCATGGCAAGCAGGTTGTGGCAGGCCGTGATTCCGGAGCCGCAGCTGTGAATAACCTCGGTCGGATCTCGTCCCTGAAGCAGCTGCTCAAACTCGTCACGCAACTGGCTGGGGGCCTTAAAGCAGCCGTCAGCATCGAGGTTGCTGGACGACGGCCGACACACAGCGCCTGGAATGTGCCCGGCGACAGGGTCCAAGGGTTCATGGTCACCTCGATACCTTTCAAGACTTCGAGCATCAAGAACCAAGGCAATTTCAGGCGAGGAGCCCGAAGCCACCCAGGCCTCCATAGTCTCCAGGTTCCATCGTGGGGTCAGGCTTGGACGCAGCGCTATCTTTCCCGCTCTTTTCGGGCCAGGATTGGCACTTGCTTGTGGCTCATCGGCTTGAAGCAATCCGCCTGCAGTTGTCCAGGCCTTCAGGCCGCCATTAAGAACGCCAACTTTAAGATGCCCTATCCAGCGGCAGAGCCACCAAAAGCGAGCTGCAAAAGCGCCGCCCGAATCGTCATAGGCGATGAAGAGGGTTTCGTCCGTACCGCCAATGGCATTAAGCCTGGCAACAAAATCGTCCGGACGAGGAAGAGGGTGGCGCCCCCCATTGAGTCCTGTGGGCTCGCCCGATAGATCTTCATCGACGGACAAAAAAACAGCCTGAGGTAAATGCCCGGAAGCGTACGCTCGAAGTCCTGCGGTTGGATCGTTCAGGTCGTGACGAACATCAACAACAATCACGTGCCCTTCCTGGGCAACAAGCTCAGCTGCGGTGATAAGCGGATTCATCAAAGATCTCGTCGCCGAGCGAGCGGCGGAGGTATTCGTGGAAGTGAAGCATGCCATCCTCCATGGGCGAGTGGTAGGGACCGATTTCGTTACGACCTCGTTGCAAGAGGGCTTTGCGACCACGGTCCATACGGATCGCAATTTCGTCGTCCTCGATAACAGTCTCGTTATAGGCGGCCTGCTGAGCCTCAATGTAGCTCGGCTCAAAAAAAGCGATTTCCTCGGGGTAGTAAAACTCAACAATATTGCGCGTTTCTTGAGGGCCAACGGGATGTAGACTGCTTACAACCAATACCTTGGGATACCACTCCACCATGATGTTGGGGTAGATGGTCATCCAGATGGCACCGAACCGAGGCAGCTTCTGGTCATGCATACGAAGCACTTCGTTTTGCCAGCGCTTGTAAACAGGTGTGGGCCCGCTCTCAAGGCTACTTAAGCCAACAGCCTGTATGTTGTAGTTCTCTCCAAAATGCCAACGTAGTTGCTCGCAATTAACAAACTGACCAAGGCCTGGGTGGAAGGGCACGACATGGTAGTCATCCATGTAGACCTCAACAAAGCTCTTCCAGTTGTAATGGCAGATGTGCTCTTGTTGGCTATGAAAAACATAGCCTTCAAAATTAAGCTGGTCAAAAAAAGGCACGTCTTTTAGCTCGTCAATCAGGGCCTTGGGCCCCTCAAAAAGTAGGCCGTTCCACTCATTGAGTGCTTGGCGCTTCAGGTGGCGACAAGGATCCTCGTCAAAATGGGGCGCACCAATGAGCTCACCCTGCAAGTTGTAGGTCCAGCGATGAAGCGGGCAGACGATTGAGTCGGCCTGGCCTCGGCCTTCAAGCATGACGGCCTGCCGATGTCTGCATACATTCGACAAGAGTTCGATTCCACCATTGTTATGGACGAGAACTCGACCATGGTCCTCAAACGCTAGCGTATGGAATCGGCCAGCTTCGTCCACCATCAGTCGATGACCGACATAACCAGGGCCTGCTTTAAAACAACGCTCGAGCTCAAGATTGAGCACGGACTGGCTAAAATAGCTATGCACTGGAAGTTGTGCTGGACTTGGTGCAAGCCTAGAAAAGGTTCCGACATCCGACATCAGACTCCCTCCCTTAAAAAGAAAGCCCTCTAGTTTAGCCTTATTACTAGTCGAGGCGGCGAAGGCTCGCTTGAATAGTCGTCTAAAATGAAGCCCTTATGGCAAAAAAAGACCATTCCAAGGCCGTTGGGCTCGAAAATCAGGGCCAAGAAGCCCTTGAGTCCATTCAAAACATGAGTTTTGAGCAGGCCATGGCGGAACTCGAGCAGATTTCCGCTTCTCTTGATTCCAATGAGCTCTCGCTTGCCGATTCTCTTGCGGCTTATCAGCGAGGAGGCCTGCTACTTGCCCATGCCAAGGCGTTGCTCGAAGCTGTTCAGACCCAGATCGAGCTTATAGATGAGCAAGGTCGTCGGTCGGTTCCTCGTCAGACCTTTCTTCCAGACGATGGGCCAGTGTCTTCTTAACGATTGGGTGGGCCGCTTCCTTGACTAAGCTTGAAAGCTCTCTGGGCAAGACCGACTTGGCCTCTTGGCGTAAGGCCATCGAGACGCGTCTCTCTCATCATCTCCATCCTACGGGCCTTGCGAAGACCCTACCCTGCCAGGAAAGTTTGGATCGGCTTTGGCAGGCTATGGCCCATGGCGTACTTGGGGGCGGGAAGAGGGCTCGAGGCCTTTTGGTGATGGCGTCCGCTCAGGCGGTCGGGCATCAGCCCCTTTCCGAGGGCTGCCTTGATGTTGCCTGCGCTCTTGAATGCATTCATGCGTTTTCACTCGTTCACGATGACATGCCCTGCATGGACAACGACGCCCTGCGCCGCGGTAAGCCGACGGTGCATGTTGCCTTCGACGAAGCAACGGCCTTACTGGTTGGTGATGCTCTGCAAACCTTAGCCTTTGAGCTCGTGACCGATGCCAGGGGTCTTGATGATTCGACCAAAGTGCAAATTCTGAGGGTTTTAAGTTTGGCAACCGGTGCGCGCGGAATGGCCGGTGGTCAGGCCATCGATATTCATCGCGTGGCCCAGGCCATGCAGCAGCCTGAACTCGAAGAGATGCACAGCCTCAAAACAGGAGCGCTTATTCTTGCAGCTGCTGAGTCGGGGGCATTACTTGGTCTTGGTTTCCAAGCCGCAGAGTCGCCGCGGTATGCATCGATCCGGTCCTTCGCGATGGATCTGGGCCTCGCCTTTCAGGTACTTGATGATCTGCTTGACGTGAGTGCCTCAACCCAGGTGCTTGGTAAAACAGCTGGTAAAGACGCGCAGGCGGAAAAACCTACATTTGTAAAACTGCTGGGCATTGACCAGACCCAAGCGTTGGCCAATCGCCTGCACCTTTCAGCATTTGCCCATATTCAGGCTCTTGATGAAAAAGCCGACGCCTTGCGCGATTTGGCTCATGCATTGACGCACCGGCAACACTAGTTCATTGTTGAGGCTGCAGGGGGAGAGTTATGACCACATTATTAGAGACCGTTCAGAGTCCGCTTGATCTTCGAGACCTTAATCGTCGCCAGCTCAAAACACTGGCCGATGAACTTCGAGAGTTTCTGCTGCACTCGGTTGCAAGCACGGGTGGGCACTTGTCCTCAAACCTCGGTACGGTCGAGTTAAGTATTGCGATTCATCACGTCTACCAGACACCCTACGATAGGCTGGTCTGGGATGTGGGCCATCAGAGCTATCCCCATAAGATACTCACGGGCCGCCGAGAGGCAATGGCGGGTCTTCGTCAGCTCGATGGAATTTCTGGTTTTCCTCGACGTTGCGAAAGCGAGTACGACGCCTTCGGAACGGCACACTCCTCCACCTCCATTTCTGCCGCCCTTGGCATGGCGCTCGGATCCAAGCAAAAGGGTGAGCACCAGGGCCCGAATCGACGTCGCCATATTGCCGTGATTGGTGATGGTGCAATGAGTGCCGGTATGGCCTATGAGGCCATGAACAACGCGGGCATTCATAAAGAAATTGACCTCTTAGTTATCTTGAATGACAACGAGATGTCCATCTCGCCACCGGTTGGTGCAATGAGCAACTATCTCGCGCGGCTCCTCACCGGGCGCTTTTATTCCGCCGCCCGTGAACTTGGTAAGCAGGTCTTAGGCGTAGTGCCTCCCGTTCTTGAGATCGCACGACGACTTGAGGGCGGCGCAAAGAGTCTTATTTCTCCAAGCACGCTTTTTGAGGAGTTTGGTTTTAACTATTTCGGGCCCATCGATGGTCACGACCTTGATGCACTTATTCCGGCGCTTGAGAATCTTCGCGAGTTGAAAGGCCCTCAGTTTCTTCATGTCATTACCCGCAAGGGCAGGGGGTATGAACGTGCTGAAGAAGATCCCATTGCCTACCATGGCCCAGGGAAGTTCAATCCGGCTGAGGGGCTCAAATCCGCTGGCGTATCGAAGCCAACCTACTCGCAGGTCTTTGGTCAATGGCTTTGCGATGCGGCGCTTGCCGATGACCGACTTGTGGCCGTTACGCCTGCCATGCGTGAGGGTTCGGGTATGGTCGAGTTCTCCCAACGATTCCCTGACCGTTACCATGATGTTGCAATTGCTGAGCAGCATGCAGTGACCTTTGCGGCAGGACTTGCCTGCGAAGGCTTGCGGCCTGTTGTGGCCATCTACTCAACCTTCTTACAACGGGGCTACGATCAGCTCATTCACGATGTCGCCTTGCAGAATCTTCCTGTGTTATTTGCTGTCGACCGGGCAGGACTCGTTGGTGCGGACGGCGCGACGCACGCCGGAGCTTATGATTACAGTTTCTTACGCTGCATACCGAATATGGTGGTCATGGCGCCAAAGGACGAGCCTGAATGCCGCGCCATGCTGTCAACCGGCCTTAATCTAGATTGCCCAAGCGCGGTTCGATACCCCCGTGGTGCAGGCATGGGAGTCGATGCCGGCCAGGCCCTTGATCCATTACCTGTTGGCAAGGCCGAGATTTTGTTGAAGGCGGGCAAGGCTCAGTCGGGTCTGCCGCGCGTTGCCTTTCTTGCCTTTGGCAGCATGGTAGGACCATGCCTCAAGGCTGCTGGCCAGTTTAATGCCACGGTGGTTAACATGCGCTTCATTAAGCCGCTTGATGCTGAGCTTGTTATTTCGCTTGCGCAAGACCACGACCTTCTGGTCACCGTTGAAGAAAATGTCGTTATGGGGGGTGCCGGCTCGGCTTGTGCCGAGGCGCTTGCTGCCGCCTCTTGCGGCCAAGTGCCGATGCTACATCTCGGGCTTCCTGACCGGTTTATCGATCATGGTGATCATGCCAAGCTGCTTGCCACTGAAGGGCTTGATGCCCAGGGCATCACGGACTCTGTGGCGGCGCGGGTGGAGCAACTCCTGCAGTCTCGTGGGGACAAGTCGAGAGCGAGTGCTGCATCGCTTACACTAGTGTCATGAATTCTGTAACAGACAAGGGGCTTGCAACAACGGCTTCAGCAGGGCTTTCGGGGGGGCTTCGTTCCGACCAAGTCTCGGGTATGCCTGATGTTCAAGGCGAGCCCGATCGCCGTAACCTTGCCATTGATCGGGTGGGTGTGCGTGGCTTGCGGTACCCGGTTCTGGTTCAGGCCAATGGCCAGGCCCAGCCCTCCGTTGCGGAGTTCGAACTCTCGGTGTCTTTGCCCTCTGGTCAAAAGGGGACCCACATGTCCCGCTTCGTGGCGCTACTCGAGTCCATGAGTAAAGAGGCGGTTTGTCTTTCACCAACCAGCCTTAAAAGGCTTGCGAAAGACATGGTGGTTATGCTTGAAGCCCGTGATGGAACGTTTCACTGTTCATTCCCGTTTTTCATGCGCAAGGCGGCTCCAATAAGCGGGGTTGAAAGCCTCATGGATTACAAGGTTGCAATGTCCTGCGATGTTCAGGCGGGGGAACTAAGCCGGCTTGCTGTCTGCCTGAAGGTTCCAGTCAAAAGCCTTTGCCCATGCTCGAAAGAAATCTCCGATTACGGTGCCCACAATCAGCGCTCCGAGGTCACAGTTGAGGTTTTTCTTAACCCCTCGAAATCCAGCCCGAGTCTTGAGTCTTTGATTCAGATTATTGAGTCACAAGCCTCATGCGAGCTCTGGGGTTTGCTTAAGCGTCCCGACGAGAAATACGTGACTGAGCGAGCCTATGACAACGCCAAATTTGTGGAAGATCTTGTACGTGACGTGGCTCTGTCTGTTCGAGGCATTGAATCGGTACAGGGTTTTCGTGTTGAAGCTGAAAACTTTGAGTCCATTCATAATCACTCAGCCTGGGCGCGCATTCTGGGCTAGTTTGACTAGTCTCTAAAGTTTCCAAAGCCAAGCGGAAGGTCGGTCACCTCTTTTTTAAGCAGGGCAATCACAGCCTGAAGATCGTCGCGTTTCGAGCCCGTTACCCGAACAGCATCGCCCTGAATGGAAGCCTGAACTTTTAGCTTGCTGTCTTTAATAATTCGAACGATCCGCTTGGCATCGTCACCCGCAATGCCGTGCCGAACGGTAATCACCTGCTTAACCCGATCGCCACCCATTTTCTGAATATCAGCAGGCTCAAGAAAACGCACATCCACATTGCGTTTTGCAGCTTTATTTAGAAGGACATCTCTTACCTGGCCCAGCTGGAACTCGCTGTCAGCATAGGCCGTCAGTTCGCGGTTAGCTTGCTCAACCTTGGCAGACGAGCCTTTGAAGTCGAACCGAGTCGTTATCTCTTTCATGGACTGCTCGACCGCGTTACGAACCTCGGTAAGGTCCGCTTCAAGGGTGGCGTCGAACGAAGGCATGGTGCTCCTTTCTATACAAAAACATTGAACGGCGTTACGGCGTGTGGCCCCTTAGGGGCCGTTGTTTAACGACGCTTCTTTGCTGCAATGCGCATACGCAGGGCATTGAGCTTGATGAAGCCGGACGCGTCAGCCTGGTTGTAGGCCCCGCCATCGTCGTCAAAGGTCGAAATCTTGGCATCAAACAGGGAGTAGGGGCTCTCTCGTCCTGTCACGATGACATTGCCTTTGTGAAGTGTAAGCCGCACTCGGCCGGTCACGTTCTTCTGGGTGTGGTCAATAAGCGTTTGGATGGCCAAACGCTCGGGGGACCACCAGTAGCCACTATAAATAAGCTTGGCATAGCGAGGCATGAGGTCATCTTTAAGATGGGTGACCTCACGATCAAGCGTGAGCGATTCAATAGCGCGATGCGCCCGAAGAAGAATGGTTCCACCTGGGGTTTCATAGCAGCCCCTTGACTTCATGCCGACGTATCGGTTCTCAACAAGATCAAGTCGACCAATTCCGTGTTTCCCGCCAATTTGGTTCAGTGTATGTAGCAGCTCATGCGGTTTTTGCTTCTTTCCGTTAATGGCGACTAGGTCTCCCTTTACAAAATCAAGGCTAACCTCCTCTGCCTTCGCAGGCGCCTTATCGATAGGAACTGTGAGTCGCCACATGCCGGACTTGGGTGGTGGTCGATTGGGGTCTTCAAGCACCCCCCCTTCGTACGAGATGTGAAGCAGGTTGGCATCCATGGAGAAGGGCGCCTCGCCTTTCCGCTTTTTGTAGTCCACGGGTATCCCATGCTGATCCGCATAGGCGAGCAGCTTATCTCGAGACAGCAGGTCCCATTCCCTCCAAGGTGCGATGACTTGGACGTTTGGCATGAGAGCGTAGGCACCAAGCTCAAACCTCACCTGGTCGTTACCCTTGCCGGTGGCGCCGTGCGAGATGGCATCTGCCTTCTCTTGACGGGCAATTTCAACCAGATGCTTGGCTATAAGCGGGCGTGCGATGGAGGTGCCAAGAAGGTACTCGCCTTCGTAGACGGTATTGGCTCGGAACATGGGGAAGACGAAGTCGCGGACAAACTCTTCGCGCAGGTCTTTAATATAAATTTTCTTCACGCCGAATTTTTTTGCCTTTTCTCGGGCAGGCTCAAGCTCTTCGCCCTGGCCAATATCCGCCGTAAAGGTAATCACCTCGCAGTTGTACTCATCCTGCAGCCATTTCAAGATAACCGAGGTGTCGAGCCCTCCCGAATAGGCCAGAACGACCTTCTTAATGCCTTTTTTAGCCATAAAACCTGTGAACTCCCATATTGAACAATTGAAAGACTCGAAATGCAGGACCTCGCGATGCCAGAGCCGATCGATGATTTGTTACTGATCGTCCGACAACTCGCCTCGCAACAAAAACTCCATTAAAGCCTTTTGGGCATGAAGCCGGTTTTCGGCCTCATCCCAGACAACCGACTGCGGCCCATCAATAACCTCTGCGGCCACCTCTTCGCCGCGATGTGCTGGGAGGCAGTGCATAAATAGGGCACCGGGCTTTGCAGCAGCAAGCATGTCGGTGTCTACGCACCAGTGCTCGAAGGCCTTACGCCGGACCTCGTTCTCGGCCTCAAAGCCCATGCTCGTCCAGACATCGGTTGTAACAAGGTCGACCCCAGCCACCGCCTGCATGGGGTCTTCGAACTCGGTGAACTGGCCTGTGGAGTGAAGGCCTGCGCGCTCTGGCTCGACCTCGTAGCCAGGTGGGGTCGAGACATGCACCTGAAAGTTTAGAATTTCTGCAGCCTGCAGCCAGGTATTGCAGACATTGTTAGAGTCACCAATCCAGGCAACAGTCTTGCCCTCAATGCTTCCTCGGTGTTCGATGAAGGTAAAGATGTCCGCAAGAATCTGGCAGGGGTGGTATTCGTTTGTGAGCCCGTTAATAACAGGTACTCGTGAGTGGGCTGCAAACCGTTGAATAATCTCTTGGTCGAAGGTGCGGATCATGACCAGATCGCACATCCGTGATATCACCTGTGCCGCATCCTCGACAGGCTCGCCACGCCCCAGCTGGGTGTCACGCGTGTTTAAGTAGATGGCTGCACCACCGAGCTGATGCATCCCGGCCTCAAAAGAAAGGCGGGTTCGCGTTGACGCTTTTTCGAAGATCATCACCAACGTGCGGTCTTGCAAGGGCATATGGCGCACGTAGTTCTTAAACCGCGATTTAAGAATGGCGGTTCTCTTGAACAGGTACTGATACTGCGCCTGGGTTAGGTCTTTGAACTCAAGAAAGTGTTGCATGTTGTTGCCCCTTTACGAGCCCTAGCTCGCTGGGTTGTCGAGGAACCCCTTAATAACTGGAATGAGTCGATTAACCAGCTCTGAGGCTTCGTCGGCATTAATGGTGAGCGGTGGCAGAAGTCGTACCACACGATCGGCAGTGACGTTAACGAGAAGCTTGGCCGCAAGAGCAAGCTTTACGATTTCTGCGCAGGGTCGGTCAAGCTCAATGCCAATCATGAGCCCCTGGCCGCGAATTTCTGTAATTGCCGCCTCGTCCTTAAAGGCCTGCTCCAGTGCTGCTCGTATCTGTTGGCCCCGAGCCGTTGCATTTTCAAGCAAGGACTCGTCCTCGATGATGGCAAGCGTTGAGAGGCCAGCTCGCATCGCAAGCGGATTTCCACCGAAGGTTGTTCCGTGGCTTCCCGGGGTGAACAGAGATGCAGCCTTTCCATGGGCCACAACGGCACCAATCGGCACACCGGACCCAAGCCCCTTTGCCAGTGGCATAACATCGGGCGTGACATTGGCCCATTGATGAGCAAACCAGCGGCCGGTACGACCAATTCCACATTGAACTTCATCGAGCATAAGCAGGACGTCGTGCTGGTCTGCAATGGCGCGTAGGCTCTTTAGAAACGCGACATCTGCCGGACGGATACCGCCCTCTCCCTGAATCGACTCGAGAAAAATTGCGCTTACCTGTTGCTTCTCGCGAAGAGTCTGTTCGATCGCACCAAGGTCGTTTAAAGGCAAATGGGTGAAGCCTTCAACCAGCGGCCCGAAGCCCTTTTGTACCTTGGGGTTTGCGGTGGCCGACAGGGTTGCGATGGAACGCCCATGGAAGCTGTTTTTAAAAACAATCACCTCGGGATGACTGAAACCCTTGTTGTGACCATGAAGTCTTGCCAGCTTCAAGGCCGCCTCATTGGCCTCAAGCCCAGAGTTACAAAAGAAGGCGTTGGTCATCCCCGAGAGCGAGACAAGCCTCTCTGCAAGTTGGGTCTGAAGGGGGATTTGATAAAGGTTCGACGTGTGAATAAGGGTTGCGGCCTGGTCTGCAATATCTTTCACAAATCGCGGATGCGAATGGCCCAGCGTGTTGACGGCAATTCCCGACAGCCCATCCAGGTAAGCCTCCCCCTGGTCATCAAACAACCACGAGCCTTTACCGCGTGCAAAGCCGACGTCAAGTCGGGCATAGGTCTGCATCAAGGGACTCATGCGAGAAGCCTCACGACAAATGAAGAAACGCCACTGGCGGTGAAAATCAACATGGCTTGGGTGCGGTGCAACATCTTGGTTATCAAACTGCTAGCATAGCGGTTTATTGATCAATCATTCATGGCAGAGCTATTTCTCATCGAGGGGCGAACCAACGCCGGTAAGCCCTTTCGGCCCAGCGATTGGGCCGAAAGGCTTGCAGGAGTTCTGTCAGTGTTTCGCCCTGGCTATCGCGGCAACGGCAGTGTTGGTTTTGGTCAGTCGACGGCCGGTTATTCTCCCTACGCCCAGCCGGTGGTCGTTGCAGGCCTCAAATGTGTTGTTATCGATACGCGAATCAAAGAACTCGAGCCGATGGCTTGGGAATTTATTTGCGGCTTTGCTACTGACAATGACTTGCCTATGGTTGCTGCATGCCTTCTTGAAGAAGGCTACAGCCCAAGCCTCACGACGTCCCAATCGCAGTAAATAGCCTCGAAGTAATTTCTTCTACGGTCCCAATGCCGCTGATGCTTGCTAGCTTGGGCGCTGCGGGGTCGCCCGTTGCTGACCAGTTCGAGTAAAAATCGACCAGTGGTTTCGTCTGAAGGTGATAAACCTCTAGGCGTTTTTTAACCGTTTCCTCGCGGTCGTCGTCGCGCTGAATGAGGGGTTCACCGGTAAGATCGTCGTGGCCTTCCGTTTTAGGCGGATTGAATCGAACGTGGTACGTGCGGCCACTTGCCACATGCACACGTCGGCCGCTCATCCGCTCGATGATGTCTTGGTCGCTGACTTGAATATCAACCACCCAGTCAAGACCAACCTGAGCGCTCTTCATGGCCTCGGCCTGTGGAATTGTCCGTGGAAAGCCGTCAAACAAGTAGCCCTTGAGGCAGTCTGCCTCCTTCAGTCTTTCTTTGACCAGATTGATGATGATGTCATCACTGACAAGGCCACCGGAATCCATGACCTTCTTGGCCTCGATGCCAAGGGGTGTCCCCGCCTTTACGGCGGCACGCAGCATGTCACCCGTTGAAATCTGCGGGATGCCAAACCTGTCCTTGATGACGTTAGCCTGTGTTCCTTTTCCTGCACCGGGGGCTCCCAGCAGAATAATTTTCATGGTGCTCTGTCTCCCCCTAAGAAACTGGGTGGTTTTTGATAGATTGCTATTTGGTTATTATAAGCCGCTTGCCCAGTGCGTTCTTACACGCTCAAGGTCTTCTGCGGTGTCAACGCCCGCGGGTGGGGCCTGCTGAAGATGTCTCACGACAATCTTGTGGCCATTCTCTAGCCAACGTAGCTGCTCAAGTCGTTCGAGTTGTTCAAGGCGGCCTTCCGGCCATTGGCCGTAAAGCCCTAGTGCACCGGCGCGGTAGGCATAAAGCCCAATGTGACGAAGGGCGCCAAGGGAGGGCTGCCTTGCATCGGCGGAATCCCTCGTGACAGGTATTGCCGCCCTTGAAAAATAAAGTGCTCGTGCCTGAGCGTCAGTCACCACCTTAACAGCGGCTGGGTTTGCCCATTCCGATGCCGAGGTTATTGGGCAGGCTGCCGTGGCCACGGAGGCATCGGAGCTATGAGCGAGTAGCTCCGCGACGTCGTTAAGCAGCTGCGCTGGCATGAGGGGCTCGTCGCCCTGAAGGTTTACCATGATCCGACCATCGCAAGCCTCGAGTGTATTGGCGACCTCAACGAGCCGGTCGGTTCCACTGGCGTGATCTGGCCGAGTTTTGACAAGCGCGACTCGTGGGGTCTCGCTCAGATCGTCTACGCCTCGAATGCATTCGGCAATGGCCTCGTCATCGTAGGCAAGGACAACCTGTTGGGCCTCTGATCGCAAGGCCGCTCTCACCACATGAACAATCATGGGTGCATCGCCAATCGTCTGAAGTACTTTATTAGGAAGCCGGCTGGAGGCGAGCCGCGCTGGAATACAGACCCAGAAATCAGCTGGCATCGCTATGGGCGATTTCTATTTCAGGCACGGTAATGGCCTGCTCTTCCAGAAGTAGCGGTATACCTTTTTCGATGGGGAAGCCAAGTCGCTCGGCCTTGCAGATAAGCATGGCTCGACCCGCAGCCCAGTGCAAGGGCTGATGGCAGCAGGGGCAGATCAGAATTTCAAGTAGTTTTGCATCCATAAACAAACTCCAGAGATGACGGTTCAATGGATAGCTCGAGCTGAAGCGACCACCATTCTATGACGCCTGGCAGGCCAGTGCCCGTGCTCGCCTGCCAGGCGAGCTTCACTGCGTCTTTCTCTGTGGTGAGAAGGATGCAGTCTTCCGAAAGCTTTTCTTCTTGCATCCAGGCGCCAATCACCTGTCCGGGGTTGGGATGATGGTTGGCGATCTCGAGCCTGTGTTGAACCGCGAGGCCTAAGGCCTCAAGGCTCTTAAAGAACGCATGGGGCTGCGCGATACCGGCAGCGGCAACGAGCAGGCGCCCACTGGTCTTTAGCCTTTGGCAGCCTTCCTCAAGGCTCATACGTATCTCATGAAGGCCAAGCTTTGGATCCGTTGGTTGACCACTGGGCTCGGGGCGAAGGCTTGGACGCGTCCAGCAGGCGGCTGACCGACTCATCGCGAGCCGCTCGGGACTGGCTAGGCCTAGCCCTTCAAAGAGCTCTTCGAAGGGCTGTCCCGTTGGATGAGCGAGGATCAGCTTTGCCGCTTTCGACTTTGCGCCTGTGTTGTCTGAGGGCTCGCTCCATTGCAAGCCAAGCTCTTTTGTCCACTGCGTACGCAGGGGCCCGTAGGGCAGGCAGTGACCATTGCCAAGTCCTCGATGATCGAGCAGCAGAATTCTAAGATGTGGGTTTAAGCTTGTCTGCGAAAGCCCGTCGTCAAGCAGCCAGACAGTGATCTCTGGAAAGTACTGGGAGAGTTTCGAAGCGGCCGCACACCGGTCTTGCCCAATGGCCACGGGCACCTTGGCACGCCACGCAATGAGCCAAGGCTCGTCCCCCGTATCCTCTGGCGAGACAAGCAAACCCGTGGAGGGGTCCCTGCAGTCAGGCCCAACAACGATTTCGGTTTGACGTGAAGCCCTGGGGCCACCCCGCTTATAGCCTCGACTGAGCACGGCCACCTGATGGCCCTGTTCAGTAAGGGCCCTGGCCAAGCAGATCACCAGCGGGGTTTTACCCGTTCCCCCCATAACAAGATTCCCAACAGCGATGGTTAGCCCTTTGCGGGGCCTATCTGCCTGCCTCTGGAGGCTCTGCCGCCGAGCGGCCTCCATCCGAGTCAGACGGCTGAGGCCATAAAGAAGAGGCAGACTCACAACCCAAAGCACGGCAGAGGCCCATCTCGCCCGAATCAGTCTGCGTTGCAGGCTACGCCTTAAAAGGGCCGGCGCGGCGTCTGCATGGGGTAAGGGCGGAAATGGGCTCGGTGCACTATCTCCAAACCAATGACACCAGAGCCTTTGTTTCAGACGTTGCAGGGTAAGATCGGTAACGGTTGGAAGCATGAGAGAGTCGGGTTCGGGCTCGGCGAGTGGCCCAAGGCTGTCGGCTTGGTCTGGATTTCGGCTTCACATAGTAGTCGCTGACCCGTCAAAGAAGCTGTGGATAACTCTGTGGATAGTGAGCTGTGTGAGCTAAAAGGCTGAGTTTCCTGAACTTTTTTTGCTCGTTTGACAAGGCTTAAGACGCTTGTTCTCAGTTAAGTGACTAAGATTTTAAAAAAATAATCAACATGAAATCAGTGGGTTACGTCAAAAAATATTGCTTTTCGGAAGAAATCGTGCGGGACCGCCTCAAAAATAGGGGAATCTCGAGCAGGTTTTCAGGCCTCAGGCCATCTCTGTGGGTAAGTCGCGTGGGAGGACTGGGCTAGATGGCGGGTTTTCAGCCCACCGCGGGCGAGCAGGGCCCACCCGCCGTCAGTGTGTCTATGCTTAATCGCATGGTGGCTCAGATGCTCTCCCAACGACTTCCCCTTGTGAGGCTACAGGCTGAAATTAGCCAATGCACTCGGGCCTCCAGCGGCCATTGTTATCTGGTGCTTAAAGACGACCAGGCAAGCTTGCGGGCTGTGATGTTTCGGCGTGAGCTTGCCGAGTCAACCGTTCAGCCCATGGAGGGTCTTGCCGTTGAGGCGCTTGCCGCACCAGGCCTTTATGAGCCTAAGGGTGAGTTTCAGGTGAGGTTGCTCGCTTTAAAGCCTCAAGGGCAGGGGAGTTTGTTTGAAATTTTTCAAAGGCTTAAGGCTCGGCTTGAGGCCGAAGGGCTCTTTGCCCCGGAACGGAAGAAGCCTTTTCCAAGGGGGGTGCGCAGGCTTGCGCTAATAACCTCCCCCCAGGCTGCCGCATTGCGCGACATCCTCACCACCCTTCGAAGGGCTGGCCCTCGGCTTGATGTTGCCTTGTATCCCTGTTTTGTCCAGGGTGGAGCGGCACCGAAATCCATTCTCGAGGCGTTGCGGCGAGCCGAGGCCGACCATCCCGATGCCATCGTTCTCTCAAGGGGTGGCGGCAGCCTAGAAGACCTTTGGGCTTTTAACGATGAAGAGCTCGTGCGTGCGGTTGCCCAATGCCTTTATTACACGGTTGCAGGGGTGGGCCATGAGACCGATACGAGCCTTGTCGACTTCGCGGCCGATCATCGGGCTGCAACACCCACCGCCGCTGCAGCCTGGGTCTGTCAGAGAGAGGCTGAGCACCATGAGCGGCTAACAAGCGTCAACGTCCTGCTACGGCGAGGTATTGAGCAGCGGCTTCGGAACGCCCAGCAACGGCTCGATCTTGCTGAGAGGGCCTTGCCCAATCCTCGGCATCGCGTTCAAGCCTGGGCGCGTCGCCTTGAGCAAGGCCGAACCGATTTCTACAGGGCACTCCGTTCGCGCCTTCGCGAAAGCCAAATGGCATGGCAGCAGGGACAACAAAGGCTCGAGAGCCTAAGTCCCACGGGCATTCTGTCTCGTGGCTACTGCCTTGCCTACGACGCCACGGGTGGCCTCGTGAGCCAGGCGCAGGGGCTCTCGCCGGGCAACGACCTTAGGCTACAGTTTGTTGATGGCCTTGTATCAACCAAGGTTATTTCAGTGATTCCCGGTAAACCCCCAGGCAGCTAATCCCGCGTCCGTCGCATAATAAGGACGTGACCGTCGATCAGTTCGTTTTAGCTTTGCGACGGGCATCCATCCCATCCCTTCAAAAAACCTCAATGAGTGGAGTTTCGTCATGGAACATGTACTTCCCGCCCTACCTTATGCCATGGACGCCTTGTCCCCCCATATTTCCAAGGAGACCTTGGAGTACCACTACGGCAAGCACCATCAAACCTATGTCACCAATTTAAACAACCTGATCAAGTGTACGGAGTTTGAGTCGAGCAACCTTGAGGAGATTGTGAAGCGCTCAAGCGGCGGCATTTTCAATAACGCCGCTCAGGTTTGGAATCACACTTTTTACTGGAATGGCCTTGCTCCTCAGGCCGGTGGCAATCCCTCGGGTGATCTTCTAAAGGCCATCGAGTCAAAGTGGTCAAGTTTCGACGGGTTTAAAGAGGCCTTTACCAAGAGTGCCATTGGTAACTTTGGCTCAGGCTGGACTTGGCTGGTTCGAAAGGCAGACGGAAGCCTCGACATCGTGAACACCAGCAACGCTGCAACGCCTCTTACCGGTGATGACAAGCCACTACTGACCTGCGATGTCTGGGAGCATGCCTACTATGTCGACTACCGTAACCGCAGGCCCGACTATTTAGGAGCCTTCTGGGCTCTCGTGAACTGGGATTTCGCTGCCAAGAACTTTGCAGAGGTCTAAGACCGGCATAAGCCCGACCTCGCCTTTGTTGTAGGGGCATCGCCCTGCTGGGATCTCGCAGTTGAGCTTGTCCTTAGGCTTACTGCGAGACGGCAGCGGGGCGGTTTTCGAACCTGGGCAGGCCTTGAACAAAGTCGCCTACCTTCACGCCTTGTTTTAAAAACCAGTCTCGCTCCATCTCCAGTGCGTAAGGCACAGGCCTTTGCGCACAATGACTGGACTCGGTCAGGGGTTCCATTGGCTCAATGTTTACGATGCGCCCCTGAGCATCGATAAAGGCAACCGAGAGGGCCAGCGGAGTATTTTTCATCCACATGCAGTAAAGCTCTGGCTTAGAGAAGACGAAAACCATGCCATGGTTTTCTTTAAGTGCTTGTCGAAACATGAGGCCGCGTTGCTGAAGGACCGGAGTGTCGGCCAGCTCCGCTTTCACCTTAACGTTTCTAATTTGAAGGGTGACTGATTTAAGCTCTTGCGCGTTGGTGTCCAGCGCCATGACAAGCCCTGG
>Ga0181600_10000323_pt1 | contig 36369 bp, 28 predicted proteins | sample 041ome_2_FD_132982 | JGI IMG/M metagenome (GOLD analysis project Ga0181600, IMG submission 132982) | Coastal salt marsh microbial communities from the Groves Creek Marsh, Skidaway Island, Georgia - 041406US metaG (megahit assembly) | ecosystem: Environmental > Aquatic > Marine > Intertidal zone... | reverse complement strand
GCAGAAGATGCGCCTCTTTCAACTAACGTAGGTACTGGTACGGGTAACAACAACACTTACCCAGGCCTATTCGACGTGAGCCGCTTCTTCTTCGCGGGTGCGACGTACAAGTTCTAAGAAACACGTAGGACTTTCTCAAAAGGGGGCCAGAGCATCTGGCCCCCTTTTTCATTTGGGAAAATTAATTCTTACCTTTACGCCTCCATTTGTGCAGACATCAATCCTATCTAGCCTGCGAATTCTTGCCTTTCTCGATTAACGAGCACTTTCAGATAACCGATCCTTGTTGCTGCCGACGTGCGCCATAAGGTATAAACTTTGCCTTGCTTTTACTGTCGCCTCATCAGGAGCCGCTCCCCATGAAAAAAGAAACCATCGCTATTCACGCAGGTTATACGACCGATCCAACGACTAAATCGGTAGCCGTGCCAATCTATCAGACCGTCGCTTACGAGTTCGACAATGCACAGCATGGCGCGGATCTATTCGATCTCGCCGTGCCGGGCAATATCTACAGCCGCATAATGAACCCAACCAACGACGTGCTCGAACAGCGCATGGCGGCGATGGAAGGCGGTATTGCAGGCCTTGCGGTGAGCTCCGGTATGGCAGCAATTAACTACGCGATACTCACGCTGGCCAAGGCTGGCGACAATATCATCTCGACACCGCAGCTCTATGGCGGCACTTATACGCTGTTTGCTCATATGCTGCCGAGCCAAGGCATCGAGGTACGCTTCGCCGAGGATGATTCGGCCGAGGCTATCGAAAAACTTATCGATGAGAACACTAAGGCGGTGTATTGCGAGACGATTGGTAATCCTGCGGGAAACATCATCGATCTAGAACCCGTTTGCGCGGCCGCTCATCGCCATGGTGTAGCAGTAATTGTGGACAACACCGTGGCGTCGCCGGCTGTATGCAATCCTATCGAGTTCGGCGCCGATATCGTTGTGCATTCATTAACCAAGTATGTAGGTGGACACGGCACCACTATTGGCGGTGTGATCGTCGACTCAGGTAAATTCCCATGGGCCGATAATGCCGAGCGCTATCCGGGTCTAAATACGCCTGAGCCTTCTTACCATGGGGTGGTGTATACCGAAGCGCTGGGCGCCGCCGCCTTTATCGGCCGCGCGCGGACTGTGCCGCTCCGCAATACTGGCTCGGCTCTGTCGCCGATGAGCTCGTTTATGATCATGCAGGGACTCGAGACGCTCAATCTGCGCATGGAGCGCCACTGTGAGAACGCACAGAAAGTAGCCGAGTATTTGAAGGCACATGACAAGGTGGAATGGGTGAGTTATGCAGGCCTCGAGGGCGATGCTAACTACGCGCTGGCGCAGAAATATTGCGGCGGCAAACCCTCGTCGCTGCTCACTTTTGGGATTAAAGGCGGCTTCGAATCCGGGGTTAAATTCTATGATGCCCTCGCCATGATCAAACGCCTCGTCAACATTGGCGACGCTAAATCACTCGCGTGTCACCCTGCGTCGACCACACACCGCCAACTCACGCCTGAAGAGCAGCTTAAAGCCGGTGTTAAGCCCGAGACGATTCGTCTGTGTATTGGTATCGAGCATATTGACGATATTATTGCCGACATCGAACAGGCGCTTACGCAGGCTTAAAAAGCGCGGGCATCGGTTTTGGGGCGTAGCTATCGAGGGTACAGAGGAGACACGATGCAGTTAAGCACTTGCCGAGAGACTTTCTTGCTAGTCGGCATGAAAGGTATTGCGTGTCTTCTCTGCGCTGTGTTGTTCGTCACGCCTGCGCGCGCGAGCGCACAAGAAGCCGATTGGCAGTTACGAAAAGAGCAGGGCGGCATTCGTGTTTTCACGCGAGAGCAGCAGGGGTCGAATTTCGCGGCCGTGCGCGCAGAGATGATTCTCGAGGATGTACGCTTAAGCTCGCTCGTCGCCTTAATCGACGACCCAAGCGCCTGCGCGCTGCTCGAGGCGCGCTGCGCTGAGTCTTATACTGTTGAGCGAGTGTCTGCGACAGAGCAGTTTGTGTATCGGCACAACGACATGCCTTTTCCGATTAAAGACCGCGACGTTGTGATGCACTTTGTGTGGACGCAAGATCCGGTAACCCGCGTTGTAGTGCTCGATAATCGTAATATCGATGGCGTGTTGCCCGAAAATCCGCGGCGGATAAGGCTGCCAAGTGCTATCTCGGGCTGGCGTTTCGAACCGCTAGGCGACGGTAGAGTTTTGGCGTCGAGCGAAGGTCACCTAGAGCCGGGGGCAAGTCTGCCCGCATGGCTACTAAACAGCTTATTAGTCGATGCGCCCTTTAACACGATGGAGGCGGTCGCCGCTGCGGTGAAGCTGCCTCGCTACCGCGAGGTGCAGCTCGATTTTATTGTCGAGCGCGATTAACACGCGCACTTCTTTTCGCTTTACCCGAGGCCGATGAATGTCCCACTCTGAAGACCATGACCATGACCATGACCATGACCATACAGCGCCGCCTCCCGAATTGGAGCTGCGGGTTAAAGCGCTCGAAAGCCTATTAATCGAAAAAGGCTTAGTTGACCCCGCGACGCTTAACGAAATTATCGATACCTATGAGCATAGAGTAGGGCCGCGAAATGGCGCGCAGGTTGTTGCTAAGGCATGGGCAGACGAGAAATTTCGACAAGCGTTGCTTAACGATGCAACCGGCGCGGTAGCAAGCCTCGGATTTATGGGGCGTCAGGGCGAACATCTCAAGGTTGTAGAGAACTCGGATGAGGTGCATAACCTCGTCGTCTGCACGCTCTGTTCTTGCTATCCGTGGACTGTATTAGGCTTGCCACCAGCTTGGTATAAGTCGGCACCGTATCGCTCTCGTGCCGTGAGTGAGCCGCGCGCTGTGCTGGCGGAGTTTGGGACGAGTCTACCGAGCACTGCTCGCGTGCAGGTTTGGGACTCCACCGCCGAACTGCGTTACCTCGTTCTTCCGAAGCGCCCCACGGGCACCGATGGCTGGAGTGAAGCGCAGCTTGCAGCGCTCGTCACACGCAATGCGATGATCGGCGTCGAGGTGATAAACCCACCAGAAAGAGACGAGGCGAACGAATGATCGGCGCACACGACCTCGGCGGTAAGCGAGGCTTTGGCTGCGTGTTGCCGGCGAGTAATGCTAACGCGCAGGGCTCGGATCTCGTCGAGCCGCTCTTTCACGCTGAGTGGGAGCGCCGCGCATTTGCACTCACTCTCGCTACAGGCATGCTTGGGCAGTGGAATATCGATGAGTCGCGCCATGCCCGCGAGAATCAGGCGCCGCAGCGTTATCTCGATAATAGCTATTACGAGACTTGGCTCGTTGGTTTACAGAAACTCTTGCATGAAAAAGGCATGCTTGAGCGAGAAGAACTGGCTGCGTTGCCTTTCGCCGCCTCGGTAGACATAAGCGCGAGCGCGTCAAAGCCGCAGCGCAGCAGGCCGATTACCGAGGCGCCAACGCCTGCTAAGGCGGCCGCCTTACTTACGAGAGGCGGGCCGACACTGCTGCCTGACTCGCGGAAGCCGAAGTACGCGCTGGGCGCGCTAGTAAAAGTTTTGCCAATGACGCAGGCGGGTCATACGCGCGCCCCCGAGTATGTTCACGGCGCACGCGGCATTATTCATGCAATAAACGGGGTGCACATTTACCCTGATGCCAACGCGCATCGTCAAGATGAAGACAAGATTGTCGGAGAGACTCTCTACACCGTGTCGTTCGCGCGCGCTGCACTGTTTCCGCAGCGGGCATCTTGTGGGGATGGCACAGCGACAGCTTCGGCGAAGAACATACTTAAAAGCGAGTCAACCAATCAGGAAGATCGCGTGATTAAAGAGAGCTGCGAAGACCGAGTGTTCGTAGATCTTTGGGAGCCATACCTTACTCATGACTGACTTTTTGTATCAGCCAAAAGACGCAGACGGGCCGGTTTTTAAAGCGCCCTGGGAAGCAACGGCCTTTGGCCTTGTGCTCGCTTTGCATAAAGCCGGTGCGTTTAGTTGGGCAGAGTGGGCGAGCTATTTAACCGGCGCCATTGAATCCGCGCAAGCCAGCGGCGATGCCGACATAGGTGATACATACTACGAACATTGGCTTGCCGCACTCGAGGCCATTGCGCAGAACAAAAATCTCACCGGTCTTGCTGAACTGTTGCAAAGAAAAGACGAATGGGAATCAGCGTATTTGAATACGCCTCACGGCAAGGCTGTCGAGCTTAGCGCTGCTAGTTGAGCTAAGCGATCAAGAAAGGCTTGTAGCCAATGCATCAACCAAAAAGTGAAAGAAAATGAGCGGATTCGAAGACATTCGACTGCGAGCAGAAGCGCGCAAAGGCGGTGCTCGCGCGCTAAAGGCGATGCTGCCGACGGTGGCAACAAAGAAGCAACTCATCGAGCTTGGCGACGATCGTTACCTTGCCATGATGACCAAGTCGATTAACCAAGCGGGATTTAGTTGGAAAGTAATCGAGAATAAGTGGCCCAGTTTCGAAGAGGCATTTCTTGGTTTTGATCCTCGCAAGCTGAGTTATTTGTCGCCCGAGCAATGGGAGGCCTTCACGAGCGATAAGCGCGTCGTGCGCAACTGGCAAAAGATCAAAGCGCTGCAGGACAACGTGTTCTTTGTGCAGGACGAGTCTCGTCGCAGCGGCGGCTTTGGTCAATTTATTGCGGACTGGCCGGTGGAAGATCAAATAGGATTGATGGCCTATCTGAAAAAGCACGGTTCTCGCCTTGGTGGGCAGAGTGCGCTTTGGTTCTTGCGACGAGTCGGTAAAGACTGTTTTATCCCTGCACGCGACGTCGTCGTGTTGCTGCGAAGCATCGGCCTCGATATCGCAGAGAACCCCACATCGAAGCGCGATCTTACTAAGATTCAAGCACAGTTTAACGAGTGGCACATTGAGACAGGATTGCCCTACAGCCACCTTAGTCGAATCGCCGCCTGCTCGGTGGGTGATAATTATTTATAGAGTCTCTTAACGAACGCTCGGATCACATGTAGCGTGAAAGGAGGAGAGTGGATGGCCAAGTACGCGTGGAAAACGACCTTTATCGCACTGATCACAATGATCGCTATTGCGGAGATCGGAGAGTCGATCACCGGAACTCATATTCCCTGGGTCATGCGCCTTTCGTTAGTGCTTGGGGTAACAGTTGGCATGCTCTTCCTTAAGAGCACGTTTAATCTCGTGAACGCACTAGGAGAGGAAAAACCTCTCGCCGGCTCGGTTCGCAACACGCTTGGCCCCGACCGAATCGCGGCGCGACAAGAGGATCAAAACGAAGGCGATAGTCAGCACTTGGCTGCTATCGAGCCAAATTCTCGCAGTAAAGACAGCGAGCAGAGTCAAAAATGAGAAACGGGATGTCTAGCCGAGCACAGTTTATTGGACGCTCGCTTGTCTACCTCATTGCCTTAACGTACGGCTATGGCGGGTTGGTCCATATTGCGAATATAGCCGGGCTGAGTGGTTATGCTTGGGTAGATGCGCCGCTAAAATGGCAGCTTCTAGATGTCGTGTATCTCTCACTAGACACAGTGGTTTTTGTTGGGCTGCTGCGCTCATGGCGCATAGCCACTGCCGCGTTCTTTGTAGCGAGCTGCTCTCAAATTGTCCTCTACACTGTCGGCGCTCAGTGGATAATGGCAGTGCCTGCGGAGTTTCTGCCTACTCCCGGGCACGAAATGTCGTTGAGTTTTTTGGTTGGCTACCACCTCGTTGTTCTCGCCATGATGGTGATCTCTCTAAAACTGCAAAGCCTCGCGACGCGTGATGGTCGCTAGGAGATCAGCGGTAGCACTATCGATAACGCACGTTCTATAAACCAGTAGCTTGCGACACCACCGATGGCCACTGCAGGTAAGCTTCTTAGCCAAGTCTGAGTGGGCAATGGTAGCCGTCTCAGCGGCAGTGCCCGCAGCGCGATCAAAACGCCAACAACGATTGCGATCTGTCCTATCTCTATCCCAATATTAAACAAGAGCAATGCGCCAAGCCTACTGCCCTCCGGTAAACCGATCTCGCTGAGTGCGCCAGCGAACCCGAGTCCGTGAATAAGGCCAAAGCTGAAGGCAACAAGTGCCGGGAACCGATGACTAAGGGACTGTCGGTCGGTGAGTGTTTCGTAGGCGAGTAGCACAATACTTGCAGCGATAGCGGCTTCGATAGGTCGCTGCGCCACAATCACAAAACCGAGTGCCGACAGGGCGAGGGTAAGCGAATGTGCAAGAGTGAAGCTGCTCACGACCCAGAATAGTTGCCGTGGTTTGCTCACGAGATAAAGCAGCATTAGAACGAATAAAATGTGGTCGTATCCCAAGACTAAATGTTCGAATCCGACGAGAAGATAAGCAGGCAGTGTCGCGGCTGCGCTGCTGAGATCGAGGCTTGTTTCTTGCGCCGTGATCAGATGGTTGGATTCGCTCCCATCAAGCCTTGTAATGCTGACAAGCGCATCGATCATCGTCCGGTCTAACCCGAGTATGTCGATTTGCTGAAGCCCGCCATCGCCGCAAGACAAAAGTGAGATTTCGATTAGCGCTTCTCCTGAGAGGTTTGCGCTCGTCAGCTGCGAGATGCAATTTGTGCCGAGGTCTAAGCCTAAGAAACGGCCGTCGATCTGAGGCTGGCGCAATGAGGCTTCGAAATAAGTCGAGTCTTGGTTGGCAACAAAGTCCTCATCGTTTACCAAGACTGCCGCTTCGTCGGCGCCTATCTGCGTGAGTTTTAAATACGCGGGGCGTATTTCGTGCGCCTGCGCATGGGGGGTTAGCAGCAGGCTGGAAACGAGTAGGGTCGCAATTATTCCTGCACCTAGAGGCGCTGACCTGAGGTGTTGAAAAAAGAGAGCAATCACTCGATTCGAATCTCGGTATTGTCGAGGAGGTTCTCTACATAGCGTTGGCGCGCGAATTTCTTGTTTGCTTGGGAGTAGTCGCGTAGCACTTTGTCTTTCGCCGCGAAAAAGGGCGTGGCCTGTTGTGGTTCTACGCTGCTCAGAAACAAGAGGTGGAAACCAAAGCTGCTCTTGAGAGGCCCCTGCCATGTGTTAAGCGCGGCGGTGTCTATCTGAGCAGCGAAGCCCATGCCGAAGGTAGAGTTAAGGTCGAGCGCGCTACGGTAGGAATAGGCGCGATTGAGCATGGTGGATTCACCGAGTGTGTCCGCCGCAGCCCCTGAGGCTAGCGCATCGAGTGCGATCAGTGCCGAGGCTTCCTCTCTGAAAGTAAGCTGTCTAAACGTGAGGCGCTCGGGCAAGGTATAGTCGCCAATATTACTTGCATAGAATGCCTCAAGAGTGGCTTCTTCAGGTTCGGCAATCGGGTCTGATTCGGCAATGAAGTTGAGCTTCTGGACAAGCCTTCGTCTAATTATCGAGTCTTCGCGTTCGAGTCCGAGTCTGATTGCCTCTCTGTATAACGCCTCCTCCTCTATCCATCCTGCTACTAGCGATTCGAGCTCGCTTGCAGTCGGCGGGGCGCCCATCTGCGTCTCCCACAGCAACACGATGCGCTGCCTCACTGCGGGAGAGACAACGATCGTGTCGGGTTGGTTGGCAGTGCGTGCATCAGCTATAAAAAGCGCGCCGCTAATACAGAGAAACCACAAAAGCGGCTGGCGTAATAGTGTTGGCATAGGGCGTTTCTAGTTAGCGGGCGTAATCCAAATGGGTGATGACCAGACGCGCTCTTGAATAGTGGTCGCCATGTCTGGGCGTGGTTCTACTCCTGCACGCACGGCGTCCCAAGTTGACCAACGACAGGTGGGATTTTCCATTGCGCGGACATAATAGAATGCGTTTTGGCTCGCGTCGAACTCAGGATCGCGCCATTTGGCTTTGAGTTCAGCTTCTCCAATATTGCTACTAATACTGCAGTCGCTTATATCGACCGACGCCCCATTGTCGGGGCAACGATTTGTCGCGGGATCGACTGCCATGCCACCAGAGCAGGCGACGTCGATGACGCGTTCTTGTGCTGCGCCGTCTTCAACCCAGCCCTTTATAATCTGCACGCGCTGCAATGGCGCACTCATAGCATCGCGAGCAACCCAAGCAATGAATTCAGGAGAATCGTTAGATTGTGCTAGAAGATCGCCACCCATAGTGACGCCATCCGCGTAAGCGCGAGAGACAAGTGTGGGGTCTTCTAGTTCGGGCAGGTCATAGCCGGCGAAAAAGCGAACCTTCATTCGCGGGCCGGTTGTACCGAAAGTTTCTTTGCGGCGGAAGGCATCGTAGATCGCATCGCGCGTATTTTCCTCAGCCCACACCGCGGCGAGTCCTGCTGCTCCCCACTGATTAAAATAAGTGTCGGCATAGGCTTCGCCTCCCTCGCGCGGTTCGTCTAGAGGCACAGAGCCGCGCAATACACCATCAGAGTCGCGCAGGCCAACCTTGCTCCAGTAATTGTCTTCGTCGCCAGCGTAGGTGGCGTTATGCGTATCGCTCGAACCGATGACGCCAAACTTAAAAGGATTAAACCCTTGCTCGTCTTGCATTTCGATTCCGTTTAGATAAGCCTCTCGAATATAGCTGCCGTTAGGTTTGCTCTCGAGGCGCGACGCAATGCGCAGCTTCATGATCTCGAAATCGGACCACTCGTCATTGGGCGAAAGCGCAGGGTGGGTATCTGATGTGCCTTTGACCTGCGTAATCTCAACCAGAGGCTCGTTGCGCATGCGCTGTTCGGAATAGGCGCTGTCCAGTGGATTGCCTGCCCAGTCGACGAGTGCAAACATCGATCCATTAGAGCCGTTTGAGTTATGTGGAATCGCGAGACTCTCGATACCCTGTTCGCGATTCGAATCCATCCATTTCCATAGGTCTTCCGGATTCTGCGAATCGATACGCGAGAAGGGCAGCTCCGGCGCTGTATCTCCGCGGAAAATCACATTGCGATGCAGGTTCCCTCGGTCTCGATCTGAGGTGGTGTATTCGTAAGCAATAAAGGTTGTGAAATTGCCAGGATCATTGTGTCTGTTTGCGGCAGCCTTAATATCCTCCCAGGCAGATTTTCTGATGTCAGGGTCGTTGATCTCGGGTGCGCGCTCGGTTTGCATAAAATCGAAAATTTCGTAGAACTTGCGGCCACGATCTTCTGCATCACCCAGAGTTGTCATGCCCGCTGCGATTTCGTGTTTAGAAATCTCTGAATTGGGGTTCGCCATCTCGCGAAGCACACCAATATAGAACGCATGGTCACTCACGCCATAAAAATCGAGAGGTCTGTCGAGCGTCATATCGAAGCCGGCTGGGTGAACGACCGTGCCTCCCTTGGCGAATTCGTAGGCATCATCGGGTGACGACGTAGTGCCAAAGATAAAGGCGTCGAAGCTGTACATGGTATGCACATGAAGATCGCCGAAGTAGGCGTTGCGGTCGGCATTGGCAGCATCGGCAGTGGCTAGGTTAGTGCCTTGCGAGCTCATCGTTGTTTCAGCTGTAGTCGCTTGCTGTTCGGGCGCAGCTTGTTCGGAACAGCCGGCTAGCATCGCTGCTGCAGCAATGCTTACGATGAGTGCGAATCGACGCGAGCGGGGAAACCGATCGGTTGCAGTGAGTGACGCTGATCTATTCATAATCGCAGACCTTATATTATTGGTTTTTAGGTAACAGCTTTAAAGTAGAACGTTATTCGTTTCTCAGTAACATGAGTTCAAATTTACCCACAAGCCTCGCCATTGTCTAGCTTGTGGTTTTTTCGAGAGCAACTCTATTTTTGACCGCGCTGCCGGGTAACTTTTCTTTTACTCGCCGAAACCATGAATCAGCGATAGCGCAGCATGTCTCTATTGAGTTGGTCTATTTTGGTGACACCCATGAGTTTCATGTCGCGCTCTATCTCGCTTCGCATATTGCCCAATGCTTTCTCAACGCCAGGCTGACCTGCGGCAGCGAGCGCATAAAGATACATGCGTCCGCCGGAACACGCTTTGGCGCCTGCTGCCAATGCCTTTATGACGTGCGTGCCGCGGCGAATGCCGCCGTCGCAAATTATGTCGATATCGCTGCCTACTGCGTCTGCTATCTCGGCGATCTGGTCGAAGGGCGATCGCGAGCCGTCGAGCTGGCGTCCGCCATGGTTTGATACCATGATTGCATCTGCGCCTATCTCAACTGCTTTGCGCGCGTCTGCAACACTCATAATGCCTTTGAGGCAGAAAGGCCCACCCCATTTTTCTTTTAGTTCAGCAGCGTCCTCCCAGTTCATCGACTGGTCTAGCATCGAGCCAAAATAATCGCCGATAGACACGGCGACGTTAGAGCCGTGGTCGACATAGTCTTTAAGTTCGGCGAGCTCGAATTTTTCTCGAAAGAAATAATTGAGTGCCCAGCCCGGGTGGGAGGCAAAGCTCGCTAAGCTTTTTAGTGTTAAGCGCGGGGGCGAGGTGAATCCTGTGTAGAGGTCGCGCTCGCGATTGCCGCCGGTAATCGTATCGACTGTCAGCGCTAGCGTGTCGAACTTAGCCGCTTTTGCACGCTCAACCATGGCGTCGTTTAGACCGCGGTCTTTGTGAAAGTAAAACTGGAACATCTTGGGTGTTGAGATCATGTCACCGATCTCGGCAAGCTTCACAGACCCTAGCGCCGACACGCCGAACATCGTGCCAAACTTTTCGGCAGCGCGTGCAACAGCGCGTTCGCCATCGTGATGAAATAACCGTTGTAGTGCAGTAGGCGAACAGAACACCGGCATTGCCAATTTTTGCCCCATTACCGTCACCGACATGTCGACGTTTTGCACGCCAGCCAACACGTTCGGCACGAGGTCGCAGTCAGCGTAAGCCGAGGTGTTGCGGCGGTAGGTGGTCTCGTCATCGGCGGCGCCATCGATATAGTGGAAAATAGGTCCGGGCAGGCGCTGCTTGGCGAGTAGGCGAAGGTCTTCGACGTTATGCGAGTTCTTGAGAGTTCTAAACATGGCGAGTGTGGTCCTGCGGCTAACCGCGTCAGCCTTATTTTTTTTAATCAGGATCGGGTTCTAGTTCCAATAGCGGGTTAGACGCAAGGTTAAACGACAGCTTGTGAGTAAACCGAGACTCGATCAACGCTAGCCTGACTATAACCCGACAGTAACCCGACAGTAACCCGACAGTAACCCGACAGTAACCCGACAGTATCCTGATAGTAACCCGATAGTTAAGCAACTGTGAATGCGAAGCGCGCCGGCGTTTTATTCTCTGTTATGCCTCCTCGGGCGGGAAAGGCTTGGGGGGTTCACACAGCGGCAAGTCGTAGTACTATGAATGGTGAGAAATGAAAAGTAACAGCTACCCCGTCAACAATAATTTATCAGGAGCGACTATGTCTCAACCTAATTTTCCTTCATTTAAAATGAGCCTGCGCCCCCTCGCGCTTTGCGTATCGCTTGCACTGACCGCCTGTGGCGGCGCCGAGATGAGTGCCCCCTCTTCAACGGCGGCGCAGCCCGAAGCAATGAGCGGCAACAGCGTTTCGGGTATCGGTATGCCAAACCCGAATCCGGTGGTCACCCAGAATTGGGGTGATCTGCCAGCGGGCCGCAATTGGGGCTCGACTGCTGGAATCGATATCGATCCCACCGATGGGCAAGTGGTTGCCTACGAGCGCTGTGGCGCCGGTAATTTCGGTGCAGGAGTACCAGTCAACTGCGATACAAATCCGGTTGATCCGATTTTTAAATTCGACCGCAATACGGGTGAAGTGCTTGCCAACTTCGGCGGTGGCTTGATGATGACGCCTCATGGCATCGACGTCGATTCAGAGGGCAACGTATGGGTGACCGACTTCGCGGGCAACGAAGAGGGCACTAAAGGGCATCAGGTGCATAAGTTTAGCCCAAGCGGCGAGCTGCTCATGAGTCTTGGCGTGCCTGGCCAGACTGGCAGCGACGGCGCACACTTTAATCAGCCTAACGACGTCATTGTTGGCCCAGACGGCAGCATCTATGTCTCCGACGGCCACAATGGCCAAGGCATGATTACCCAAGAGGCGATTGACGAAGGGCGTGCGCGCGGGGATACCGGCCGCGTCATGAAGTTTGCGCCAGATGGCACCTTTATTAAGCAATGGGGTCGCATCGGTTTGGAGCATGGCGAATTCCGCACGCCTCACGCGATGGAATTTGACTCAAAGGGACGCCTCTGGGTTGTTGATCGCGGTAATCACCGAATCGAAATTTTTGACCAAGAAGGCAACTACCTCGAGTCTCGCTACACCTATGGCCGAATAAGCGGAATATTCATTACTGGCGACGATCAGGTTTACGCGATCGATTCAGAATCGAGCCCGCTTAACCATCCAAGCTGGCGCAATGGTGTTCGCATCGGCCACATCGACAGCGACATCACTCACGCGATGATTCCTCCGTTTGAGCGAGAAGATCGTCTGTATCAAGGCACTGCAGGCGAGGGCGTTGCTGTTGACGCCGACGGCAACGTATTTGCAGCCGAAGGGCCAAACTCGCTCTCACAAGCGGGTGGTGCGTTTACGAAGTATTCGGTTCGCTAACGGTGCATCGATTGAGAGATCGACTGCTCTGCTTGCTCGCTGCCGCGATAGCGTCGGCGAGTGTGGTAGCGCAGTCTGATGTGCAAAGGAGCGAGGAAAGCCGACCGCGTGCTCGCGATATAGGACTCATAGTCGGCATCTTCGAACCCGGCGAGATGAACGCCATCACCGATGTTGGTAATGTGAAAGTCGGGCATACGACGGTCTTTCGCGGCGACGATATTCGCACCGGCGTGACGGCGATCATCCCCGCGGAAGGTAATCTCTATACCCACCCCATTCCCGCGTGGATTCACGTGGGCAATGGCTATGGCAAGCTCATCGGCGAGACTCAGGTAAGGGAGTTCGGTGAGATTGAAACGCCGATTTTGCTGACCTGCACGCTGTGCGTCTGGAGCGCAGCGAATGCGCTCAAAGAATGGGTTTATACACAGCCTGGCATGGGCGAGCATACCGTCAATCCCATCGTCGGCGAGACCAATGATGCTCGCGTGAACAATATGTGGGCGGATCCGATCCAGCGTGAAGAAGTCTTCGACGCGCTCGCGAACGCCTCCGGCGGTGCGGTAGAGGAGGGTAGCGTCGGCGCGGGTACCGGCACTCAGGCCTTCGGTTGGAAGGGAGGCATAGGAACCAGTTCGCGCGTGCTGCCCAAGACGCTTGGCGGTTACACCGTAGGCGTACTCGTGCAGACCAACTATGGTGGGATCATGAACATTAACGGCGCACCGGTTGGCCGAGAGCTAGGGACTTATGCCTTTAAAAATGCGTTGCCACCTGACAATGCCGATCGTGAGGATGGCTCAATCATGGTCGTAGTCGCGACCGATGCGCCGCTGAGTGAGCTTGGTCTTTCGCGCTTAAGCATGCGCGCGATGCTTGGCTTGGGGCGCACAGGCTCTTATGCGAGCAACGGCTCTGGTGACTACGTAATCGCTTTTTCTACTAACCCGACGGTCCGCAAGCCACGTGTGAGCAGCGAGCCCGTGTCAACTACCGTGCTTGTTAACGATTCGCTTTCACCGCTTTTCGCAGCCACCGCGGAGGCGACGGTGGAGGCGGTTTATAACGCCATTCTCAAAGCGACGACGGTGAGCAGCGCGCGCGGCGAATTGAAGGCCGTGCCCGTTGATGCGGTGAAGGAGATATTAGAGAAATACAATGCGCTCAATTGGGACGAGAGCTTTTAAGCGTGTGTGGCTAAAAATGCACCACGCTGCGAATACTCTTGCCTTCGTGCATTAGATCGAACGCAGTATTAATATCGCCAAGCGGCATCGTATGAGTAATAAAGTCGCTGAGCGCGAACTTGCCCGCGAGATAGTCTTCGACAATGCCGGGCAACTCCGAACGCCCCTTCACGCCGCCGAACGCGGTGCCGCGCCAAACGCGACCGGTGACGAGCTGAAACGGGCGCGTTGAGATTTCCTGTCCTGCTCCTGCGACTCCAATAATCACCGATTCGCCCCAGCCCTTGTGGCAGCACTCGAGCGCCGAGCGCATCACGTCGACGTTGCCTATACATTCGAAGGAATAGTCGACGCCGCCATCGGTGAGCTCGACAATAACCTCTTGAATAGGTTTGTCGAAGGCTTTTGGATTGATGCAGTCCGTCGCGCCAAGCTTTCGCGCTAATTCGAATTTGCTCTCGTTGACGTCGATCGCGATTATGCGCGACGCGGAGGCCATCGCTGCACCGATAACCGCCGACAGCCCGATGCCGCCAAGACCGAAAATGGCGACCGTGGCCCCGGCTTCTACCTTCGCCGTGTTCATCACCGCGCCCATACCCGTTGTCACGCCGCAGCCGAGCAGGCAAACCTCTTCTAGCGGCGCCTCGGGATTGACCTTGGCGAGCGATATCTCGGGCAGTACGGTGTACTCCGAGAAGGTAGAACAGCCCATATAATGGAAGATAGGCTCGCCATTACAGCTAAATCGGCTTGTGCCGTCGGGCATCAGGCCCGCGCCTTGCGTTGCGCGAATCTTTTGGCAGAGATTGGTTTTGCCCGATAAACAGAATTTACATTCGCCGCATTCGGGGGTGTAAAGCGGAATAACATGATCGCCCACCGCGACGGAGGTCACCCCCTCGCCGATCGATTCTACAATGCCACCGCCCTCGTGGCCCAAAATGGCGGGAAATACCCCCTCTGGGTCTTCTCCGCTGAGAGTAAACGCGTCGGTATGACAGACGCCGCTCGCGACAACTTTGATGCGGACTTCGCCCGCTTTAGGCGGCGCCACTTCTATTTTTTCAATCTTAAGAGGTTCGCCTGCGGCCCAGGCGATGGCAGCACGGCAGCTGATAGGTCTAGTAGACAGAGGGGTCATTAGGGTCTCTTGGGGAAGCAAATTTCTGCGCTATAGTAGTAGATAGGCAAGGCCTAGGCTAGGCCTTGAGAAGAGAGGCTCTAGAACGGCGGCCTTAGAATGGGTCGAGCGGGTGCTCAAAAAAAGTTAGGGAATTCGTGGGATTCAGAGGTATTCTTGACGCTATCTAACTAACCTAACTAACAATAAGAACAACACGGAGAGAACTAATGAAAGCACCAGTCTTGCTCCTCTTAGGTGCAGCACTCGCTGCCTGCGCGATAGATGACGGCATGCCCAATTTTGAGCGCATGAGCGCCGAAGAACTCGCTGCCTATAACAGTGGGCGTAATTTGTCGCAGATGATCGTTTGCCAAGAGGCGACCTCAACCACAAGTAGGGTTCGTCGCAAGCGCTGCGCCACAACTGAAGCGTTATACGGCACAGGCATCACTGCTGAGCAGTTAAATATGCTGAATACTGGCGCAGGCCTCAGCGACAATTAAACTCGTTTAAGCGAAGGGTATCTAGGCGAAATAAGCAGCGACTGAGATCTCACTTAGCGTTGTTATTTTTATAAAGTCGGATGCCAAGTCTTACTGATTTCAGCGGAAAATCTCAATATGCCAGAATTCGTTTTATCACCCAATATCCTAGTCATCCCCATTTTAATCACGCTCGTTGTCGTCGAATTGGGGATCAGTAGGGCGATGGGGCGCTCCGTTTACAATTTTCAAGACAGTATCACGTCGATCAACATTGGCATCATGAGTCAGTTCGTTAACGCGACGGGCGCGGTGATCAGCGCGTTTATGTATGCCGTTATCGAAATGAAATACGGCACATTCGAGTGGGATATGTCGAATCCGCTCACGTGGATATTCGCCTTGCTACTCTACGACTTCCTTTATTACTGGGTTCATCGCACTGGGCATGAGGTTAATATGTTCTGGGCGTCGCACATCACTCATCACAGCAGCGACGAATTCAATCTCTCTACCGCGCTCAGGCAAGCCTCGACGGGCTTCTATTTCAAGTGGATTTTCTACATGCCACTTGCCGTGTTAGGCATTCCTGTGCAGGTTTTCGTCGTCGTTGGCCTTATCGATTTGCTTTACCAAGTATGGGTTCACACGCGCCTAGTTGGACGTCTGGGCTGGATAGAATATGTGCTAGTGACGCCATCCAACCATCGGGTTCACCATGGTAAGAACGATTATTGCATCGACAAAAATTACGGCGGCATGTTCTGCGCCTGGGATAGGATGTTTGGCACCTACGCAGACGAGCGCGAGGAAGAGCCGATTGTCTATGGCCTGAAGAAAAAACTGAATAGCTGGAACCCGGTATGGAGCAACCTCCACTACTGGGCAAGTATGTTTAAGAAGGCAGGGCAGCAGGACAATTGGCGCGACAAATTGATGTGTTTTTTCGCCCCGCCAGCGTGGTCGCCAGATGGCAGATCGGCACCGAAGCCACTTTCTGAGATACCAGTAGCTGATGAGATTTTCGTTGAGAAAACGCCTTTATCGATAAAGTTATCGGGGCTTATGATGACTGTTATCTCGGCCGTTGTACTTGTGCTTTATCTTGGCACCAAGCAGCAGTTGCCGGGGTTCATACAGATATTATGCGCTGCCACTGCTGTGTGTGCGTTCGCACTACTTGGCTACTTTTGGACACAAGGCAATAAGAAAGAGTTCGAGCGATGAACAGTCTTGCTATGACCGATAGCTTGCTTCTGGTGGTTACGTTTCTTATCGCCATCGGCGCTAAATACCCACCGTCGATTCGTATTGCAGCTGGTTTATTTGCAGCTGCAGCATGCCTTGGTGTTCTGCGCTTTACAGGCGTGCTGCCGCTGCCAACGATGCACTCTTTTTTCTCAGGCCTGGGTGCAACTGCGGCGTATCCACTGCTCGCGGTAACGTTTCTTTTCTCGGGTTCCGTGCTTGCCAATCAATGGCGTTTCTCGAGTATCTTTGCCGTTATTGCAGGCGCAATTGGCCTTGTCGCAAGCGCGCTAGAGTTTGGTCTTTGGGGGAATGCGGTCGCGCTTATCTCGGTAGCCGCGCTCGTCTTGCGATCGATTATTTCTCGAGATGTATTGGCAACAGTTGGCGCGGTGTCGCTACTCACCGCAGTTGTGCTTTTTGCGCTTAACGTCTCTTTCGCGTCGCTTCTAAAGCCCGGCGACTTCTTGCATCTCTTTATGGCGCTTGGGCTTGGGTTACTTGGGTTAAGAGCGCGAGTGAAAATGGCCTAAACGGTTTAATACCGTCGGTTGCGCTCTAATTTTGAGTAAGCTTTTATCCGGCCCGCGCCGCGATAGCCTCCGCCATAGCACGGTCCGCAGTTGCTTCGAGCCAGCTAAGATCGATGTTTTTATGAGCTTCGCAAATGAACCAAGGCTCGCGAGAATCAGGTTCGAGCATCACCCCATGTTTGATTAGATTCATGGCGAATTCGGTGTACAGATCGCTGTCGGTTTGTTTCCAGTCGCGGTAATTGGTGGGCACGAGATCGCCAAAATGTATGCCGAACATGGAGTCGGGACCCGCAAACCTATGCTCGATGCCGTGTTTGGTGAACACAGTGGCGAGTACTCTTTGAATGTCGGCGCCCGCTTTTTCAATCGAATTGTAGGCATCTGAATCATTCAAAATTGTTAGCGTCGCTTTCGCTGCGCTCAGTGCGATCAGATTAGCGGTGTAGGTTCCGCCGTGCGTTACGCCGCCGCCAGATGAGCTAATCACATCCATAACGTCAGCGCGGCCGCCAAAGGCTGCGACCGGATAGCCGTTGCCCATTGCCTTTGCATAGGTCGTCAAATCGGCGTGAATGCCATAAAGCTCTTGAGCGCCTCCTTTGGCCACGCGAAAGCCCGTCTTCACCTCATCGATGATCAATAGCGTTCCAGTTGCGTCGCAGAGATCGCGCAGCTTTTGCATGTATTCTCGGCTCGAAGCGATGCTGCCGCAGTTACCCATAATAGGTTCGATAACAATGGCGGCGATGTCGTCGCCCACTCGCGCAAACACCTCATCGATAGCTTCGAAGCTATTTAATGGCACCGTCTCAAGGTGTTCACGACTCGCCTCGGGAATGCCACGGCCGAACGCTGCCACTTCTGGCGCTTCGCCCGACTCAGCGTCCCAATTATCCACGTCCGATTTCCACATCATCTCGTCGTAGAGACCGTGGAAACCACCTTCGACCACGACGATTTTGTTGCGCCCGGTAAAACCCCTCGCAGTTCGTACAGCGCCAATTACCGCTTCGGTACCTGAATTAGCGAAACGCATCTTCTCGATGTTAGGACACATCTGTTTGACTAGCTCAATGACCTCAGAATCGAGATCCGTCGAAAAACCCGACATCGTGCCGCGTTCGGTTATCGCCCTTATAACTTCTTGGTCGACGCGGGCATCGCGATAGCCGAGGATAATCGGGCCATAGGCGAGACGGAAATCCACAAACGTCTGATCGTCGGCATCGGTAATCGTGCAGCCTTCGCTGCTCTTAACGAATACGGTGTTGTCCTCACCCCAATAGCGATAGCTGTCGGCGACGCCCATGGGCATGTGGGTGTGAGCCTGTTTTAGGAGGTTTCGGGTAACGGGTTTCTCGAGGCCTGCTTGGGAGACGACCTTTTCTGCGCTTCGAGCATTAGCTGACTGAGACATCTGACTGCACTACATTGGGTGGTAAGGCGCGCATAATACAGGGCAGGCGTGGTGTATCGCAATTAGTTCGCCAAGGCGATGCCGCAGGGCAGAACCCGATTCGCAGTGCCCGAGGAGCAAAAGAAATGAATACAGATTTTCGGCCCGCCGGACACCCTCTTACCTGTGCCTACACGCTTGTGAGAAAATGCAGGGCTTTTACGACTTGGAAAAAGGCTGTCTCAATGTCAGAGGGCTTTGTGGTAACGTATATCGAGTTGAGAAATTAACCTATCGACACCCTCTGCATCTGGTCAGAGTCGGTACACTACTTACTTAAAAAATTAGTGGCTGCTGCACTTACTGATGAATAAACGGGCTTAAAGCACGCCAGCCTTTGGCAAACCACCTACTACTACCTCGAGTGAATCCTATGAAATGGCTATCCGTATTCCGCCTCTTGTTACCCGTAGCGGCATCTTCAGTTCTTATCGCCTGTGGGCCCGCGGAAAACGCCGCGCAAACCTCGGCATCGAGCGAAGCTGCTGCCCCTTCTCCTGTCGCAGTAGCATCACCTGAGTCAACGGGTGATGTGCAAGACGAGAGTGTTCGTCTCAACGCCTGGTTCGAAGAAAAATATGAAGAAGAGTTGGCGTTCAGCCCGATCCAGCAAACCTTTCTGGGTGTTACCGACAACAACGACCAGATTGATGACTTTTCATTGGAGGCGCAGTTGGAGCAGCTGAACTGGAAGCGCGATAGCGTTACTGAGATGAGGGTCAATTTCAACTACGAGCAGCTTAACGCGGACGCAAAGATATCTTACGACCTCTGGGAATATCAGCTGGCCGCTTCCGAAGCTGCAAATCAGTTTCGCATTAATGGTTACGTTTTCGAGCAGATGAGCGCCGTCCATTCGTTTTTCCCTCAGCTGTTAATTGCCTTTCATACTGTGGAAGACGCCGACGATATGCAGGCCTATGTCTCACGTATCGAAGCGACCGAGGTGGCGCTTGACCAGCTCATAGCACTGTCGCAGGAAGCTGCCGCTGCTGGCGTGCGGCCACCACGCTTTGCCTTCGACAGTGTGATCGACAGCGCCAGTCAGATTATCACCGGCGTACCTTTCACCGAGGGTGAGGACAGTGCGATTTGGGCAGATACTCAGCAGAAAATCGCAACCCTTCGGGAAGCCGAAGCTATTAACCAAGCTCAGGCGGACGAGCTGGCAAATGCTGCTCGCGCGGCGCTCGTCGATCATTGGCAACCTGCCTACGAGCGACTGATCGCCTGGCAGCAAGAAGACATCGTGAACGCCAGCGAGATCTCTCAAGGTGTAGGGGCGCTGCCTGATGGCGAGGCTTACTACAATGAGCGGCTTGCCAACCAGACCACCACAGATCTGACCGCGGATGAGATACACCAGATCGGTCTTGATGAAGTCGCTCGATTAAAAGCAGAGATGGAAGTCATTAGAAACAGCGTCGGTTTCGACGGCGAACTAAAGGCGTTCTTTGCCATGCTGCGCGACAGCAAAGACGATCAGCGGCACTACTACCCTGACACCGACGAGGGTCGTCAGGCTTACATCGATGATGCCACTGCCGCGATCGAGAATATTAAAGCCAAGCTAGGAGCCTATTTTGGCATATTGCCCAAGGCGGATCTGGAGGTGAGACGCGTCGAGGCGTTTAGGGAGCAGCCCGGCGCGGCTCAGCACTATTTCCCCGGCACGCCAGACGGTAGCCGCCCCGGCATCTACTACGCACACTTGTCCGATATGACGGCGATGCCAAAAGGCGAACTGGAAGTGATCGCCTACCATGAGGGCCTGCCAGGCCATCATATGCAGATCGCGATCCAGCAGGAGCTAGAAAGCGTGCCGACCTTCCGCACCCAGGCCGGATTTACAGCCTACTCAGAAGGCTGGGGGCTGTACTCGGAGTTTTTAGCAAAGGAAATGGAAGGCACATACACTGACCTCTACTCAGACTTCGGTCGACTTGGCTCGGAAATCTGGCGCGCGATTCGTCTGGTACTAGACACCGGCTTGCACGCCAAGAACTGGACAGAGGAGCAGGCAGTTCAGTATTTCCTCGACAATTCCGCCATCACCGAGGCCCAAGCTCGTTCGGAAGTACAGCGTTACATGGTGATGCCTGGGCAGGCTACAAGCTACAAAATTGGCATGCTGAAAATTCAGGAACTACGCGGGAAAGCTGAGCAGGCTCTAGGCGATAAGTTCGACATCCGCGGCTTCCATGATGCCGTGCTAGGAGGCGGTGCGGTTCCACTCAGTGTGCTTGAGACCATGGTTGATCAGTGGGTTGCTCAAGTGCAGAGGGGGTAGCAGCGAAAAGGGGCCGGAGGGGTTACAAAAGGGGGCTGACCTCTTTTGTAACCCCTTATGTAATCCCCCAAAAAGTAGTCGAGGTTTTAAGTAGAGACTCTTATGATGATGTCACGAGGAGTGACCTATAAAGAAATCTCGATTTACTGACTGTCAGATAGTAGCCATGCTCGAGCAAGCCGAAGCGGGAACGTCAGTTGCCGACCTCTGCCGAGAATACGGCATGAGCATCGCCAGTTTTACCAATGGCGGTCGAAATACAGCGGTATTGATGCATCTCTGATGTGACCTTTGCCCATCACTAGTACCACTTTGAAAAGGACCAAGAACATAATGAAACTCTATAACTCTATGGGGCCTAACCCGCATATTGTCCGCATGTTCGCTGCCGAGCTTGGCGTGTCGCTAGAACTCATTGAGATTGATTTGATGGCAGGCGAGAATCGCGAATCCGCCTACCTCGCTCGGAATCCAGCGGGTCAATTGCCTGCGCTTGAGCTAGATGACGGAGAGATTATTGCTGAGTCTACCGCTATCTGTGAATATCTTGATGAGACGAGCACAAAAACCTTACTAGGCCACACCGCCGCAGAGCGCGCGCAAACTCGAATGTGGACGCGAAGACTCGACCTATCTATTTGTGAACCGATGCTAAATGGTTTTCGCTACTCTGAGGGGCTGCCAATTTTTCAGAATCGAATGATTATGATTCCTGAAGCAGCGGCAGGCTTAAAGAATGTGGCTCAAGATAGGCTTGCGTGGCTAGATCAACAGATGGCAGATGGTCGCCAATTCATCGTTGGTGAACGTGTAACGCTCGCCGATGTCTTTCTTTATTGTATGCTCACCTTTGGCAAGGCTGTCGGTCAGCCTATGTCGCCAGACCACACGCATATCGCCAAGTGGTATGAGCGTATGGCGGCAAGACCTAGCGCTGAAGCTTAGTATCCCATAATTTTGAATTCGGCCTAAGGTTATAGACGCAGCTAGGTGATTACGAGAAACATGAGCACAATTATTTACCCAACAACTAATCTTAATCAGATCGAGCAGCTAAGAATCTGTCGAGGTGATGGCATTTATGTTTACGATGAAGACGGTAAGTGTTATCTCGAGGGACTCTCTGGGCTTTGGTGCGCGTCTTTGGGTTATGCCAATGAAGAACTCATCGACGCGATAACCCAACAGCTCAGGACTCTCCCCTATAGCCAATTATTCGGTGGTCGTACTCATCAGCGCGCAATAGACCTCGCCGATGAGTTGGCATCGATGGTTCCGGTAGACGATGCGCGTATTTTTTTCGCCAATTCAGGCAGCGAAGCTAACGATTCTCATGTGAAAATGCTTCGTTATTATTTTAACGTTATTGGGAAGCCTCAAAAGAAGAAAATTATTGCTTTCGAGAAGTCTTATCACGGCGTTACGGTTGCTTCAGCATCGTTGACCGGCCTTCCCGCGATGCATGCGCATTTTGACCTTCCTACTAAGGCTTTAGGCGTACTTCGCGCTGCCACGCCTCATTACTATCATGGTCAAGTGAACGACGAATCAGAAACAGAGTTCGTTATGCGTTTAATCAATGATGTTGAGGCGCTCATCCTACGCGAGGGCCCAGACACGATTGCCGCATTTATAGCCGAGCCTGTCGGCGGCGCTGCTGGCGTGATGGTGCCTCCAAAAGGTTATTTTCCCGCGCTGAAAAAAGTTTTGGAGAAGTACGAAATTTTATTCTGGGCTGACGAGGTGATCTGTGGTTTCGGGCGAACAGGCAATGACTTTGGTTGTACAACCATGGAAATAAAGCCAGACCTGATGAGCCTCGCGAAGCAGCTTTCGTCAGCGTATATACCAATTAGTGCGAGCATAATTCCTGGGTTTATGCATGAGGCAATGCGCGACCCGAGCGAACAGATAGGGATCTTTGGGCATGGTTATACCTACACGGGTCATCCTGTTGCCTGTGCGGCGGCGCTGAAAACGCTTGAGATCTATAAGAGAGACAAATTGTTCGAGAATGCTGCTGTCGTAGGCGCATATATGCAGACTAGACTCAGAGAATTTAGCGATCACCCCCTTGTTGGCGAGGTACGCGGCACTGGACTCATCGCAGCTGTCGAACTCATGCAAGATAAAGACACCCGCACGAGCTTCAGCGACGGGAGGGTAGGTGCGATGGCGAAGCAGTTCTGCCAAGAGCAAGGACTTTTGATCCGCGCGGTGGCTGGTAATAGCCTCGCCTTTTGTCCGCCGCTTATTATCAACAAAGAACAGGTAGATGAGATGATCACGATGTTCGATTCGGCGCTGGAGCAAACACTTGTTTTCGCAACGCGTGAAAAACTGTTTGCTCTTTAATACCTACTATTCTGAATAAAATAGTGTCGTGTTTTCATCAGGGCTGTGGTCGGTGAGTAGTGACACTATGACCATAACTGGCAGGCCAATAATCCAGCCCATGTAAGAGGAAGCCATACCAAAGGGCTCTCCGGCCAATGACCAAATTACTGCAGACCCCCCTCCGCAAAGCATGCTCCAGTATGCTCCCTTCGCAGTAGTCCGTCGCCAGAACAATAGCCCGAGCATGGGAAAGAACAGCCCAGCAGCACCAAATGTGTAGGCGTAGAGAATTAACTCCAATACATTTGGCACTCGATATGCGAGCCCGATAGCGAGTATGCCGAATACGATTACTGCGATGCGCGCGACACGGACAAGTTCTCTATCACTCGCCTCCGGTTTGAGCCTCTTTCGATAGATATCATTGACAAAAATAACGACCGGACCCATTAGCATCGAGTCAGCAGAGGACATCACCGCTGCCACATACGCTGCGATCACAATACCTGCAATTCCTGATGGCAGTAGCTCTAAGATTATCATGGGAGTAGCCATCTCTGGGTCTGTGATTTCTGGCAGTAACATCCGTGCAATCATACCGATTAACGTGCTGCCGATAGCAAAAAGAGGCCACTCGATTGGCACACCTGTGAGGAGGAAGCTTCGGCGTGCAGTTTTTTCGTCCCGTGCAGCGATGATGCGCTGCATCCCTGCTATCGAAATAAACCAAACAGGAAATACCGCAAAGAACCATTCGGCGATCGTTCCCCAACCTGCCGCACCCCAATCAACCATGGAGGCTGTTTCAGGGTCTGACTCAAAGTGCGTGACGATACCCTGCCAGCCTCCGACTTCAATGAGACCAATCGGCACCGCGATGAATACGATCCCTACCATAAGGATCACCATCTGGAACACATCGGTAAATATGACGGCTTTGAGTCCGCCCATCGCGGTATAGGCCAGGACGATTGCGCCAGATGCAATAACAGCTAGTGTTAGGTCAACGCCCATGGTGACTTGCACGAGTTTGGCGCCGGCGATAATCTGCCCGCCAACGAAGGTAAACCACGCAAGCCCTATAACAACTGCAGCGATGGTTCCTGTTCGGCGATCGAAGCGCGCTTCAAATAAATCCCCCGTAGTCAGCCCCTTTACGGCGTCCGCCCAGCGTTTAACTTTTGGCACCATGAAAAAAGAGACGATGATAATGCTGAGCCCAGAAATCGCGATAAACCACGAGCCGGCTATGCCGAGCGTAAAGCCCAGTCCGCCCATAGCAATGCTAAAGCCTCCTCCTATATCTGTTGCCGCAGTGGAGGCAGTCGTCTGCACGAGATTCATGTTGCGATCGGCGGCCAGAAACGATTCGCTGTCGCCGCCTTCTTTTTCTGAACGCGCGACTCTGAGGCCGATTCCAATAAGGACAATGAAATAGATTCCCATCGCGAGCAGGTCTAAGCCATGCAATGCTGTCATAGTATTTTTCTTCTCAGCGGGTGGTGACTCTCATCAATTCGTTGCCGACAACTCCTCGTAAGAGAGCAGGCGATTCGCTGCAAAGGGGCTGTATCAGAATTGTTATTAAGGTAGCCTCCTATTCATGCTCGATCGAGTCTAACAAGAAGGGGATGTTAATGTCGCATGAAGCTAGACCGGCAACAAAAAACTCGGCGCTGTTCTATCAATCCGAACTCCAGCGGCCGCTCTTTTCGCATAGCGAAGGCATTTATTTATGGGACATCAATGGCAAGCGCTATATTGATGGCAGCAGTGGTGCGATGGTTTCAAACATTGGCCACTCTAATGCGCGCGTATTGGCCGCAATGGCTGCGCAGATGGATAAGGGGACTTTCGCGTATCGGCTGCATTTCGAGAATGAACCGGCAGAGAAACTCGCCGATGAACTCGTCGCTCGCAGCCCTGCAGGCCTAGACAGGGTCTTCTTCGTATCGGGTGGCTCTGAGGCGGTAGAGAGTTGCCTCAAACTAGGTCGGCAGTGGGCTATCGCGACAGGTCAGCCCGATCGCCACAAAGTTATCTCCTGTTTCCCCTCGTATCACGGTTGTACTTTTGGTGCGCTTAGCATCACCGGCTATACCCCGCTCAGTGAGCCCTTTGATGCGATGATGCAAGCAATGCCAAAAATTCCGGCGCCGCGGTGTTACCTTGAACGAGAAATTTATTCAGAGGAAAACGATGACGCTCTCGGCCTACGTTATGCGGAGAATCTGCGCGAGGAGATTCTAAAGCAAGGCGCCGAGTCTGTGCTCGCTTTTATTTATGAACCCGTTGGGGGTGCATCTACAGGAGCGCTTGTCGCACCTTCTACTTTTCATCAGCGTGTTCAAGAAATCTGCCGAGAATTTGGCATTCTATTAATACTAGATGAAGTAATGACCGGCGTCGGTCGAACCGGCAAATTTCTCGCAGCAGAACATTGGCAACTCGAACCAGATATGATCGCATTATCGAAGGGGCTCGCAGCCGGGTATTCTCCATTAGGTGCGATGCTCGCGAGTAATCGCTTGGTTGATCCAGTGCTTGCTAATGGCGGGTTTATGCATGGTTTTACGAGCGCAGGAAATCCACTTTCTTGTGCCGCGGGGTTAGCCGTGCTGAATGAGCTCGACTCACTCGATCTTGTAATGAACTGTGAACAGCGCGGTAGCGAGCTCAAGGTTGGGCTCGAAAAGCTTATGACTAAATATCCTTTCATCGGTGATGTTCGCGGGAAAGGATTACTGCAAGCATTCGAGTTAGTCTCGGATCGCGAGACCATGGCTCCTTTACCCAAGGCGTTTAATGCGCACTTGATACTTGTTGATATCGCGTACGAAAATGGCCTCATCATCTATTCGCGACGAACGCGTGGAGGAATAGAGGGCGATCACTTTCTGGTTTGCCCTCCCCTAAGTGTCTCCTCAGAACAGGTTGTCGACATACTGAGGCTACTCGAGGAGAGTCTTGAGCAGTTCGCAGAGACATTGCCGGCCTTTCCTAACATTAAAGGATCTTCGTGATGAAGTGTATCTATAGCGACGCCCAAGAACATCATTACCCTAAGAGTTATTTAGTCAATGGTGTACGGCAGGCCAATCCTGAATCGCCCGAGCGAATTAGCATGCTACTCGAGGGAGTTCTTGCCGCCGGTTTAACAATCGAATCTCCAGTGGCTTACAGTCGCGAGCATTTGCGGCGAGCACACCCTGAGCGGTATCTCACTTTCCTAGAAAATGTCGCAGAGCGCTGGCAGCGTATTCCAGACGCTGCCGACGAGGTGACGCCAAATATCCATCCCGACACTCGCAGTGGCGGCTACCCGAAGTCGGTTGTGGCACAGGCTGGATTTCATATGCTCGACGCTTCCTGTCCGATTACCAGTGACACGTGGAACAGCTCTGTCTGGAGCGCTTGGAGTGCCGTTCATGCGGCCGAGCAGGTCATTGCCGGCGACGCTTCTTGCTATGCTTTATGCCGTCCACCCGGCCATCATGCTGGGCCAGAAGTGGCCGGTGGATTTTGCTATTTGAATAACACCGCGATTGCAGCAGAGCATCTGCGCACGAAATTCTCTCGCGTTGCGGTGCTCGATGTTGACTTGCACCATGGCAATGGTACCCAGATGTGCTTCTATAATCGTGCTGACATACTTACCGTGTCACTTCACGCGGATCCCGAACGCTTTTATCCATTTTTTTGGGGCTATGCTGATGAACGTGGCGAAGCTGATGGTGAGGGGTTTAACAAAAACTTCCCTCTGCCGCGTGGCACTGGCGATGAGATTTATCTAGAAACCCTGGCCAAGGCGATTGCAGAGGTTGAAGCATTCGAACCTGATGCGCTCGTTATTGCCTTGGGGCTCGATGGCTTTGAGGGAGATCCTATTGCAGGTCTATCGATTACGACTCAGGGGTTTTATGAAATAGGCAGCATGATCGCCCGCCGGCTGGCGATGCCGACAGTGATCATTCAGGAAGGCGGTTATCCGTGCGAAGAGTTGGGGCAAAATTTGGCGTCTTTTGTTAAGGGATTTGACTGTTAAGTACGCGAAAGGCTGTTTTACTTTGAAGGGCTTATTAACACTATGCGAATAACTCATCTCTGGCTTCCGGTTTTTATACTTTTGCCTGCGCTCGCTAATGCGCAATCAGCATTAATGGCTCTCCAGCCAGACCGAATATTCTCTGGCGAAAAGCTTTATGAGTCTGGTGAATGGCTTTTGGTTAAAGAAGGCTATGTCGTTGACATTATTCGAACAGAGACGGAGTTGCCACCTGGAGCTGAGAAACAGCAACTAAAAGGCAAAACAATGATACCCGCCCTAATCGATGCACACGCGCACTTAGGATATCAGTCTGTAAACAGTTGGGGCGCGAAAAATTACAACGAAGCTAATTTACTCGATAATCTCTCGCAGTATGCCTACTACGGTTTCTCAACTGTGTTTTCAGCAGGCAGTGATCCGGTTGCGTTGATTAATGAGCTTCGAGCCACTATCGATCTTAAGTCGCTACCTGTAGCAACACCTCTCGCCGCCTATGGTGTAGCTCCTACAGGCTTCGGTCCAAATAATACGTTCCTAGACGAGATTCGCACTGTTGAAGCGGAGCAAGAGACAAATATACTGTTTGGCTTGGACCAGACGTCTGATATTCAAACGCTGATAAAGGCAGTGGAACCAAAACGAGACGCTATTATTAAGATATGGGTAGACGATCGAGCGGGTACACAGCCGAAATTAGCCGAATCTCTGTACACCGAGTTAGTTAATCAGGCTAATCAGAGGGGGATTAAAGTAGTAGCGCATCAACAAGACTCAGTTGACACTGCTAGGCTGGTAAAAGCTGGTGTTGCGGGATTTTTACATGGAAGGTTCGAGGATGAGATAGGAGAGGAATTGAGTCGTTCGCTTGCCGAATCGAATACTTTCGTTATTCCGAATCTGGGGCTTTCTTTGCTCCGCAACATGACTATTTCTGAAGACCCACTGTTAATTGAGACGTTGCCCTCTGCCACTTTATCTCGGCTCGGCAGCAGAGTGTTTGCAAAGACTTACAAAACGATGCCTGCCTCTAATTCCAGTGACCTGATTCGGTGGCAATTAGACCAATTGATTTCAAATCTCGACGCATCAATAAAAAGGAGTTTTGGGTCTGCTATAGCGCGCGGTGTTCCAATCATATTAGGAACTGATGCTGGGGCACTCCCAGATCATTTTTTTGGCTACACCGGTCATAAGGAATTAGAGATATTTGTTGCCTTAGGAATGACGCCAGAGCAAGCAATTGGAGCCGCAACTTATGCAGCTGCATCACAACTCGGTCTTAATGATCGTGGTCTGCTAGAGAAGGGAAGACGCGCAGATTTTCTCTTGTTGAATTCTAATCCGCTGATTGATATCCGCGCCACGCAAAATATCCACGCGGTATTTTTGCTTGGTAACGAACTAGATCGAAAAGCAATTGTTGGGCGATTAAAACAAGCAAGATAGACGCGACTGAATTCCTAGCTGTGGGGATTAAGGTTACTCGGTCCCAACAATTTTGCCGACAAAGATGTCGAGCGGTAGCACTGCCGTTACCCCGACATTGGGTGCATTACCTGCACTCTTAACAGGGCTTTGAGGACTTCGTTGGACTTGCGTGGACTAATATTTGGTGGAGGCGGGGGGGAATTGAATATTCTGCTTAAATTATTGTAATATCAATAAATTATAAAGTTTATCGATACCAACAATTTATTTCGTTTCCTCGCATACTCAGTTAAGTCCCCACTCATCGGGGGGCGTTTATTGGTTGATCTCACAGTCCTGTTAGTTCTAAGGTGTAGGAAAATCAAAGGTACTTTGGCAGCTCAGAGCCGTGGGTATTTCGCGCCGCAGAGTATTGCTAGCGATAAAGTTATTAAAATCTGTTTACCTAAGACACGCCCTAGCTTAGATATATGAATATTACTAATCTCGCGGATCCAACTCCTTAGTTAAGCCGTTAGAGACAACAAATTCTAAAACAACAAAAAGCGCACTGATCTAGATGCGTGGACAACAAACGGAGAGTAATAGTGAGTAATCATCGAACTTCAAACAGAGCACTTCCATCGCCCCGAAACTTAATAGCAGTGCTGCTTGTCCCGAGCTTTTTGCCAACAATCCCTCTCCAAGCGCAGGAATCTGAGCAGGTGATCAATGAGATCGTGGTCTCGTTCATACGGAAGAGTTCACTTGATGCGATCGAAATTAAGCGAAGTAACACGGGAGTGATGGAAGCTATTTCGGCTGAGGACTTCGGTCGGTTCCCCGACGGTAACTTAGCGGAGTCTTTGGCGCGTGTTCCAGGCATCGCGATAGATCGAAGTAACGTGGAAGGACAAACAATAGCAGTACGAGGATTTGGTCCGGAATTTAACTTGGTGACCTTGAATGGTCGCCAGATGCCTACTGCGCCCGGTCAGTATGGAGGAGGGCGCTCGTTTAATTTCGGCGATATCGCATCCCCTGGCATCTCTTCTGTGGAAGTCTTTAAGGCTGGGAATTTATCCCTTCCCTCCGGAGGCATTGGTTCTACGGTTAATATGGTGACTACGCGACCTCTCAACATCGATGGAACTTTACGATCGTTCAGTATTGCTGGAGTCGAAGACACGACGAGCAAAGCTGGCGGGCTTCCAGTCGAGGGAGCTATTTTATTTGCAACAAATCGTGGCCGCTGGGGATTCTCTGTATCAGGAGCCTATCAAGAGAGAACAAATCAAGAGCAGGGCACCAGAGAATCCAATTGGATAGTGCCTGAAGTTATGGCCCTCAGCGAAGGATATTCGAGGGTCGATCCTCTAGCAGCTGGCATTACCGATCAGCGTAGCTCACAAGATGGGTCTACTTTCTACCAGGAGCCCTCAGCCTATCTGATTAAAGATAACGACAGGGTAAGGAAGAATTTGCAGATAACTTTGCAGGGTCGAGTGACTGACAATCTCACAGCCACGCTAGATTACACGCATTCAGGCGTTGAATTTCAAAGTGAGGGAATGCTCTTTGGGTCCTGGTTAGGCGGCTGGACTACTCAAGAAGCGACGATTAACCAACGAGGGGTCTATACGGACGTGGTTGTTGGAGACCGTTCCTACGACCATACGGCCACTTGGGGTAGCATGAAAAGCAGTAATAACTCCCTCGGAATAAATCTAGCATGGGACGTTACGGACACGCTGACCGTCGAGTTAGATGCGCATGACTCGAAAGCTGCTCTCGGCGGCAATATTTTCGATAACAGCATAGGCGCTACCAGTGACTTGATTACTACTGTGCGATCCACGAATGGAGGGAGCGACGGCATCTATACTTTCGCGTACGATCGAGACTCCGCTGCGGAAAACATGTACCTTACAAATTTGAACCTTCAAGACGACACCCAGTTAAACCAAATCACACAATACCAGCTCAAGGCCGAGTGGAAACCGGAATTTTCTCTCTTAACCTCTGTTGACGCAGGAATTTCGATTTCAGAGAACCGTTTTAACCGAATCAGACGTCAGGGCACTTTTGCGCCAACTGCACAGGGTCGATGGGGCGCTTCAGACTTTGATGATGGGCTATTTAGCTACACTCCTTTGGTGGCCTTCATGAATTCGTTCGGCTCACCAGCGAACTCAAACTACTATTTTGACATCAATCCAGCCAACGCATTCGCTGCAATACAAGGCCTGGGCGCAAATCTTGTAGATAATTCAGATCAAGTTGGCTGCTGCACAGCGGGAGGTATTGACTCGAATGAGCGAGTTGTTGAGGATCTTGAGTCTGCGTATCTGCAGTTCAATCTAAGTACTGAAGCTTTCGGTTACATGCCGCTCAATGTACAAGCTGGCCTCAGGTATGAATCTGTAAAAACCGAATCAACCAGCCTCTATCCTCTTGTGAACCGAATCGATTGGAATATCGACGGCCTTTACGGAGTTCGCGGTGACGTGACGGATGCGTCCCGATTCGGATCTAATAGTCAAGTGCTGCCGAGCATAGCCTTATCCCTCGGGGTGACAGATAATCAGATTCTACGCGCTTCGTGGGGACGCTCGATTGCTCGTCCAAATTTAGGAGATCTGGAATCGCAACTGGCTATTGGCGCACAAGATTTCTTCAACCTCACAGCGACTGGTGGAAACCCAGATCTTAACCCCCTCAGATCGACTAATTTAGACTTAGCGTACGAGAATTATTACGCTGAGGGTTCCTATGTAGCAATAAATTACTTTCGTAAAGAAATTAAGGACTTCGTAGGTAACCAAACGGTGAATGATCAGCCATTTAATGGGCTCACAAGTCCAGCGTCCAGTGAAATCGGTCTGCAAGCCCAAGCATGTGTACAAAAATGGGTAGAAGCGGGCCGGCCCCAAACAGGTTTCCCCGGAGAGGGAGGTACTGGTGACTGCGTATCTCAGCAGTTCCAATGGGCGCAGGGTTGGGCTATCGATCAGCACCACATGTTTCAGGTTGCCTCAGCTCTCGAGTCTGGCGTTGATGTTCTCAATGGAGCAGCTTTCCTAGATGGAGGATGGAATCCGGCTTGCCCCTCGGGCCACTGGTGGGTATGCGGTGACGGTAATATTGAAGGATCTAGTGCTGACCCTCTTGCTCTTTTCGACATCACCCAGCCGATCAACTTAGAGAGTGGTCGGGTGAGTGGCTTTGAAGGCGCCTGGCAGCATTTCTTCGAAAATACTCCTTACGGATTCACAGTTAACTACACCAAAGTCAGTGGGGGTAACGTTGAGCCAGACTTAACGACAGTCGGGCGACAATTCACGCTGGCAGGGTTCGGTGATTCTGGTAACGCGTCGATATTCTTTGAAAATCCACGACATACGCTTCGGTTAGCGCTGAACTATCGCGCCGAGACGGCTGCGGGTTTCGCTAATTATGAGCAGCCGGTATTTGTCGAGGAGAGAAAGCAAATAGACTTCTCGTATCAGTACCGATACAGCGACAGAACGACTTTCTTCCTCGATGCTCAAAACATCACGGATGAGAAAACACGATTGTTTGTCCGTTATCCTGAGATGTTATTCTTAGCGCAGGATCATGGTCCGGTCTTTAAGTTGGGTGTTCGCGCGAACTTCTAGCTCCCTAATCATAGCGGTGGCATCTGCCGCCGCTATACCCTTTTCTTTTTGTGCAGGGCGTACTCTGCAGCCCTTTTCCTGCCTGTGTATGTGCGACTATTTATGAAACGATTAATCGCTGCCATTTTATCGGTCGTTGCCTACCCGGCCACTGAAGCTAATGAGCAGCAAGTACAAGAGCTTCTAAGTAAAATGACTCTCGAGCAGAAGGTCGGTCAGATGATTCAGGCTGAAATTCAATTTATAACTCCAGAGCAAGTTAGTCGGTATGCAATCGGGAGCGTTTTGAATGGAGGCGGTTCTTATCCAAAGAAAGATAAATATGCTCCATTGAGTGAATGGCTGGACTTGGCAGACGCTTTTTATGAGGCATCTAGAAATAGTCAAAGCGATGGCAGCGGCATTCCACTCATTTGGGGCACCGACGCTGTTCACGGCCATAACAATGTTTATGGAGCAACACTGTTTCCACACAACATAGGCTTAGGGGCGACGCACAATCCGAGCCTAGTAGGTGATGTAGCGAAAGCGACTGCACTCGAGGTTAGAGCTAGTGGGATAGATTGGATTTTTGCTCCGACTATTGCTATCGCAAAAGACGATCGATGGGGGAGAACCTACGAGAGCTTCAGTGACCAAAGCACTCTTATCGAAGCCTATACACCCGAGATAGTAGAAGCGATACAGAGCAGTGGCTTGGCCGCAACGGCAAAGCACTTTATTGGCGACGGAGGCACTCAACGTGGGGACGATCAGGGAAATGCGGTAATGTCTCTGGAGTCTCTGTTACAGGACCACGGTGCTGGATATCTTAGAGCGATCGATGAAGGCGTTTACTCCGTGATGGTGAGCTTTAACAGCTGGAATGGGGCAAAGATTCATGGCAGTTACGAACTTCTGACGGGTGTCCTCAAAGAGCAGCTAAGCTTCGAGGGTGTAGTCGTGAGCGATTGGAACGGGATCGGGCAGGTGGAGGGCTGCACCAACTCGAGTTGCCCGCAAGCCATTAATGCTGGCATAGATATGATAATGGTTCCCGAGCTTTGGCGAGAGTTTTTGCAGGATACGATCTCTCACGTTAAAACTGGGATTATCTCTGAGTCTCGAATCGACGATGCTGTCACTAGAATATTAAGAATGAAATTTAAACTGGGGTTGTTTGAGCAGATAAAACCTTCGAGCCGTGCGAAAGCGACTGTAGCTGATATCACGGCGACGAGAGCTGCGAATAGAAAGCTTGCAAGAGAGGCTGTCAGACAGTCGCTCGTCTTACTTCGGAATGATCAGAATCTCCTTCCTCTCGACCCCAGGCAACATGTCTTAGTGGTTGGGGGCGCCGATGACATAGGGAAAGCCTCAGGAGGTTGGACACTGAGCTGGCAAGGCATTGGGAACGCAAACGCTGACTTTCCGACAGGATCCTCAATTTATGGCGCGCTCAAAAATCAGATAGAAAACGCTGGCGGAACGATTGAGCTGTCTGAGCAGGGTGAGTTTGAGCGCCGACCAGACAAGGCCATCATAGTGTTCGGCGAAGATCCCTATGCGGAGGGGTTGGGTGATGTCTCAGATCTGCAAGCACCGGATTTAGAGCGCGTTAAAAAAATACTACTGACGCTGAGAGAGCAGGGTATTCCTACAGCCACGGTCTTTTTGACTGGTCGGCCGATGTGGATAAATCCCGTGCTCGAAAACAGCACCGCGTTTGTCGTTGCTTGGCTGCCAGGCTCCGAAGGCGGTGGAGTTGCTGATCTTTTACTACGGGACGCTAAAGGGGAAGTCCAGTTTGATTTTCTTGGGCGGCTGTCATTTGATTGGCCCAACGATAGTCTTAATGCACAAGACAAGGAACAGCCAGTCGAGAATAATCTCTTTCCCTCTGGGTATGGACTCAACCTCGCCAGTGCATCCTTAGCCACGCTCCCTGAGCTAAAGCTAGAGCCAACCAAACCAAATGTGCGAAGCGAAGCTCTGGCCTCAGTCATGATATTCAACGCGCGTACTCACCCAGATTGGGAACACTTTTTAGGAGAGCCGTTAGGCTGGCAACAGCGCTATGGGAATGGAGATCAACGCTCCAATGGAGGGCAATTAAGAGTAAGGCGCGCAGATACTTTTGTCCAGGAAGACAGCCTAAGGCTTCTTTTTAGTGGGGATGGCCGTCAATTAAATCAATGGTATTGGCAGGCACAAGCCCCCAAGGATCTTTCAGGCACGCTCGAAGAAGAGAGTATGCTGAATTTTATGATAGCAGTTAATTCCTATCCATCTGACGAGGTCACTGTGCGAATGGATTGTGTCTATCCTTGTTCAGCGGCGGTATCCATTACCAAGGCTCTGAAGGCGTTTCCTTTAGGGGACGTGAGGGAGCTGGGGATACCCATTCGGTGCTTTGTAGAGAATGGGTTGAAGGTTGATAGAGTCGACACACCAGCTCTGCTTGTGACCACAGGCGCTTTAGACGTTACTCTCTCTTCGGTTAACATAGGCGCAGCTAGCGCAATATCAACAAAAATGGCTTGTAATTAACAGGTTGACTTCTATCCTAACGGCGGATGCACATGACTAACCTCGATTACTCAATCGTTATTTTCTACGCGATAGCACTCTTACTCATTGCGTACAAGCTCTCGAATAAGGAAAACGCGAGCTCGTCAGCCGAGAACAACTATTTCTTAGCGGGTAGTTCGTTACCTTGGTGGGCTATAGGGGCATCGCTCATTGCTGCGAATATAAGCGCCGAGCAAATAATAGGAATGTCTGGATCTGGTTATGCTATAGGTATGGCAATTGCGTCTTATGAATGGATGGCGGCGGTGACTTTGCTTCTTGTTGGGAAATATCTTCTGCCGATTTTTCTTGAGCGAAAAATATATACTATGCCGCAGTTCCTTGATCAGAGATATGATCATCGAGTCCGATTGACAATGAGTATTTTTTGGATCGGAGTCTATGTTTTCGTTAACTTGACTTCTATATTATGGCTGGGCGCTCTAGCTATCGAAACGATCACCGGTATTAATTTAGTGGCCGGAATGTTCGCGCTAGGATCGTTCTCTTTAATATATTCTGTTTATGGTGGTCTGCGTGTGGTCGCATTCACTGACATCATTCAGGTCGTTCTGTTGATTTTTGGCGGATTACTCGTTGTTTATGTTCTCTTGCAAGAGATTGGTGGGGAAGGTCAGGAAATGGCTGCGTTTTTAAGTTTGGCGGGTGAGGTACCGTCAAAGTTCGATATGATTCTATCTAAGGGCGACCCCAACTACGCCAGCCTCCCCGGGATCTCGGTTTTACTAGGCGGCATGTGGATAATGAACTTGTCGTATTGGGGATTTAATCAATACATTATACAACGCGCACTTGCCGCAAAAAATCTTGCTGAAGCACAAAAGGGAATAATTTTTGCTGCATTTCTTAAAATACTTATGCCCATAATTGTCGTGCTTCCTGGAATACTAGTCTTCATTGTAAATTCAAATCTTGAAAGTCCAGACCAAGCCTACCCAACAGCGATGTCATTTCTTCCTGTAGGAATCAAAGGTCTTGTGTTTGCCGCGCTAATGGCCGCGATAGTGTCATCACTCTCCTCGATGTCGAATTCAATTGCGACAATATTTACAGTCGATGTGCTTCCTAGAATCGGAAAGTTAGAAGCGAGTGACCCAATCCTAATCGGCCGAATTAGCGCTGTGATAGCGATGGTTGTTGCTATGTCTGTAGCGAAGCCACTTCTTGGCAACTTTGATCAGGCCTTTCAATATATCCAAGAATTCACTGGTTTCTTTACGCCAGGGATAGTGGCGATTTTCTTGCTTGGTATAATGTCTCCTCGAGTGACTGCTAATGGTGCACTTACAGCCGCTATCGGTTCAGCTGTGTTCTCTTTGCTAGGAAGGTTGTTATTTCCAGACATCCCATTTATGGATCGCGTCGCGATAGTCTTCGTGTTGTGCGTTGTTAGTGCGCTGCTTGTTTCGAAAGGTAGTTCTTCGCAGAGAATAGATTTACGCTTCTTTGATCTGAGTTTCTTCAACAGTAAAACCAATGCGAGCTTTAACCTTTCAAGCTGTTTGGTTGTCTTAATAGTGGGCTCTTTTTATGT
>Ga0181600_10000316_pt1 | contig 36520 bp, 18 predicted proteins | sample 041ome_2_FD_132982 | JGI IMG/M metagenome (GOLD analysis project Ga0181600, IMG submission 132982) | Coastal salt marsh microbial communities from the Groves Creek Marsh, Skidaway Island, Georgia - 041406US metaG (megahit assembly) | ecosystem: Environmental > Aquatic > Marine > Intertidal zone... | reverse complement strand
CCAGGCGTGATAGCCTTCGTGTGGACCTGTTCTTTGTAAACTCATACCTTTAGGACTATGTTGAGTAGCATGTTTTAGCATACTGTATTTTTCAACATATTGATTTGTATAGATCTCGTTTACTGTTTGATAAAAGTGATCACATAACCCGTAATCATAGTGATATTGTTTTTGAGTATGTGCCCAGTCAAACACAATACGATTGTCTGTTACAAATCCATGTCCTCTGTTATTAGGTTTAACAACATCTCTTCGAGCCATTACTTCAAAATGTTTAATAATTTCTTCACAATATGCTTTGTCAAAAGCATTATGATATTCTTCAATTCCTGAATATAGTTCGCTCATCTTTGTTCCTTTATATATGGTATATAGTATTTTGCAATTGCTTGGTGAACATTTTTTGAATAGTGTTCACCATCAACCGTTTTAATTTCTGTATGTTGTTTAACATAGTTAATTGCATCTACATTTGAAATCGACGTCGACTTTAGATCTGTATAAAACGATGATGTCTCTTTTGGAAGATAACATCTGTCATTAATATTCCAAACATAAAGAGGCACATTATTGTATGTACATAGCATATCACATAGTGCAATATTTGAAAAGAAGTCCTCTTGTTCTAAGTGCGTATTACTATAATGCCACATTCTCAAATACATATGACTAGATCTTCTAACATCTGGTTCTGCATAAAATGGCTTTGTTTCTTTAACATATGGAAATGTATCGTAATCTTCTGCTGTAGGTTTTAAAAAAGTCTCCAAATACTTTTCGTTTGACAATAATGCAATACTGTATCTTTCTATTTTATTTGATTTAGTATTTTTATCTAAGAAAAAATCTAAAGGAAATATTTCTTTATCAGTTAGCGTTGGATTAATTGCTACTGGAAATCTACCCCAATATGTAGACTGTACAAATACTTCATCTATATCATCATACAATTTAAAAGCGTTTGCAACAAATCTAGGAAGTACTCGATTACCTGTACCTGCACTTGCCATAATAACAATATCTTTATTGTTTACTTCGCTGTATATTTCAGCATAATTATTATCATTCCAGGCCTTATTCATTTTGCTATCAGAGACATTTCCGTTGTATCCCATAGAATGACTACACCCAACAAATAATGTTCTACCCACGCCAATCTACCTCAAAGTCAAAAACCATTACTTTACGTTCGTCAAGAGTAGGATACGCACCATGCCAAATTCTAGCATCCATAATTAACAATTTTCCTGGCGTCGGTTGCCACCATTGTATATAAGTTTCGCCTTGCGCATCTTGTAACACTGCATAAAATGCTCCTTCGTCGTTTGGTTGATCTTGGATGTCATCAAAGTAAAGAACTGCTGTACATCCTGTAACACCCTTTGCATGATTGTGCATACCTTTCCATCCTCCTGGAAAGTATCTTATGCTCCACGATTGTATGTGGTTATGAACTGTACAAGGAACATCACCATCTTCTAATACGCTGTTTGTTTTATCAATAATAAAGTTTGCAATGTCTTTAGTTTCTTCTAACGTATGAGGTATTTGGTATCCGTTAACTGTAGTACTTTTTCCCGGTTCAACAAGATTAGGATGATTGCTATCAAATAATTTTTCGTACTCTTGCCACATCGGTGCATGAGTTTCTACTATCCATCTGTTATTTGCAATATATAATGTATCATTCATTAGACTGTTCTTGTCTTACTACAAAGTTTGCTGCAATTGTTGCTCTACGCTTGTCTGTCTTGTTAGGCAATACATAATGCGAAATCCAACTAGGAAAAAAGATTAACGTTCCTTTTTCTAAAGGAGGTGTAATATGTTGATAACTATATGCATCAAAAATTCTATCCATTCCTGAACTTCTTATTATATTAAAGTTAGGACATTCAAAAACAAGGGTTCCGCCTGGATCGGCTTCGTCCTCAGGAAAGTCTAATACATATATTGCGCTAACACTTCTACCTGGAAATGCATGATCATGTGGTTCTTGATAGTCACCTTTTTTGTAGCTATTCATCCACATTTCATCACAATGCACACTGTATGGAACTCGAGGACTTAGACCTTCTAAAAAATTACTCATATGCGGCTGTACAGACTTAAACCAAATATCCCAAGGCAAGTCGTTATTTTTTTCACTACGTATAGTCGTTTGAGTTTTTGACATTGACCAGTCTTCGCCATAAACGCTAGGATCGTTAATGTACGGTTCCCATTCTTTTAATATATCATCTTTATTTTCTAGTGTTGTATAATAAAAAAATTGAGACCAAAAGTCTGATATCATTTTACATCATCCCACGGAGAAGTTTTTGTTGCATTAAAGAAAAATACTTGAGTAAGTCTAGCAGTTTCAGGAGTATCGCCAAAGCCTGCCATCATACTTGAGTGATCAATATTACCTCTATATAAAATTAGTCTATTATAAACATTTCCAATTGCAGTAACTAAATCGTTGTGTTCATTATATAATGCAGTACCTGCTTCTAAAGGTGCATCTGGTGTAAGATATAATACACCTGCCCAATCGCAACCATCTCTGTGAATCCAAGTTTTTGCACCTTCGTATACCATCTGAAAACAAAAACTGTCGTAAACAAATTCATCTATAGTAACATTTAAAATTTCAGCAATCCTTGTTTGAACAAACTGCTGATAGTCACCGTCGGCTGCATCACTACGAACTCCGGGAAATTCACCGTTGTGTTCATAATACTCTAGCTGTACTGCTTGCTCTCTTACTAAATCAGGGTTAGGTAAAAAATTATCAATTATTACTGTAGTTGTTTCCATTATATAAAGTCCATATAAATATTTCCAGAAATAGTTGTACCTTCGTTTCCGGGTCTTACAAAATGTTCAATAAAGCTAGGAAATATAATTATATCTCCTTTTTTGCATTCTGGTCGAAAGTCTAAAGGAAATTCTTCTACGTTGGTTCCAAACTGATTTTGAACATCTTTAAAAATTGGGCTCATAAAAACAGTCTTTGCAGAATCAACAGTTTCATATATTACAAAACTCCAAGTAGACCTTGGATGTATGTGTATATCTTGCCAGTCATTCTTTTCATATTTGTTTCTCCATATAGGACCAAATCTTGGGTTGCCGCCAATTAATTCCGGGCCAAGATTTCTTCCAAAAACTTCAATTAAATATTCAAACGTGCTGTCTGGTATGTTATGTTGTTGCCCTAGTGTGGAATTTGTTTCACTAAGCCAAATACGTTCGTACGGTGCTTCGCCAATGTCAATTTTATCTAGCTCGACACTATCAATAAAAAACGGCACATGAAACATATTGTACTTCATTAGTTAAACTTCCTCGGTGGTAACGGAACTACTCGCATCATTTTATAAACAAGTGTTGCTCTTAGTCCTTTATAGTTTTCGTTAGGAGGAAGACCGTGATGAGGAAGGTTTCCTTTAAAAATAGCAACTCTCCCAGGTTTGGGATAGATTGGTGTCCATTTACCCGATTCTAATTCTACAACTGTAGCGCCACCCCATTCTTCTTTCCATTCTCTGTTTGTATAGTAGATAAAAGTTAAACCGTTATCACACTCGCAATCAGTATGAGGAATAGTATTATGAATATATTGTTGACCGTTAACTAATACTTCTCCTAACTCTAACTCAAACGGAATAAACTGCGTAATAGCATTATAAACCATTTGCCAACAGCTATCATGTGCATTAGGACTAGTAGGGGGATTAATTTGTTGTTTAAATGCAGGTACTTCTGACCAACTAGGATCCGCACCTACGTCATGCATTGGATCTTCCGGATAGTTACTTGTATGTCCGTAAAACCAACTATATGTATTAAACACTTGATGATGTATATGATCTATCATCCATTGAGGAAATAGATCATCAATAACAATTATTTGATCTTCTGCTAAGTCAAAATCATTTAAGTTGTCTTTTAGTTTACCATTAACTAACATTTAATTCCTAACTGTTAATAATTTTCCATGCTCTGGCATATAAAGATATTCAATTTCACTGTTTGCTAATGTTCTTAGTGCATCGTCAAGAGTTTCAACTAAGGGTTCACCACCTAAATTAAAACTTGTGTTAAAGATAATCGGAACACCTGTTTGCTCGTAAAATTCTTTAATTACAGCATAATAGTTTTTGTTTTGTTGTTCTTTAACTGTTTGAATACGACATGTACCATCTACATGAATAATGCTTGGAATTTTTTCAGCAATGCCTTCCTGACAATCCATTGCATACATCATGTGTGGACTTTCATCCATTTCGCGCATATCAAACCATTCATGTGCATGTTCGTGCAAAATACTGCCTGCAAACGGACGGAAGTATTCTCGGCGCTTAATACGGTTAACCCAATCTTTTCCATCTTCAAAAGTTGGATCAAACATTAGTGAACGGTTACCTAATGCACGTGGCCCTGCTTCTGATCGTCCTTGAAACATTGCAACAATATTTTTATCACGCATTAAACTTACTACATCTTTTTCAGTAGCATCTGTAATTTCTGCATTATACTTCTCAGCAACTGCTTCAACATCCGAGTATGTATATTCTTTAGGCGGACCTAAGTATAAACTTTCTCCAAACGGCTTAGTTTCAGTATCTCTACTTGACTGTTGCCAAGCGATCATAGCTGCACCAATTGCAGTACCTGCATCACTACTAATCGGTTCAACATACAAGTTAATTCCGAGCTTGTTAAGTTCTTCTAAGTAGTAATAATTAGCAACACAGTTTAGTCCGTAACCGCCTGATAAGACAATGTTTTTCTTACCAGTCATTTCATGTGCTTTAAGAATTAGTTTTAAAACTTGTTCTTGGCTTTCTTTCTGAAGGGCATATGCTAAATCTCTTCTATTTTCTAACTGTGTTACATCCTTGTATTCGCCTGTTTCGGTGTTATAATAATCAGGCGGAGTTGCTAGATAATTAAAAAATCCTTCATTAATAATAGAACTATTAGGATACGTAGGAATTACTAAGTGTCTATTAGCTACAGTCCAATCTCCTCCTGCTTCAACATAAAGCGGAGGTATTTTATCATTAGGTTTACCGTAAGGTGACAGTCCCATAGTTTTACCTGCTTCAATTGCTTGAAAGCCACAATAGTTAGTTACTGCTTCGTATGTTTTTGTAATACCGGCTCCGTCATCAATAATGCACTCGTGTGTGCCGTATTCGTCAAACCGTTCGCTAGGCATCTCAGTAGAACGAGATGATCTAAAGGGTCCGTTACCGCCTAAATGTTTCCAAAGTGTTTTAATATCAAACGGATAGTCACAATCAAAAATTGTTTCTAACTCATAAAGCATTTCTTGCCTGCCTGCTTCAATTTCTGCAGGAATAAATGTACCGGCACCGTCAACAATAACTGCGGCTGCACTTTCAAATCCCGAACGATAAAATGCACAAGCAGCATGTAATTTATGATGCACATGAGCAAGATCAACTACTTGAGGATGATTATAGATATCAGTTTTAGGATTATTGTCAATTAAACCTAGCTTCCTTGCTAGACCCGTATACATGTCATCGCCTGTAAAATCAATACGACCTGCTGTTTCTTGTAAAGGCTGAGTGTGTGCAATAACTAGATAATCTAGTTTATCAGTATAGTCTAAAATCTTAACCATAGCCGCTAATGGGCCGCCGTCATACTTGTGTCGACTTAAACGTTCTTCTTCAACTGCAAATACAATCTCGCCGTCTTTTAAAAGACATACGCCGCCGTTGTGTCCTCTTGTTACTGCTGCTATCCATTTAGCCATATTAGTTTTCTCCAAAACGTTTTATAGTAGTATTACCCGGAACAAGTTTAGGCTTTCCATCTTTACCAAAATCTTTTTTCGGTACAGACAACGGTTGCGGTTTATTTGTTGGTCCTAAAAATTTTCTAACACTCTTTAAAACTTGATCGATATGTTCTTGACTTAGTTCCATCACTTCGTCATTTAATCTGTCTTGTTCTTCTTCCATTGTAAGTCTAATAGGTGCATAAACACGGTTACCTTCACCTACATCAATAATATCAAAATTATCGTCGTCTGGGTAAGAAATATTTACAGGATACGTGCTACCTGTAACAATTGTTGCTGTGCCGCCAAGTGCTTTTACAAGGTGTTGACCCAAACTGTCACAACCTAAAAAGTGATCAGCTATTTCAATAATACCTGCCCATATACGTATATCAGGAATTTCAGGCTGTGCAACAGGATACTTAGGGTTAGGACTTTCGTCAACAATAACAGGATGTTCTGACATTATAATAATGCCGTATTCTTTTTTAAGTTCATTAATAATGTCAATAATATTGTTTAACTGGAAACTTCTTGAAGTACTGTCTACTAAAAAGTCTCCAATATTTTCTACAGTTCTTCCAAACGGTTGAACAACAAGAATTTTATCAAATCCTGTTACTTGTTTAATTTCTTCGACAACATTTGCTGCACTTACAATTTCTGTTTTATTAAGACACAGTGTAGGCTTTTCTAATTTTCGAATACCTTTGTTGTTAATCTCAATATCAAATGCTTGTGATAAGCTACACTTCTGATTGTAATACTCCCACACTCTATACGGTTCTGGACTAACACAATTTCTATCTTTGATGTATGTTTCGAACAATCCTTTGTGCCAATGATCAAACATACGTTTAGACAATGTTGGATGACCTTTGTACATATCAGTGCCGCCTTCGCACACTATAATAAAGTCGTCGTTGGGGTTTTCTTTTTCATAAAGTTCAAATGCAGGAATACTAGCAATGACTCTGCCTGCTCCTCCATTCATAAAAAATGCTGTTGATCTTTTCAAGTTTAGCTCCTAATATACAAGTATATTGTAACACATTATTATTTAAATTACAAGATATTTATAGGAGCACTCAAAAGAAATGCGCCAATATTGGCGCATTTCATCTTATACAAAGTTAATAAAAGTTTATATAGTGATTAGATCGTTATCATCTGGATCAACTTCACTAGCAGGGTCGATTGGTTCCATGTTATATGCAATCCACGCTGGAACATTATTATCTTCCATCACATTCGGCCAATCACGTAGTCGTTGACGATAGTCCGTCCATTTGTCTTTAAGTTCTTGCGGCATATCATCAGTAATTTCCATGTCACTGTTTCTTATAAGTTGTTTACGCTTTGCTCTTACATCGTCCCACTCTGGTAATCTAGTGCCGCCGCCCATTACAGCCCAAGGAATTGATCTAGCTTGTATAGTAATGTTATCGTCTTCGTCTACACGAATAGTTTCTGGGTCATAAACATCTATAGGTCTTAGAGGTGTTTGATAAGAAAACGGGTTGTATCCTTCAATAGCTGTATATCCTGGAGGAAATATTTCTCCAGTATAGTCTTCTTCTAGCTCGTCGATTACTGGACCTCTAAGCTGACAAATCAAAGGATTGCTAATACAATCAACTTCTACATATCTACAATTTGAAGGAACTGGTCTGCCGTCTGCCTTTTCAAGCTCAGTAATAGGACCGTATTCCTCTGCCCCTGTTTCGTTGTTAATAATAAGGTATAACTTATCTGGGCCATCGTATTCGCAAATCCTAGTATTGCCGTCAGTAAAACTATGATCGACCATATATTCATTAGGCAAATTCAATGTCCATTCAAATTCTATCATCGCCATTTTTTAATATCTCCTTTTGGGTATTTATAATTCATTTTAGAAGAAAGTCACTTTAACGACTCCTCCGCCGCCAGTGCCTCCTTGTCCACAACATCTACCACAATAGTTAGTTGTTGCACTTTGTCCACCTGCGCCATAAGGAACAATCCAACAACCGCAACGTATCCAACAATAGTTAGAGTTTTGTTCGTAATAGTTGTCACTTAAACCAGGAGCGCCAGTTGAGTGGCCGTTGTGTTTCCAACAGTGACATGCACCACCTGGATACATAAAGCCCGACTGTCCTTGGAAGTTACCACCGTGTGTATAACTTGCCCAGTCACCGCTTGCACTAGTTCCTACACAGCCCGGTCTTACACAGTAAGGCATAGTTGAATAACACTGATCAGTCCAACTTGTATTAGCTTCACCTTGTTGACCACCACATGCACACGCATTAATGCCAGAACCGCAAACATAAGACGAACACCCGTTACATCCTACGCATTCACGATTTAAACATCTGTATACACCACCTGCGCATACTCGATAAGTACATCCTGAATTTGTTTGTATACTCTTACTAGTGTACGCACCGCCGCCTGCTGGTTTAGTATGGTGACATCTATTGCACGAACAAGCGCCGCTACCGTTGCCGCCTGCTCCCCATAATTCCCAGTTTGCTTGTCTAGTACAACTTGGCATTGTAAACAAACAACAGCAACCTGCTGAGCAACGACAACTAATGCCGTAAAACCATTTTACACAGAAGTTATCTCTAACACCACTTGCTAGATTATTATAATCAACAACACTGTTAGTTAATTGATCTGATCTAACTTTCTTATAACTATTATATGATGCCATTTTTGATCCTTATATATACGTAACTTTTACAAGTCCGCCCCCGCCTGTTCCGCCTTGTCCACAACAGCTCGATCCGCAAAATGTATTCATTGCACTTTGTCCGCCTGTTCCGTATGGCACACTCCAGCAACCGCAACGGATCCAACACTGCCTAAGGCCCTGCGTGGAAGTTCCGCCGATTTTAGGAGCCATACCTTGATGTATTTCTTGTGGGTGACAGTGACAATAACCAGATGCTGTTGAAAATCCTGATGTCATTCCGCCTATTGCCATATCACTATTTGAGTTTCCTGGAGCATAACAATAAGCGTTTGTAAAGAAACAACCTGTTGACCAGCCTGTGTTAGCTTCACCTCGATATCCGCCACATGCGCAAACACAACTGTTTACAAGTCCAAATCCTTTTACAAAACTGCTACATCCGTTACATCCTGTGCATTCACGACTTAAACATCTGTATACACCAGCTGCGCACACTGTATAAGTACAACCAGGATTAGTTCCGTGTGCTTTTGCAGTATAGCCGCCGCCGTCTGCGCTTTTAAAGTGATGGCATCTGCTACATGAACATGAGCCACTTCCGTTGCCTCCAGCACCCCAAAGTTCCCAATTTAATCTTTTTACTTGACTCGGTACTGTCCAGTTGCAACAACAACCAGCCGAACATCTACAAGGAATGCCATAAAACCACTTAACACCAAAGTTGTTAAGTGTATTAGGATTGATCATATTGTCGTCAAGGCCGCCATCTGGAAATTGCGATCCGTCTACTTTTTTATAACTTGAATATGTTGCCATTCTTAATTCCTATCCTTATGCAAACGTAATCTTTACTACACCAGGACCGCCGGTGCCGGCTTGTCCACAACAACGTCCGCAATATGAAGTCATAGCGCCTTGACCACCATGTGCCGGTGGTGCAATCCAACAACCGCAACGCATCCAACATACGTTGTTTGCCATTGCAACATTTCCTCCTAAGAACGGAGCAGCAGTTGGTCTTACATACTGATGGTGACAGTGACAGTTAAAAATACCACTAAAGTGTCCGCTGTGACTGTTCATTCCAAAATCACCATTATTATCATTAGGTCCTAAACAACAGGTCCAACAACTATTGCAATAGTTTGTCCAGTCTGTATTTGCTCTACCACAGCCTCCGCCAATTGCACAAAAGTCTGAAAGGTTATAACCGTTTACATATGTTGAACATCCTGTACAACCAATACATTCACGACTTAAACATCTGTATACTCCAGCAGCACATAGTCTGTACTGACATCCTGGTGTAGTTGAAATCATTTTAGAGTTATATGCTCCGCCGCCAGCACCCGAATAGTGATGACATCTGTTACATGAACATGCACCGGCTCCGTTGCCGCCAGCACCCCATAGTTCAAAAAATACTCGTCTAGTACAACCTGGAGCTGTCCATAGACAACAACAACCAGCTGAGCACCAATTTGCATCGCCTATTAGCCATTTAGTACACAAACGATGTCGAGTATCAGTTCCAAATTTATTTTCAGAAACGGTACCGTCTATTACTTGTTCGTTTACAATTTTTTTATAACTCGAATATGTTGCCATTTATACTTCTATCCTCTATTAGACTGAGAAGATTCTCCATCCATATGTTGAACCATGGTATACAAGTTCAAATGCTGCACCTTCTGTATTAACTGTTAAATTGCCTGTATCGCCTTGAATACGGCCGCCATTCGGATTAACAGTTAAAACATTAGAGTCGAATGTTTTTCTTAAATCAAAGAATCTAATAGTATCACCTTTAATTAGTCCACTATTTGGTAGTGTAATTGTTCTTGCGCCGCCGTTAGTATCAACAAAGTAACAAGCCCATACACTTGCAGTAATGTTAGAACTTACGTCACTATATAAAAAGCCTGGGCCTAATGAACGCCATGTTGTACCGTCACTAAATTCCATACAGTCAATATCAGTGTTGTAACGAATATAACCGTCTGCTCCACTTGGACGTTGTGCGTTTGTACCACGTGCAACTCGTGTTGCACCAGTGCTGTTATGGTTAAATCCATTGTCAACAGTTATGCTACCATTAACGTCAACTGAGTCACTTGTAGCATTACCTAGTGTTACGTTACCGTTAACAGCTAATGTGCCGCTAACACTTACGTTGCTTGTAAATGTACCTGATGTAAATCTACCAGTGCTTGCAGTAGTAGCACCAATTGACATATTGTTAATTGATCCGCCACCAGCTGGCGATAGTGTAACTGTACCTGATCCTGTTGGACTCAGTGTTACGTTAGCACCTGGACTTAGTGTAACTGTTGAGTTAGCAGTAAGTGTAGTAAATGCACCTGTGCTACGTGAAACGTTACCAATTGCACCTTGGAATCCGCCGCCTGCATATATACGTTTAGCAATACTCGCGCCGCCTTCTACTCTAAGTGTACCTGTATCGCCGGAAGCGTCAGTTGCTTCAGTTGTAGCTGTTAAATCTACAGTCGAGTTAGAAGTTAGTGTAGTAAATGCACCAGAACTGCGTGTTGAGTTACCAATTGGAGTGTTTTGAATACTACCTGCGTGGAGTGCACCTGCAACACCAACACCGCCTGATACAACAAGTGTACCAGTAGTAGTATTAGTAGATGCTACGTTTTTAGTAAGTGTAACATCGCCATTAGAAGTTAAGTTAGTAAATGCACCTGTGCTTTTAGTTGTGCTACCAATTGGAGTACTTTGTATACTACCTGCATAAATTGCACCACTTGCACCAATACCACCAGTTACTATAAGTGTACCTGATGTTGTACTAGTTGATGCTGCATTTGCAGTTAGTGTTACGCTTCCGCCAGCTGATAAACTTGTAAATGCACCAGTGCTTGGGTTACTAGAGCCAATGCTCATGTTAGTAATAGTACCAAGTGTACTCGAAGAAATTGTTAATTGTCCGCCTGAATCAATTACAGTATTGCCACCTGGATTAATAGTTACTGAACCAGTGCCTGTTGGTGAAATATCTACAGTTTGATTGTTTGCTGTAAACTCAATATTACCAGGAAAACTTGTTGTTTTACCTATGTCACCAAGTGATACTGTACCCGACGAAGAACTTAATATTAAGTTACCAGTTGGACGAATAGTTGCTTGTGCGCCTGGCTGTATTGATACGGAAGATTGTGGGCTAATATCAACTAAACCTGATCCAGTTGGTTTAATTTCAACATTTTCATCTAATGGATTTAATTCTACTTTGCCGTCTGCGTTTAATAGATCATTAAACGTTACCGGAAGTTCAAATACGGTAGGACCAGATAATGCAGCAGTTAATACATAATTAGTACCATCTGATGTTAACTGATATGTTGAGTTTGTTGGAATATCAATTTGATTTCCTAACGGTACAGGAACACCGTTACCAAGTATTAATCCTGCTGCTGTAGTAATTGTAATAGTATCCGCAGTAGCATTAAAAAATGTTTGTCTGCTGCCAGGGAAAAATACAGGACTTACAAGAGTCACAGTATAACCTGGTGTACCAGTTAAACTAATTATCCCCCCAGTAAAAGCATAGGTGAATTCTGTTTCGCCTGTTACCTCCAGTGTCTGTGGTGCTGTATTATAACGTGCCATTCTTTATTTCCCCTGTCAAATTACGTAGTTGATGTTTCAATGCCGTACACAGTTACACCAACGTTTGCTTGATTTGCTCTTGCTACTATATTTAGTCCGCCTTGCATAACGAGTCCTGTACGTTCAAATACACCGTTTGGAATAATAACTGTTTCGTATTCGATCCATTCTTCGTCTGTCGGTGTACTTGTTGTTGCCATTGCCAACCTCAATGTAATTGATGTTTGGTTTCTGTTTGTTATCGACACATTTGCTACTGCGTATGTGCCCACGGGTACGGTATATACAGTGGTATCTACACCTACTGCTAAATCCGTTACCCCTAATCTTCCTGTTGCCATTTTAGTTTTCTCCGTATGTTATCTGCTTAAGAAATAGCCTAGTGCTACTGGTGCACCGTCGACGCCACCTGTAAAGTTCATCTTCGCTTTAATATTTAGCTGACCTCCACTGGTTGTTGTAATTTCATCATTTGCAATGAATACTGTACCAGCTGTTAGCGTGTTAACGTTCAAGCTACTCTGACCACCACCAATCTGTGCTGTAATGTAACTTCTAATAGCACGTTGTGTCGGTACAATGTTATCACTGTTCTCAGTAAAGAATGGATCTGTACTGAACTGTGTAATAATTGCTGATCCAATGCCTAAACCTAGACCGTTAATTTGTAGTGATTGTAGTCCTGCTAAGTTAAACGCATCAGCATCTAGTGTCGCAGTACCTGTGGACTGTTGAACTCCAAATAATCCACCAACATTAAAGTTACCATCTTGGTCAGTACTTGTGTAGAACACTCGTCCGCCTGCTGAACTTAATTGTTGTGCGTCAATATACGATGTAGTAATATCAACAAATGGATAATTTGTTTGAGCTTTGTTACCAGTACCAATATACAAGAAGTCGTGTCCTGTTAGACGTACTTGCGAGTACTTGTTAGTAGTTGTAATTACTGTACCATCTTTAGGTGCTCTAAGTACATCTAGTCCTGGGCTGATCTGGAATGTAGCAGTGTAGCTACCTTCTTGACCAATAACGTTACTAATTGTTACCAGCTTGTAGAATTTTTCTGGAATATTAGCAAACTCGACATTTGATCCAGGTTCTGGTAACTCAAACAAGTTACGTACTGCAATAAATGTACTTGGCTGATACAAGTCAGCACTACCGTCGCCGCCTAGTTCTGCTGTTGCCGAAGTATATCCAGAACCTCTATTAGTAAATGTTGGCTGTCCTAGCACACCATTTCTAATTCTTGGATTAATCTGAGCATCAACTGTTGAGCTTGGATCTTGTATTGTTACTAACGGACCTGCCTGGAATGTTGAACCTACTAAGTCTTGTGCAACAATAGTTTCAACATCGTAACTTGCTCCACCTTTTATTAGACTTACTTCAATATTATTACCAGTTACATCTGACACATAGTAAAGTATTTCTGAGTCAAGTGCTGCATCAAATAAGTCTGCGCCTTCGAATGTAATAGGTTGTCCTACATACATATTGTCCGTAGAGTCGAGCTCAATAGTATTTGGTGCAGTTATACCTACAATGTTACCAACTGGGTAACCTGACCCTGTTTCTAGCAATGTAGTAGCAATAAGTGTACCGTCTTCTGCATAACATCTACCGTGTGCTCTTGCACCTGTTTTAATTTTATTAGCAGTTGTATTGGCATCACTTGTTAGTGCTACCCAAGTCGGAACACTATTTGGGTTACCAAAGATTGGAGTTGACCAACTTGCTGTTCCACTTAGTGCCTCTTCGGTCCACATAATACCATCTGGGCTAATTGCACAACTTGAAGCACCGTCGCATACTGCCATAAACAAACCTTGTCCGTATGCAATTCTTGTCCAACCAGTTGCACTAATGTTGTTTAGTGTTGTGCCTTCTGAGTACCAATTTGCGGCAAAGTCATAGCTAATTGCATATTCACCTATATCTGACATTGCAACAAATCGTCCATTACCATACGCTAGGGAAGTCCAATCTCCTGTTGCACTTGGCATGTTGCCAGCGGCTTCCCATAGAATACCGTTATTACTAGTTGCTACATAGCCGTCTGTATTAATTGCAACAAACTTACCTGCTCCGTAGCGCACTGCACTAAACGTTCCGCTTGCCGGTGTTGTCATTGTACGCGGTGTCCAGTTAGAACCGTTTGTTGAAGTTTGTGCTGCGTTTACACCGCCAGCACTACCTACTGCAACAAATGTTCCTGCTCCGTATGCAAGGCTTACATAATGTGATTGACTTAGCGGATCGCCTGCTATCCAGTTAGAATTTGCTTCACTAATTGTTTCTAGATAAGCATTGCTTGTTGATCCGTCTGCAATAGCAACCCATTTAGCATCTTCGTCAATAATTTCAACTGTTGGAGTAGTTGTATATCCTTCACCAAACAATGGATTATCATCAACATCAGTATCTAATCTAATAGCTACAACGCCTTCGTTTTCTAAGTTTGCAATTACTTGTGCTTGTGTAGTTGCGCCTCCGCCTGTAATAGTTACAGTTGGAGTACTTAAATATCCTGAGCCGCGTGTTTCAACAATTACTTCTGTTAGTTTATCTGTAGCAGCAGTAACAGTCGGTGCTTGTGCATAACCAGCACCTGTACTTGTAATGATAATGTTTTGAATTGCACCATCTTTAACAGTTGCTACCGCAGTAGCACCGCCACCGCCGAGTGTTGATGTAAACACAATAGTTGGAGGTGTAGTATAACCAGTACCGCCTTGAATTACATTTACTTTTGAAATTTGTGTTGGACCTGGTAAACCAATACTGTTTAGTTCGCCTAGCTCTGCTTCAAGAACTGCACCTGAGCCACCTAATCCACCAACAACTGCTCTTGCAGTAGCGCCTTGTCCGCCGCCGAATGCCATATCACTCCAGTTAGCACTTGCAGGTAGCGCACCACCTGTAACCCAAGTTTCGCCATCAGTTGAATAGTTAGTTGATGCACCTGCATTGCCGTCAATTGCAATAAATCTATTATTTGCGTATATGCCTGGACCAAAATCAATTGCGTCAGCAGTTGATACGCTTGCTGCTGTAAATCCTGGTTTATTATATATAATCGAAGGTTCAACAGTATAACCAGTTGTTAAGTCTAGTGAGTTTTCACTTGGTTTACCTGGAATTATGTTATCAAACCCTGCTGCGTAAACTGTTACACTTTGTGAACTTGTATTAGATACTATTTCAGCTACGCCGCCAACAGTACTACTTACAGTAAATGTAGTTGCACTTGGAATGCTTTGAATATAGTAAACATTACTTGGACTATCACCTCTGTCTAATCCGCCAATTGCTTCATCAAAGTATACTGGCATATCAACATAAAGTGTTGTAGTATCTGCAACAGTAATTACATTGCCAGTTGCACTAGTTGCTGTAGCAATTAAGTTATCAAAACTTGGTTTGTAAACAGTACAATTCTTAGTACCATTGTTGAAGTTTAATACGTTACCGTATTGTCCAACACCTGTACCTGCTGTAACTTGTACTCTCATACCGTTATACGCATCACCTAGTGCAAAGTCAGTTGCTGCTAGTGTAATGTGTACTGGGCTACCGCCCTGTGAAACGTTTTGTGCAACAACATAATCTTCGCCGCCAACAGTTGTACCGTCGTCTACATCAATAATACGTGCTTCAACAACACCTTGATCACGGAATTCGTTGCCAAGTGTAGCAGCGTTAAATCCGTCTCCACTAATTGCATATTGTACGTTAGTATAACCTACACCAGCATTGCTATATTCCATTGCAAGAACTTCTTGTTCTCCATCAGTTGACACACTGTAAACTAGTGCGTTCTGTGACAAGTTGTCAGTAACTGCTACAATTGGTTCTTCACCTAAGTCTGTACCTTCAGCAATAACACCAAATGTACCATATGAGCTGTTACCGTTTGTAGCACGAATACGTCCACCAAAGTCTGCAATATATCCTGCATAGTTGTAGTATGCGAACACAGATACAAGTTCTGTTAGTGAGTTGTTACCTGTACACCATACACCAATACCATCACTTAGGATTTGTGTAAAGTCGTTACTAACAACAGATCTGTTGCCGCCTGCGTGTAGAGAACCGTCAATCTTATTACCAATACATCCTGTACCAAATGTTGATACGTTCTGTACATAACATGATTTGTTAGTTACCCATGCCTCTGTATCCCATGGACCAAAGCCTGGATCAAGTGATACATAAGCGCCACCAGTTGGACGTCTTGTACCAAACTCATTTCTTTCACTTAGGTTTCCTAATAGTCCATTAAGTGTCATATTGCGAGCGCCTGTTGCATTACGTACATAGAACATATCACTATACTGTGATCCTTCAACTGCGTTTACGTATAGTCTAGCTGCTCTTAATGAGTGGTAGTTACCTGGATACTGTAGATCGTATATAATTGCATCGATGTACGATGCCATATCACGTTTACATGCTGTTTCATCAAAATCATAGTTAGCTGTCATCGACCCGCTACCACCAGTAAACGTGTTTATACTTTCGCCATTTGGTTCAATTGCTACTTCAATTTGTGTTGTGTTAACAACATTTGACACATAATAAGTAGTATCTGCTTGTACTCCGCCGAACAAAGTACCTGAGAACGCAATTGGATCGTTAACTTGTAAGTTGTGTGCAGATGTAAATGTTATTGTTCCTGGTGAACCTGAAATATTATTAACAGTTCCGCCAAAGTTATTTTTAATCCAGGCCGTTGCCTCTGAACCTAAGAAGTCTTTATTAACTTTTAGCGCATCAACCGCATTAATAGTTTCTCTATCGTTAAAGTATGTAGTTGTACCTTGGAACTCTGGAGTTACCTTAGCACCATTTTCAACTACACCAATAACAATATTCATTAATGTATTGATTCTTACTTTAGCTTTTGTATTATCATTACGGCCGCCGTAGTTTGTACTTGTGCCTTCACCAGTTACGTATGTGGTGATGTAGTTTTTAAGCTCTCTGTAAGATTGTACAGTTGCTAAACGCTGTTCTTTAATTACTACGTCTGCTTGTGTGCCTCTATAGTATGCTAGTGCAGCTATAGTTGTTAGATAGTTAGTATCAAGCAACATATCTCTGCCTACAGCATCAATAATTAAGCCTACATCTCTTTCACACTTAGCCTGATTGTACACTAATGTTGGGAATTTTTCTCTAATGTAGTCTGTAACGTCTTCAACAATTGCTGCTTTAGAACCTTGTATGTTTGTAAACTGTTGTCTAAGGTTAGCAGTTACTCCGCTTACATCTGGAGTTATACGTATTCTAAACGATTCCGGATTTGCACTAAAATTTTGATCTTCAAATGCTTGAACCGTTCCTCCAAAGAACGCTGATACCTTAAATGTAGTACTAGTTGGAATTTCTACAACATAATATGTTCCGGAAGGTACTTGTCCAAAGTTACCGTCAAATATAATTTCACTTCCGATAGTTAAGTTATGATCATTTACTGAAGTAATTAAGTTAGATGTAATATCGTCAATAGCTAAGTCAGTAAATACTAACCCACTTTGAAGATTATTATAAAGTAATGTCATTAGTTCTTCAACACGAGCAACAGTTCCTGCATTACCAATTAATTGACTTTCATCTCTTAATTTAGGCTCTACTCGTGTTTGTAAAGGTCCAGGACTGTCTACACTATTTGCTGCTAATGCCATTGTAATAAACTTGGCTTGATCGTATGCCGCTAATGTTGCATCTAGTTCGCCTTGGCCTAATTGTAGCTCGTTGCCATAGTAATAGTATTCAATAGATTTAAGTATTGCGTACTGGCCACCAAAAGTTAAATCGTAACGCAATGCATCAACGATAAATCCAACATCTCGTCTACAGCTTTCTTCTTTGTAATCTAGATCTGGATAATTTTGTGCAATAAACTCAATAACTTCTTCTTGAATGTATGCTTTATTTTCCCAAATAGTAGATGCTCCGCAAATGTTTGGATTATCTTCTAAATTATTATCAACCCATTTCGGAGTTGGTAAAGATCCGCCATCAATGTAGCTAGTAATGTCTGTAACTAGTTGGTGGATTGCTTCGTTTGGTGCAACTAGTGCTACACGTCTTGCTTTTTCAGCTAAGAAGTTCATTGCACCAACAGTTGCATTCTTTTCAAAACGTAACGTTTTAAGTGCTGACGGAACAGCTCTATAATATGCCATGCCTGCTTTAACTGTTGCAAAGTTAGACTCTGTTACAATATCACGTGCAAGTGCATCAACAATTAATCTTGCGTCTCTTTCACACGTTGACTGATTATAATCTAAGTCTTGGTAATTTTTTTCTACCCAATACACTACATCTTTTGCAATCTCATCTTTACGATCTTTAATTCTAGCATATGCAGTTTTTCTTTCTTGTAGTTGCCATTCTGTTGCAACTTCAATGTCTGTTTCGAATGTATTGTTGTTTAACCAATAAGTAATGTCGTCTACACGCTCTTGTGCAAATTCAATTGCTGCTGCATTACCAACTATACCTGAGGTATCTTGTGTTTCAGTTACTCCTGGGCTTGTAGTTACAGTTGTTTCAGCAATAATTTCGCCAATAATCTCACGTAATCTTGCATACGATGCCAATGTTGCTTGCAACTCGTTGTTTTGAATTGTTAGTACAAAGTTTGAGAAGTAAGCAGAACCTGCAACGTTTGTTTGTGTGTTACCACCATATGTTAAATCGTAACGGATAGCATCAACAATATATTGTGCATCACGAATACAACGTTCTTGTGCATTTGGTGACAGGCCGCCCCAAATATTATCGTATCCGTTAGTTGGATCAACTAACCATTGCTGTAGTTCGTCTGCAATAAAGTCTCTGTTAGCAAGAAGCTGCTCTGCTGCATTGCCATATGTTGAACTATCACCAGTTGTGTTAGTTGTAGTTGCATATGCAGTATCAGTTAATGCATCTGTATTATGCCCTGTTGGGGGATTAAGTCTTATTGGAGATACACTGTTTAGACCGTTTTGAATAATTGTTGTCATATCCTTAATAAGGTCATATGCTTCATTTGCAGCAGTTGCCTGGCCAATAGTTGTATCAACTCCTATTGTTAATTCAGAAAGTGCTTCGTTAACATAATCAATAGTATTCAATGTTGGAGCTAGTTGATTTGCTAGTACAACTTCAGTTGAAGCAATACCTCTTTGATATGATTTACCTGCTGTAGTGCTACGGAAATTGCTGTTAAAGATTACATCGTATGCAATTGCATCAATCATGTATCCTACATCTCTAGCACACTTAGTTTCATCGTAAACTAGTGTTGGGTATACTTTATTAATGTAATCAATAGTACCTGCTTGAATAATTGCTTTACGTTCGTCAATTACACCTTTAAGTTCTTGCAAGCCTGCATCTACCCATGATATGTTTGGACTAATTACAGCTGGCAATATACTTGTATCGATTGTGTTTCTAATTTCTGCAATACGGTCTACAGCAAATGCTGCTGCGCCTGCACTACCAGCAGTACCGCTAGTGTCTTGACTAGTAACGTTTCCTGCACTTGGAGTAATGCTAACACCTGTTGCAATATCGTCAATAATTGCTGCAATACGATCTTGTACTGCTAATGCTGCTGTTTTTTGGTTGCTTGGTTCAACAAACACTCCGTCTACGTAGTAAGAACGTGCAGCAACAATAGTTTCTAAGTTACCACGATATGTTAAGTCATAACGTAGTGCGTCTACAATCAAACCAATGTCACGAGTACATTTTGCTTGATCGCCTGCACTTAGGCTTGTCCATACTGCATTGTAGTTTGTATTCATGTATGCTTCGACTTCATCTTGGATGAAAGTTTTGTTAGCAACTATGAGTCTACGTGCATTAAAGAACCCTGTGTCATAGTTTGACGGATCTGTAATTGTGTATGCTGGAACATTGTTATTGACTATAATATCTTTAATTATTGTAGTATTTGAAACAATATTATCAGTACGACTAGTAATATCTTTAATTTCTCTTCTTAGATGATCAACAGCTCCTAAAGTTGCTTCTAATTGTTCGTCAATTACAACTTCGGCAGAGCTTATAGCTCTACGATACGCCATTCCTGATTTTGTACCATTATATGTTGAATCAAATAAAACATCATATTCTAATCCATCTATAATAAACCCAGTATCACGAGAACACTTAGTATGATTATATATAAATCCGCTATATGTATTTGTAATATATTGTAGTACCGCAGGAACAACAGTTGTGTCATCTAATATTGCGTCTGCATCAGTTTGGATAGCAGCAGTAACCCAAGTAATGTCTGGGTTTGTAATTGCTGGTAATGCTATAGTATCGCCTGCTTTAACTACATCTGCAACAATTTGTGTTAAAGTAGCAACTTCGGCTTCTTCAGTAGCACCTGTCATATATGTTGCTGCAATAACGGCAATTTGCTCAATTGCTGCTGCTGTTTTGTCACGCTGTACATTAGGTAATATTTCAACATAACCATTAAAGTAAGCCTTAGCTACTTCAATAGTTGCACTATTACCGCCATATTGTACGTCATAACTTATAGCATCAATAATGTAACCAGTATCTCTTTCACATAGTGTTTCATCGTATGGTAAAGAAGCATAGTTTGAATTGATCCAACTAATAGTGTCTGCTATAATTGCTGCTCTGTTGGTTTGTAGTTCACTACGTGCAGTAGTTTTGTTAACAGCACCGCTGCCGCCACTCCAAGTAATTGCATTTGGCGTATTGTTTTCGATAATATCAAGCACTTCGTCCCAATAAGCATTACTGCGTGTAGTTGCTGTAGGATCACTTAACAAAGCTGCTACTAGTGATTTTTGTTCAGTAATTGCTCCAAGTGTTTCTGTAAGTTGTTCTTCTAAAACTTTTTCTCCAGCACCTCTTCTATATGCTATGCCGTTACGAATAGAGTTATAGTTTGTTTCTAGTGCAACGTCATATCCTGCACCTTCTTGTAGAATACCTGAGTCTCTACGACATTTTGCACTATCGTATACAAATGCGCCGTATTTACTATTAATAAAATCAATTACTGAGTTTCTTAAAGTATCTTTTTCGCTAGTGAAATCAGTAACAATAGACGCTATTGAGCTAGATACCCAACTTGTGTCTGGTGCAATTGCAGTAGGTAACGTACCGTCGGTATCAATACAATCGTAAATTTCTTGGATACGTGCATCTGCAAATGTTTCTGCTGCTGTTGATCCTGCATCACCGTCTGTATTTTGTAGTTCATTATTTCCAGTTGTAGGTGTAATTGCTGTTTCTGTAATAATGTCGCCTACAATTGATTTTAAGTGAGCATATGTTGCAAGTGTTTCTTCTTTTTTGCCAGTACCGTAAACTGGGTTACCGTCTACGAAATAGCTTCTTGATGCAACAGTAGTTTGGAAATTGCCGCCGTAAGTTAAGTCATAGCGTAGTGCGTTTAAGATATAGCGTGTATCTCTTTGACAGTTTGCAGTATCAAAAGTAAACAATGCATCAAACGGAGCAATAACTCCGTCAACTTGTGCTTGAATCCAAGCAGTTTGTTCTGCAATAATAAAGTCAATGTTAGCTTCAATTTGTGCAATTGCATTTGAAAAGCCGCTGTCGCTTGCGTTGTTTGTTCCGCTAGTAGGAGTTGGTCCAACGTTTGGAACTAGTGCAACTTCTTCAATTCCTTTTTCTAAAACGTCTAAAGTTTTAACAATTGATTTATCTAAACGCTGTGTAGATTCTGTTGCGCCTCCGTAACCATTTAGATAACGCTGAGAAGTAGTATTGCCTTCAGTAACATCAATTGTAATATTTTGAATTACCTGTTCTGATACTTCTTTAATTCTGTTTAGTGCGCTTGTAGTTTTATCTTTGTCGTTTGCCAGTTTAGCAATTGCAGGTTGTGGCTGAACAACAGAAGTACGCAATTCGTCACCAACGATAGCAGTGTACTCTGGAATAATAATTGGAAGAATTTCGTTATACGTACCAGTTTTAATAAAGACTGTTGTGTTTGGAAGTAAAGGCAGTGCAATTGCAGTATTAGATTCTGCTTCTAAACCAAATGTAATAATATCAACAAGTGATCCTGCTTTTTCTTTTCCAAGATCTTCAGCAGTTAGTGTTAAATCGATAAATTGTGCAGCACGATTTTCAATTGGAATTCCCATTAGTGATTGATAACTAACTGGTTTTTCATTATTAAGAACTTCTGCTACAAGAGCTTTTAGCTGTTCATATGCTTCAATTGTTTGTACACGCTGATAACCAAACACATCAGTAATGTATTCGTTTCCAGCTTCTGTGTAATAAGATCTTGCTGCTTCAGTAGTTCTTAATGTGCCGCCGCGGCCGATATCATAAATCATTGCATCTATAATATAGCCCGTATCTCTTTCACATTTATCAGCGTTATACGAAAGTTTACCTTTCATAACGCCAGTTGCATCAGAAGGAATAAAGCTAATGCCACCTTGTGTTTCTGCAATTCTAAATGTAGTTGAACTTATAATACTATCAACATAATAAGTCTGTCCTTCAACAACATTTCCGAATACATTTACGCCACTAAATTCAATTGGCATACCGTCACGCAAATTGCTAGTATCATAAGTTGTAAACAAGCGTGATGCAGATACAGTTTCAGTAACAGTTATACTATATGTGTAATCTAACCAAGAAGTAATTTCTTTCTTAAAGAATTGCTTGTTATTTTTTAAAATTTGTTTTGCTTGTGGGTTTAAGTAACCGTCACGTACTTGCTCAAGTGCATAACGTACACTTCTCCAAGGTTTGTCAATAGATAAACCTGAACGTGGAGCAGGTTCGTCTGTACCTAGCGGACCTACGTAAACAACGTTGTCAACTAGACCATAGTTTGCCCAGTCTGGCTTGCCGCCTGTAGCACGAAGAATCTGTCCATCAACACCAATCGGAAGTCTTGTTGGACCTTGATTACCGTAGTAAACCATATCACCTTCAGTAGTAAGAGCAAGGGCTTCACTACCTAGTGTTAACAAGTTCCAGTAATTTGCTTCTAAATCGTTGTCTGGACGATTAGCAGTTTCTGAAGTGTGTGTTGCTGTTGCAATAAACGAGCTTGCACCGTAAATAACAACATCGCCTACAACGTATTCTGTTGCTGTTGTCCATGTTGATGAATAACCACTATGCGATACAGTGTCAACTGCACCTGCTGTAACACCTGTAACTATAATACTTAAATCGTTAGCAGGTGTTGTGCCGCCAATAAGATTACCTGTAATTTTAACAATGTCATCTTCGGAATAACCAGTACCAGCAAACCCTGTTGACACACTTACAGTGTATACTGTTTTTGACTTAACAACGTCAAATCTTGCGCCTGAACCTGAGCCTTCTTCGTTAGTACCTTGTACTTGTAGGAAAGTTTCAGTTGAATTAGTCCAATTGATACCACTGTTTAGTTTGCTCCAGTAAGTGTCATTTGGTGGAACTTGATCAGTGCTATCAGCAATTGCTACATATGTTGTACCGCCTACACGTATAACATCGCCTACTCTATAACTATCTAAAGCACTCCAGTCTCCTTGGAATGCAAAGCCTGTTGTAAATACTTCCCAGTCATCTGGGCTTGCAGTTGGCTGAGCAGCAGAATTATTAGTTTTAGCAACATATACATAACCACCATAAGTTATAGTATCGCCAATTTGATAAACAGTTGCACTATTCCAACTATCTTCAAATTGGAAGCCTTCAATAAATACGTCCCAATTTGATTCGTCAGTTAAGAAATCGTCTGAAGTATGCGGAGCAGTACAAATAAACACGTTGCCGCCATATTTAACAACATCATTTACTTTATAACGGGTTGCAGTTACCCAATCACCTAGATATACTAAACCGTCGCTAAACAGTTCCCAGTTATTTTGATTAGCTTCTAAACCTAACGCTGCTGTCGAGGCAGAGACGTGTGCAGTATTACAAAGATATACAAAGCCACCATAACGTACTAAGTCATTAATTTTAAATCTTGTATCTGTAGTCCAATCACCTTTCCAATCAAAGGATGTAGCAAACGGAGTCCAATTGTCTAAGTTTTCTTCTAGACCTAAAAAGTCAGGAGCTGCAAATGTAGCCGAAACGTGTCCAGTTTCACAAATATAAACAAGCGAACCGTACTTAACAACGTCACCTGGAGCATATTCTACTTCAGGCTCCCATTCGCCTCGCCATTTTGTACCATCTGAAACAATGTCCCATTTTGGAATTTCATTGTCGAAATCAGTGTTAAAAGCGTCTGATGATGTGTGGTTTCTTATACAAATATATGACTTACCACCAAAGCTAATTACGTCATCTGCAACGTATGCTCTGTCTGCGGCCCAATCGCCCTGCCATACAAATCTAATTCTACCTAGTTTAAACTCTGCCATTTTTGTTATAACTCCGTTGTGTTCATGTATTTATCTTATTGCTGTCCGCCGCGTGTAGGATCTATAAGCGTCTTAAAGAAATAAGCCATTGCTAATCCGTCCCCGGCCCAACCACTGTTTCCAAATGGTCCGCTAAAGTTAGCCTTAGTGCCAATTTTAACTTGCCAGCCTTCTCCACCTTCTGGGATAGAAGATGTAATAATATCCGGGCCGCCCACTTTAACTGTACCTGCTTGTAGCAAGCCTGTAAATGTGTCCGAGCCACCTTGTGACAATCTACTTGCCAAATATGTTCTAATTGCTCTCTGTGTTGGAACTAAGTTGTTTGAGTTAGCAACAAATGTTCCGTCTGTTGAGAAAGCGTTAATAGTTACTGGTGATCCACCTAGTGCAACACCACCAATTGCTAGTTCTGTTAGACCGTCTAGTCCAAATTCATCTGCACTCAATGTAACAATACCTGTTGCCTGTTCAACAGCAAACAAGTCACCAACTCTAAAGTTACCGTCTTGGTCCGTACTTGAGTAGAACACACGCCCGTTGTTTGTTTCTTGAATTTCGTCCTGTGGTTCAAGTCCAGTATTTTCTGGTAAGTTTGGATAGTTAGACTGTTGTTCGTTACCAAAACCAATGTTTAGGAAGTCATGGTTTGTTAGACGTACTTGACTAAATCTACTACGAATAGTAAACGGCGTATCATGTATCGGTGAGTCTGCTTGATCAATTTGTGGACTTAACTGAATTCTTGCTTCTAAGTTTGGTGTTGTAGTTCCTCTTAAAGGAACTGCTGTTGCAACACGATAAACCTCTGGATTTCCTTCAAATTGTAAGTTATCGCCTGGTGCAGGGAAACGTGTAATATCTTTTGCAACTAATCGCAAACCTTCTTGGAACTGATCTGAGAAGCCACTACCCGTTAGTGCAATACCTGTAGATGTAGTGTTATATCCAGTACCAAAGTTTACAAAACTTGGTGCGCCTAAAGTGCCGTTGCCAATACGTATATCTGTAACTGCTTCTTCTGAATTATTAGGATCACTAATAGTGATTTCTGGACCAAAGCTATCGTCTGTATATCCCGAACCTGGCTCAAACATGTTAATTGTTGTAAGTGACTGACTTGCTACACTTGCAAATGCCTGTGCTTTTGCACCTGCTGAAATTTTATTTGCTATTTGTCCGCTACCGTCTATAGTTAAGAACCAGCCTTTTTTAGTATCTGCATCAAATGTAAATCCGATATTATCATAAGTAGACTCAGAAATTGCAGGTTGCACATCCCATTGCAATCCGTCATATGATGTACAACAAACACCCGAAGTATTGTTAATTACTACAAAAACACCTTGTCCGTATTCTAGTGCAGTGCCACTTACTGGAGTAGTTGAATTATACCAAGTAACGCCATTAAAGCTATATGCTGCTGATCTGTTAGATTCTGATACAGCAACAAAACGTCCGTTGCCATACTTAATAGATGACCAGTTATTAACTGTAGAATCTTGAGCATCGTCTATATCTGAAAGTGCCCAGGTGTCAATAGAAGTATTAGGAGATCCCCACGAATATACATCATCGCTAGATCCGTCAATAATTACAAATGTTTCTTTACCGTATGCAATATCAACAAAGTCAGTGTTAGGATTTAAGCCACCAGCTGGTGCTACTGCTGTCCATGTTGAACAGTTGTTTAGAGAATACGCTATTCTATCTTCACCTTTAGCAATTGCTATAAACACTCCGTTGCCGTATGCAACTGATTGATATTTTCCAGTTGTAAGTGTAGGCAAATCAACACTTAACCAAGTTAATCCATCCGATACAGAGTACAAACAATTTTTACCAGTTTCTGAAAGTATAAACCAGCAACCGTTACCGTATGCTGCATCTACCCATCCATTGTTTTCATCTGGATTATCAACATCAATTGGTTGTCCGTATAACGGAAGAGTAATAGTAGTGTCCCAGACAGTATAATCAGAAGTAGTAAATACTTCGTTTCCGTATCTTGGTATAAGGATGGGTAAAAAGCCGTTTGTTACAATTGTTTGTGGTATTAAGTCTGGATTAGTTAATCCTGTCATTGGCTCTTGATAGAACGGTGGAGTATCAAACTCTATCCTTGGAGCAATTTCGTAAACCGAAGTTGAGTCAAATAACGTAACTGCTGGTGTGCCAGCATTAATATGATCCCATCCTACTGCATTAATTTGCATTGATCCTGTTTCTTCCGTTAGTGCAAACGCTACAACACCGCCGTCTGTATCAGTAATTGTTATTTCAAAAGCTGATCCAGTATCAGTAGAGTCAAGAACATAATAATTAGTACCTATTTCAACTCCGCCAAAGACTTCTGTAAAGAACGACGCTTCCATTATATCTCGTCCTGCTTCCAGTTCTTCTTTGCCGGCTGGTAATGTGCCTACCATAGTGCCAGAAGCAGTAACTTGTACAACTTCGTCTATTGCAGTTCTTACAATTACTTCGCCTGTTGCTGTAGTTAATGGAACAGCGGCGCCACCTTCGGTTGCAGAGATTGTAAACGATGTAGCATCGTTAATAACCTGAATAAAGTAAACAGTGTCATTTTCAATCTCACCAAATGTAATACCAGTAAACATAATTGGACTACCAACAGTAAATCCAGCAGTACTATCTACTGTAATCAAGTTTGTTACTGCTTCTGTTGCAGTTGCAGTTCTTAAAATTACATCACTTGTTATTGTAAATTTAGTACCGTTTATAATATCGTTAACATAATACCTTGTTTTTTCTTGTATATCTCCAAATACATCTTCTTTGAATATAATTGCATCTAATGGTTTTAATGAAGAAGTATCTGAAATTAACAATGAATTATCTGTTGCACTTGTATCTGTAACGGTCACGTTCCTTATTGCTGTTGATACAGAAAACTTGTTGTTTTCGTACACGTCATGAATGTAGTAAGTATCACCCAATTCAATTCCGCCAATTGCTCTACCAGTAAACTGAATTGGCAGTGTTACTTGCATATTTGCAGTTGTACTTGCTTCTAAGAAACTAGTACCGTCTGGATAATTCAATGTAAATGGTGCAAACCCTTGGAATTCGTCAACTGCATCGTCTACATTAACATTAAGTAGTGGCCAAACGCCGCCGCCTAACGATGTAGAAATTTGAATCTCTGTATCAGAAGAAATGTCAATGATATAGTAATCAAAATTAGCAACAACTCCGCCAAATACCGCACCGCTGAAGTTAATTTTTTGATTAACACGTAAACGTTCAGTACTTTCAACTATCATACGATTATTTTGATCGCCTAGTGTCCCTACTACTTGTACATTACTCTGTGAACTTGATAGTACATCAATATTATAAACAGTAGGAGTAAATGTGATTACTTGATTTTGATAAAGTCTATGGAAGTCTGCGCCTGTTCCGAGTAATAATTTATTAGTTGTGCCATTAGCAGCAACAACTTCTTGTTGTCCAAACGATTCTTTTGTTACATTAGCAAATTTAGTAGTAGCATCATAGCTAGAAACAATACCATACTGTCCAGCACCTTTACCTGACGAAATACTTATACGCATTCCTTCGTACTCTGCAGGTTGTGCAACTTCTGATTGTGCAAGAATTAGGTATTCAGTAGTACCGCCCTGTGAGTTATTTGATTGGAAATTATATCCTAGGCCGCCTTTTCTAATTATATTAGTTTCTAATAATCTAGTTTGAAAAATTGAACCAGAACGCAATTCGTCTGCAATAATTCTTGCATCTTGGCCTGCACCTTGAACAAGAATGTTAGCATATGCAGTTGGTATATCTCCAAATGTTTCTAAGAAAAATGACATTTCGTCGCCAATTTCTATTTGTGTTCCGTAGAAATTAGTATAGCCTGTAATACCATCAATTCCTCGAGGATACATTCTAAATTGTAATTGTGTATTTTGTGCTGTTTCGTCGTAGACTGTGTATTGTATTCTCCACCATCCGTCATCTAAAAAGTTAGCTTTTAAATTTGTTGGAGTTGTTTCACTATCTGTTAAGATTTGCGTTGTTGCTTCTTGAGTTTCAAAATTAAATCTTACATACGATGTTTTAGTTTCAAATCCACTAAAAATGTTATAAAAATCTACATAACTAGTATCACCTTGTTTTACGTGAACACTTACAGTATAAGGTAATGCACTACCAGTAGGAACTGTACCAACAATGTCAAATGACTGAATTGCTGTAATACTCAATTCTTGCACTGTAACTACGATATCATTTTCTGGAGATCTCCCGCCGAACGCTGTTCCAGGTAGTGTAATTTGATTTCCAACAACGTAGCCGCTACCGCCGTTATTAAGAGTAACTTCATAAAAGTTAGCAGTAACAGTAACATCAAATGTTGCATCGATACCAGAACCACTAATGTTATCGCCGGCAACATTTGTATATGTTCTACCTTGCGGAGATACAGTAATATCTTGATAAATGTATGCACTATCTGACAATGAAGTATTTGCTGTAATTTTCCAAGCAAACTGATCTTCGTAAGGTGTTGTATTTGCACGTACAATGCTAATATTACTGTCTGTTTGCCAATATTCATCTGGTAAGTTCGACGATAATAAACTATTAGAATGCTTTAATAAGTTAGTTGTAGAAGTAAAGTAGTCTGAACCAGCATGTTCGTACTCAAGTTTAAGAACTTCGGAGTTTGCACCAAGTGCTGATACAGGTAATGCTATTGCATCGTTGTCTCTGTTATTAACTCTACCAGTTGCAGGAACTTCTGAAACGTCAAATCCTTCAGCAACACAACCATATGTACCATATGATGAGTTACCATTTGTAGCACGAATACGTCCGCCATCTTCTGCAAAATACCCTGCGTAGTTGTAGTACGAGAACACAGAAACACATTCAGTTAGTGCGTCACCGCCAGTACACCATATTCCGATACCGTCTGAAATAATTTGTGTAAAGTCATTTGACACCATAGAACGGTTACCACCGTTGTGTAGTGTACTGTCAATCTTACAACCAGTACAACCTTTACCAAATGTAGTTACGTTTTGAATATATGGTGAACGTGCTGTAATCCAAACACTTGTATCGTCTGGGCCTTCACCTGGATCAAAGCCAACATATGCGCCACCAGTTGGGCGTCTTGTTAAAAATTCGTTTTCTACTGATAGTGTACCTAGCAATCCTTTAACGGTCATGTTGCGCACACCGCAGTCGTTAGTAACTTGAATCATATCACCAAGTGCTTCGCCGCCGTATACATACATTGCACCAATATTAGTCGAAATAACAACTATTTCTCCGTCTGGTTCTTCTGATACGCTAAATCTATCAGGTTCAATAGAACTACCAATTACATAATATGTTTTTCCAGGAATTACATCACCGATTACTGTACTAATTTCTTCAACTGGATTAAGTGATACAAACTGTACTGGCGAGTTGTGTTCCATATTAACTGTTGAGCCAACAATAAACTGATTAATAAAACCAAATGTTCTTGTACATAGTGTGTTAATTGGTGCTGCTGGTTGAATAGTAGTACCACGAAGTTCGTCACCGTTAAGAGCAGTGTTAGGTGGCATTTTAATAGGCAGACGTTCGTTATAAGTACCTGATTTAATATTAATTGTAGAATAAGTTCCTTGATTTTCAGGAGGAATACTACTAGGTGATCCGTCAATAAACGGTTGAACTAATATTTTTTCTAGAGCAGCAACAAATGTAAGCGCATCGTCTTCAAGTGCTAACCCGCTATTAACATATTGAGGTATTGGATTTTGAACATTTTCTAAAACTCGATAATCTTGTGCAGGTGCTGTGTTTGTAAGTGCTAATTCAATATTATTAAATAATTCTACAAAAAATTCAGCAAAATATTCTGCTTGCTCTGCAACAGTATCATTAGTAAACCTATTTGTACTTTCTGTATTAAAGTAAGACAGTGCTGCTCTAACAGTTTGTGCATTGCCGCCGCGTTTTATGTCACGGATAACAGCATCTATAACTAGTTGTGCATCACGTATTGTTTTATCGTTATTAAAATTATAAGAGCTATCAAACGGTTCAATAAGTTGATTCTGTTGATACAAGAACCAATAAAATGTTTGTTCTACAATCCAGTCTTTGTTGTTTTCAAGCAATACTTTTGCATTTTGACGCATCGTACCTAGTTTAACTTGTTCACAAGCATACTTAACTGTTCTCCAGGCAGTATCCGGAGTAGTACCATTTGCAGGCAAGTCTTCACCGTTAGTTGCAACGTAGTACACGTTTGGTGTAAAGTCAATATCACTCCAACTTGGTAGTCCGTTTACAACTTTAAGAACGTTACCATCTGCTCCTGTTTCTAAAGGAGTATTATTTCCGTTTTCAGAGATAACCATTTGACCAAAAGAATTTAAACTATTTCTTTGATCGTGTTGTAAGTATATTACCCAATATGCATTTTGTAAATCGTTATCTGGTCTAGAAACTAATGACGAAGTATGTTCTAATACACATTTATAAGTAGCGTTTTTCCAATAAATTATGTCATCAAGATTGTATAAAATACTGTCCTGCCACTGTCCTTCCCAGTTAAAGCCTGGAATTAATAGTTCCCAAATTCCTGCTCTTGCACCTGAGAACGTTAATACTGCTTCATCTGAAATAGGACCGTCTGGTGCTTCGTTAAGAATAATTGTAGCATACATTGATGCGTTAGTTGAGTCGTCGTCATAGCTAACTGATTCAACAGTTTGACCTCTACTAAATCCTTCGCCAGTGACAGTCATACCAACTGTAATTAAGTTTGATGCAACAGAGTCACCTAAGTTAACCTGAATGCGTGTGCCGCTTGAATTTTCTGCTTCGTAAGGCGCTTGTACTGTAAAGTTGCCTGGGTTTTCATTTACACTATCAACTAATGCAACATACAAATCGCCGCCGTGTCTAACAACGTTACCTACTTTATATTCTGTAGCATTATTCCAGGCGCCACTAATTTCATATGCTTCTGTAATTAGTTCCCAAGCATCTGTAGAATCGTCACCGAAGTTTGTTGATGGTTTATTACCAATATTGTTAATAACTTTTGATTGGAATAGGTATCCGCCGTATTGCACAACATCACCTGGTTGGTAAACAACATTAGCATCATAAACGCCATCGAAGTCTAAGCCAGGTAGCCATTCTTCCCAATATGCTGAAATAAATGTTTCATACAATTCTGTTGAATCTGCAAAGTCTACAAATTCAACACTCGGAGCGTGTCCCCAAATACATCTATAAAGTGTAGGACCATATTTTACAATGTCATTTAATTTATATCTTACTTGAGAGCTGTCATCGTTTGAAGTTACATAGTCGCCTCTCCAAGATACGCCATACTGTAACAGTTTCCAATATTTTTCTGTACTATCTTCTACATCAGTATAATCAGTTTCTAAACCTTCTAAGTCTGTATCTGCAGATACATGCGAAACAATACACTCATAAACTGAACCGCCATAGTTTACAATGTCACCAACACCATATGTATTACTTGATACCCATTCGCTTGCCCAAGTTTTAGACTCCGCATAAACGTCCCACTTGTCAATATCTAAATCGAGCACTGCACCACTTAAATGCTGTTCGTTACACTTATAAACAATACCACCGAAAATTATGATGTTATCAAGTGCGTATTGTGTTAATGGTTCCCAAATACCCTTCCAGGTTTGTCCAGTCATCATCAATTCCCACTTAGGTTCAGCTGCTCCTAAGTCGTTGTAAAAGTCGTTTGATGTGTGAGGTATTAAACAAACATATGCTTTACCATTGAACTGTACAATTTCGTCTTTGTTGAAAAAGGTCTGATCCTGCCAAGGACCTGCCCAACTAAAGCGTAATCTACTAATCTTAAATTCTGACATTTATGCGGTTTCCTATAATTTCTTTTACATATTTATGTGACTATCTGAGTCGGGTCATAAGTGTATGATTGGTTAATTCTAACTACTAGTTCGCCTTCGTCGTTTACATAATAATACATATTTTTATTATCCCAACGATATTGGTCCCACTGTAAGTTTGTATACGGTCTTGAATGATCATCTTCTAAACGTCCGTCAAAGAAGTTAACACCATATTCAAATTCTGTAAAGTCGTCTACTGAAGCACCTGGATTATTAACTGTAATAGTATCAGTGTCTTTTAGCTGATCAATTTTAGCAAAAAATAGCGTGCCTTGTTCTGTTCTACGCAATGCGTAAAAATATCTCGGTTGTCCTACACCTAGCAATTCGCTAATACTTGGTGTTTGTCCTACATAATGTGTTGATGCCATTTATTTCTCCTTAAACAATTTCTACTGTACTTAATATTGCATCAATGCTATTATCAACATTTGACCTTACATACAAGTTGTTTCTTGGTGTTAAAATTAATTTTTCGCCGCCGTTCAAAATACGCAAACTAGTATTCGGTGGTATAACTAGTTCTTTTGCATAATATCCAGTTGTACTTGTGTCGTCGCGTAGCTGTACATCAACAAGTACAACACCTTCAGTTAAGTTTGCTAAACTAAATCCAACTACAGTAACACGAGCATTATCATTTGTTGATAAAACTTCAGTTTGATCAGTTCCAATGTTAGTTGCTACTACGTTTTTAAATGTTGTTGCCATATCTTTATCCTAATACTAGCACTGTTGAAAGTGCAATTTCCTCTGCTTCGTTACGTGTGATACCTGATGAACTACCTGCTACAGATACCCAGTTTTCTCCGTCCCATATTTCTACACGACTATCGTCTGTATTAAATCTTGTTTGACCAATTTCTGTAAACTCTAACGGAGGACGTTCACCACTAGGCCCTATTGGAAGTACAACACCGTAACTACCATCAAATTTAACATAACCATTACCGGTATTTTCAAAAGTTGTTAAACTATTAGATACAGTATTTGTAATAGTACTTTCGTTAAATGCGATATTATCAAATTTTACACTACCTGTACCACTAGCACGTAGTTCTAAATTAGTATTAGCAGTAGTAGTTTCGATTATATTACTATCAATTTGAATATCATCAATATTAACTTTTGTAGTGCTAAGTCCATTACTATCAATAGTAGCAACTGTTGTTCCAGAAACATCAAATCTTATAGTATTATCATTTGCGCCTTCAGTTAATTCAGCAGTAATTTTAGTATCACCGTCTAAATCTTCGACACCTTTTAAGTTAATCCAGTTAGTTCCGTTGTAACCTTCAAATCTTGCTAAGTCAGTATTGTACCTAATTTGTCCAGATTGTGCTGTTGGGCGTTCTAATGTTGTACCAGTTGGAATTTTAAGGGCACCAGTTGCTGTAATATTTACTATTCCACTTCCTGGAGAAATAGTAAAATCTCCGGCTGTAGTAATAGTACTACCACTGAATGAAATAGCATCAAATACTACACTACCTGTACCATTAGCACGTAGTTCCAAATCACTGTTTGACTGAGTTGTTGTAATAAAATTATCATCGATTAAAATGTCACCGGTTGTAAAACTGTTAGCTGTAATAGTTCCAGCTGCGTTAATGTTATTAACTGTAATAGTTCCGTTAACTGTTAAGTCTTGTTCAATAACAACATCATTACTAGGAACATATATTTTCCCTAATCCGTTAGCACGTAGTTCTAAGTTTGAATCTGAAAGTGTAGTAGTAATCTTGTTACCACTAATTTGAAGGTCTTCAAATTGAACAACAGTTGCACTAATAATTACATCACCGTCAACATCTAAATTACCAGTTAAGGTAATATCACCTACTTGTGTTACATCGCCGGTGTGCGTAATGTTGCCAACAATATTTGTGTCTTTAAGAGTTGTTGTTCCGTTAACTGTTAAGTTTTGATCAATTACAACATTATTAGACGGCACATAAACTTCTCCAGCGCCATTAGCACGTAGTTCTAAGTTTGAATTACTTTGTGTCGTTGTAACATAGTTGTCGTCTAGTAATAAATCACCAGTTGTGTATCTATTTGCTGTTATAGTTTCGTTGACTATTAAATTATTTACTGTAGTTGTTCCTACAACATTTAAGTTGTTAGTAATTTCTAAATCATTACTTGGAATAGATATAATGCCGTACTGTGTAGCACGTAATTCTAAATCACTGTTTGATTCTGTAGTAGTAATGAAGTTATCTTCAATTTTAATATCTTCAAACTGTGCTGTACTCGAAACTGTAATATTACCAGTAATATCTAAATCACCAGTTAAAGTAATATTACCAGTTTGTACTGTATTACCTACTTGTGTTACGTCACCAATTATAACAGTATCTTGTAAACTTGTTGTTCCAAGAACAGTTAGATCATTATCAATAACAACATTATTGCTTGGAACATAAACAACACCAGTACCGTTTGCACGTAAATCTAAATTACTGTTTGACTGTGTTGTTTCAATATAGTTGTCATCTATTAAAATGTTACCAGTTGTAAAACTATTAGAAGTTATTAATCCTAATGTAGTTAAATTATTTGCGTTGATATCATTATCAACTGTTAAGTCGTTAACAATCTGTACATCATTGTTTGGAATTAAAATTTCACCAGTGCCTGTTGCACGAAGTTCTAAGTTTGCATTTGATGTAGTTGTAGTAATGTAGTTGTCATCAATTAAAATTTCTTCAAATTGTCCTACGCCAGTTACATCTAAATCTTGTGTTACTGTTACATTACCAGTAATAACAGTATCGCCGGTTTGTGTATAGTTTCCAGTATGCGTAATGTTACCTGTAACTATTACATTATCGTTTATTGTAGTTACTCCAGCAACAGTTAAATTATTACTAATAATAACATCGTTAGTTGGAATTACTATATTACCTGTGCCGTTAGCTCGTAGTTCTAAATCACTATTTGAATCTGTAGTTTCAATAGTGTTACTATCTATTTGAATATTACCGTTTGTAAACAAACCTGTAATAGCATAGTTACCAGTTTGTGTTGTAGCACCAACGTGTGTAATTGTACCTGTAATATTTGTATCTTGCAGGTCAGTTACGCCACTAACAGTTAAGTTGTTGTCAATTTGTACATTATTATTAGGAATGTATATTTCGCCGGTGCCGTTAGCACGTAGTTCTAAGTCTGAATTACTAGAAGTAGTTTCAACTACATTTCCTGCAATTTGAATATTACCATTGCTGATTATTCCTGTAATTGTATAATTACCAGTTTGGTTATAATCACCAACGTGTGTAATTGTACCAGTAATAACTGTATTTGCTAGTGTTGTTACACCGCTTACAGTTAGATCATTATCAATTTGTACGTTATTGCTAGGAACATAAATTTCCCCAGTTCCGTTTGCACGTAGTTCTAAATCGCTGTTTGATTGTGTAGTTGTAATGTAGTTGTCAGTGATTGTAATGTTGTCTAAGTTAACAACATCTACAAATAGATTTTTCCAAGTTTTAGCACTTGTGCCTAAATTGTATGTACTTGCAACTTTGGGGTTGATATCTGAGTCAATACCTGCTATAATTTCAATAGTATCAGTTTCATCATCACCAATTGTAATGTTGCCGCCGATTGTAACGTTGCCTGTTACATCTAAACTACCTGTAACATTTACATTGCCGTCTAGGTTAATTGTGCCACTACCTGCAATAAAGTTTGCATCTTGAGTAAGTGTTTGAACAGTGTTGCCGCTTATGCGCCAGTCGCCTGTTTCAATTTTATTACCATCAATAAATGTTGTATTGCCATTGGTATTAAATGTAACACCAGTTTCTGTATTGATTTCAAAGTCGCTAACTGCAAATGTTACGTTACCAGTTTCTTGATTAACGTAGAATAAATCTCCAACTCTAAAGTCACCTTTGTGGTCAACTGAATTGTAACGAATTCTTGCACTTTCAGTTTCAACAATTTCATTTGCTTGAATAACCGTGGCAGGATTGTTGTCTACTTCTTTGCCATTACCAATGTATGCTAAATTCTG
>Ga0181600_10000307_pt1 | contig 36839 bp, 16 predicted proteins | sample 041ome_2_FD_132982 | JGI IMG/M metagenome (GOLD analysis project Ga0181600, IMG submission 132982) | Coastal salt marsh microbial communities from the Groves Creek Marsh, Skidaway Island, Georgia - 041406US metaG (megahit assembly) | ecosystem: Environmental > Aquatic > Marine > Intertidal zone... | reverse complement strand
TCAACACTGCTATTGCCAGCATTAATAAGAAACTTGTTAGTTTCAATTACGCCTATTGCAGTTTCGTAATCGTTAAAACCTTCGTCTAATACTGTTAATGCACTAATACTTGTTCCACTGGCATCTGCGCCAATAACCTGTCCTACAGCAATATCACCAATTGCAGCATTAGTTCCGCTTTGGTGGTTGTTTGCTTTGTTTATATCTGTTCTTAAAGTATCAAAGTGGTTAGCAGTAATTGTTTGTCCAACACTTACTTGTCCACTTGCTAAGGTCTGTCCATAACCGGTGGTTCCGGATCCTGTTCCCATAACAGTATTAACACGACTTTGTAAGCCATTATATTGAGCTGCTGTAATTGTATCGCCGGTGCTTACTGCCATATTAACTTCCTTTAACTACGCACTTATTTATAGTCATTAAATTGCAATCTCTACTAGTCTGACGCCTTCGTCGGAATTGTCTTCTAAACTTTTTCCAATTACGCACCAAGGACTTGGAGATGCACTGTCATTTCTAAGCGTTGTAGCAGTTCCAGCAGTTGGTCCTGTGACTAATATGTCACCCTTGTTAACTGGTCCTTCTACTTTACAAGGAACTCTACCTTTTAGTGCTATTGCAACACCTTCGATTTTGCTGTTCATTAAGTGTGCCGGATTTGTTGAAACAACACCAGCTAATCTTGTATCGCAAAATGATTTACATTCTGTAACTTCTGCTTCGCCGCCAAATACTAATACTGTGCCAGGCTCATAGTCTGCATCAGCTGTATACTTTTCAGCCAAGTCAGCAAATTGAGCTGCTGTCGACGTTCCTTGGAAAACATTTGCGTACAAATGTCCCGAACCATCTCTTGCGGCAACAGTATTTGCTGTTGCACTAGTACTTGCACTTCTTGATACTCCGCCAACTTCGAGTGTTTGTGAGTTTGTAGCAGTACCACTAAATGTAGTAGCATAAACTGTGCTAAATGCATTACCACTTGCACCAATATTAATTGTTTCTGTTCCTGTCCAGGCGCTTACATTACTATAACCTGGTAAAATTGCTGTTGCAGTTAGACGCAATGGCATTTTTTGTGCCGCACTTGCGTTTTGTACTTGGAAATATAGTTGCTGTCCTTGTTCGTTAGCAATCAATCCTTTGTTATCATCAACAATCTTAATTACTAAATCGTTTGAGTCACCAATGGCTACACCGATATCAGCAAATTCTGTTAATGTTGTAAACGAAGTTGATTCACCTGCTCTTGAAACAACATAATCACTTGCATCTATACCATTAAGTTTTAATGCATTTGATGCTGTTCCCCAGAATCTATGTGAAGTAGATGTAACTCCGCCTGTAGAGTTAATTGTATTTTTAAGTGTTAAGCCCTGTCTAATAACATCAAAGCCTGGATAACCACTTGCATCTTCACTTCCTATTGTGAATTGCTGAGCACTGATGATATGAATAACTTCATCGTTAATAACACTTTTAATAACAGGTCTTGATGTACCAGTATTGTCTCTAATATTAGTACTTTGGAATTGAGTTACTGTTTCGCCAACGCCTTGTGGCCCAACTAGTACAAATGATGTTCCGTTATATGCATACAACTGTTCGTTTCCGGTGTCCCACCAAAAATCACCTTCAGCAAGTCCTGCAGGGGTAGTGCTACTTACTTCGGCGCCGCCAGTTGTTCTCCATTTTGTACCATCATAAAATTTTAGTTTACTGTTTGCAGTATCAAACCAAATTTGACCGTTTAAAGCCTTCGGTGGTTGATTTGCACCTGCGAAATTTTCTAATAAGAATACAAAGTTTTCGTTTTGTATTTCTCCATACCCAGCATAGTTCTTACCGACAAGTTTTAAATCGGTGGTTTGGTCAATAGTACCATCTTCGACTACTGTAAGCTGAGCAGTATTATATCTGTTTATTGTGTATGACATCTCTTACCCCTATATGTTTATTTATCGCTTTTCATACATTAAGTTACCGTCTGTAATGTTCTTCTTACAAACACCCAAACATCACTAGATGCTGTGTATTCGTAAATATATCTTGTTGCTGTAAGGTTGATTGTACCACTAGCAGCGTTACTTTGGCTAATATCTTGAATAACACTTTCACTACTTGAAATATTGTCTTTATCAACACTAATAACTGATTTAGTTAACACTCCTGAAGTATTTGGACTTGTTGTAATATCAACAACAATACCAGAAACTGTTGAACCAGAATATGATGTAGCTAAAACATATGCTGTTGTTCCATCTTCAACACTAGACGCCGCTTTCATATTTTGTAAAAGTGTTTTAATACTGTCTTTTGGTCCGTCACCTGATCCAATAGCAGCTGGATCAGTTAAGCCAGTGACGTCCATACTAAGGTAAACATCTTGATTAGCAATTTGAACATCTACATAATTTTTTGTTGTTGCATCTGTGCTTGTAGTTGGTTCTGCTAATCCTGTAATATTTTGACTATCAATAGTAATATCGCCGCCAGCAACAACATTTAGGCCTGCGCCATTGATTCTTTGAATTGTTGCACCATTTAATTTTATATCATCAACTGTAAGTTCTGACTGAACACCTAATATTGTAACACCTAATGCACTTGTAACTGTGCTTCCTAGTGTTGTTTTCGTTAAAACACTTGTGCCGCCTATATTATAAGACGGAACAGGATTTCCTACATTTTCATCTAGATCAATATCAACATTAGATGTATAACTATTTGTTGTTTGTTCCCAAGTCCAATCTTTAGATCCGTTTGAACTTCTTAATATAATTCCGCCACCGTCTATAGCATTATCATCGCCTTCTGTGCTATCATCTAGTAGTCCTAATTCAATATTTTTATCTTCTACTCTAAGTGTCGTAGTGTTAAAATAAGTAGTATCACCTTCTACAAGTAGATTTCCGCCTACAGTAAGATTACTTGTGAAGCGACCTGTTCCTGTAACATCTAAAGAATAGCTCGGATTTGCTTTCCATATACCAACTTTTTGTTCACTAGTGTCAACATATAAAGCATTAATGAAACTACTACCTGTTTTTACCCTTAAAGCAATATCTGCATTACTCTGTTGTGCTTCAAGTGTGGTTGTTGTACCTGCAATTTTAAGTATTGCATATTCTGTTTCGCCAATTCCTACACTTAAACCTGCTGAGTTTTTAATTTTTAGGCTTCCAGTCATAGCTGCATTGCCTGTTGTAGGAACAAAGTCAGTAGCTGTTTTTGTTACCCCAGCATCGTCTAATAAACCCTTTGCCGCAGTCGCTGTTCCTCTATAGAAAAACTCTGCACTAACTACATTGAATCCTTTTTCTAATAATTGTCTATTTTGTGCATCACCGGCAACTAAAGGATAACCTGCTATTGCGAATTCCGGAGGAATATAAAAAGTTTCTGGAGAATAAACACCTACTAGTGTGCCACCTAAGAACAATTTAAGAATTGTGCGCTGAACATCTGTACTATCTAGTTGACTTGCAACTTCGAAGCCTGTTTTTCCTTGTCCTGCATCATAATCAGGTCCTACTAATGTTAAGTCAGTTCCGTCCCATATATATAACTTATTATTTTCGTTATCAATCCATAAGTCGCCTGCATTTAAGTTGCTAGGTCGTGTACTGCTAACAACAGATCCTGTTGCTGGTCTAAAAACTGTACCATCATATACTTTTAATCTTGCGTCTTGCTTGTCATACCATAACTGTCCAACCATAGGGTTAGCAGGTTGACTAGTTGAAGCAAAATTTTCCATAATTTTGATAAGATTTTCATTTAGAAACTCACCAAAACCTTTATAATTTTTTCCAATGAGGGTAATATCTGTGGTAGTAGTATCGAGAATACCGTCGGTTAAATCGACAAGTAATTCACCATCAGTTCTGTTTAGTCTATAACTCATCTATTCTTACCCTCCGTGATAGATAATCCAGTTCATTGTCATAAACGGATTCATAATGTTGAGTGCATTTCCAAGTGTTTCTCCAGAACCTAATAATACACCGCCACTACTTGGATAGGCTTGACCAGCGCCTGTACCTGTTGGTGAATCATATACAATCGCTTCGTTATCATTTGGTGTTCCACTTACGTCTCTAAGAGCATAATACTGGTCACCACTGTCGCCACGCATATCGTGTTCGTGTTCTGGAAGATTTTCAGTGGTTATAGTTACAGTTTCGTTACCGTCTTTAGCACCTACTACATCTGCAGCATTTGCTGTAACAACATTGGCACTGGTTCCGCCCATATTATCTGGACCCATAATCATTCTACCTCTTAAATCAGGTAGTCCAAAATACCCTGAAGCAGCAGTAGGTTTATAAGTATTTTGTATTACATCGTGTAATTCGCCGTATAAACTTATTAACACTTCTGATCCGTCACATAACAACCAACCTATTGGTGCTGCTGATCCTGCATATGGTACAACTGTACCAACAGGCACAGTGCCTTGGATTGCAGCAAACAAGTTTTGTCTGTTTATTTTTTTAAGACCTGTTGAACCAGTAGTTCTGTTAATTAAAAATTCATCATCTGCTTGTGAAGTCAACACAACAGTTTTGCCTGCAACAATATCATTGCTTATTTGAGTATCAAATATCTTAAGAGTGCTGCCGGTTTGTCCGTCAAACACAATATCATCAGCAGTAACATCACCTGTAAATCTAAATGTAGTTGCACTAGTAAGTCTATCAGCACTACCTGCTCTACCACTAACAGTACCGCTTACATTTCCTGTTAAATTACCAAAAAATGTTGTTGCATATATGTTTGCATATTTTGCACTTGTGCTACCAATACTTCTAGTATTATTTTGATCTGGTTGTACAGCAGTAGTAGTTGTAGTTCCTGTAATTTTTAGGGCGCCGCCGATATTAACATTTTTAGCAACACCTAATCCGCCTGATGTTCTAATACTTCCTGTAGTGAAATTTGAACTATCTGTTGTTGATGTTGATCTAATAAAGCCGCTTGCTTGAATATTACCTGTAACATCAAGCTCTTGATCAGGAGCAACATTATTAATACCAACTTTTAAATCACTATCAAGTCTAAGAATATTCTTAAGAATTCCGTCATTCTTAACCTTAAAGTCCATGCTAGATCCAGCAATATTATGTTGGAATACTCCTGCATTTCCTGCAACGCCAATATTCATTTCAGCGTTAATTCCGTAATTAATTCCCGAATTGTTTTGAACATTCAAAGGAAATGCTGTTGTACTTGTTACATCTCCTCTTAAAAAATTTCCTGCAGCTACTGTGTTTCCACTTACAATTAAACCTTCTGCCTTTTCAGCAGTTCCATAAAACTTAGGAACACCAGATCCTGTGATATTATTTGCAGAAAGATTAATACCAGGGTTTAGTGTGCTAAATCCAGGTATAACAATCTTAGGTGTAAAACTTTGACTGGCTATAAGTGCAACAGGCTTTGCATCAACTTCGATTTGTAATACATTATAATTTTTATCATCAGTTCCTACTACTGTAATCGGAGATGCGCCTGTTACTAGACCATCACTGAAATTTGGACCAACTAATACCCAACCAGAACCGCTAAACAAATAAAGTTGTTGATTATCTGTATCAACCCAAAGGTCTCCAGTTAAACTTTGTCCTGCTTGTGGTGCCGAACTTGCTTTTTTAAGGCCGCCACTGGCAACCCAGTTAGTGCCATCATATACTTTTAATTGTTCTACACCTGGTGTGCTGTCGTACCATAACTGTCCTTCAACTGGTGTAGCTGGCTCTGTGGCACTTGCAAAATTTTCTAATAGATGAAGAAAGTTAGTAGCAATAGTTGTACCATAAGCTGTTGTATTTTTGCCAGGCAATCCTAAGGAAGTTTCTGTATTGATAGTATTATCTTCTACAGTTATTGTACCTTTGTTTGCTTGATCTGTATATGCTATAGTATATGCCATCTATTATTCTCCAACTGTTCCTGCAAGACTCTGTATTCTCACAGTATAGTCAATTTGAATTAGTCTGTTTAAACTTTTTTGTACAGGATGGAATACAACATGAGTTAAAAGATTTCCGCTTCCTGATGGAGAATATCCTTTGAGCCCTAGTTCGTCAAATACATACAGACTGTTTTGATCTGTAGCTGTATCAAATGCGTCTTGGCCGCTCGGCTCACCATAGTCTAATAAACAAGTTATAAGAACATCTGTATAATTTGTTCCGCTAACATGTCTTGTTTCAATTTTGTTTCTAACTGGATCTGTGTTATTAACACTGTTGTCGTCTACAATTTTTGTATATGTTTGATTATATAAACTTGCATTGGTGCCTGTGCTATTAGGTGTTAAGTATGTAATAATACCTGTAGGATCAACACTAGTGCCGCCATTGCCAAAGCTCATTTCATAGATCCAACCCTGACCTCTATTACCAATACTATCTGCAAGAGCAATACTCATATTTTCATAATGAATTGCATTGTTCTTGTCAATAAAAACTTCGTTAGATTCAGGATCATATATTTTAATATGACCTTTAATTAGTATACCACTTTTGTCATTAAAATTATCGTTCATTTCTTTATCCTACTGTGTTATTTATCCGGGCAAGTCAACCTGTGCTGATCGTAAGAATCTACCAATGTCTGTATTTGCTTCACTGACTGGTGTTCCTGGATCTGTCCACAATCTTCCCTGTTTTCTAACAATTATAACCTTCTGGTTTTCTCCTGGAGTTTCTAACAATACAAGTTCATTACCGTTTTGTAACGAAAATTCTGCTGGTATTGTTACATCACCTTCTGGTGAATCTTGATTTATACTTTGACCAGCAGTTGCATATGCTGTTCTTATGTCTGTATCTAGCTGATAAGACTGTAAAGATGTTTTTCTCAATCTGCGGCCTGCAACAAATACTTCAAACTCGTTTACACCGTGCGTAGGAGTAAAATCTAATTCATATGTTGCACTTGTGCCGTCTGCTGTGAATATTGTTGTTAATGTTTCATCTTTATATGGCATAGTTGCTGTTATACTTTGATCGTATATTTCAGTTCCTATATCATATGATTCTTTTACACCAGTTCCAAGTGTACCTCTTCTAAGTTGTTTTAAGTAGTTGCCATCTTTTCTAAAATATTCAATTCTTTCACCATCAATAAACACAACTGCTGGATACTTTGAACCAGGTACTGGATCTGGTAGGTTTGTTCCATCTTCTACACTTATAACTTTGTCGTACCAGTTAAGAGTTTCGGCTAGTCTAAAGTTTTTAGCACCATCTAATCTCTTGTAAACATCTCTATTTAAAATATCTTTAAATTGTCTCCAACCAAATTTATTCTTTAAACTTTGATTAGCAAAATGGAATGTTTCTATTGTGTCATCATCTGTTAATGGCTCTTTTAACTTAACACGCATTTTATCTGGTGTAATAACATAATCAACTGATGAATTTAATAGGTTACCATTTTTAGATACCCAAACATACTGATCGTCTACAGCTGGACTTTGTAAATTAATATAACCTAATCTTAGTTGTCTTAATTCATACCAGTCTGCTGTTCCAGAGTCTGGAATAATAATAGCATCTAATTCTACTATTTCAAATATGTCACCAGCTGTTGTTAATAATCCAATAGCTTGCAAATCAAATATATTTTGACCGGCACCCTGCACTGTTGTAGTAATTGCATTATTATTAGTCTGTTCTGGGGATCCGTAGTTAGGATCATCAATTCTTGTATTATTATAATACAATGCATATTGCTTGTTATAATCTAATGCAGGAAGAAGATTTATAGAAGCAGTACTACCATCTAGTTGGAATTTCTGCGAACTAGAATTTGTACCCGGTGATAAAATAGTTCTTTCAACAACATCAAGATTTTGTCTTTCTATCCCTTGACTATCGTGATTACTAAATTGATACACTGTAATGTTATCGCCAACAGCATAATTTTTATTAATATAAAGTGTGCCCGGTGTGCTTACAAATTCACCATCCTGGTTAAAATATCCGTAACGATAATCGCCACCACTTTGTGTGCTATCGTCCCACCCTGTAATATATACTCTTAATGTGTCACCTACACTGCCAACATTTGGATTAAGTATTATTTTACTAGCATCTTGCCCGCTATCCGGGAATGTCGGATCGTATGCACCAGATGCAGTATAATTCCAATCTCTGATATATTCTATTTCTGTACCATTCAGATAAAGTCTTAATTGATCTGAGGAAACACTACCTGCAGGAACTTGCCATAGCTTTAATTGATACTCTCTGCTATCAGTTAAAACAAACTTTTCTGTATATCCTGCATTTAATATTTCATCATTAATCTTAACAATAGTAAACCATTCTGTTGGTGTTTGTGTAAATGGTGTTTGTGTAAGATTATAAGATGTAGTACTGCCGTCACTTTCAAATGTGTCAATAGTAACTGCACTATAATTTTGTACAATGCCTTCAAATATTGCAAATCTTACAGTAGCATCAGCTTTAGGTGGTTGAGCAAATCTAATCACAACTCTGTTTGATGCTGCATAAGAACTGTTGCTTCTTACTAATACATGTGGTATTTGTTTACCGTCTATTGTAACTAAACTACTCATATTAGTTGTGTAAGAGATATTAGTTAAGAAATCAGCAGTACTTCCATCTGCTATGAATTCGTCAATGTCAAGAATATTTGCACCGCTGTAACCCAGTGTTACTAAGTTCACAGGTGAGCCGCTTGTAGGTGCAGTTGTAAATATTATGTTCTGATTTTCATAATCTATTTTATATTCTGTATCTATTAATTTTAATGAATATCCTACTTTAACAAATAAATTGTTTTCAGATACAGGAGTAGTTCCTATAGCAAATGTAGTTGTGGTGCCATCTCCTGTGTAATTTCTTTGTGTAATTTGACTTGCACCAGTTGTTGGTCGCTCATAAACTTGTATATCAACTGTATCAAAAACTCTACCAGGTAAATCTTCGTCAGGTCCTCTACTAGATGTTGGTGTAAAGAATCCGTCACCGTCTATGTTTATTTCCTCTGCAGAAATACCTCGTGCTGTATCATACTGTAAACTTCCGCCGGTTAACAATGTATCGTATGTGCCTGGTATAGGAAGGAAACTTCCATCGCTTGTAGATTTTCTTATAATAATTTCGTCATCTGCTCCTACACCGTCGCCCCCCGATGCAATTACATCAACAACATATCCTGACACGCCTGTGTCATTTTCGCCAAAGATACTTTCTATTGTGGCAAAATCTGGTTTGCTCAACACTGGAGCAAAGTATGTATTGAACAATGCATAACCTAATGGGTTATTTGCCAACATACCTGCTGGTGTCTTTAAACTATCATCCCATTCAGGACTAAGGGAGCCGCCGTCCCAGTATACACTCATATCCCACATTGACCAGTTTAACAAGTAAGTGTATTCTGTGTATGCCACTGCCGCTTTCTCTGGATCTGTATTCCAATCAGGAGCATAACCACTTGGATCATATAATCCTGCGTCAATTGCTTCTTTCATAGCAAGATGTAATGCTGTGTTTTGCCAATCGAAACTTGGTTCATTACCAATTCTAATATCTGGATTCATTTCTACTGCGTCTGAACTGCCAGGCACTGCACCCGGAATACCAAATGCGTGTATGGTGTGGAATATGTGTTCGAATATTTCTTCGATATCTCTACGCTGTGTTGGAGGATTGTTACCGTTGATATTTCTATACCATACCATATCCTTTTGAGCAACACTGTCATTGAATGCTTGTAGTCCTGCATAACTTGCTATGCCGGCATCTTCTAACCAGTTAGGTGTATATGTACTTCCGCCGCCATAGCCAACTCTTTGTACTGTAGGTATTCCTGCGTGTTTCGTTCCTACGTCACCTTTTAGTGTTTTAAGAAAATTGCGTTGATGTGTAGTGTTAATGCCAGCACCGTTAGGATCGGTCATTAATTCAAATGTTCTTGCTGTTTTCAATGCCCATTCATCTGGTACTGCTAGTTGTCCGCCTACTGCTCCTGCAACAACCAGTTTCAATCCGTTTATAGTTAGGGCTCTGTTAAACACTGTACCATTGTTCTCGGCAATCAATGCACCATTGTTGTATTCTGCATCTGCTGGTGCACCTCCTTCTCCATTAATATTAAGTCCGTCATTGTCTAAGAATATAGTTGTTTGAACACCATCACCTGTAATACTTTGACATATTGCATTTGGATTACTTACAGGATCACCTGTACCAAAGTTTGGATCGTCGATTCTTACATCATTTAAGTATATATTATACTGTACGCCATTTTCAAGTGGTTTAGTTAATTGTATACTAATTGTGCTGCCATCTAGTAAAAATACTTCATCTTCATAAGTTGTATCATAAGTATCGTATTCGCTAGTAAACCAAGGTGCAGTATCCCATCCGCTTGGACTGCCAAAATCAAAGCTCTTGACTTCGACACCACCATAATCGATGCCTTCCATTAGTTGTGTAATGTCTTTGGCAAGTTGACCTGTAGTAGGATTATATGCAAGATTAATTCTGTCTTGGGCTGTTAATAGACTTACTGCTTTTTTGTATGTAATAACAATAGATGTACTAACTGCTACAGGTTCTGCAAGAATTATTCTTCCATTGTATCTAGTATACCCTTTAGTTTTATCTTTTACATTTTCAAAGGTGTATTCACTTCTTAATAATTCGATATTATCAACTGTTACAGTTACATTTGTATTTTTTAAATCCATTGGCCATTTTAGATCGAATATGTATTTTGATCCTGTACCAACAAATGTTTCAGTTTCCTGAAGATATGTAATAAAATAATTTCCGCTTATTCTATCAAACTTGATAATATTAAGCATACTCTTAGGTAAACCATCACCGATAATTACACTTAACTTGGCAGGTTTTCCAGTTTCTGAAACACTGCCAGAAAGTATTAAAGTAGGAGCACTTAAATATCCCGAACCTTTATTAGTAACTTCTACACTAGTAATTTTTCCATTAGCACCAAGTTTTGCTACTGCTTTTGCGCCGGTGCCGCCGCCGCCGCTAAATTTAACAATAGGTGCTTGTTGGTAGCCACTGCCGCCGTCTGCAATTTGAACTTCAGTAACTTTAAATCCTACATTATCAGTCCAGTTTTTAAATGGATACGAACTTAACTTGTCGTTAATACCTATTAGATTATTATTAACAACCTTAACATTCTGCGGTTGAATATTTTTTGTATCACTATTGTAAGTAGGCTGTAAATCAAAATCAGTTACTCTGCTAGAGCTATTTTCAATTTTTTCATAAGCACTTAAATATTCTCTTAGTTTTGTTTTAAATGGTTTTACTTCTTCTAAATAATCTTCGTAACTTGGAAGGCTATCATTGTTAAATGTGATATCTTCTCTTAGTTCGCCAACATTATGTTTTGCTTTTACAAAACTTGTTTTGAATGCCCAATCAACATAGTTTTGTTCTGAGAATACATATCTCAAACTGCTAAAGAATAATGCATTATATTCTATTTCAAGTTCTTCAGTAAACAAATCATACTTAACAGCATTAAGTACTGTTCGTATTTCAGTAGACGGAACACTATCAAAGAATTGTGAGTCAAAACTAATTATATCAAACCCAACTGCACTTTGAGTTGTGTCATATAATGTATTCTTAAATTCTATTGTACCATTCTGTCTACCAATTGTTTCATAGTTTACAGTATAATCAACATCATCTAATACATTGATTTTTCTTAATAGCAGCCAGCCGCCTGTTCCAATATTTTTTATCTTGACAATATCGCCTAGATCATCATTGATTCCTTGTAGTTCATATGCTCCGTCAATTACAAAGTTAACTTCAGTAAACTCATTATAACCTGTAGCGTACCAATCAATGTAATTCCAGAACAAAGAAACATCATATGATTGACTGGCTATTCTTTGCCACAAACTGCGTACACTATCTCTTTCATAAAGAGCCCATTTACCTTGGATTGTTTCGTCATTTTTAACCAAAGCAGTATACTTGCGAATTGTGATAGTATCTGTAGAACTGTAATTGCTTCCGCCTTTTAAAACAGACACATTTGTTATGACCCCAAGATTATTAATTGTAAACTCTAATTCTGCGCCGGAACCTGTACCTATAATTTTATAAGTCGGAGCAACAAGATAACCTCTACCAGGATTTATTACATTTACATCAGTAATAATACCGTTTTCAACTACAAGTGTCATTTGGGCTTGTGTTGCTTTTGCTACACCTATAAATTCTAGTTCTGCTACACTGTCAACTGTTGTATCATATACTCTTGAAACAGCAGTTGGTTCGGGTTCTCTATCTTCTAGTCTAGTTAAACTCTTATTGTCAACAATAAGATTAACTTTAAGAACACTATTAACTCTTTCAATATATTGTTTTAGTGCTTCTGCACTATTAACAAACCAACTTTGTCTCGGACTGTTAAGAATACCATATTTCTGTTTTGGTGATAAGTCTGGAGCCGGAACCTGTTTGCTTTGCTCATCATAACCAACCAGGCTATCAAACCACTTTCTTTCAATATCTCTATTAGGCTTGCTGGTTGCAAGGCCTTCTGTAACAATTTGATATTGATTATGAATATTAATATTCTGATTATCAATAGTCCAATACTGAACACTAAATGCAACATCATCATTTTCCAAGAAACTGTCACAGTTAAAAATTGTAAAACTATTTGGCGAAATTAATGCAGCAAATTTATAATTTTGACCTTTAGGATCAGTAATTAAAGCAGCAACATCAAACGCTGACATTGTTCTAAATTCTACATCAGGTATTGTTCTTTTGTTTTTAACCCAGAAGTAGTACTTTGTCTGCAAAGATTGACTTATACTATCGTATATCTGTCTAGAAGAATATACAGTATCGCCATACAAGCTCACTCCATCAATACCCTGATCAATTCCTGTTTTTGTATTACTTTGTTGATTCCATACACTAGGTAAAACTGTTGACTCTACCCATTCATACACATCAATTGTATTGCTTTCAAATAATTTGTTCCAATTATTTGCAGAATATATTACATTGCTCTGATAAGGATTAACAAATTTAGCATTTGTTAAATTCCACCACAACTGTCCTACTTGCTCTGGTCCCCAACTTGCACCCGGTGCTATAGTAACCGAAGCATCGCCGTTAGTATAATACGCTGGATCATAATAAGTCTTATAAGAAAGATTTTGTTCTGCAGGACCTGCAACCTTTCCTTGGATAGGATCAATATAATCAAGATAGGTTATTAATTTATTTGTTTTTGTATTATAAAGAATAGCTCTTTTAATTTTATTTACATCCACAGTATCTTTTGGTTGTCTTAGATATTCGTAAATATTTTGTGTGTCGGGTAATCTAAAGTCAACAACTGTTCCTGTAAAGACATTATTACTACTTACAGTTGGTAATCCAACATAAATGTGATTATTCTTTAATTTAAAGTTTCTACCAAAGTAATATATCGGCGTGTTTTCGTTTTGATAGGACAACTGTTGTGCATACAATAAAGAATTATTAATTCTTTCGTATACATATACCGATCCCTGATCTTCATAATATGATTTAAATTCTGTAAAGTTATTATCAAAGAACGTCGGAGTTTCATTAATTCGAGACTTTGGATCTAATACATATCCTTCTAGTGGTGATGAATAAGTATCGAATGTTGTTGGTACTGAATTATCACCGTTCCTAGCATTTACAATAAGTCTATTTCCATCAAAGTCTATATTGTTGCCAAATAATTCAGCAGTTTTATTATTTGGACTTAGTAATGTTTGTGAATAAACAAACTGTCCATTTTGCTGTGTATAGATATAAACCTTACCTTGATTATTTTTTACAGAATCGTCTAATGGTGCAGACACGGCAATCATTAATCCATCATTGCTGATTGCAATAGCATCTCCAAATGCTTCTGTGTCGCTAGGAGCAGCAATTTGCTGAGATCTTAAATACTGCCCTTGTAGTATTCTATAAATTACAACAAGATTAGGTTTATCATTTCCGTACTTTGCTGTTACTACTAATACTTCACCGTTGGGAGTAACATCATAACTTGTTGCAAAGTCATACATAGAACCTTGATCCAATACTGTACTATCACCTGCTATAATGTTAGACGAATCAAATGCATCACCTATAGCATAACTGCTATCAGTTAAAACAACTAGTCCAGTGTCATTAGGTACATAGCCAACATAATCAACTAAATCATCAGTGCTATCCCACTGTAGGGTATCAAAATCTCCGGCTATAATATTTGTTGCTGCAACATATAATTTGTTACTTAGATAAACTATGTCGCCAGTAAAGTAATCTGCTGTCGAACTAAATTCGCCTTTAAAGTTTTTATTTTTAGAATATTCCCAGTTATATAAATTGCCGTTTTCTGTTCCATTTTTTATAAAATAGATTCTTCCTGGATTTTCAACTGTTAGCTCTCCAGGAGCACTTATATAACCTCTATAAACATCTTGTGCATTTTTAGCAAGTTCAACTTTTGTTCCTAAATAATTATTTGATCTTCTTTGTGGACCTACAAAACTTCCAAAACTAATATAGTTTCCAGCATTGTTTCTTTGATAAACATAATATATTCCTTCGTTAGCAAACGAACTTGCATTACCGGTAGTGCTAGTAGGAATTTTATAAACTTCTGTCCAATCAAGGTTTTGACTAGACGGTATATTTGCTTGTCTAGGAATACCTAATACATTTGATTTTTCTTTATAAATCCAATATTCAAAATTGTCATTTGGTTCTAAATATAAGAAGTTTCCTGAAATTGGATCAAGTACAATATTTGCTCCCAGTTGAGTATCATATCTGAAATCACCAACTACTAAAGGAATTGGATTACCTGTGTCAACAACGAACATTTTACCTATGCCTGCAGCACTGTATCCTAAACTTACTCTTTGTATCTGACCCATAACACGGTTAACTGTGTAAATTCCTGTTCTACCATAATTGTCAGGATCGGGTCCTGCAAGGAATGGTAAAAATTCAATTTCTGCATTGTCGCCAAACTGGTTACCATTACTCCAAGTTCCGGTTATATTTTTTACAAAAATAGTTACATCATTTAAACTTCTTTGATAATATGCAACTTCTGCTGTAGCTAAAGTATTTTTATCTCTAACAGTTTGTCCTACTATAGGTTCAAATGGTTCGCCGTTTAATGACTTTGTATTTCTATATGTAATATATCCGTCCCAAATATCATCAATAGTATGGGTTTTGTTTGTTACACCAAATGTCATACCAATTGTGCTTGGGTTGTCAACAAAATCAACAACAGGTGTGCGTGTTAATTTAAGTCCTAAGTTTCCTGAAACGCTAAATGATATAAAGTTTACAGTATCAAAAGATCCGCTTACAGTATCAATCTTTGCTGTTAAACTAGATGTTGTTGCTTCAATTACTCTAGCAGTAGCGCCTGTAACTTCTTGCGTAATGATTTCATTAGCGCCTAGTGAAACAGGATTACTAAATTGTACTGTAGATACAGTATCTGGAAGATTGTTCAAGTAAAGTGTAAATGTTTCTCCTATTGAGCTTACATTACTTAATGCACTAGGAACACGAACAACAAATTTAGAACTTAATATCGGATCTGAACTGCCAAGTGGTCCTGGAGAGCCTTGGAAACTCAAACTTTGTATATAACTATTAATTATATTTTCACTACTTTGAACATTTGTTGCATAATCTAAACTTTGATAATAATAATTTCCGCTAACTGTGCTATCAGTTATAATATCTTTATACACCAGTGACTTACCGCTGTCGCTGTTTATGCTTCCAACTGCATACGGTTGGCTAGATTGTATAAACCAATATCCACCGTAATAATCACTAGTGTTAATTTGTTCAGCTGGTCCAAGTCTTTGGTATTCACCTACAAAGTCATTGCCATTAATAAACAAACTTTGTTCTCTTGGAAACTCTCCATTGACTTCGTTTACATAGATTGTTAGTTGTGCATCTTCATTGTGTGTATAAACTACCTTACCTGTTGCACCTTGTGTGGTTACAATGTCGCCTACATTAGGAATATTATTAGATGCATCAACAAAAAGTATTGCATCTATTTTATAAAATACAGTGTGATTGGATTCTAAATATGCTTTACTAATATACGGAACTGCGCCGCCGAAAGGTTCTCTTTCTTCTAAATTAATTTGTGTTTGATTAGCATTAGATAAACTATTCCATCTTAAAAATAATTGATCGCCTGGACCTGTACCAGAATACATATCTTTAGGTGCACGAACTAAGAAATGGTCTGTAGTAATATTAGTAAACGGATAATCACCAGTTAATATAATAGGTATTTCTTCAGCATCTTGTGTGTCATTGTTTAGTGCATAATTAATTTGTGCAACACTATCAAAACTAGAAAATTCAATATTACCAACTGCACCAAGAATATCTATATCTGCTTGCCATAAACTATTATTAAGACTTACAATCTCTCCTGCGCTATAGTTTTCTGTAGATACAAAGCCATCTTTAAAGTCAGTCTTAACATTAGATGCATATGGTGCACCTACTAGCAAATATTTTGCATCATCACTCATTGCAACACTGTAACCAAATTTCTGTCCTGCGTTTGCAATGTTTAAGTCTGGTTCTAATACTTGTTGTAAGCTGTAGTTTAATGCGTTACTTGCTCTATTATAGATATAAACTTTTCCGTCTCCAAAGTTTGGAGCACCAACTGCTAAACTTACATTCCTTGCATCAACTGCCATGGCTGATCCATATTCATGACCAGTTCCTGATTCACTATTTGAAATTTCTTGGTTTACATCAAACTTATTTTTATTTTGTATAACGACCCATTTTCCGTTACCGCCATCATCAATCCATATTTTTTCATTTGAATCTATTTCTTGTTCTGCAAGAGTATTTGCTTCATTTATATTAGCAACTCTTACAGGAATAAGTTTTGTTAGACGCCCTACACACTTCTCAACTGGATTTATAGCTTGTGTAGTTTCAAATACAATTTTGTTTAATGAAACACTTTTAACTTTAAAAAATCCTTTAAGAGGAACTTCAGTTTGTGTTACTTGCTCTGTACTATCATATATATTTGGTGCATAAGTGTTTACATATACATCAAATATACCTAGTATTTCACCAGTATTAATATCTAATGGTGTTGCATTAACTGTTATCGTAAATTCATTTGGTGCAGATTGTATTGATTCAATTTTATAATCAATTACAATATGTTGATATACATTCCAACTTCTGCCAACATTGCCTACCCAGACATATGCTTGATTATCTAAGTCGTCAAAATTTATACCAGTTATATCGTCATATGCTCCGACAACTTTATTAACATCGTCGTAATTTACATAGCCACTATCCTTTGTATATCCAGTTTCTATATACTTGGCCGGAAATGGTGCATGGTTATAATTATTACTTTTTAAATAAGTTTGGTATTCTTTTATTCTATAAACTAAATCAGTTTCTCGACCTGTAACTTCATTAGTTAATAATATTGGCTGAGGATCTAATCTAAATTTCTTTTCATCTAATAGATATTCAACTTCTTCAAAACCTTCACTTGCTCCGTACTGTCCGTCTTTAATAGCCCATTCTTCATAGAAATTTAAACTATCTTGATTTGCACTTGCAAGTGCATCAAATAGTTTAGTAAGAGAATTTTTTGATCCCTTGTCTAATATAAAGCCTTGATAAAACTTGTACTGACTTACGTCATCATTAATAATATTTTCTAGATACTGTCTTTTTTGGTATCCTATTAAATGCTGTGCTAACCTTTGTTGTTCTGTATCAAAGTTATCACTATCTAAATCATAGAAATCATTAAACTGATTTATCTTATAATCAAAGTTAGTAAGAAGACCAGGTGTTGGTTCGTTAGCTAATCTATTCCAATCGTTTGCATTAAACAATTCTGTGCCCGGAACTTTTTTATCTGCACTGTAGAAAAACTCTTTGTATTTTACAAGATCACCAATAGTATAATCTTTCCAGGATTCCCATTCTGTAGGCTTTGCATTATCATATATAAACCCAGGAATATTTAAACTACCGTTCCAGTTATCAGTTCTATATCCAAGAACTTTAATTCTTTCTTGTCTGTAACCAGGTGCAGGATCGTATATCACATCTCCAAATACTGTTTGATTATCTAGAAGAAGTACATGTTCTTTTTGTACTAGCGGCAATCTAACAGCAAACATACCGTCGGCTGTGTTTACTACTTTTAATGTACAAAGATTGTCGACACCCTTTTCTATACGAACATATTCATCATTTAATTTTTTACCGTCTGCTTTTAATAAACTATAACCGTAAAATGTATCAAAAATATTATCAACTACAGAATATTGACTTTGTAATTTTAATTTGTTGGCACCAGGTGATATAGTTAAAACTGAACCACTTCTCCAATTTTGTGTTGTCCAAAATAGATACTGTTTACAAGCAGTATTCCAATCCGAAACAACATTAGAATCTTGAATTCTATCTTCGAACACAAAGCCTTGCTCTACTAGATATTTTCCGTATCCTAATAAGAAATCAACAACTTCCTGTTTAGTAGTTAACTTGTCTCCGTAATATAATCTCGATAGTGTATTTTCATAAACTTTTGCCAACGAAGCAGTTGCTCCGCCTACTAATGGTAACGCTGGCAATAACGAAAATTTAGCAGTATCAAGTGTAGATCCAGAAACATGAGTCTCTTTTGCTCTGTAATATGAGCTTTCACTTTGTACAATTTGACCCACAGCATATGTCTTACCTGCATCAAAAGTTACAAAAGATTCAGAAATGCCTCCGACATTTACAACCGGATCGTTTGTCTGTTTAATAGGTTTATAATATTTGAAGCTAGGTATAAAATTATCATAACCTCTAATAATATATCCATCTGGCTGTTTTTCAACGATAACACCACTATAAGAAACAGTATCAATTGGACTACTTGTGTTTAAAAACAGTTTATAGTTTTCATCAGGAACAAAAACATTTCCTTGATTAGTTGGAGTTCTTGAATCAAGTATTAATCTAAATTTTTGTTTGTCAGAATATCCTGCAATTTTAGCACCAATTTGATTAGTAATTGACTTTACATTAGTTTTGTATTTCGCATAAGATGTTGTAGTGTTGCTAGTTAGATAGTTAGCAATATAGTTAACTAATCCGCTGGTAAAAACCTGTGTTGTATCATCAACTGTGTTAGGAAATACTATATTAGTTAATGCTAACTGTACTTCACTAGCACCATATATTATTTGCCCTGCAAGGTTTCTTGTTTGTCTAGCTCTATCAAATCCAACTGAAAACAATTTGTTTGGTTGATTTAACACCCAAGATGTAATTAAACTAAACGGAAATTCACTGCTTCTTCTCCAAGCACTTTCAACTGGTCCGCCGTCTCCAAATACCCAATTATTTTGAATTCCGCTTACATTAAAATTATTTGCTAGTCCAGATGCATTAGGACTTAACAATGTTCCTTCATCACTTACAGGAATGTTTCTAGTCAGACCTGGGCGAACATATTTGGTTTTTACAATTATCGATTTGCTAGGTTCTCTTATAATGCCCTGTTCAAGATCCTGCCATAACATCTTGTTATTTCTAGTGTAAGGTGCAGGTCCATATACAGATTCCCACCAAGTAGGCTTGACACTAAAGCCAAGCATTTCCCAAGGATTTGTGTGAGGGCGATCAGTATCATATGCTTGAATATATGCCTGGCGCCAAAATCCTGGCAAATTTCCGCCTGTAGAATAATTAGTCTTTGAATAATTAAAAGTTAAATCATTATTTCTATCAAAAGTATTATTTGTTACATAATCACCGTCAACTAATTGATTCCACTGAATAAAATCAGCAGTCATAGATGCATCAATTTGTAATTTAGTAAATCCGGTATCTCTATGCTGTCCTCCAACAAAATCATGTATGTCTACTAAAGTAGTATCATACTGTATTTTAATATTGTTGTAAATTCTCTTTTCTAATTCTAATAATAAATTATCTCTAAAATCATTAAATCCTACAAATTTACTACCGTCGTGTCCTTCAATAACTGTTACAGGAGTAGACAAAGTAGTATCTGTATAAATTCTAGGTGTAAACGCCGGATACAATCCTAGTTTCGTAGGAGTAGGTGGAACATAACTACCATTTGTACTATCGTACTCGTATATTTCAATAATATCACCTGGTTGTTTAGTTGCTGTAACAACCGCAAAACCTTCACTGTTAAATGTATATTCAACTCCATGAATAAGTTGATTACCATTTAGATATACTTGTGCAGATTTTCTACTTAATGTGTTTAAAGAAAATATTTCACTTAACGCAAAAAACTGTTCATCACTATCTAATATTTCGTGTACAGTTTTAGTTGCGCCGCCTTGTGGTACCATATCACTAAAGTAAAATGGCATAGCTGTAGTTTTATCTTTATTAAGTTCTTTTAATATGTTGTCTACATGTGTTTTTACTGGACCTTCATAACCAAGTGTGTTAGCAATTTCTAAAAACTGTCTTTTAAATTTACCGTATTCTTTTCTAGCATATCTCAAAGATTTAATAATGTTTGATTGAGTATCAATTAAATGATATAGTGCAAGATTAATCGGACCACTGTGCTTTAAAAACTTTTTACCGTAACTGCTTAATTTTCCAACATCTCTTAAATTGCTGTTTCCTGGAAATGTTCCGGCAAAATTATTAATTTCTTCTACAATAGTGCTAACATGATCGTTAACTTCTCCTAATGTAAATTCATTTAAATTTTGGTTAAGAGGATTCTTTTCAAGATTACTTGCGATTTCATAATACCCATTATTATTCTTTGCATACTTACTGCGTGTTTTTATAACAATAACATCATCTATATTTAGATCAGTTGTAAATGTTATATAAGATTCGCCATTAGCATCTTGAGATATTGTAAAATCTACATCTCTAAATTGTAAATCATTGTTTAAATAAACTCTTATCCAAAGATCATTAATAAAATCTATATTATCATAAACATCAATGTAAAAATTATTAGTTGTATTATCAAATATGTACTGTCTAATTATAGGTTGGTTACTAAGTTTATTTCCTTTTATCCATCCGTTTTGATAAACAAAATTAGTTCTATCAGAATACTTTTTAAGATAACCTGTATCAGTTATTTTTGAATATAAAGTTGTGCCAATTTGGTATGTAAAAGTATTTTGAAGTAGATCAAAATTAAATGTTATATCGCCTACATTTTCAATACTTCTATAACTTAATGGAAATCCTAGTTCAGTATCATTAGTTCCAGTTCCTTGTTTGTAAGAAAATATTTTATTACCAGCAAATGTTGTAGAATTATAAGACGTGTCATTACCAAATGCGTTTCCATCTTTATCAAACATATCAAAAAACGGTTGTTGATTAATGCTTGTTTTTTGTTGTCCTGAATTCCAACTAGTACCATTATAGTAAAAGAAAGTTCCTCCGTATGTGTTACCAAATCTAACAAATACATTTTCATTTTCTAAAGGTGCAGTGTCTGCTTCCTCAACTAAGGATATTTGTACATTATTTTTAAATGTAATAAAGTTAACTTTGTAAATTTTTCCTTTAACTAAATCATCAGTATCTGCTGTAAATAAGACTCGCATGCCGTTGGTTAAGTTTACACCGTCAACATTATATCCTGCACTTCCTTCAATAATTGAAAAAATGTCCTTTGTAAATGTATCTACAAGATCAACATCAACTTTGGCTTTTGTACCAAAATTATAAAGTTTTAATCCAGCTTCAAATTCTATAATAGGTCGTTTAGCTCTAGATGCTTGATCAAGTGTAGACGAATTATTACTTAAAAGTTGTGACTGTTCAATAACACTTTTGTGAAACCAACGATTATATCTACTCCAAAGGTTACCATCACTGGTAGCTCTGTTTATAACAATATAATCTTTATTTGTAGGAAATCCTAGTGCTTCACTATACGGATAGAAATCAAATTCGTTGCCATCAAACGGAACTGTTATGTTGTCAGTAAATACTCCACTAACTGTTAGATCATCTTGTCTAACTAGTTTAATTTTGTCACCAACACCTTCTACATACCATTGACCAGATGCATATTTTGCTGGAGTAACTTCACCAGCAAATTCTACTTTCATTCCATTTGAAAAGTCCCAACCGCTACTTGTAGTATATGTTTTTTTGCCTATAACTTCAGCTTCAACATCAATAGCAGTATTGTCTTCAATGTCATATATTCTCATATATCCTGAAACATTAGGATCATTTTTTGAGATGTAATATAAATTATCCGGAGCAGTATCAGGTATAGTAAATTCTATAATACCCTTTTCAATATAAACAGTAGAAATTGTGTTACCGTCTTCGTCAGTTTTAGAAACGCCTGTATTATAAATTAAAGAAGTATTAGTTGCATCACCAAACTGCACACTTGCAAGAGCTTCTTCTTGACTTACTGGGTCTACAATAAATCCGCCGGCGTCATATGCTGTGCCGTCTTGATCGTACAGTACAACATCAAATACTCCTGCACTTCTAATTCCATCAGTAGTTGCAACAATTACCGCTTCACCAGGAGTAAAACTTTTCTTTGTAGCAAACGCCATTGGATGATTTGGTGTGTCAATTTCAAATCTGTATTTTTGTCCTCTATACAATTTGATTGTAGGATTATTAGTTAGCCCATCAGGTGAAAATACATATGTAACATTATCAACATTATTACCAAGTCCAACTGTGTATGTGCTTATAACATCTTTAGATTGTCCAAGAACTGTAATTAGATCAGGACCGTTAGGTAACCAATAATATTCACGGAAATTTGTAAACTTATCCCAATCAATATGAGGATTCCATGCATAATATTCTTGGCTATTTAATAAGCTGTGGTTATCAATATTGCCGCCTAGATTAGCAATAGTATTAATATAGTCGTTGTAGTCTTTGTAAAAGTCAATATTTCCTAAATTGTCTTTAATTACTGCGGCTGGCTCTAATTGATAGTTTTCTCTAGATTGTGTAACTGCGCCAATATAGTTATCGCTCGGATTAAATGCTTTAGTAGCTTTGCGTCCGATGTAACCATTTAACTTTTCAGCTACACCTGGCTGTATAAGTTGGTCAAGTGTGCTAGACAAAAACTTAGAGTTATGTGCTGTGCGAAAATATCTTGGAAGATGATTTTCACTTTTTCGTCTAATACTATTATTCCCGCCCGGAAGCGCCGGTTCTTGTTGATCGTTATCGTATGCCATTAATAGCTACTGCCTCCATTAGTTGAGCTTGAGCTTGTGATACCTGTATTATTAGTAGTTGCACTTGAAACAATATTTCCAGATGCGCTAAGTTTTGAAGCAGTAACAGCATCAATAATTTCTAAATTATTAACTGTTGCTCCGCTTATAAAAATTTCATCAAGTTCTGATTTGATTTCAAATAAGCTACCAAATACTTTACTTTCTTGTTCGGGCACAATAACAAAGGTTACAATGTCAGGAGAAAGTTGGTTGGTTACATAAGTTGCTAGTTCTGTAAAATAAAATGTTTCGCCAAAGTCCCAATTTTCTAATGCAAAGAATTGATTGATTGCACTAATTACCCTAGATTTAATATCATTGTCGTTTAGTACTAGATCAGGATTTTTTACAATTTTAAATTTTGCTTGCAAATCTAAATCAGCCTTTGCTCCAAAAAGCACTTTATATTTTACAGGATGAAAAATAATTTCATCACTTAAAGATTTAATTTTTCCTATTTCTGCACCATAACTTAAAAATAAATTATCACTTGATGGTGCAAGAGGTTTTGTCGGTATTGTCCCGTCAAGATATTGTCTATAACTATTGTCGTAATTTCTTGTTAAGATATAAGTGTCAATTATGTTACTTGCACTAGGATCTATTCTTGTGTTGTCATCAGCAGCATGAATATACTGGAATTTTAATTTATCTCTACCAATATGTGCTTTGTAATCTGTTGTTAACGCAAGGCTTCCTGTTGCACTTGTATAGATATTAAACACATTTGTATTCACAAAGTAAAATACTTGTCCGTTTAGATACTGACTGAGTGCTCCAACATTTTCAACACCTTGTAAAACTCTAATATTTTCAATTGCATTGTCAACATAATTGTAATCTTCAACACCGTCAGTTGTAACTAATTTTTTCTGGAAAACATATTTTGTTAACGGATTAATGTTTTCGTCAACAATTACATCAAAAATTTCAGGATCATCAACTACACCGTCATCGTCATCGTCAAAGAAAGTTACTTCAACTTTTTTACTGTTTACATAACCTTCAGCATCTCTGTATTCTTTTGTAATTTCCCAATCAAGATCAACTGTAAAACTGTTTATGCTGTCAGGCTTGTTATTATTATTTAAAACTGTAATTTTATCTTTTACAATTTTTCCGGTTAAACTATTGTAAATTTTATCACTGCTATCAAAGTAGAACCGAATCTCTTGATCGCTTTCAAACACATATCTACTACCTCGACTATCAATTGTATAAGTTTCACCGTCATTAGTAAACAGCAACAACCAACTAGCATCAAGTTGCTGGTTAGTATTATCACCTGTTTTACCTGTATTAAATTCACCAGTTGCATTTAAGTTATTTTCTGTAATAACACGCCACTGACCTAAATTAATATCAAATCTTAAACCAAATGTTTTATATGCAAAAATCTGATCAATAACTTGTGTCTTAACATCCTGCTCTAAACTTTGTGCAATAAACGGTTTAATTTCAACCAACTGTGATCCTGTTGGTATTACGTCGTTAAAATACACAGGACCGTTTCCGCTTTCCTCAATAGTTGTACCATCACCAGAAACACTAATTACTTTAACCCACTTATATGTTCTTGAATTTAAGTGGTCAGCGGCACCTGCCATAAGTGTTCCATCAGGCATAAAATGATAACCTGTTGGAGCAACAAATTTTAAACTTGTACCCGGTCTAATTAATTTAAGAACACTAGTTGTAAATGTACCTAGTAGTTGTCTTATTTGATTGACGTTAATAAAATAACCTGTACTTAGATTTGTATCTTTAGTAGATTGTGTCCAAGTAATATTTAGGTCAACTGTATCTGTTTTAGGAAACTTTACAAAATAATAATTTCTAATCTGTTTACTAGACAATATAGGTTCAATTGTGTTTACAATCTCTCCTTGAACATCTGTCTGTGTTACAAAAGTAAATGTTTCTTTGTTTGTAGTAAATTCTTTATAAACTATTCCGTCAGTACCAAACAAGTTTGTTTTACTATATTTTCCGGTTGCATCGAGCAAATCAAAATATCTGCTTATACCACTAGCAGTACGATTAACACTTTTAGTTTTAATAATTTCTTGACTTATACCTAGAGGACCAATTTGATAATCTTCTGCTGTGACTAATCTATTTTGTGTATAATAAGTAGCAGGTGCTCTCTGTCTAATATTAGCATTAGTTTCTGAAACACTAGCATTGTCAACTGTATATTGAAGGCTGAATGTCATTGATATAGTTTCAACTTTACCTGTGCGTGAAACATAATCTATTTCAATATTAACGCCTCTCATGTCTTTAGGACTTACGATTAATCTTTGATTTTTACTTGTTCTGTAATACACACGGAAATTTCCTTGTGGTAAATTACCAAACACACCGTCCGAGAAAATTAAACTTACTCTATCATCTATTCTAGTAAGAATACTAAAAATATTTCTAATGTTTTTACTCAGGCTATTATAGATAACATTGTTACCTTCTACTGCTTCAACCTTTGTCCATTGTTCAATTTCGTTACCAAAACTATCTAGTTTATAAAGCCACACATCTGTATTGTTTACATTTGTAGCATCTACTGCAACAACTTGATTTGTACTAGGTGCTGTTACATTAAAAGTACCTTGGTCTAGTGTTCCTTGACGGAAGTGACAAAAGAAACCGCTATTAGAACTTGCAGGACCTCGGCCATCATCTCTGTACAAAAATGCAAAGTTGTTTCCCGGAAACGGTGCTTCTTCTAAAATAGTTCCGTTATCAATGTCAGTGGAAACTATTTCAAATCTAGTAGTGCTACCATCTACAGGTTTTGAAAAACTAAAAGCAGGAACATCTGTATTAGTAGAATTAAATCTATACTGTTCTGTTGCTACTCCGTTTACTGTGTCTTTTTTAACTGGACGGCCAAATGTTCCGTTTACAGGCAATGCTCTGTTTAAAACTTTAATAAATTGTTCATACCAATCTGGATTAGAAGGATCATTCCATAATATTGTTTGGTTCTCTAAATTGATATTATTACTATCAAATAGTGTTTCTGAAGTGCTTACAGTTTCAATTTTGAGCAATCCGTTAGCAGCTTGGTTACGCTTAGGATTATACGAAAGAAGCCTTGCTAAACGCAAAACACTTTCACGGCGTTCTGCAAGTTCAAGATAGTTTTCTCTAGCATTTAAGTCAACTCTAAACGCAAGGTTTTGACCTAAGAATGCAATAAGATCAATTAATGCAAGGTATTCGCTTGATTCAATATAATCGTTAAAATCTTCTGGGTAATTCTCTCTTAGATAAGAGATCATTGTTCGACGTAAATTGTCAAAATCATAACTCTGGAAATCTGCATTTCTATAGCTTTGATAGATGCGTTTCCAGTCTTCTGCTACTAATAATCTGTTTTGTCTATCTGTTGACGACATGGCTCTTCCTTCTATACAATATTTAGCATATTGAGAAATGTGCGTAGTTAATTATGTATTTAAAAAGCCGTTGTTTTGATCAAATGTTAACTTCATTTGTTCCGAGATGTTGTATGGTAGATAGGTTAGGCTAATTTCTACTTGTAAACCACTTTCAAACTGATCAACTATAATGTTGTTGACTCTTACTCGAGGATCATAATTTACAATATTTGACACATTTTCAATAATTGCATTTTTCATATCACCTGTAAAAGGTTCAAATAGTGCGTCCCAAATAATAGTACCAAATTCAGGATCGCTTAATTTTTCACCCTGTCTGATATGAAAGTGATTAAGTATATCTTGTTTTATAAGTGCAAGGTCATAAAGAACTTTACTAGAATTTCCATCGTTGACTGTACTAATGCCTCTATAAGTCCGTGATCCTGGTATAGATTCATTTTTGCGGTTTTTTGAAGGAACACTAATTTGTTTGTAAAGTTGCTTTTCTAAATTGCTCATATCGTATTTACCTTACATTCCTTTCCTGAAAGTATCAGGTACTGTTACATATTCTCCTACACCTGCTGTATTTCCTGCAGCAGGATCAGCATCAGTTTTGGCTGGCATGTGAGCTTCAGGATTAAGATTTTCATGTCCTAACCACGGTTCTTTTTGAGGGCTTCTTAACGGGCCATATGCAGCTGTAGCCGCAGGACCGTTCATGTTTATGCCTCCAGGTGCTGTTTCTGTATGTGTTTGTGAAACAATGTGTGTGCCTTGGCCAGCAGTAATTCTACCGTCATTACCTGCTGATAGACAAATATTTCTACCTGCACTCATAATAATATCTCTGTCTGCTGTAATATTTAAATCTGCCGCAGTATGAATGCTAACACTATCATTAGCAAATATATCTATTTTACCATTAGAAGTAAGCTCTATCCAAGTTGAACCTTTAGCGTTACCTATGTAGATTAAATCTTCGGTATTGTGCATCAGTATTTGATGCCCAGTTCTTGTTCGCAATCTTGTAAGTTCGTTGTGAGGAAGTGTTGGATCACCTCCTTCGTTTCTTTCTACACTTGCATATTCCGGAGGGCCTTGATCTGCTGGTGTTTTTCTTAATAAAAACGGATCACCATCGTCCATTACAAATGTTGTTCCGCCCAGTCTACTAAAAGGAACTTGACTTTGTCCAAAGTTTTCACCATATGATGCTGTAGGTTTTCCTTCTCGTCTGTCAGATGGACCAGGAGTACTAATGCCGAATACCATGCTAGGAAGTTCTCTTCTAGCACTAGAAGTTGTAGTTCCTCTAGTTGTGTCATCTAGTAGTCCTTGTCTTCCTAAAAACCCAGACTGATTGTCATCTACAGGTTTTATATATTTTGTAGGATCTCTTCCTGCAGCTGTTTCTAGTGTTTTGTTATATTCGCCGACAGGTTTAGGACTTGAATTATTTTGGTCATTATAAGTCGTTGAAGCACGACCAGGCACCATAAAGTTCATATACTTGTCTTGTACACAGCCTATCCAATAACCAAAACCAAAATTTTCTTCCATAGTTAATACAACAACAGTTGTACCTACATCAGGTGGCACAGCCCACATACCGTAACTTTGCTGTGTATATGCAAATCCAGGATTTGGTTTTGCACCTTCTCTAGGAGTAACCCCGTAAAAAGGACTAACATAATAGCAAGGCAAAAGATAACCACTGCCGCCTTCTGGATTTCCAGATTCGTTAATTTTTAATATTTCAACTTCTACTGCACCCATATATTCGCTGTCAAGATGGTTTTTTATCTTGCCTAAATACGGACCAGATGATTCCATCCAGGACGGGCGTCTAGTTCTTGTTATTTTATTTCTACTCATTGTTAAAATCCTACATTGGCGCCGTTGGCTCTTGCTGCGTTAACACTAGCGATTCTTTCAGCTTCTGCTTGATCGCCAGCACCGTTTTGCGATGCTCCTGCACCTTGATCTGTTGATGCTCCGCTTGTATCTTCAGTTCTTTCTGTCATAGCTTGGTTGTCAGTTGATGTTGGTGTTGAATTTGTATCCTGTCCTGACTGATTTCTTCTTCGTATTAATTTAAGTGTTTGTATAAATTGTCCTTCTGCAAATCTACTACTTACAAATAATACTTGATATACTCCGCTAAATGCTCCTACTGGTTTGCCACCTAATGACGGAAACATCATTGTACCATCTTGATTGTAATCTACAGGTGTTCTAAAATTAACTAAAATATCAACTTCAGAAGTTTGGTAATCCATAGTACCATCTTTTGTTAGATTAATATAAGGAGTTTCTTCTGCATTATAATTGCCCATGCCACTATCTGCAATATAATAAGGATCGCCCCATATCTCCATATTTGCTGTTACCAAATCAACATTACTATTAACAAGTGCATCGTTAAAATCTCTTGCAATGCTAGATTTTGTTCTATCTAAAAATCCTGCTGTAGGGCGTGATTCGCTTCTTGGAGAATCTCCACTTGTAGCATTTCCTGAACTGGAAAAATTATTTGTGTCACCAGTTTGCGGTTTATATGCAGGATGTCCTGGAGATAATCCAGGACTAGCAGTTTCTTCTTCTTTGGTGCCGGCACTATTCTCTCCGCCAAATGGCATAATAGCAGTAAAAAACGCTTTGTCAAATTCAATATTAAATTTTAACACATCGTCATTTTTTCCAGTATAAATGTAATCATATTCTTTACAGCATTGTTTTTTTAACTCTTCAATTCCTGGACTTGCTTTTGTTGGAGGAGAATATCTGCTGATGTGTGCTTTGTAAGGAATAACCCTGTAAACATATAACTTAGGAAATTCACCAGTTAAATCCATCTGTTCATAATTTGTAATATTATAAACATCTACTTCAATCTTAAACCAAGGTATCATACCATTTTTATCAGGTACTGCATCTGCTATGCTTCTTCCGTATTCGCTTAGGATAATAATCTCTTCGATAATATTTTGAATCTTTGTGCCAGACTTAAATGTTAAATCTCTACCACCATTTGAAATAGTAATATTACCTCTTTTAAATACACCTGTACCTACAGTTCTGGTACGATTAGGTGGACCTCCAGTTTGTGTTGTTTCTTCTACAAACTTAGGTCTGCCAAATGGCTGTTTTCCACCATCTAGATAAGATTCAACTAATTGTGCTTTTCCTATGGGATTTATGTTTTCGGGATTTTCTGCATTTTCTCGTACTGCTTCGCCGATGCCTGATCTCTTAACAACTATGCCTAATAGTTTACTAAGTTCTGCATCAAAATCAGCAGGTACATTAGTATCATTGTTTCCTGTTATACTTTGGTACAACCGTAGTCTGTCTTCTGCACTTATAGATCGTTCTCCACCTTCACCATTATTAAGTTCAGGATTTGTTGTTGATCTGCTTTCTTCTGTTGATGTTCCTAAAAGTTGTTCGTTGGCTGATGACCTTTCTTTAGGAAATATAATTACATATTCATCTACTGCTACAATTTGCTTATCTTCAAGTTTTTTCTGCTGGTATTCATTGAATGCTGACATTAAACTTTTAGCGCCACTTTGTAAAAGTTCTTCTACAGTTCTACCTGTAATAGTAATGTCTGTTTTTGTATTTTGTACTTGGTCTGACAATCCTTGCTCATGCCAAGGAATAGCTGTTACATTATACTGACTTCCACTTTCGGTTACTTCAAAATCTATGTTTACAATTTTGATTGGAAAGAATCTTCGTAGATTAGGTTTAGATATATAATTGCCATTTACATCCCAGCCCTTAAAGTCCAAAGAGATAATATATGGTGCTTCAAGATAATTTTTATGTTCTGCTTGAACTGCGGCAACTTGTAGAGTTTGTAAAAACAATCCCATACTGTATGGTTCTGTTACTGTAAAACTTAACTGTATAGCATTTGTTTGTTTAGTCTTACTGTTATTACCTATAATAGCTTCTACTTCAAAGTTATCCATAAAGTATTCTATTTGGCCGCCTTTTTCATAAAGCGTAGTTGCCTTTTTAGGAATGCCGCCACCTGTCCTCAGTACCATAACCTCAGGGTCTTTCACTCTATAGGTTTTGTCAGGAAAATTTATTTCATAATTGTTTAGTACGCCTAGTCCTAAAACATAATTGTAACTAGCGTAATCTCTTAATTCATTTGGTAGTGGTAAACTAGTAGCACCAGAAACTCCTAATAATCTTGCAAATTTTTGAAGCTCTGCATTTTGATATTCTAATTGTGTTCGATAATCTAAAGGAATCTTTAAAACAGGATCTACAGCTGCAGCAGCCTTTTCTGTAACAGCACCTTCTATAGAATCTGCAATAGCATTTACATCAATATTTGCTGATGTTTGTATTGCTTCTGAAATCTGTTCGGCTTTTCTTTCTGCAAAATCTGCAAGAGATCGTCCTGCTCTCGATGCTTGCTCTAATAAATTCTGAGGATTGAATCCAGCCATTTAAAGTCCTAGTAATCTTTTTAAGTTTCCGCCTTTAGGAAGGTAGATCTGTGTGCCTGCTTCAAAGTCAAATACAGGATCTTTTAAAGTATTAATATTTCTCTGTGCAAATACCCACCACAAATTTTGATCGCCATATAAATCATATGCTAATAAATCAGGGCGGTGTGTATACTGAACTTCTATAACATACGGAATGTCATCTGCTTCAGCAGGAATGGGTCTAATAGATAATATATCAAGATATTGACCATTTCTTACTTTCGTAGACTTCCACGGACTGTTTGAACTGTAATTTGCCATTAAATAAACCCGCCTTTACCTATATATCCACCTTTAACAAATTGGTCTAGGCTAAACGATTCTACTGCACGACGACTGTAGATCGGTTGAACTGTTGCTTGTATGTTACTTCTCGAAGGTACCCAAGCACCGTTTGGACCGTAACCTGGAACCTTAATGTAATCAACATCTTGCCCAAGTTCTACTGCAAAACTTGTTATAATAACAGGTACGTCTTTAAACACATAATCCCCATATCCATTTAACCTTACAACAGGTGGTGGAGCACCTACATTACTAGTTGCACCATATGCCATTTTTGTAACACTTCTAAGATAATGTATAGCTGCTAACCAATATTGCCCCTCATAATTGTTCTCAACAAAAAAGTCACCCGTTATGGAAAACTGATCCACTCTTGAATTTTGATATGCAAAGAATGGATAATTACTATGCACAGGTTGTATTTGGGAATAACTTGCAGAATGTGTAATATAAATCGTAGGAGTGTAGGGGAACACTAACCCGTCAGTATTCAATAACGGAGTAAGAATACTGCTCTTCTCAAAGTTTTTAGGTAAAGATAATTTGACTCTCCAATCTGGATTAGCATCGCCGGAAGTTGCCGATACAAATTCAAAATTTTCAGGTTCTGCGTCGGGCAATAAATTAAATGCTCGCAATGCTTTGCCAAATCCTGTTGATTGGACAAAGTCTTCAACACGCTGTTTTGCACCAGAAACTATACCTTTAATATTTTCAGAGCCAGCAAATGCTTCAACTGCTGCCGCAGGATCAACAGAGCTTCTACTGTTTGATGCTCGTTGCGCATTGCCTGCAGGTGAGCTAGGTGAACCTGAACGAACAGGATTACCGTTGCCATCCCTTACTGGATTTCCGTTACTATCAACTACTGCCATAAAAAACTACCTTTCCTATAAAGTATTTATTGACTTTTTTAACTGCGTAGTTTATAATAAGACTAAATGTTTGGAGAACTTATGAGAAAAATCAACTATTTGAATAACAAAGACATATTATCTGAGATTCACAAGTCAAAAAGTGCTTTTTGTAGCTTTGTTGACCAAGAATACAATCAATATGATATCATATTACTTAGTACAGATAAAATTAACATCCGTACAATAGCAGAAGCTAAAAGAAACAAAGCAAAGAGGCTTAGCCAAAAGGCATTTGAAGAAGCAAAAGGACAAGGAAAAAAAGTAAAACAAGCAGACTGCGAAGTTGACTACAAAAAAATTACAAAAGACGAACTAATTTTTCGTGTTATGACTTATGATCATATTCCAGAAGAACCAGGTAGAAAGAAAAATCCAAAGACAGAAGCGGATAAAAAAATAAAATTAAATTTTCCTCCTTTTCAACACTATAAGTTTAATGATAACGACGAGCTCGTTTGTGTAGGGAAAAGTCATTGGCAAGGCGGTATGGAAAATGGTAGTTTTAGTTTAGATCATGGAAAGGCTACAAACAAACTTGCAAATATGTGGCTTAAACTTTGCGATAGGTATGCTACCCGAGGTAATGTACGAGGATACACTTACAACGACGAGATGAAAGGTCAAGCAATTTTACAGTTAGCACAAATTGGTCTACAATTTGATGAATCTAAATCACAAAATCCGTTTGCTTACTACACAGCGGCAGTTACAAATAGTTTTGTAAGAGTTATTAACATTGAAAAACGCAACCAAAACATTCGTGATGACATTCTTGAAATGAATCATTTGAATCCTAGCTACACAAGACAAAGCCAAGGAGAATGGGAAAATGCTATGAAAAGAGAAGCTAACGCTACTAAAAAACCCATTGACAACTAGTAATTTATTTGTTACAATAAGTTAAGCATAATTGAGGATTAAATATTGTTTAAAAAAGCAGCAGTTTTTACTGATATCCACTTGGGATTAAAAGGCAACAGTCGTGTGCATAATGACGACTGTGAAGAATTTGTAGATTGGTATATTGCCAAAGCAAAAGAACACGGTTGTGAAACTGGAATTTTTTGCGGCGATTGGCACCATAATCGAAACAGTCTTAATATCACTACTATGGATGCTACTATTCGATGCTTAGAAAAGCTCGGAAAAGCATTTGAAAAATTTTACTTCTTTGCTGGAAATCATGACTTGTATTATAAAGACAAGCGTGATGTATACAGTGTAGAATTTGGTAAACACATTCCGGGTATTACCCTTGTAGATGAAATTTACGAAGAAGAAGATGTAGTACTTGTTCCTTGGCTAGTAGGAGACGAATGGAAGAAAATTGAAAAGATCAAAGCAAAATATATGTTTGGTCATTTTGAACTTCCTAGCTTTTACATGAATGCTATGGTACAAATGCCTGATCACGGTGAACTAAAAGCAGAACATTTTAAACATCAAGATTATGTTTTTAGTGGACATTTCCATAAAAGACAAAAACAAGGTAAGATTCATTATATCGGTAATGCGTTTCCGCACAACTATGCAGATGCATGGGATGATGATCGCGGTATGATGATACTTGACCGAGAAAATAACAAAGAGCCCGAATACATTAATTGGGATAATTGTCCTAAGTATAGAACTGTTGGGTTGAAACAGTTACTGGAAGAAACAGACAAACTTATTAAGCCTAAAATGTATCTTCGAGTAACTATTGATGTTCCAATATCCTTCGAAGAAGCAACATTTATTAAAGAAACATTTGTTAATCAATACAAATGTAGAGAAATTAGTTTGATTCCTCAAAAGCAGATGGAAGAAATTACAACAGACGTTGATATTCAACAATTTGAAAGCGTGGATCAAATCGTTAGTGGAGAGATTTCTGCTATTGAGTCAGAACAATTTAACAAAAAAATGTTACTAGACATTTACAATGAGCTATAAATGATAAAAATTAAGGACTTAACAGTTAAAAACTTTATGAGTGTGGGTAATCAAACTCAGGCTGTAGATTTTAACAAAGAACAACTAACACTTGTGCTTGGAGAGAACCTTGACCAAGGTGGTGATGATGCAGGTTCAAGAAATGGTACAGGTAAGACTACTATTATTAATGCTCTTAGCTATGCCTTATATGGTGTTGCTCTTACTAACATTAAGAGAAACAATCTAATTAATAAAACCAACGGCAAGGGCATGTTGGTTACATTGCACTTTGAAAAAGACAACATTGATTATAGAATTGAGCGTGGTCGTTCACCTAATGTACTCAAGTTTTATGTAAACGATCAAGAACAAGAAATGACAGACGAGTCACAAGGTGACAGTCGCAAAACACAAGAACAAATTATTACACTTTTAGGTATGAGCCATGACATGTTTAAGCATGTTGTAGCACTAAACACTTATTCAGAACCGTTCCTTAGTATGCGAACTAATGATCAACGAGCAATCATTGAACAGTTACTAGGTATTACTATACTTTCTGAAAAAGCAGAAAATCTAAAAGAACAAATGCGATTAACTCGCGAAGCAATTACAGAAGAAACTTTAAAAATTAATGCTGTGCAAACAGCAAATGAAAAGATACAAAGTACTATTCAAAGTTTACGCAATACACAGCGAGCTTGGCAAAGCAAAAAACAACAAGATGTTAATAAACTACAAGAAAGTATCAACGAACTAGAACATCTTAACATTGATCATGAGCTAGAGTCGCATGAAAAATTACAAAGTTGGACAGAATTAAACAATGCAATCGTGGCTCTTAATAAAGAAAAAAGCACACTTGATTCAGCACTACTGCGTGCCGATACTTCTTTAGAAAAAGCTAAAAAAGATATCGCAAATTTAGAAGACGCTACTTGTTATACTTGCGGACAATCATTACATGATGATAAAAAAGCAGAACTTGAAGAGCGCAAAAATAAAGAATTAGTAGATGCAGAAGCATATTACAAAGAAGTTGCAGATAAACTTAAAGAAGTTGTAGACGGTTTAGTTGAAATTGGTGATATAAATGGTCGGCCAAATACATTTTATGAAACTGCTAAAGAAGCATACGAACATCGTAATAATGTTGACAATCTAAAACAAGCATTGTTAAGCAAAGGTAACGAAACAGATCCGTATGAAGCACAGATTAAAGAACTTGAACACGAAGCATTACAAGAAATAAATTGGACCGCTGTAAACGATCTTAATGATTTTAAGGAACACCAAGAGTTCTTACACAAACTATTAACAAACAAAGATAGTTTTATTCGTAAAAAGATTATTGAGCAAAATCTTGCGTATCTAAATAATCGCCTTACATATTATATTGTAAAATTAGGATTGCCGCATCAAGTAATATTCCAAAATGACTTATCTGTTGAAATTACTCAGCTAGGACAAGATTTAGACTTTGATAACTTGTCTAGAGGTGAACGCAATAGACTTATACTTGGTATGAGCTTTGCATTCCGTGATGTTTGGGAGAGTTTGTATCAAAATATTAATCTGTTGTTTATTGATGAGTTGATTGACAGCGGTATGGACACAGCAGGTGTTGAAAACAGTTTAAGTATATTGAAAAAGATGGGCAGAGAAAGACACAAAAATGTGTTTCTTATTTCCCATAAAGACGAACTTATCGGTCGTGTTAATCATTTACTTAAAGTTGTAAAGGAAAACGGCTTTACAAGTTATGCAAACGACATAGAAATTGTCGAATAAAGGAAAAATATGATTGATTTTATAATATTTGGTATTGTTGATAATGCTATAATGATACTAGGTGCAATGACAGGGTTATCTGTTGAAAAATACTTGCCTCCTGCATTCCAAAAAGGAATAGGAACAGTAATGGGAGCTGGCATTGGTAATGCTGTAAGTGATTTTTTAGGCGGAGCAAGTACTGCAAGTTGGGATCTAGCATTTGGAACTGCATTTGGATGCATTATTGGATTAGCATTTATACCTATTTTTAAAAAAATAGTAGATTTTTACAATGAGCGAAATTAAAGACGACATACACGATCAATTAACTAAGGCATACATGGAGTACTTCAAAGAAAATGAAAAATTTGAAGTAAGAAACTCTATTCGAACACACAGATCAGCAAGAAATTGGCTTAGAGAGATTCGTAGATTAGCAAGATTAAGAGCTATAGAAATCAACGAGCAGTTCAAAGCCAAAAAAGAGGCAAATAAAAAATAGGCGCACATATATAAGTGCATGCAGTGGACTTATGAAGGCAAAGTAGTAGAAGAAATACCAGACGAGTATGAAGGATTTGTTTATCTAATCACAAATACAACCACTGGGCAAAAGTATATAGGCAAGAAACTAGCCAAATTTAAAACCACAAAGCCACCACTCAAAGGCAAAAAG
>Ga0181600_10000280_pt1 | contig 38410 bp, 33 predicted proteins | sample 041ome_2_FD_132982 | JGI IMG/M metagenome (GOLD analysis project Ga0181600, IMG submission 132982) | Coastal salt marsh microbial communities from the Groves Creek Marsh, Skidaway Island, Georgia - 041406US metaG (megahit assembly) | ecosystem: Environmental > Aquatic > Marine > Intertidal zone... | reverse complement strand
GTGCCCTTCACCATTGCCGACGCAACCACGCTGACTGAAGCGGGTTATGTGGGCGAAGATGTTGAAAATATCATTCAAAAACTGCTGCAGAAGTGTGACTACGATGTTGAGAAAGCACAGCAAGGCATCGTTTATATAGACGAAATCGACAAGATTTCGCGAAAATCAGACAACCCGTCAATCACCAGGGATGTCTCTGGTGAAGGTGTGCAGCAAGCCTTACTTAAATTGATTGAGGGCACCGTTGCCTCAGTCCCTCCACAAGGTGGACGCAAACATCCGCAGCAAGAATTTCTTCAGGTAGACACCTCTAATATCCTCTTTATCTGTGGCGGCGCATTTGCCGGCCTGGATAAAGTCATCCGAGACCGTACTGAAAAAGGTGGTATTGGATTTTCCGCTGAAGTTAAAGGCAAGCATGAATCCAAGAGTCTGGGCGAAGTGTTCAGCAGTGTTGAGCCCGGCGACTTGATTAAATACGGGTTAATCCCTGAATTTATTGGTCGACTGCCTGTAATAGCCACACTCGAAGAATTGGATGAAGATGCGTTGATACGTATTCTGACAGAGCCCAACAATGCCCTGACCAAACAGTATGCAAAATTGTTTGATATGGAGAGTGTTGAGCTGGATTTCCGGGAAGATGCCCTCAAGGCCATCGCCGAGCAAGCACTTGAAAGAAAAACCGGCGCACGTGGACTGCGCTCAATCCTTGAGTCAGTGCTGCTAGATACCATGTATCAAATACCATCCCTGCCAGACGTCGTTAAGGTCGTTATTGACGCCAGTGTCATCAAGGGAGAAAGCGACCCTATTCTGGTATATGAGACTTCCGGTCAGGCACAAGCCAGCTCTGAAGACTGATTTCCCTGTTGTTTCTCAAAAGCAGCACTTGCAATACAGTGCTGCTACCCCAATATTCTCTAGTAGTACGCAAGATTTAAAGGTCTAGAGTTTGCATGAATAAGTTTCCGTTTTCTGTTGATGAAAGTTTGCCCCTCATACCGCTTCGGGATGTCGTTGTTTTCCCTGAGATGGTAATTCCCTTGTTTGTTGGGCGAGAAAAGTCCGTGCAAGCCATTGAGATGGCCGTCGATCAAACCAACAAGCAATTGTTGCTCGTTGCCCAGCATGAGTCTGATGTGGATGATCCGGCGGATGAAGATCTCTACGATACAGGGACCCTTGCCAACATATTACAGATGCTCAAGCTGCCAGACGGAACGTTGAAAATACTGGTGGAAGGACAAGAGCGGGTTAGTCTGGAAAATATTCAATTTGTCGACGACCAATATCTCGCAGCCGGATATCAAGTATTGGAAGAAAGCCAGCCTGTAGAAAAAGAGACAGAAGTACTTCTCAGGGCTTTGAAGGAAGAGCTGGCAACCTACGCGGAGACCAGCAAAAAAATCCCAAGAGAAGTCCTGGCATCCCTTAATGACATCAAGCGCTTACCCGTGCTTGTCGATAGCGTGGCAATGCATTTATCTGTGGAACTGGCTGCAAAGCAAGAAGTGCTTGAGACGCCGGACGTTGTAGAGCGAGCTAAGCGGGTATTGGCGATGCTCGATATAGAAGCCGATGTTCAGCAAGTGGAAAAGAAAATCCGCTCCCGCGTTAAAAAGCAGATGGAAAAAAGTCAGCGCGAGTACTATCTGAATGAGCAAATGAAAGCGATTCAGAAAGAGCTCGGGGATATTGATGGCTCCAATGAGCTTGACGAACTCGAAGAAAAAATTAAATCGGCAAAAATGCCGACTGCTGCCGAGACAAAAGCACTTACCGAGCTTGGCAAGCTGAAAATGATGTCGCCCATGTCTGCTGAAGCGTCCGTGCTGCGAAATTACATCGACTGGATGGTGTCAGTGCCCTGGCACAAGAAAACCCGCCTCAGGCATGATTTGGAGCAGGCTGAAAAGATTCTTGAAGAAGACCATCATGGCCTCGAAGAAGTTAAGGAGCGTATCCTTGAGTTTCTGGCAGTACAAAAACGCGTTAAGAAGCTTAAGGGGCCGATTCTTTGTCTGGTTGGTCCTCCCGGGGTAGGGAAAACCTCGCTGGGTGAGTCAATTGCCAAAGCGACAAATCGAAAATTTGTTCGTATGTCGTTAGGCGGCGTGCGCGATGAAGCAGAGATTCGCGGGCACAGACGCACCTATATCGGCTCCATGCCAGGAAAAATTGCCCAGAAATTAGCGAAAGTTGAAGTTAAAAACCCGCTGTTTCTGCTGGACGAAATTGACAAAATGGGCATGGACTTTAGGGGTGATCCTGCATCTGCATTGCTGGAAGTGCTTGATCCAGAACAAAATAATTCATTTAACGACCACTATCTCGAAGTCGACTACGACCTCTCCGAGGTTCTGTTCGTTTGCACTGCAAACTCCATGAATATTCCAGGGCCTCTTCTTGATCGTATGGAGGTTATTCGACTGCCGGGCTATACAGAGGATGAAAAAATCGCAATTGCAGAGCGTTATCTCCTCCCAAGACAAGCCAAGGCCAACGGCCTGAAAAAAGATGAGATCAAGGTCGAGACTGACGCCTTGAGAAGTATGATCCAGCATTACACCAAAGAAGCCGGAGTCCGCGGGTTTGATCGTGAAATAGCCAAGCTTTGCCGCAAAGTTGTGAAGCAGAACAGTCGGTTGGACAAACCGAAATCGGTGTCGATTGCCTCGAAAAATCTTGAAGATTTCCTTGGGGTTGAGAAATTTACCTATGGTGTTGCCGAAGAAACCAATCGTATTGGTCAGGTAACAGGCCTGGCCTGGACTCAGGTTGGCGGCGAGATCCTCACCATCGAAGCTTCCTCGGTTAAGGGAACCGGCAAAGTCATTAAGACGGGCTCCCTTGGTGATGTCATGCAGGAATCGATTCAGGCGGCACTGACAGTTGTCCGAGGCCGTGCCAATTCACTAGGTATTGACGAAGAATTTTCAAATAATCGAGATATCCATATTCACGTCCCTGAAGGCGCGACGCCTAAAGATGGTCCAAGTGCAGGTGTTGGTATGGTAACTGCGCTGGTTTCTGAGCTGACAAGCATTGCTGTGCGTTCAGATGTGGCGATGACAGGTGAGATTACCTTGCGAGGCGAAGTACTTTCGATTGGTGGTGTTAAAGAAAAATTACTTGCAGCACATCGCGCAGGAATCAAACTTGTGGTTATTCCCGAGGGGAATGCTAAAAACCTTGCTGAGATCCCGGACAATATTAAGCAGGATTTAGAAATCAAAACTGCCAAGTGGATTGATGATGTACTTGAATATGCGTTAGAGTCTACACCGTCACCAAAATCCAAAACTGGTCACGGTGGCAAGGGACAGAAAAAAAGTGAAGTAGGGCGTCCTAGTACACACTGAAAGGGCTAACTTTTGCCTTATCAGTCGATTTTTATATGGATATTGCCTGAAGTAGCTTGACCCCTTAGTTTCAGGCTTGGTATAAAGCCATCCATGCCTTGAGGTGTTAACCTTAAAAGGCTCCTCATAGAGGGTTGGGGTAATCCATCATTTCTTCTTAGATACTAAAAAAGGTAAAGCAAGTGAATAAAAGTGAACTTATCGATTTGATCGCCGAATCTACTGACATTTCCAAAGCCAAAGCTGGCGCTGCTCTAGACGCAGTTGTTAGCGGCATTACAGGTGCGCTGAAAAAAGGCGACACTGTATCCCTGGTTGGATTTGGTACATTCTCAGTTAAATCCCGTGCTGCTCGCACAGGTCGTAACCCGCAAACCGGTGCGACTATCCAAATCAAAGCATCTAAAGTTCCAGGTTTCAAAGCTGGTAAAGCATTGAAGGAAGCTGTTAACTAAGTTTGCACGAACTTTTTACAGGATGGGGCGCATGTAATGCATGCGCCCTTTTTGTATCTATCTCCACTTAAAAATATTATTCGATAACTAATGATCCAAAATCTCAGAGAACGCTTATCAGGGGTTGTCGCCATCGCCCTGATTATTCTGATTGCCATTCCTCTCGCCTTTTTTGGCATTGAATCCATATTCATGACACAGCGAGTTGTCAATTTAGGTGAAGTAAACGGGGAAGAGATTTCACAACTGGATTTCGATCGGGCTGTTGCCATGCGCAATAACCGAATTATGACTTCTCTTGGGGAAAACTATTCTCCCGAAATGCTGGATTCAGATTTTGTCAGAGAGGCTGCACTCAATGATGTTGTTGTCGCCAAGCTCTATCTGTCGCAAACGAAACAGCAGGACATGTCAGTTTCTGATGTTCAACTTTCGAGAAGCCTGGTGAGTACTCCAGCTTTCCAGCTAAATGATGAGTTTTCCGAAAGCATGTTTAGAAATTACCTCGTCAGCATGGGGTATAGCTATGCAGAGTTTATGGATGACTTCCGGGAAGACCTGACGTTACAACAGCTTACTACAGGCGTCTTGTCGAGTGGCTTTAGCACGGACATGCAGGTTGAAGGGATCGTCGCTGTAAGCCAGGAAGAGCGCAGCTATGAGTACATCCAGCTGCCGGTAGAATCTGTTCTCGATCAGGTGAATGTTACCGAAGAACAAATCCAGGCATTCTATGATCAAAACTCGGAAATGTTCGAGCAGCCTGAGATGATCTCTGTAAATTATGTCCGTCTGACACGCGATCAATTCCTTGATCAAATAGATGTGAATGAAGACGAAGTGATGGAGCGATTTGAGATCCTTCAGTCCCAACAGCCCGACCAGTTTGAGGTGGCTCACATACTGGTTGAGGATAATGATCAAAGTGCTGAAAAGCTGGACCAAATACAGTCGCGTCTTGATGCCGGCGAAGCATTTGAAACCGTTGCGGAGGAATTGTCTGAAGATATCGGCTCTGCCAATAACGGCGGTTACCTTGGGTACACGGACGGCAATACATTTCCTACAGCATTTGAAGAGGCTATTGCCGAGCTTGAAGTAGAGCAGGTCTCATCACCGGTTCAAACAGATGCCGGCTTTCATATTATCAAGCTGCTCTCAATCGAAGAGACTCCACTGGATTTTGATACGGAGTACGCTGCTATTGAATTGCAGGTTAAACAGGAAGCTGCGGAAGCACTTTACGTCGATGCCCTGGAAAACTTTAGAGAAGCTTCGTTTTCGACATCCGACCTCGAAGAACTTTTACAGGTAATGAATGAAAACTCAGTAGAACTTGAGATTGAGTCTTCAGAGCCTTTTGAGCAAGATTTTGGAACGGGTATTGCGGCAAACGCACAGGTTCGAGCCGTTTCGTTCGGTCCAATTGTTCGTGAAGAAAATCTCAATAGTGAAGTGGTTGAGTTGACCGAAAACAACGCCGTAGTTGTTCATTTGAATGATTATTTTCCGGCGGGTATTGCGCCCCTGGAGCAAGTGCGGGAAGAGATAGCCAGCAATCTGCGTATCGAACAGGCCAATGATCTATTGGCCGATCGTGCTGAAGCGCTGGCAGCCGAGCTGGATTCCGACGGATCTTTCGAAGAAGTTGCCCAGAGAGAGCAACTGGAGTGGCAGGCAGCGAGCGATCAGACTCGCCAGACCGCTTCCCCTGAAGGTCAGCAAATTTTTGCCCAGGAAATCACCGGATTGCCATCGGTCGGCACCATCGAACTACCGCAAGGCGGTTTTTTGGTCTACAAGTTAAGCAGTGTGGAAGCAGGTAGCCTGGACGACTTTAGTCCAGCCGAACAGCGTATGCTGAGGCAGCAGCTTGGTGGGCAAGCCGTATCGGCAGAATTCAATGCCTACACGGCCACGCTTAGGGCGAATGCTGACATTGATTTGAAAGTGGATTATTCAAATTAGTCGGCTTCATCCTGTAACAATAAAGGCGCCTTGTGCGCCTTTTTTTATGCCATAAAAATTTATAATTGAATATATCTGGTCAAAAACCACAAAACTTTGCTGAATAAGTTTTACTTGTCTGGTGAGTTGGAAGAGTGTCTTCAAAGGTTGTCGGCTATTACAATCATGAGCGATAAAATGAGTTGCTGGATAACCCGAATAAGGACGTCATGCGGCCAACTTTTTTGACCAAATACAGTTTTTTTGTAGAAGCGTATGATGGTACCCGTATGTGTGTAGATTCACCTGCACAAATATCAGATCGCATACTGAAAAGGCATCTGGCAAGATTAACAAGTGAGCTGTCATGAGGCAGCTCCCATAAAACGGAGTGATATATGGGGATTCGCAAAAAAATGCACACGCGACGACAGGCCATAGGGGTCGGCTTGGCAGCACTTGGCATGGCGGCAACTCCAGATCTGCTTGCTTCCACGAAACAACCCCCCGAAATGGTTACCTACCCCAAAAAACCGGGGGAAACCCGTGTTATTTTCCTGATGGGCGACTATTGGCACAATCCGATATCCCAGCAGAAGAACTGGTTCTACACACTTCAGCCTGCCGGATGGAACCTCATGTTCGCGCAGGGCACACAATTCATTACACCGGAAGCGCTCGAACAGGCCGATCTTTTTGTGTTCTCCCGTTATCACAAAACAAACTCACTGGGTTGGTCACCGGAACCCTTCATCAGCGAATGGCCTGAGGAAGAAGTATTCATGACTGCCGAACGTGAGGAATCCATCATCGCCAATGTCAAACGCGGTATGGGACTACTCTCACTTCACTGTTCCGTCTGGAACAATGAGCATCCGAAATTTATGGATTTGATCGGTGTATCAAAATCCTACATGCACACGCCGGTCCAGCGTTCATACATGCACAAGCTCAACGCTACACACCCTATAACAAAAGGCATAGAACCCCAGGTACTCGGTCAGGATGAGATATTTTTTGCCGACCTGAAACAAGACACAGAAGTGCTTTTTAACCTCGAAAGCACTGAGAAGCAGGCAACTGACCGCGCAGGCGGATGGACACATGAATATGGAGAAGGCAGGGTGGTTTCACTCCTTCCGGGACATACCCCGCATCCATACCACACGAAATCGTACAAGGAAGTCATGTGGCGTTCGGCTCACTGGGCGATGAGAAAAGAAATCCCAGAAATCCAGTTCGAAAATGGCCGCCCTCCGCCAGACAATTAATTAATGACGAGGATGTCTGTCAGGGCTGCTTAATCAAAAAGTGAATAAATCATTGCCCTAAAACGAAAAAACCCCGTCCGTGGACGAGGTTTTCGAATATGGCTCCGCCTGCTGGGCTCGAACCAGCGACCCAATGATTAACAGTCATTTGCTCTACCAACTGAGCTAAGGCGGATCTGTTGAGGGCGCGTATCTTAAAGGCGTGATTTGCCTCGGTCAACATCTAAATGCCGCTAAATAAGTTGCAGTTTTCCTGTAGTATTTGGCCTCGGTTTAATCCCTCCCAGAATTATGTCCAAAGAGTTTCAACTTGCTACAAGTTATGCCCCGGCCGGAGACCAGCCTGAGGCAATTAATAAATTGCTTGAAGGTTTAAATGATGGGCTTTCGCATCAAACCCTTTTGGGGGTAACAGGTTCGGGCAAGACTTTTACCATGGCAAATATCATTGCCAGGTCAAAACGCCCCGCGATCGTGATGGCGCATAACAAAACATTGGCGGCCCAGCTTTATGGGGAATTCAAAGATTACTTTCCCAATAATGCCGTCGAATATTTTGTTTCCTATTACGATTACTACCAACCAGAAGCGTATGTTCCGGCCTCAGATACCTTTATTGAGAAGGATGCCTCAATAAACGAGCACATCGAGCAAATGCGACTGTCGGCCACAAAGGCGCTGATGGAGCGCAAGGACGTTATCGTTGTGGCGACTGTGTCCGCCATCTATGGTCTGGGAGACCCGGACTCCTATCTCAAAATGATGTTGCACATGGTACGTGGCGATATCATCGATCAGAGAGCGATTTTACGAAGGCTGGCCGAGCTCCAATACACCCGAAACGAGGTGGATTTCCAGCGCGCAAATTTTCGGGTTCGTGGCGATGTGATTGATGTGTTTCCGGCTGAGTCTGATCAGGATGCTGTGCGTATCCAGTTGTTTGATGATGAGATCGAAAAGATTTCCTTGTTTGACCCGCTGACCGGCGAATCCAAAGGCGAGGTATCAAGAGTAACAATCTACCCAAAAACGCATTATGTGACGCCCAGAGACAAGATCCTGGACGCAGTTGAGCTAATAGAGCTTGAACTGAAGGATCGACTGGAATACTTAAAAAAAGAAGATAAGCTGGTCGAAGCCCAGCGCCTTGAGCAGCGAACCAAATACGATATGGAGCTAATGCGGGAGCTGGGGTTCTGTAGTGGTATCGAAAACTATTCTCGCTATTTGTCGGGTCGTAACGAAGGCGAGGCACCGCCTACATTATTTGATTACGTTCCTCCTGACGCCATCCTTTTTCTCGATGAGTCTCACGTGACAGTACCCCAGATTGGCGGCATGTACAGGGGTGATAGATCCAGAAAAGAAACCTTGGTGAAATATGGATTTAGATTGCCTTCTGCGCTGGATAACCGGCCCATGAAATTCGAGGAGTGGGAACGAATTTCGCCGCAGGCTATTTTCGTTTCGGCAACGCCTTCAACCTACGAAAGTGAGCATGCTCAGCAAGTCGTAGAGCAGATTGTTCGACCGACAGGATTGTTGGACCCGGTAGTGGAAGTCCGGCCCGCATCCTCCCAGGTGGATGATGTTCTGGGGGAGATTCGGGATGTGATCGAGCTGGGCCAGCGTATTCTGATTACCACACTGACCAAGCGAATGGCTGAAGATCTGACCCAGTATCTTTCGGAGCAGGGCATTCGAGTACGTTATCTGCATTCTGATATTGAAACCGTCGAACGTGTCGAAATTATCCGTGACCTAAGGCTCGGCGAATTTGATGTATTGGTGGGCATCAACCTGCTTAGGGAAGGGCTGGATATGCCTGAAGTTAGTCTGGTTGCAATTCTGGATGCAGACAAAGAGGGTTTTTTGCGATCAGATCGATCCCTGATACAAACCATAGGTCGAGCAGCTCGTAATGTTCACGGGCGGGCAATTCTATATGCGGATCGTATTACGAACTCCATGCAGCGGGCGATGGAAGAAACTGAACGACGCCGCGAAAAGCAAACGCTCTACAACCAGGAACACGGCATCACGCCTATAGGTATCCAAAAGAATGTGGCCGATATCATGGAAGGTAGTCGCGTTGTTCCGGGCCGTAAAAAGAAAAAACAAAGCCGTGTTGCCGAACCCAAAGGCAAGTATGCGGTTGATCTTAGCGGAGAGATGAAAACCGCAGGAGAGATCAGCAAAAAGCTGGATGAGCTTGAACAAAAAATGTACCAGGCCGCCAGAGATCTCGAATTTGAAACTGCCGCTAACCTTAGAGACCAAATGGGCGACTTGCGAGAGCAGCTCAAACAGGTGTGAAATACCGCATTGATTGCCTTGACTGGGCATTAGATAACGCTAAAATGCGCGGCCTGTTAACAGTACGACCGTAGCTCAGTTGGTTAGAGCACCACCTTGACATGGTGGGGGTCGGTGGTTCGAATCCACTCGGTCGTACCAATTCCAGAGCTCTGTTAAGCAGAGACGATTTACAGCCATAAAGTGCTGACAAACGCAAAGATCATGTGGCCTTTGGTATGGGTCACCACTGAGAGGTTCAACAATGATTACTATTACTCTTCCCGATGGTTCCCAGCGCAAGTTTGAGGGGCCTGTATCCGTTTTTGATGTTGCTGCCGATATTGGTCCGGGTTTGGCCAAAGCGACCCTTGGAGGCCGTGTAAATGGCGAGCGACGAGATACGTCTGACCTGATCACTGAAGATTCCGATCTGGTGCTTTTTACCTCGCGAGATGAGGATGGCCTGGAAATTATTCGGCACTCTTGCGCGCACCTTCTCGGGCATGCACTCAAGCAACTTTGGCCTGATGCAAAAATGGCCATCGGACCCACCATTGAAAATGGCTTCTATTACGACATCGACCTGGACCATGCCTTAACTGACGAGGATGTTGTCAAGCTTGAAGAGCGAATGAAGGAATTGGCAAAGTCCGATTATGCGGTAATCAAAAAGCCTGTTTCCTGGGAAGAGGCATACGAAACGTTCAAGGAACGCGGCGAACCGTACAAAATGGAAATCCTGGAACAAGATATCGATAAGTCAGACAAGCCTGGCCTTTACCATCACGAAGAATATATCGACATGTGTCGAGGCCCTCATGTTCCAAACATGAGTTTTTGTCATCACTTCAAACTAATGCGCGTTTCTGGCGCATATTGGCGCGGTGATCAGGCGAACAAACAGCTGCAAAGAATTTACGGAACAGCCTGGGCTGACAAGAAGTCGCTAAACAAGCACCTGGCATTTCTTGAAGAAGCCGTTAAGCGTGATCATCGAAAGCTTGGCAAGAAACATGATTTGTTTCATTTGCAGGAAGAAGCGCCCGGCATGGTGTTCTGGCACCCCAAAGGCTGGTCGATCTATACCGCAATTGAAGACTATGTGCGACGCACACAGCGCGAAAATGGTTATAAAGAGATCAAGACTCCCCAGATCGTCGATCGTTCCCTGTGGGAGAAATCAGGCCATTGGGACAAGTTCCGTGAAGACATGTTTACCGTGGAGTCCGAAAGTCGTGACTATGCGGTTAAGCCGATGAATTGTCCTTGCCATGTTCAGGTATTTAACCAGGGGTTGCGTTCGTATCGTGATTTGCCTCTGCGCCTTGCGGAATTTGGCAGCTGTCACCGAAACGAAGCTTCCGGCACGCTTCAGGGGATTATGCGTGTCCGTGGTTTTACTCAGGATGATGGCCATATTTTTTGTACTGAAGATCAGATCCAGAGTGAAGTGGCTGCATTCATCAATCTTCTGTTCAAGGTTTACGCTGATTTTGGTTTCAATGAAGTTCTGATAAAACTCTCGACTCGTCCAGAAAAACGCGTCGGTTCTGATGAGGACTGGAACAAAGCAGAAGCTGCACTGGCAACTGCCCTTGAGGCAAAAGGCATCGAATATGATTTGTTGCCGGGAGAGGGGGCGTTTTACGGACCTAAAATTGAATTTTCCCTGAAAGACTGCATCGGTCGTGTCTGGCAGTGCGGTACAATTCAGGTAGATTTCTCCATGCCGGGCAGGTTAGATGCGCAGTATGTTGCCGAAGATGGTTCCAGACAGGTTCCGGTCATGCTTCACCGGGCAATCCTGGGTTCATTTGAGCGTTTTATTGGTATTTTGATTGAAAACTACGAGGCAAGTTTTCCTGCGTGGTTGGCACCAAACCAGGTCGCCGTATTGAATATTACGGACAAACAGGCCGAATATGTCGAAAAAGTACGTAACTCTTTGCAAGAAAAGGGGTTTCGGGCCATTTCCGACTTGAGAAACGAAAAAATCGGCTTTAAAATCCGCGAGCTTACGATTCAGCGTATTCCCTACCTTTTGGTAGCGGGCGATAAAGAAGTAGAATCAGAAACACTGGCAGTTCGAACCCGTAATGGTGAAGACATGGGATCTATGACAATGGATGCCTTCGTAGAACTGTTGGAAACTGATATCGCCCAACGTGGTCGAGAGCAATAATTGAACAACTGGAGAAGCGAATATTAACCGCGAAAAATCTAAGCGGCCTAGCATCAACGACGAGATAGAAGCAAAAGAGGTGCGTCTTGTCGGCGCCGATGGTGAGCAAGTAGGTGTTGTAGACATTTCAGAGGCACTAAAGGCAGCAGAGGCAGCTAGTCTCGATCTTGTTGAAATCGTTCCCAATGCGGAACCACCAGTTTGTAAAGTGATGGACTATGGAAAGTTCGTCTTCGAAGCCAAAAAGCAAAAAGCGGCGGCCAAGAAAAAACAAAAGCAGACGCAAGTCAAGGAAATGAAATTCCGTCCTGGGACGGATATAGGAGATTATCAGGTCAAACTACGCAACCTGACCCGTTTCCTCGAGCAAGGCGATAAGGCCAAGGTAACCCTTAGGTTCCGAGGTCGTGAGATGGCTCACCAGGAACTCGGTATGGATATGATGAAACGTATCGAAACCGATCTGGAAGAAATCTCAACAGTTGAGCAGTTTCCAAAAATGGAAGGCCGCCAACTGACAATGGTTCTTGCTCCCAAAAAGACGAAGTAGCTATTTAGTTGTAAGCATTTCGATATATTAACCAGCCGGCCAACCTGATTTATCGGGCTCTGTTCGGATTTAAACAATGCGAGTTTAAGAAAATGCCAAAAGCAAAAGTGCACTCCGGTGCAGCCAAGCGGTTTAAGAAAACTGCCGCGGGCTATAAACACAAGCGGGCTTTCAAAAGCCACATTCTTACTAAAATGACCACCAAGCGTAAGCGTCAGCTGCGTGGAACCAGTACTCTGAATAAATCAGATACTATCCATGTAGATCGTATGCTTCGCGCCAAGTAGTCCACTCGTTAATTACAGGAGAATAGAGATATGCCTCGAGTAAAACGTGGTGTGACTGCACGCCGTCGTCACAAGAAAATTTTAAGCCAGGCCAAGGGTTACTACGGAGCTCGTAGTCGCATTTACCGCGTTGCGGTTCAGGCGGTTACCAAGGCAGGGCAATACGCTTATCGTGACCGCAAGGTTAAGAAGCGCACTTTCCGTCAACTTTGGATTGCCCGTATTAATGCGCAATCACGTGCGGAAGGTATTAGCTACAGCCGATTTATAAACGGGCTGAAGAAGTCCGGTATTGAGCTTGATCGTCGTGTACTGGCAGACCTTGCTATTCACGACAAAGAAGCCTTTGCCGAGCTTGCCGAAAAAGCTAAATCTGCGCTCGCGTAAAGTGCTTCCCTTGAGGAAGCAATTGATAAAAGGGAAAGGGCGCGTGCTCTTTCCCTTTTTTATTTGTAAATCAGTCGTTTAAACTAGATCGATGGAAAATCTCGAAGCTTTAAAACAAGCCGCGCTCGACGCCGTAAGTAATGCAGACGATTTGCGTGCACTGGATGACATTCGTGTGAACCAGCTGGGCAAAAAAGGTGAATTAACTGCCTTGCTAAAAGGTCTGGGTAAACTATCCCCGGAAGAACGCCCGGCAGCCGGGGCTTCTATTAACGAAGCCAAGCAGGTTGTCGCCCAGGCGATCGAAGCCAGAAAAGCTGAACTTGAGTCAGCGGCAATGGAGAGCCAACTAGCGTCTGAAAAAATCGACGTCACCTTGCCGGGTCGTGGCAGTGCAATGGGAAGTTTGCATCCGGTAACCAGGACTATCCGTCGTATTGAGGACATCTTTCGGGGCGCAGGCTACACAGTAGCGCAAGGCCCGGAGATAGAGGACGATTTCCATAATTTTGAAGCGCTGAACATACCCGCACATCACCCGGCGCGCGCCATGCACGATACTTTTTACATTGATCCAACACATGTATTGCGTACACATACATCGCCAGTCCAAATACGCGAAATGGAAAACGGAAAGCCGCCTATCCGTGCCATTTTCCCCGGTCGTGTTTATCGATGTGATTCAGATTTAACGCATACGCCCATGTTCCATCAGGTCGAAGGGCTGGTGGTGGATAAGGGAATCAGCATGGCGGATCTTAAGGGCGCTGTAAGCCAGTTCCTGCAGGCCTTTTTTGAAGCCGATTTTCCTGTACGTTTTCGCCCTTCATATTTCCCGTTTACTGAACCCTCGGCAGAAATGGACATTCAGTGCACGGCTTGCAAAGGTCATGGCTGCAGAATATGCAAAAACACGGGATGGCTGGAAATGGGCGGTTGCGGAATGGTGCATCCCAAGGTTTTTGAATCGGTAGGTATTGATTCAGAAGAATACACCGGCTTTGCTTTTGGCCTTGGAGTAGAGCGTCTGGCCATGATGCGATACGGCGTAAATGATCTCAGGATGTTCTTCGAAAACGATGAACAATTCCTGCAACAGTTCTAGAGATTCAGTAAAAGAATATGAAATTCAGTGAAGCCTGGGTTCGAGAGTGGGTGAACCCAAATATTGATACCGCGGAGATGGTCGCACAATTGACCATGGCCGGGCTTGAAGTGGATAGCGTTGAACCTGTTGCCGGAAAGTTTTCCGGCGTCGTCGTGGGTGAAATCCTGCATACTGAGCCACACCCCAATGCAGACAAATTAAGGGTCTGCAAAGTGAATTCAGGTGACGAAGAGTTGCAAATTGTTTGCGGTGCGCCAAATGCACGCCCCGGAATACGTGTCCCTCTTGCCAAAGTTGGCGCAACTCTCCCAAATGACTTCAAAATCAAGAAAGCAAAGCTAAGGGATGTTGAGTCCTTTGGCATGCTATGCGCTCGTGAAGAGCTTGGTGTCTCTGGTGATTCGGCCGGCTTATGGGAGCTACCCCAGGACGCGACTGTTGGTGCTGATTTAAATACCTATCTGGCATTGGACGACCACATAATTGAGGTTGATTTAACGCCAAATCGAGCCGATTGCTTAAGTATTAGAGGGCTGGCTAGAGAGGTTGGCACCCTAAATGATGCCCCGGTTTCGGAGCCTGAATTTAAAGAGGTAAAAGCGTCGATTGATGATTTTCTGCCAGTTGAACTTAACTCAGTTATTGATTGCCCGGTTTATCTGGGTCGAATTATTAAAGGCGTAAATCTGTCTGCGGCAACCCCCCTTTGGATGCAACAGCGATTGGAAAGAAGCGATATAGGCTGTATTAACCCGATCGTCGATGTAACCAACTACATCCTCCTGGAGTTGGGTCAGCCGATGCACGCGTTTGACCTGTCACGTCTTACCGATGGAATTCAGGTTCGTCGCGCCAGTTCAGGAGAAAATCTGGAGCTGCTTGACGGACGCACAGTAGAACTAAATCCTGAAGTACTGGTGATCGCCGACCGTGATAAACCGGTGGCTATGGCTGGCATTATGGGTGGTGAAGAATCAAGTGTGACCGAGCAAACCCGGGATATTTTTCTTGAATCTGCTTTTTTTAACCCGCTATCAATTATTGGGAAAGCTCGTGAATTTGGTTTGCATACAGATTCATCACACCGGTTCGAGCGAGGCGTTGACTACGAACTTCAGGCCCTGGCCATTGAAAGAGCTACCCAGCTGATTCTTGAAATCTGTGGTGGTGAAGCAGGCCCGGTAACCAATGCCACTTCGGCAGAAGACGTACCATTAAATGAACCCGTGAGATTGCGTAAATCCCGAGTTGAATTAATGCTGGGCACAGAGTTCTCCACAGAACAAATTCAGCGTGTGCTGAACCTGTTGGGTATGCACATCCTACATCAAGAGGATGATAGCTGGACAATGGTTGCCCCCAGTTGGCGTTTTGATATCAATATTGAAGCAGATCTGGTGGAAGAGATAGCGCGCATATACGGCTACAACAACTTACCGGAACGCACACCTGCCGCACAGCTACCTCTGGCTAATGTGCCTGAAAATCGCTTATCAGAGAGAGTGATCCCGGATCGTTTGGTGGCGCAGGGCTACCGCGAGGTTATTAGTTACAGCTTTATCGATCCCAAAGTGCATCAAGCCTGTTTTGGCGATGCGGCGTTTGTCGAAGTAACAAACCCGATTTCTGCAGACATGTCAGTTATGCGGACATCGTTGCTGCCAGGACTTTTAAGTACGGTGGAATATAACCTTAAACGGCAGCATCCAGATTTAGCCCTCTTTGAAAATGGGTTGGTGTTTGTGCCCACGTCTGAGCCGGTCTCTACAGAGAATCTTGCGCAAATTCCCTGCGTTGCTGGAGCCCTGGTTGGCGTGCGCGAATCCGAGTCATGGGCGAATAGAAAAGAAAAGGTTGATTTCTATGATGCCAAGCGAGATGTAGAGCTTTTGTTAGGCGAAAAACAGCTCAAAGACATTGAGTTCAAACCCTGTTCTAATAATTCGCTATTCCATCCTGGTCAATGTGCAGCCATAATCCAGAGCGAGAGTGTTATTGGTCACGTTGGCGCTATACATCCCGCAGTCACAAAAAAGCTGGATATTGACCGGCCCGTGTTTGCATTTGAATTAACGTTGGAGTCGCTTCTAGAAATTTCGACACCAGCTTTTAAATCTTTGGGTAAATTTCCCGAAGTTCGCCGGGACATCGCGTTAATAGTCGATCAGGAAGTGAGTGGCCAAAGTTTAATACAGGCGGCAAAAAAATCCGCTGGGGAGACCCTTTCTGATGCTAGAATATTTGACATATATGTTGGGCAGGGTATTGATTCAAATAAAAAAAGTGTCGCCATTGGGTTGACCTTTAGGGATTATTCGCGCACTCTTAATGACGAAGAAGTGACTGCCTTGGTAGAGGGCATACTCAGCGCACTGACTGCCGATTTTGGCGCAGTGCAACGATAGGCTTTAATAACGAAAAAATTTGAAAAAATGACTGTTGCTCTCACTAAAGCAGACCTGGCTGAAATGCTGTTCAACGAACTTGGTTTAAACAAGCGCGAAGCCAAGGAAATTGTTGAACTCTTTTTCGAAGAAATTCGGGAAGCACTCGAAGCCGATGAGCCGGTAAAGTTGTCAGGTTTTGGAAATTTTGAGCTTCGTCGAAAAAACCCACGTCCCGGTCGCAATCCAAAAACCGGTGAAGAAATTCCCATTTCAGCTCGTACAGTTGTGACATTTAGACCAGGTCAAAAACTTAGAGCGAGAGTAGAGAGCTATGCTGGAAGCCAGTCAGAATAACGAACTACCTGCCATCCCCGGCAAGCGTTATTTCACTATTGGTGAAGTCAGTGAGCTATGCGATGTAAAACCGCACGTTCTTCGTTACTGGGAACAGGAATTCCCTAATCTTAGCCCGGTAAAGCGACGTGGTAATCGACGCTATTACCAGCGACAAGATGTCATTCTTATACGTCAAATACGAGCACTCCTGTATGAACAGGGTTATACCATTGGTGGTGCCAGGGCTAAACTGGCTAATCCCGATGCCGAAGAGACCAGCACTCAGCAGCATCAAATGATGGATGACACTGTCAAACAACTCGAAGAGCTTTTGGACTACATTAAAAGTTAAATCCACTGAATTCAGCGTTTAGTTTTAGCTTCTCTTCCGGTATTATTCCCGCCCGCTCAAGCCGCCCCCTTATTGCACTTGGGCAACTCAAATCGGAGTGTAGCGCAGCCTGGTAGCGCACCACACTGGGGGTGTGGTGGTCGTCGGTTCAAATCCGGCCACTCCGACCAATTTCCTTATTAATATCAATAAGTTGCCGCATAACAAAAAGTTTTAAATGGCAACGTGGGCAACATTTGGGCAACAAAATAACCCTTTGTTATAACTTCCCGCCAAGCATTTCTGGCGTTATCACGACGCCGATCTCCTAAAAGACTGGTTTGTGATGTGCTGGATAAGCCAGCTGTCTTCTCCTGCCAATTAAGCTGCTGATCTCTTTTATCGATATCCGCTGATTTATCTAAATTTGTTTACATTGCAACAAAGTAATTTGTGCATGCTTACTAATGAGCATATTTTGATCGGCTTGTGGTAAGAGCATCACTACAGTCTTAATCAAAGAAAAATAACGATGAAAAACATTATAAGAATCATATTACTAGCCATCCTGGCTCTCCCTTCAGTGGCCTTAGCTCAACAACTCTATGTTGGTGCAGCAAAGCGCGTTACCACGCCAGATACAGAATGGTTACCCCTTTCAGGCGTTGCTCGATCAAACCTGATTGCAGTCATTGATGATATATACGTACGTGTTATTGCCGTCAGTAATGGTGATACACCTTCCCTGATCGTCACTTTTGATGCCGGTGGGCCTCCTGATGCGGAAACATTTTTGACAGGTCTTTCAGAACATACCGGCATTCCTGTTGATGCAATTTACTATGGTGCAACACATGGGCATACCTCTCCCAGTGTCATAGTTAACCCGGACGTCCCATCTACCGAGCTTTACGTTAACTTTGTCTATGACCAGATGATTGATGCAGCTGACGAAGCAATCAGGAATCTTCAGCCTGCAAAAGTGGGTATTGGGTATACCGAGAGTTACATTAATGTGAACCGACAGCGTTTCTATGAACTGGACGATGGCGGTGAAGTCGGTGCTCAGGGATACAACCCTACTGGACCTTCCAATAAAACGCTCTCTGTTATCCGTTTTTCAGACATGGCTGATGACCCAATCGCCTTTATTGTTCACTATTCCATGCACCTGACTTCTATGTACGCCAATCGCTTAACAGATGACGGAACTGGAATCAGTGGCGATGTTGGCGGACAAGTATCACGTCATCTGGAAAATAAGTTTGAAGGGGCCATAGCGAACTGGATTCCGGGTACGGCGGGTAATCAAAACCCAATTCTATCTAATGAATATTTCACGCCTAACCCGGAAACAGGAGAGCAAGAAATTCAGATGATGAACCGCGCTGTCGTTGAGTTAATGGAGTTCTATGGAAAGATTCAATTTGCTGACGTGCTCACTGCCTTGGGTAACATTGAGGAAGAATCCAGTGATGCGCGTATCAGTTTCGCCAAAGGCTTATCTTCACTACCTCCATATGATCCCAGCACACAAGAAGATGCCATTATCGGTCTGAGCTTGATGCGTATTGGTGATATTGCTTTGGTTGGCACGGGTGGTGAGCTTTTCAACGAGATTGGAATGTATATGCAAGATCACTCTCTACTGGAACACACTTTGGTATCAAATCAGGTTCGAACCTATGTAGAAGGCGACAAGCAACCTATTAGTGGCTATCAGCCTAATGATCACGCAATGATTCATGATGGCTGGCATACCAATAATCGCAGGTACGCTATTGGATCTGTTGAGGGCGGATATACCAACCTTATGAATGACTTGATCAAGTCCACAAATCAGAACTGACCTAACAATACAAAAAAGGGGGGATACTATGTCCACCAAATTAAAGACCTATTTGGCCGTATTGGCTTCAACTTTTCTATTTTCAATGTCGGCAAATGCGGAACTTCTTGTAGGTGCTGCAAAAATCGACCAAACCGGAAGACTGGGTGAAGCCCAATCTGGAAACTACGAACATGAACGCCTCTATGCTCGTGCCATTGTAATGAACAGCGATGGTGTCACGGCCGCCCTTGTCAGTTATGAAGGCCCTTATGGTGGCTTCGAGATGTTGCCCACACGTCAGGCCATGGCACGGGAACTGGATACCGGCCTGGAAAACATCATTGTTACCCATACACACACTCACAGCCGGGAAGTTATTCATAACCAGGAAAGAGAAATCCCAGATGACGGAGTTTCTCCTGAGCTTTTGGAAGCAGTTGTCCAGGCAAGGGATAACATGGAACCAGCCCTGGTGAGTTATGACACAGGAATTTCATTTCTTAACGTAAACCGTGATGCCATCGACCCCGAATCTCGCAAGTGGGTACAGGGTGTGAACATGGACGGTGTGGTAGACCGGTCAGTAGGCGTACTGAGCTTTATTGATACCGACGGTGATCCAATCGCTGTGTGGGTCAATTATGCAATACACCCGGTCAGTGGCTACATGCTTGGCATTGTTAGTGGTGATGTGCCTGGAGCGATGTCTCGTTATATCGAACAGGCATTTGGCGATGACATGGTTGCCGCTTTTAGTCAGGGAACCTCAGGCGATATCAATACCCTATACCTTCGCCCAGCAAACAATGCGATGGCTTCCCGTTTGGGTAGACCCATAACAGGCTATGTAATGGATCGTGAAACCCAGGAAGCTCCCTTAAGAGTGGCAAGTGGTAATGGTGAAGACATACCCCCCGTAGATCCCCAGACGCTTGATCGCTTGTTCCGTTTTTTGGAAAGTCAGGGGCAAGTGTTGGGAGAAGAAGTCATTCGTGTAATGAGTCAGCCCAATCTGGATTGGCAAGACAATGTTCGCATTGCTGGGTTTAGCAGAAGTTTCGACTGTCCTGGACGCGTTCGAACTAACGGCAACAACATGGATGCATCTCGTGAAGGTGTTGCAGGTGAATATGCAGATGCGGAGCCACAAACAATCAGGATGAGCCTTATAGGAGTTGGTAACATGTCTATTGTCTCGATCAACGGGGAAGCCTATGCAGCCATTGGCAAAAAACTTAAGGAAGAAGTACCCATGAACGACACAATGATCGTCACTATCGCCAATGAACGAATGAGAGGATACATACCGGATGATGCCTCATTTGGTCATCAGACTTTTCAGGTATTGAATAATCGCATTAAGCCTGGATGCGCTGAACCAAGGATTGTAGAGACAGCAATCGAACTTCAAAACGCTTACTTGGGTACTAACTGATAGAAGCTAAAAGCCCCGCTCAAAGCGGGGCTCTTTGTTTCCAGATTACATGATTTGTATATTTCATGAACTGTATACATCTAATTGTGAAGTCAACAAAAAGCTCTTTATACTTTGTCCACTTGAAACTATCTATGCCAATAACTATGGGAAACAGGTTATGCAAAAACTACTTTTACTAATACTTGTGATCGGCTTTGCTGGTTGTGAAAGCGATTCTATGTCCGCCGAGCAAATGAATCAGGCTGCACCGACGCCGTCAACATCGGAATCTGGAGGTGGACTTGATCATACCGCCATGGGCTACGATCTTAATAATCTACCCGTGGTTACAGTCGAAGAGGGTCAGTTACGCGGCACCATAGATGATGGGACCCTGGCATTTCTGGGCGTGCCTTACGCAACTGCAGAACGCTTTCGTATGCCTGAGCCAGTAGCCCCTTGGGCTGATGTACGTGATGCTTTGGTTTACGGAGAAACCTGTCCGATTCCGCAGCAAACGACGGTTTCATGGGATGAGGCGGTATGGCCGCATCTTTACTGGTCAGAAAACGAAAATTGCCAGTTTCTCAATGTATGGACACAGAGTCTTGAAGAAGAAGCAGAAAAGCCAGTTATGGTTTTCCTTCACGGTGGCGGCTTTACTAATGGCTCATCTATAGAAGCACTGGCCTACAATGGTGCGAATCTCAGTGAGTTTGGTGATGTGGTTGTTGTTACGCTTAATCATCGTATTAACATATTGGGTTCACTAAACCTGACCGCTTATGGTGACGAATATGAGAACGCCGGTAACACTGGTATGGCGGATATATTCGCTGCCCTTGAATGGATTCAGGAAAACATTGAAACATTTGGTGGGGACCCCGATAACGTCACTCTCTTTGGTCAGTCCGGCGGCTCTGGGAAAATCGTTCATCTGATGAGCATGCCCAGTGCTGAGGGGCTCTTTCACAAGGCTATTGCCCAGAGTACAGGTAATGCCTCTTATCTCACTGCAGAACAGTCGGCTCGTATTGCTGAAATCATGCTTGAAAACCATGAGCTCAGTGAACTTGAAACCATGCCTTACTACGATTTGCTTGAAGTAGGTGAGGCGGCGTTGAGCCAGGTTGAAGAGGAAACAGGTGAGAATTTGAGTTGGAGACCCATTGTTGACGAAGAATATATCCTTTCTGCCTATGCCGACTGGTCATCAGAGATGCCTTTCATTGCTGGTACTACGTTCAGTGAACGTACCAGTTCCTTCGTAATTGGCGATGGCCGCAAAAATGAGTGGACGGATGCGGAAATCAGTGAAAATCTAGCTGAACGCTATGGAGATAATGCTCCGGCTATCGCCCAGGAGTTTCAGGCCTTGTTTCCCGATAAGGGCATACAAGATGCCTATTTCTATGATGCGACATACCGCGAAAGGGTTTATGAGACTCTTGAGCGCCGCTTGTCACAGAGCGAAGGTCCGGTTTACAACTATCTTTTTGCCTATGAAGCACCTGTGATGGGTGGTATCACTCCTTTTCATTGTGCGGAACTGATGTACGTCTTTCACAACCTTGATATTCCACAGGTCAATATCGCTACTGGCGGTGCGCCAAGTGGTTATAAGGCACAGGATACCATCGCGCAGGCTTGGGTAAACTTTGCTCGCACTGGAAACCCTAGTGTCGGGGAACACGAATGGGAGGAGTTTTCAATGGAAGGACGCGGTACCATGGTCTTTGATGCGGAGAGTTATTTCAGTGGATTTGACGACCGTCAAATTGTTGAAATGATTACATCATCGCTTTAATTGTACTGCCCGTATGAACTTGCGGGTTGTATTTAGTAGTAATCAGTTAAAGGTCAGTTGAGTTAATTCCGCTGGCCTTTTTCTAAACGTTTTGTCTCTTTAAGAATTCGATAAAAGCAGAAAAATCTCTTATCCCTCTTCACTGCATATGGCCGAAATAATTTTGTATGCATACTTTTCGTCGTCTCCATCTAACTTGTCGACCATTTGATGAAGCAATTTCTTTCTTTCAGTAACTGGGCCGAGCGAATATTTCGGTTGCTCGCCATATCGTAACCAGAGGAAGTTAACGCCCAGATTAGCGGCCAGCTTCTTCAAACTGGAATCCCTTGGAATAGCGAAGCCTTCTAGCCAGTTTCTCGCAGATATCTGAGATACTTTAAGGTCGCGCGACAAGATTATCTGACGCCCTTCATATTTTGCAGGGAAGTCTTTTTCATCCAGTATCTCGTTAAGTCTTCTCGAAAAGTCCGCTCTAAGTTTTTGCTCACTCATCTGATTTTCTCCTCGTAAAAAAATATAGGTTTTGGTTATAAATTTGCCGTTAGTGCTCAAAAGTGGCGAAAAATAAAATTCCCTGAAATTAGGCAATATTTCTAGTGATAACAGTAGGTTATAGGTCAATGCGCACCACACTGGGGGTGTGGTGGTCGTCGGTTCAAATCCGGCCACTCCGACCAAATACAAAAAAAAACCGCCTTCGGGCGGTTTTTTTTGGTCATAAATAATTCAAAAGAAAAAGTTCAGCGCATCAACTGATTGGATGCTGGTCTATGTAAAGCCCAAGAATCGAATCAAAGTCTTTGTCTTGTTTAAAACCCAGGGATAATTCTCTCTCGACGTTAATCGATTTCGGCCAACTGGAGACAATCGGTTCAATCGCCGGATCTATATCGTAGGAAATATAGTCCAGATAGTCATTGCCTGCCTGATTAGCCAAACTTTCTATCATTTCTTTTGGGCAGGTTTGCAGCCCGGGAAGGCTCAGTGTACGGAAACCTGTTAGCTGCTCAGTATTGATCTGACTGGCGTGAATAAGATTCCGTATGACGGTTTGCGGGCTGGAAACCCAGAGGGGTAAATTAACGTCCACAGGGCAATTGGAAACTTCCCGCTTTAAGGGTTCACGCATGATGCCGCTGACAAAGGATGAGGCCGCCTTATTAGGCGCGCCAGGGCGGATGCACACCGTAGGCAAGCGAACAGATAGGGCGTCGACAAAGCCTTTTCTTGCGTAATCATTGACCAGTAGTTCGCCGATGGCTTTTTGTGTGCCATAGGATGAGCTTGGCTGCAAAGCAGTCATGGGATCGATTTCGTCAGGCAGTTTTCCCCCGAAGACAGCAACTGAGCTCGAGAATACAAAACGTATGGCCGGGTTTACCTGACGGCAGCGCTCCAGCAATAGCTGTGTCGCTTTCAAATTGACGGACATGCCCAGATCGAAGTCCTGTTCCGCATGACTGGAGACAATGGCTGCCAGATGAAACACATGAGTCGTGTTTTCATTAATGATATTCGCGATTTCATCGGGATTGGTTATGTCGGCAACGGTGGAGACCACTTTGTCTCTTTCCTCGGGGGCAATATCAAGCTTTGCAATATCAACCACCCGTATTCCATTTATATCCGGGCAATCACTTAGTAGCTTTTTTACCAAGGCTGAACCAAGAAAACCGGCTCCACCTGTAATGACAATATTCATATAGGTATCTTTTTACATTTTATAAATATGGGTGTAACCAGGATAAACCCTCATTGATTTAATACCTGGCGCGAAAATACGTACATTATTTGCCTCTGCCTTTTAAATCGGCCACCTCATCATCGGTTAAATAACGCGCTGGTTTATCGTTTAACAGAAAAGCCAGCCTGGCGGTTTCTTCCAATTCTTCAGCATTATCAACAGCGTCAAGAAAATCTGTTCCCGTAATGATGGGGCCGTGGTTGGCAAGTAAAAAAGCGCGATATTTGCCCGCCAGTTTTGACAGTTCTTCTGCTATTTGAGGGGCACCTGGACGTATATATGGGATCACAGGGAGCTCGCCAATACGCATGACGTAGTAAGGGGTCACTGCCTTAATCGCATTGTTTGGGTCCAGATCTTTTAGACAGGAGAGGGCCGTTAGGTAGGTTGAATGCAAGTGAACAATGGCATTGCATTCAGGGTCTTTTTCATAGATAGCCAGATGAAAAGCAACTTCTTTCGAAGGGCGTTTGCCTGAGATGTGGTTGCCATCCTGATCAACCACAGATAACTCTTCGGCGACCAATCGTCCAAATGAAGAACCTGTTGGGGTCGCCAGAAAGTGACCGTTGGGCAATTTCAAGGATAAATTACCGGCACCGCCGGTTGCATAGCCCCGATAGAACATCGACTCTGCAAGTTCTACCATTTGTTGCCTGAGTTCGACTTCGTTCATTGTATGCAGCCTTGTTTGATATTCATCGAAAGCTTCTCTGAGTGATATTCATTGTAAGTACTTCTGGGCGACAGTAAAAAAAGACTCATCACCAAAATTGCCTGATTTTAAAGCCATGGATAAATCTCCGTTGATGGCTTTGACCCATGGCACGCCGGGTGTGATTTGCGGCCCAATATGGAAACCGTCCAGATGTAGACTTTGGGCGACTACGCCTGAAGTTTCGCCCCCGGCGACAATAAAATTGAACACGCCGAAAGCGTGTAGTTTTTTCGCGAGTCGGCTAAACAGGTTCTCAATTGCATGGCTTGGCTCATCTACACCGAAGTCTTGTTGGATAGACTTTAAATTTTTTGCATCCGTTGTGGCGTAAACCATTGGTGCTAACTTGCTATCCAAATTATTTTTTACCCAGGAAAAGATCTCTTCGTCGTAGTCTTTATGGCGCAGGCATTGTTCAACATTAATCGCAAAATTTGGCGCTTTTTTTATGTACTCGCTAACTTGCTTGTTGGTCATTTGGGAACAAGAACCTGAAAATATGACCGTAGGTGCTTTGCTGGGGTAGCCAGCCTGCCGGGCATCGCCACTTGCTGCCGATTGCTGCGACATACTTTTCGCCATTCCGGCAGCCAGTCCTGAGCCACCCGTTACCAGTTTCAAAGATCGGGTGGCTTTGCCTATCTCATCAAGGTGTTCTGTTTTAAAAGCGTCGACCACCACATAGCGCTTTCCCTGACCTTTATGAAAGGCAAAGTTTTCAATAATTTTGGCAGAACCCTGTTCAACAACCTCGTAGTTGACCAGCCCGGTCTGACCCTGTGATTGGTCATTCATTAGTTGCAGCAAATTTGAGTTGGTCATGGGTGTGATGGGATGATCTTTCATGCCAGATTCGCTTAGGAGTTCGCCCCAAACAAAAAGGTGCCCGTTAAATACAGTTCGCCCATTCACAGGGAGTGATGGGCAAACAACGGTGAACTCTTCATTTAATGCATCCAGTAGCGCATCTGTGACAGGGCCGATATTGCCCTTGGCTGTACTGTCAAAAGTTGAGCAGTATTTAAAATAAAACTGCCTGCATCCCTTCTCTTGCAACCATTGCAATGCCGCCAATGAGTTGCTGACCGCTTGTTTCGCTGGACAGGAGCGGGATTTCAAACTGATGACAACGGCATCCGCTTTAATATCCAGATTTTCCACTGGTGTACCATTTAGTTGAATAGTGCTGACGCCGTTTTCAACAAGGAAACTGGCGATATCGGTTGCTCCGGTAAAGTCGTCTGCGATTACACCCAACTGCATTCTATTCCCCTACACCGGGTAGCTTAATCCCTTCAAAAATCTTGATTACGGCACTATCGTCCTCCTTGCCGAATCCAGCGTTGCTTGCCTTGGTAAACATTTCAAGAGCAGTGCTGGAGAGGGGTAAGGGGAAATCAAGGTTTTGCGCGGTATACGCGACCAGTCCTAAGTCCTTGACGAAAATATCCACCATGGAATTGGGCGAATAATCACCATCGAGGACATGCTTCATTCGGTTTTCGAACATCCATGAATTACCTGCTGCATTAGTGACAATGTCATACATTAGCTCAAGAGGGATGTTGGCTCGTGCGGCGAGTGCCATTGCCTCGGCCGCAGCGGCGATATGAACACCTGCGAGTATCTGGTGAATGATTTTTACAGTTGAGCCAAGTCCGATTTCTTCGCCGATTTTATATACCTTGGTCGCGGTAGCATCGAGCAATGGTTTTAGCTTGTCGAATGCTACTTGTGACCCTGATGCCATGACGGTCATTTCGCCGTTTGCCGCTTTTAATGCACCGCCAGAGACGGGCGCATCCAACATGATTAATTGGTGCTGATTGAGTTTTTCTCCAATGCTTTTGGCGTCATCTGAGGCCATGGTTGCTGACACCATGATGGCTGTTTCAGGTTTGAGTGAGGATGCCAGGCCAGACTCAAAAAGCACAGAATTCACTTGTTGGGCGTTCACCACAAGAATCAACACGGCATCGAGTTTAGAGGCATATTCCAAAGCACTTTCTGAAACGCCCTTCGCTCCGAATTGTTGCAATTCCTCCAGGGCCTTGGGATTCAAATCAAAACCGAATACATCAAGGCCGGCGTTTATACAGGATTTAGCTGCGCCCATACCCATAGAGCCAAGACCTATTACCCCCACAGTTTTAATTTCAGTATTCATAGCTCTCCAGCTTTATATATTTTGTATACAGTTTTTCCGGATTGTATCTGTCGTTTCTAATATTTTCGATCCAAAGTGCAATAACTTTGCGCTTGGCTTGGAGGGGAGGGCGCTTTCGCTATAGAATGCGCGCCCTGTTTAACCTCATCTGATTATTGGCCTTCCATGGAAATTAATCCTCTTCGCAACAGCCTCAGTGATATTTCAGCGCGTACTGACGTGCTTAGGGGGTATCTTTGACTATGAAGAGAAGAAAGACCGGCTAGACGAGGTTGAACTCCTTCTCGGTGGGCCCGGTGTCTGGAACGATCCTGCCAAGGCCCAGGAATTGGGGCGAGAGCGCTCCAGTCTTGAGATTATTGTGCAGACAATTGATGAGCTCACACAAGGCGTAGAAGACTGTGTTGAACTGTTAGAGATGGCAGCAGAAGAAAACGATGCAGATGCCGTTACTGAAATTGAGTCTGAGGTGGACAAGCTCCTTTCCCGGTTGGAAGACCTGGAATTCCGTCGGATGTTTTCCGGAGCGATGGATGAAAACAACGCGTTTATGGATATTCAGGCTGGTTCTGGTGGCACTGAGGCTCAGGATTGGGCTGAGATGCTGCTGCGAATGTATCTCCGGTGGGCTGAAAGCAAAGGTTTTAAGGCCGAGCTGACTGAATGTTCTGCCGGTGATGTGGCCGGCATTAAAAGTGCCAGTCTTCATATACAAGGCGAATACGCTTTTGGTTGGCTGCGAACAGAGACTGGGGTACATCGCTTGGTGCGAAAATCGCCGTTTGACTCAGGCAACCGTCGCCATACCTCTTTCGCGTCGGTATTTATTTCTCCTGAAGTAGATGACAATATCGAAATTGAAATCAACCCCTCGGATGTTCGTACAGACACCTATCGAGCGAGTGGCGCAGGTGGTCAACACGTAAACAAAACTGATTCAGCGGTTCGCTTAACTCATGAGCCGTCGGGTATTGTGGTTCAATGCCAGAACCAGCGCTCCCAGCATGCCAACCGGGACTTTGCCTGGAAGCAGCTGAAAGCCAAGTTGTATGAGCTGGAGATGCAAAAGCGCAGCGCAGATCAGCAAGCGCTGGAAGACAGTAAATCGGATATTGGCTGGGGCAGCCAGATACGCTCCTATGTTTTAGATGATGCGCGAATCAAGGATTTGCGCACCTCTGTAGAAACACGCAATACACAAGCCGTGCTCGATGGGGCACTGGACCCATTCATCGAAGCCTCGCTCAAAGCGGGATTGTAGATATGACTGAACAAACTCAAGACGAAAACAAATTAATTGCCGAACGCCGGGAAAAACTGGCTCACATACGTGAAAGCGGGCAACAGGCTTTCCCCAATGACTGGAAACGCGAGCACAGTGCGGCCGAGTTACAGGCAGAACACGGGGAAAAAACCAAGGAATCTCTGGAAGCGCTTGATATTCCTGTCTCGGTTGCGGGTCGAATAATGGCCAAGCGTGGCCCTTTTCTTGTGCTACAGGATGTCTCTGGTCGTATTCAGGCTTATGCAAGCAAGGAAGTACAGGCGGACATTAAGGAACGCTGGGGGCAGTGGGATATCGGTGACATCGTTGGAATATCTGGTCCACTGCACAAGTCGGGCCGTGGCGACCTTTATGTCAATGCAGACTGCTATTCGCTGTTAACCAAATCATTGCGTCCACTGCCAGAAAAGCATGCCGGGCTGACGGATACTGAAATTCGTTATCGGCAACGCTATGTGGATTTAATCGTCAATCCCGAAGTGCGTGAGACCTTTCAAGTGCGCTCGCAGGTTATTGCGGCAATACGCAATTACTTGAACGAGCGTGCCTTTATGGAAGTCGAAACGCCCATGTTGCAACAAATCCCCGGGGGGGCAACGGCGCGACCTTTTGTGACACATCACAACGCGCTGGATCAGGACATGTATTTGCGCATTGCCCCCGAGTTATACCTTAAGCGCTTGGTTGTGGGTGGTTTTGAGCGTGTTTATGAGATTAACCGTAATTTCCGCAACGAGGGACTATCGACACGTCACAATCCAGAATTCACTATGCTGGAGTTCTATCAGGCTTATGCGAATTACCAAGATCTGATGAACCTGACCGAAGACATGCTACGCAGTGTTTCCCTCAAAGTGCTTGGCACTACTGAAGTCAAAGCAACAGAGCGAGATGCAGAGGGTGAGGTGGTAAAAGAAACCATCTACGATTTTGGACAGCCTTTTGCCCGAATATCTGTTTTTGACTCTATCCTGCAATTTAATCCGGACATAAAAGCCGAAGATATTTCCTCAGAGGATTCGGCTAAAAAAGTTGCTGAGTCACTGGGCATTCCAGTCAAGGATATATGGGGGCTAGGCAAGTTGCAGATCGAAATCTTCGAAAAAACGGTTGAGCATCGATTGATCCAGCCAACATTCATTACCCATTATCCAGCAGAGGTTTCACCTCTTGCTCGTCGCAGTGATAACGACCCATTTGTCACTGATCGGTTCGAGTTTTTTGTCGGGGGTCGTGAGATTGCCAACGGTTTTTCTGAGCTAAATGATGCAGAAGACCAAGCCGAACGCTTTATGGCCCAGGTTGCGGAAAAAGATGCGGGTGATCACGAAGCTATGCACTACGATGCCGATTATGTTCGTGCATTGGAGTATGGATTACCGCCCACAGCCGGAGAGGGGATTGGTATTGATCGCCTGGTGATGTTGTTGACCGATTCGCCGTCGATTAGGGATGTGCTGCTTTTTCCTGCGATGCGGCCTGAGTAAATACAGGTTCCCGCTTTACTAGGTTTCTAGGCGATCCAGCCCTGAATTGAGGCCGGGCCTTGTTTTTTCGCATTTTCCAGTGCTCTTTTGGCTCGCTCCATGAGTGTGTCGAACTCGGGGACTTCCTCGCTCTGGTCGGAGCTGGCATAGCCGACGCTGATGGAATAGCGCACCTCGTTATCTTCATTTAATACAACGTCTGAGTGTGCCAGCTCCTGAAAGCGAGCAACTACGGGTAGCGTGTATTCAGAGGGCGAATTTAAAACCACGGTAATAAAGCAATTCTGGTCGCGGCCAATCAAATCTTTTTCCCTGGTCGCACCAATCACTGTCCCACCGAATTCACGCAGCACGGCATCGGCTGCATCCTGGCCATACTCGTCAGCAATCGCCGACACTCGGTCAACTTCCATGCATAAAATACTTATGGGTTGGTTTTCCAGCGCTGTTTTCTGATAGATTTTTTTTGCCTTATCAAGCAGAGGGGAGGACTTCAGTGTATGAGTCAGGGGATCATACGAATTAGCGATAGCGACCTGTTGTTCAAGTCGGTGTACCCTGATAGCGAGCGAAATTAAGTAAATACAGGTTGCCGGAAGTACCAGCATTGGAAAATAAAAAGTAAAAAGCTCTTCTTGCCATTTATCGGCGTTCATATCCCTCAATAGAATAATAGCGGTAACAAAAAGGCAAAGTGTGACGACGACTAGTGAAGTAAACAATCGGGCCTGCGTTATGTTCGGAGTTTTTGTTGTCACTAGTATGCTCAGAAATTTTATACTTTAGGTATTGACCCAATAATAAAACAATATCTCATCCGGGCACTTAAATATATCTTTCCCTGTGTTCTGGAAGCAAGGGGAGTTAATGGCTATCTTGAGAGCGTTTTGATACGAAAGGTTTTAATTTAATGGATCCCCAAATAGAAACTTCCTGGAAAATAAAAATCGGAAGCGAATTTGATAAGCCTTACATGAAGGATTTGCGTGCGTTTCTTGTTCAGGAAAAACTAAATGGCAAACAAATATTTCCACCAGGGGGATGTTGGTTTGAGGCGTTTAATCGCACGCCATTTGACAAGGTGAGAGTCGTTATTTTGGGCCAGGACCCATACCACGGGCCAGGGCAGGCACATGGCTTGTGCTTCTCAGTGTTAAGTGGAACCAAGCTTCCCCCATCGTTAATCAATATTTATAAAGAGCTTGTCTCAGATGTGGGCATTTCGCCCCCAACCGAGGGGAATCTTGGGCCTTGGGCTGACCAGGGTGTGCTGCTGCTAAATGCGACGCTGACAGTAGAAGCCTTTCGGGCTGGGTCTCACCAGAAGAAGGGTTGGGAGGAATTTACCGACATCGCTATACAGCGTTTAAACGAAGAGCGCGAAGGACTGGTGTTTATGCTCTGGGGTAGTTACGCACAAAAAAAAGGCCAGAGCATTGATGAATCTCGTCATCTGGTGCTGCGTGCACCACACCCGTCACCTCTCTCTGCGCACCGGGGTTTTTTGGGATGCAGACATTTTTCCCAGGCCAACGACTACCTTCAATCCAGGGGGCAGAATCCAATTAATTGGCAAATCGACTGATGGATTTACACGTTGTTCTGAAGCGCATATTCCAGAGTCTCGCCATCACAGATAAAGCTACCTTCTGAAGGGAGTTCAACGGGGAGAAGCGCCAAGGCCAGCTTAGCATTCGAAGTTAGCTGTAAAAGCTCTCCTAGCGGTTGCGAATCATCAGCCGTCTTAATATCTAATGGAAGCGACTCGTTTGTGAGTTGATGCCCAGATAGCGAAATGACTTTCAGCCTTTTTTTTGATTTGCCACGATATTCCATGCGCGCAATGATTTCCTGACCGGTATAGCAGCCCTTCTTGAAATTAATTGCGCCTAAGAGGTCCAGATTGAGTTGGTGCGGAAGGTATTCTTCACTTGTCTTGTTATTGAGCAACAACCAGCCAGCTTCCAACAAGTGGTCTAGCCAGATACTCTCAGGCGCGGGTTGATTTTCTTTATCCTGATAAGATGGTAATAGATCTGCCAGCTTTTGATAGCTTGCCTGATCCAGTAAGCCGGCATGAAAACCCTGTTCGCCTAACCGGAAATTACACGAAACATATAAACTTTCGGGAAGTTGCCCAGACTTTGGGTTGGCGATAACACACGGGTGTAGCCATTGATTGAGGCTCACTTTGAAGAAAGCCGCATATTTTTTTAGGTACTCCTTTGTGGTGGGTACCAAGACGCGTGGAATTAATAGAAGAACAGATTCATTGGTTTTTGTGGCGATAAAACTGGTTATTACGCGACCCTTGACCGTACATATCGAGCCGGGCACAGATTCGCCGATTGCAAGAGAGCCAATGTCGGCAGAACATTGCCCTTGCAGAAATTTTTCGGTGTCTTCGCCGGTTACTTCAAGCACGGCATAGGTGTTTACAAACGTAAGCGCACCATCTGTAGGAACTTGGTTGGTACTTGGGTCGGGCCAGTTTGTCATAAGTTCTGTCGCTGTCATTCGGGGTGTGCACAGGCGTATAATATGGGGATAAATTTACCTGTTACCAGACATATTGATGGAAAAAAACCGTTTACGTTGGGCCAGCCGAAGGGGAATGCTAGAGCTCGATTTGGTGCTCTCGCCCTTCGTTGAAAACCACTATGACCAGCTAGTTGACGACGAGAAGCTGCTTTTTCAACAGTTACTGGAGGAGCAAGATCAAGACATGTTCAACTGGTTTATTCATCGGCATGAGCCGGAATCGGAGTCCTTGAAGAAGATAGTTACCATAGTGCGCAGTAAAACTGGCGCAGATTCTATTTAATTCCTACTAGTCGTTTCGGCTAACAATCATATCCTGCCCTGCATAATTAATTGGAACCATGATCGTATCCTTGGCAATGGTTGATTCTTCGGGGTAGTCCAGAGAGTAATGCAATCCGCGGCTTTCCTTTCGCTGTGTGGCTGAAAGAATAATGCGTTCAGCAACCACCGCAAGATTCCTCAATTCGATTAAATCGTTGGTTACCCGGTAGTTGGAGTAGAACTCGTGAATTTCCTTCTGTAACAGACTGATACGATTTTGTGCACGTTGCAGGCGCTTGTTGGTTCGAACAATTCCCACGTAATCCCACATGAATCGTCTGAGTTCATCCCAGTTGTGCGAAATCACCACGGCTTCATCCGGGATAGTAACCCGGGTTTCATCCCAGGGCTTTGCATAGTCAGGCTTGGGGATATCCCCAAGGCGCCCGATGATATGTTCGCTTGCCAGCTTGGCGTATACAAAGCACTCCAGCAAGGAGTTGCTGGCCATACGGTTGGCGCCATGAACGCCGGTGAAGGAGGTTTCACCTATAGCGTATAAATTCATCAAGTCTGTCTGCCCATTGCTGTCTACGACAACGCCGCCACAGGTGTAGTGTGCTGCCGGAACAACCGGGATAGGTGAGGTGGTTATATCTATGCCGAGCGCAAGACAGGTCTCATATATATTGGGAAAATGTGATTTCACAAAGTCAGCGGGCTTGTGGCTAATATCCAGTAGCACATGGTCGCAACCTAGTCGCTTCATTTCGAAATCGATCGCTCTTGCCACGATGTCCCTGGGGGCTAGTTCCATTCGCTCGTCAAAGCGCTGCATAAAACGTTCCCCATTGGGAAGCTTTAACAGAGCGCCTTCGCCCCTAAGTGCCTCACTGATCAAAAAAGATTTTGCTTGGGGGTGGTAAAGACAGGTCGGGTGAAACTGGTTGAATTCCATGTTGGCAACCCTGCAGCCTGCTCGCCAGGCCATGGCAATGCCGTCACCGGAAGCTCCGTCAGGGTTGGTCGTATAAAGGTATACCTTACTGGCACCACCGGTTGCCAAAATGACAACCTTGGCCTGGAAAAGTTGTACCTGGTCTGTTTCCAGATCCAGCACATAAGCGCCATTGCATCGAATTTTGTGTGACCCTTTGTCTGCTTGTGTGACCAGATCCACAGATATATGTCGCTCAAACACCTGGATATTAGGGTGCTCTAGTACCTGATCAGACAGAGACAGGCTAACGGCCTTGCCCGTTGTATCGTCGCTGTGAATGATGCGTCTGAAGCTATGGCCGCCTTCCTGAGTTAGATGCAAGCTTGATTCATCCTTTCCATCCCGAGAAAACTCCACGCCCATTTTTTGTAACCAGGCAACGGCTTCCTTGCTCTCACTTACGATTCTTTTGACAGAGTCTTCGTGGCACAAACCAGCGCCTGCTATGAGCGTGTCCCTGACATGGGCTTCAATGCTATCGTTGTCATCCAAAACAGCTGCAATACCACCTTGAGCCCAATAGGTTGAACCAGAAGACAACGTAGTTTTGCTAAGAATGCTAACCTGACAGTTCTCTGCAAGATGGAGTGCGGCACTGAGACCAGCTGCACCGCTGCCGATAATTAGTACATCGGAATTTTGGGATTTGTTCATTGGGGTATTAAAGACACTTAATGCTGATAGGGCGATAGTATAAGCTGCGCAAGATAAAAAGTGATTTTAGTTAACAGCTATGGCGTGTTTAAGGAAACTTTGTTTGCAATTGGCGGTCTTGGAGTGGGGCGCATTAAAGCCTGTTGCCCTAAATGTGTACGAATGAATAATAAATATACAATTACTAGGGTAACGGAGAAATATTGATGGCCGCCGCTGGTGCCGAATTAAGCGATGTACAGCTGGTCAAGCGTGTTCAGAAAGGGGACAAGCATGCGTTTGATATGCTTGTCCTTAAGTATCAATACAAAGTTCAGGCGGTGATTTCGAGATTTGTGAAAGATCACGCCGAAGTTCAAGACGTTGCCCAGGAAGCTTTTATCAAAGCTTATCGGGCAATCCATAATTTTCGTGGCGAAAGTCAGTTTTATACCTGGCTTTATCGAATAGCTGTAAATACTGCAAAAAATTATCTGGTTACCCGTAATCGGCGGCCACCAAACGATGATGTTGAAATTAGTGATGCAGAAAATTATGGCGGCAGTGAATACCTTAAAGACAATGATACTCCCGAAGGTGAGATGTACCGGGGAGAGCTGGAAGAAGTTGTCTTCAAAGCTTTGAACGAACTTCCGGAAGATTTGCGTACAGCCGTCACGCTTAGGGAAATGGAGGGCATGAGCTACGAGGAAATTGCCTCGATTATGGACTGTCCGGTCGGTACGGTGCGTTCACGTATATTTCGAGCGCGTGAAGCAATTACAGAAAAAATTAAACCTTTAATGACTTAAAGCGTTGTTATTGTGAACAAATGCAAAATATTTCTGTTTTTTATGAAACTTTTGAAAATTATGCTGGTCATAGCATGCAACTAGAGGCTTCGGCCGAAAATTGAGATTGAGATATCTATGAGTCAAAACAAACCTGTAGATCTGCGCGAAAACCTTTCCGCATTGGTTGATGGTGAAGTATCTGACTGGGATGTGCGAAAAACACTCCAGCAGATGGACGAAAACAAGGATCTCAGGGATGAATGGGCAACTTATCAACGGATAGGCTCGGTTCTTAGAAAAGAACCAGGCGTGGGTGCCGATATAAGCTCGTCAGTTATGACTGCTATTGGCGATGAGCCTGCGCATTCCAGGCTTTCCCAGTTTAAAAAATCCTTTGCGCAAATGACCTTGGCGGCTTCTGTAGCGGCCATGGCTCTGTTTGGCATTCAGCAATACCAGATTGCCGAGAACGGTGTTACGGGCTCCTCGCAGGTCGCTGATGGCTCTCTCACGACGGAAATGCCAGCACTGGTTCAGCCGCCAGCAGGTTTTGAGTACCAGCCGGTTTCTCGCCCAGTTAGTTCTTCGACTTCCCAGCCTTCTCTGACGACAGGCACGACCGTTGAAATTCCTGTTGATCGAGATCAAATGCGTGCGCACCTGGAATCACTTGCGCAAAAACATTCTGAGCATGTGGTTCATACTTCTCAGGGAGTTCTTCCAATGGTTAGAGTTCCGGCGCCAACTGAGGCAGAATAAGCGTCCCTGTAAGGAGGCGCTGTCTTGATACTTTCAGCAAGTATTCAAATGTTTCGAAAAACAGGCCGTAATGGCCTGTTTTTGGTTGTGGCCAATATGTTTCTGTTGGGATTAATCCCGTTGACAACTGTTGCCCAGACCCAAATTTCCAATTCCCTAGATCCCAAGATTCTCTATCAACGTATGCTTGATAGTAGAAAAATTTATGATTACGAGGGAATACTGACTTATGAGCAGGCTGGCCAAATGCAGAGTTTTAAAGTGAGCTCCTCTCAGCAGGGCACGATGCTTGACCAGCATTTAAATCAGCTGGATGGGCCGCAGCTACAACACGCCATGAAGTTTGATGCCGATTGCCAGGCCTCACAGGGCTTAAGTGTTGAACAATTTGACGAGTACTATAATTTTTTTGCGATAGGTAAGGAGCGGGTTGCCGGAAGAACGGGAACCGAGATTGTGCTTATGCCGGTCGATAAATACAGAAACGGTTATCGATTTGTAATTGATAACGATTCTGGCCTCATGCTTCGGTCAGTTGTTACGGCACCAGATAGGCGTGTGGTTGAAAGAACACAGTTCGTTAATATCGAATACGAGCCTCGAGACTTCACTGAAACTGAAGAACCTGGTATTGATCAGGAGGAGGCGTCCCCTGAGGAGAGCCAGTCTATCGATGAAGAGCAAATTGATTCGTCGGAAGAGTTGGACAATTCTGGGTTAGCAGAAGCAGCACAGGAAGAAGAAAGTACAGAATCAGCCAATATGATCAACTGTAACTTTATAAATGTAGAAAATGGCTGGGTTTCTGGTTGGTTGCCCGCCGGTTTTGAATTGCTCCAGAGTACTTTTGAGGACGAGCGGGCCACGCTCGTATACGGAGATGGCATATCCGTGGTCAGTGTGTTTATAGAGCCAGTGCTGGAAACATTTTTACCTCCCAGTAATGCCCAGCGTGGCGCCACGGCAATATATATAAATTATCTGTCGACACGGACAGAAACCTATCTTGTCTCAGTTGTTGGGGAAGTGCCGATGGCCACTGCGGAAAGAGTTTTTTCTTCGTTAAGACGTGATTAACCAGAAGGTAAATAAGTGTTAATAGAACAGGGCACCATCGTAGAAATTGCAGATTCGGAGCTGGTAGTTCAGGTAATCCAGCAGTCCACCTGTGGCAGCTGTGCTGCACAGAAAGGATGTGGCCAGGGAGTCCTGGCCAAGTACTTGTCCGGTAGCCAGTTTGTTCGTGTCACCCTAAAGCACAGGCCCGCCACCGATTTTCATGTAGGTGAGCAGGTTGAGTTGGGGGTAGAAGAGTCAGCCATGTTGCGAGCGGCTTTTTTGGTTTATTTGGTGCCTTTGCTCCTCCTGATTGCTGGGGCAACCCTTGGCAACCTCATTTCTGAGCCCTTTGCCATATTTATGGGTTTGTCCGGTTTGGTCGTCGGGGGAATTTATGTCCGGAAACAGAGTCTAAGGAAAGTGGATGATCCTCGATATTCCCCAGTGGTGGTTGATGATCGAGCGATTGTGAAAATCATGCCCGGTGAACCAGCCTGACTTGAATCACTGTAAAAGCATCCCATATTCATTTATTCCGATTTATGCCTTGAGGAGTAGTGCTGATGTTTGACACTTTTAGCCGTTTTTTCGTACTTGTTACTGCCATATTTTTTAGTACCCATACTCTGTCCGCAGATCTTCCGGACTTCACCAGTCTGATCAAAGAGACAAGTCCGGCTGTGGTAAAAATCAATACATTTAGCGAAACCCCGGCCTCAAATCCTGGCGCTGATCCTTCTATACCGCCTTATTTCCGGGAGTTCTTTGAACGCTACTCCCGGCCACAGCAGAGACCGCAGGCGGGTGTTGGTTCGGGGTTCATTATTTCTGAAGATGGGTATGTGGTTACCAATCACCATGTGGTTGATGAGGCAACCCGCATCGTTGTGCGTTTGGATGACCGTCGTGAGTACGAGGCAGTCGTTATTGGTACAGACCAGCGGTCCGACCTCGCGTTATTAAAAATAGATGAGGACAATTTGCCTACGCTGGAATTTGCAGACTCGAATTTGCTGGAAGTCGGTGACTGGGTCGTTGCAATCGGTTCACCTTTTGATCTGGATTATTCCGCCAGTGCCGGGATTGTCAGTGCAATAGGCCGTAGCCTTCCCAATGAGAAGGGGCAGGACTACGTACCTTTTATCCAGACAGATGTCGCCATTAACCCTGGTAACTCAGGTGGCCCTCTATTTAATCTGGATGGTGAAGTTGTGGGTATCAACTCCCAGATCTTTACCCGATCCGGAGGTTACATGGGGCTCTCTTTTGCGGTGCCTTCTTCCGTTGGACGCGAAGTGATTGACCAGTTAAAAAATAACGGCCAGGTATCACGCGGATGGTTGGGTGTGGTTATTCAGGATGTGGATTTGAATCTGGCTCGTTCCTTCGGTTTGGATAAGCCCCAGGGTGCCTTGGTAACCCGTGTTCAGCGAGGTGGCCCTGCAGATCGAGCGGGTATTCGAAGTGGCGATGTTATTCTTGAGTTCGATGGTAAGCCAATAGAATATTCGTACGATTTACCTCACGTTGTTGGGCTTGTCGCGCCTGGAAGCAGGACGCAAGCAAGATTAATTCGGGAGATGCGTGAAGAAGAAATTCAGGTTGAAGTCGGGGAGCTTGATCAGGCAGGTCAAACACGGTTGGCCTCGATTGATTCTGGCACCGCACCTCAGGGCCTGGGGCTTTCAATTGAGGAAGCCAACCAATCTACACTTGATCAACTGGAACTTGGTGGCGGCGTCGTAGTCAGTAGCGTCGAAGTAGGTTCGGCCGCAGCCAAAGCGGGCTTGCTTGCCGGGGATATCCTTGTGCAAATTGCATTTGAGCAAATTGACAGCAGAAGTAGCTTTGATCAAATTGTTTCTGGCTTGGAGCCGGGATCAATTGTCCCTATCCTTTTTTACCGCGGCGATACGGCGATATTTCGCACTATACGGGTCGACGGTTAGCTCCAATCTGGGTAGACTGCACGCCTTTTAAGCGGCGGTGTACCCGCT